>Ga0210388_10004544_pt1 | contig 10865 bp, 10 predicted proteins | sample IncBWC19OmetaG_FD_155485 | JGI IMG/M metagenome (GOLD analysis project Ga0210388, IMG submission 155485) | Forest soil microbial communities from Barre Woods Harvard Forest LTER site, Petersham, Massachusetts, United States - Inc-BW-C-19-O ...
GCGGGCGGCGCGCCACCGCTCGGCGACCCGGCCCCGTTCCACGACGACGTGGTCGGCGCCGCGTTCGGCCAGGCAGCGGCTGACCGCCAGGCCCGCCTGACCGGCACCGACGACGAGGGTCTCCACCCTGCGCATGGTCATTTCCCGTCCCCCGTCGCCGGCTACTGGTCAGATTGGTTGCTTGGTTGGGTGGCGTGGTCAGCTGGTCGCCACGTCGACGCTGATCGGCACGCCGTGGGTCAGCACGTCGTAGACGGCGGACCGGTCCACAGCCTGCTGCACGAGCTCGCGGAGCTTGGCGGGCGGCGCGTCGCCGCGCACGCGGAAGCTGACCCGGATCTGGCTGAACCCGTTGCGGACCTCGTCGGACAGGCCGAGGACCCCCCGCAGGTCAATGTCGCCCTCGACCCTGGACTCGACCGACTCCAGCGTGACCTTGCGGACGGCGGCGATATTGCCCAGGCCCGAGTTCAGGCAGGAGGCCAAGGCCGCGAGCAGGATCTCCGCCGGGGTCGGCGCGGTGTCCTCGCCCACCAGCACCGCGGGGTGGTCGGCCTCGATGGCGAAAGTGGTCGCGTGCTGTTGCTCCGCGCCGACCCCGAAGAACGTGCTGATCTGATTCCGGTTGTGCGTGCCCGAGATCCAGCGGTTGGTCACGCTGAACCGGAACCGGGCCGCCTCGGGGTGCGCCTTGACCGCATCCACGGTCGCGAACAGTTTGGCAGTGTCCACGCCATTGCGGCCGGACTGAGCTGCGACAGTACTCACAGTTGCTCCTCTGGAAGTCACCGAACGTGATGGCTGCACCGGCGATCGCAGGCCTGCGCGTCACCGGTCCGAAGCCCGATTTCAGAGATATGCCGGGGAGCAACTGCGCGGCATCGGCAGATGGTACTGAACTCGGTGTAACGGGCTACCGATCCCGGGCGTTGAGCAGGCCTAGCTCGGCGGCGCGGACCGCGGCCTCCTGGCGGCTGGCCGCGCCGAGCTTGCCGAGCACCGCGGCGACGTGACTGTCAACCGTACGTACGGAAACCACGAGCTGGCTGGCAATCTGGGCGTTCGTGAAGCCTTGGCCCAGCAGGCGCAGCACATCGACCTGACGGCCGGTCAGGCCGGCCGGATTGACCCTGGTCTCGGACAGCGGCCCGCGCGGAATGCGAGCCACGCCGAGCGCGCGCAACCGCCTGCGGACCTTGGTGGCGAGCGGCTTGGCGGCCAGTTCGTCGAGTATCCCGAGCGCGGTCAGCATGGATTCCGGATCCCGGCTCTCCGCCAGCGCCGCGGCCTGCTCGTATGGACAGCCCGCGGACTCCCAGAGCATGGCGGCCTCGCGCCACCGGCCCGCCGCCTGCACCGCGTAGGGATGATCGCCGGGCGGCTGGACGTGCTGCCCGGCCTTGGCCAGCCAGTAAGCGAGCTCGGCCTGGTGGACGCGGTCATCGAGCCGAACGGCCTCCTGGTAAACCGGCAAGGCGATATCGCGAACGCTCGCCCGGTCACCATGCAGCCAGGCGGCCTCCGCGCGCGCGACCGCGACGGGACCGATCCGCTGCAGCTCGTTGGCCTTCACCGCGAGATCCCAGGCCGTCCAGAGCAGGCTGGCCGCCTCGGGCTGCCCGCGCCGGGTGGCGACCCGGCCGATCACCGTGATAGCCGGGCATCTCACGGGCAAGCTCGTGTCCACGCTGAGCTCGGCTGACCGGACGGCCGCGTCCCACAACCCGCGGGAGAACTCCAGCCGGGCTCGCTCCACGTGCATGTACGACAGGAACGCGAGGAACTCGGCCTCCTCGGCGAACCTCACGCTCGCCGCCAGGTAACGCTCGGCGTCGTCCAGGCGGTACCGGTCGAGCAACTGCCACACGATGTTGACGTAGGCGCGGCAGGCGTCTTCAACGTCGCCCGCGTCCAAGGCGATCCGGAGGCCTTCTTCCATCGTGGCCTGGCTGGCCGGGTCCTCGAGCAGCCACTGCGACGTGCCGATGTTCGTCAGGGCGTGCGAGGTGATAGCCACGTCGCCGACCTCGCGGGCCAGCGCGACAGCGCGCTCGCCGCAGCCGATGCTCTCCCGGGGTCGGGTGGCCAGCATGTACAGCTGCGACTGGCAGCTCAGGGCCAACGCAAGCTGGCGCTTGTCTCCCGTCCACTCGAGCACCTGAACCGCCTCGCGGACGGCCCGCTCGGCTTCCTCGCGATCGCCCGCCCACCACTGCATCCGCGCTAGCCACCGCAGGCTGGCGCCGAGGACGCGCTGGTCGGGCTGCTGCCGGTTCAGTTCGACCGCTTGCCGCTGCGCCGCGGCCGCCCGCTCCGCAGCGCCGATCGTGTAGCACTCGACCGCGTACTGCTCGAGCAGTCCGGCCCTCTCGTCCGCGGGGAACTGGTCGGCATGCTCAAGGACCAGGGCGAAATGCGCGACCGCCTCGCGGTGCGCGCCGGCCCGGGCCGCATCCCGGGCGGCGGCCGGCCCGTACTGGACGATGGCCTCCGCGTCACCCGCCTGCGCGGCATGGTGGACGATCTGCGCCACGTCCGACCCATCCCGGGCCACCAGGGCGACGACCACGCGCTGGTTCAGCGCTACCAGCCGCGCCAACGGCAGCGAGCCCGCGATGGCTCGCCGCGTGAGTTCATGGCGGAAAGAGACTCCGCGCGTGGACACGGCGAGCAAGCCGCGCTGTTCGGCGGCCGCCAGCACTGCCACCCGGCCAGGAGCGCTGTCCGGCACGAGCGCATCGACGAGCCAGCGTTCGAGCGCCGACGGGACCACGGCCAGCTGCTCAAGCGCATCCTGAACCGGCGGATCCAGCTGCCTGAGCCGGGCCAGAACCGCGTCCACGATGGTGTGCGGGACCTGCTCGCCCAATGCCGAGTCGAGCAGTTCCTGGACGAAGAACGGATTCCCTGAGGTGAGCGCGAACAGGCCATCGGCGTCGACCGAGCTGCCCGCGCTGAGCTGTCGTACCGCGGCCGGCGAGAGCCGGCCCAGCGGTAGGTGACGCACGTGGTCGCTGCGGGACGCCTGGCCGAGCAGGCCGCGAAGCGGGTGCTCCCGGTCCAGCTCGTCATCGCGGTAGGTGAGGATCAGGACGGCGGGCAGGTCGGCAATCCGACGGATGAGGAAACGCAAGGCATCAAGCGTCGCGTCGTCGGCCCAGTGAACGTCTTCGATGACCAGAACCGTCGGGTGTTCGGGCCAGCTCAGCTCCGCGTGCAGGGCGGCCAGCACCCGGTCGCGATCGCTGCCGTCCGTCACGGCCCGGCTGAGCTCTGCTCGCACACTGCCCACCAGGTCGCGGAACGCGCCGAGGGTCCGCGGGGTGGCCAGGTCATCGCAGTAGCCGACCAGCATCCGGCCGGACCCGGGCAGGCGGGCGCGCAGCGCCTCGACCAGGCTGGACTTGCCGATCCCGGCCTCGCCCATGATCAGCACCACGCAGCCGACTCCCCCGGCCGCCGCCTGCACGGCGTCAGCGAGCGCCGACAGCTCGGTGTCGCGTTCCAGTACCTCCCGCCGCGCGCCGATGGCCGACGCTGGCTGGTCTTCAGAGAAAAGCACGATCGCCGCCGCTCAGTCTCGCCGGCCCCCGAGGCAATAGCCCGGCGCAGGGTGCTGCGCTTGCGTCACCGGGCCAGCATAAGAAGGGCACCAGACCATGTCTACGGCTGCGACTTGGGCTCATGTCACAGCGCTCGGGTCTTCACGCGCTCTCCACACGGCCTGCATATCGCCTGCACCATACTGGTCCGGTCCGGGGGCGCAGTGCGTAGCTGCCCGCGGTCAGGTAGCGGTGACCGAACGCGCGGTGGTCGTCTCGCCGGGGTCGATGCCGAAGGAGATGATGCGAGTGGGCTGGATGCGGACGATGGTGTCCTCGAACCGCTCGCCGAAGGCCTTGCCTCCGGACGCGACCACGGTGGCGGTCCCGCGGATCTCGATCATGCGGGGCTGCCACGGCGGGAGCACGTCGTCGACCACAATGCTGGCCCGGCCCGTCCGCTGCACGTCGCGAAGCTTCTTGGTCTGGCTCATCCGCATGCCGCCCACATCGATAGCGTCGTGCTCGGCGTTGTACCGGAATGACGTAGGTACCACGTGCGGCTGCCCGTCCGCGCCGACCGTGGCGATGCGGCCCAGGCGCTGCCCCGCGATGTACTCGAGTTCGGAGTCCGTGAACACGCTCATGCCGGGCTAACCGGCGTGCGGGTCGCGGCATTCCACGACGCGCCGGCTACGAGTCGAGCTCGAGGACTTCGCGGAGCCGGGGTCGTTTACCGGCCGGATGTCGTAAAGGCCGATCGTGGGGGGTGCCTCTACTGTGGGCGCCGTGACAACTCAGGTGATTGTGTTGAATGGCGGGTCCAGCTCGGGCAAATCCGGGATTGCCCGGTGTCTGCAAGCAGTCCTGCCGGATCCCTGGCTTGCGGTCGGGGACGACATGCTGATCCAGGCCATGCCTGCATCCATGCAAGCATCGGATACAGGCATCGAGTTCGACGCGGATGGCAGGGTGAGTGTCGGGCCGGGGTTCCGAAGGCTGGAAGCGGCGTGGATGGACGGGATCGCCGCGATAGCCCGGGCGGGCGGGCGGGTCATCGTCGATGAGATCTTCCTCGGCGGAGCGACGTCCCAGCAGCGGTGGCAGAAGGCTCTTGCCGGACTGGACGTACTTTGGGTCGCCGTCAGGTGCGACAGCGCGGTCGCCGCAGGCCGCGAACTCGCTCGGGGAGATCGGGTCCACGGGATGGCCGTGTCGCAAGCCGAGGTTGTCCACCAGGGCGTGGTGTATGACCTGGAGGTGGACACTACTCATACTGAGTCCCTGGCGTGTGCGCGGATCATCGCTGCCCATGTCGGGTGATCGACGCCTCGGCCGCCCAGCGTGCTAAGTCGGGGTTGCGGTCGTCATAGCGGCGGGTGCGCTTGACCGCGGCACGGCTGCGTTTGGCTTGCAGGCGCCGCTCGTTGGCGGCCCGGCCGGGCCTGGTTGGGACGCGCGGGCGCGGCGGCGGGGCGATCGCGTCCCGGAGCAGGTCGGCCAGCCGGACGCGGGCGGCCTGCCGGTTGGCGAGCTGGCTGCGCTGCTCGGACGCGGCTATGGTGAGCACGCCGCCGGCCAGGCGCCCGGCCAGGCGATCGAGCGCCCGGGCCCGCGCCGACTCCGGGAGCACGGAAGAATGCTCCACGTCGAAGGAGAGCTCGACCCGGCTGTCGGCGGTATTGACCGACTGCCCGCCGGGCCCTGATGAGCGGGAGAAGCGCTCGTGCAGTTCACCGGCCGGTATGACCAGCCAGCTGTTCACCCGGAGATCGTCAGGCACTCCTCGACGTTAGCCTGTAGCGCCCTGGTCGCGCCCGTACCGGGTCCGGGATTGGCGTATCGCCTCGGTGTACCAGGCGTCTAGCCAGTCGCGTTCGGTTCCGGCGGCGAGCAGGACGGCCGTCCCGGACGGCTCCGTCCCTGAGCTCGAGGGCTCCACGGTGAACAGGATGCGGACAGGTGCTCCCGGCCGCAGCTCGCTCAACGACAGCCAGGTCGACGGGGCAGGCCGACCGTGGCTGGGCATCGCGTCATGATCCGGGTCCTCGGCGTGAGCGATCACGCCTTCGATGGCCGCCTCGGCCTCAGCGGCCCGGGCCGCGGCCTCGGCCGCCGCCTCGGCGGCCTTGGCCGCGTCCTTACGGGTCCGGAAGTCGTCTACCTTGTGCTGCAGCCGCCGACTGGCCACGGTCAGCCGCTCTTCCTCGGACCGCACGTTGGCGTACTGATTGCGCAGGTCGGCGAGCTGGGCACCGACGACCGGCAGCCGGGTTCCGACTTCAGCCGCGAGGTCGGAGCGGCCCGCCTGCAGATCCTTGATCCGCTGCTCCCCCAGCTTGGTCACCGCCTGTTCCTGCTGGTGGATCTGCAGCTCCAGGCGCTTGCGCGCGGTGGCCACCTCGGCCACGGCCCGACGCAGCCGAGCCAGCATCTCCAGCTGGTGCTGGTAGGCCTGATCCAGATCCGGCCGGGCCGGCTCGGGGCGTCCCTCGACCGGTATCACCAGCGGTGGACCCAGGCTGGCGCCCTGGTCGCGCAGGGTGGCCAGCGCCTCGTCGATGACCCCGGCGGTGCCGGGGTCATCGTCCCGCAGCTGGCCCAGCCAGCCCGCGACCTCGGGCACCATCCGGATCCGGTAACCCATCCTGGCTTCTCCTGCCGTGGAGCGGATCAGGCCAGGTCGGCGACCAGGTCATGCACCGGCTTGCGGTGCCCGGTGTAGAACGGGATCTCCAGCCGGGTATGCCGCCGGGCCTCGGAGCCGCGCAGGTGCCGCATCAGGTCCAGGATCCGGTGCAGCTCATCGGCTTCGAAGGCGAGGATCCACTCGTAGTCATTGAGCGCGAAGCACGGCACCGTGTTGGCCCGGACGTCGGGGTATTCGCGGGCCATCATCCCGTGGTCGGCGAGCATCGTGCGACGCTCGCCGGGATCGAGCAGGTACCACTCGTAGGAGCGGACGAACGGATACACGCTCAAGTAGGCACGCGGTTCCTCATCGGCCAGGTACGCGGGGATGTGGCTCTTGTTGAACTCGGCCGGGCGATGCAGGGCCATCACCGACCAGACCGGCTCGCTGCACCGGCCCAGCCGGGTCCGGCGGAAGCGGACGTACAGGTCCTGGAGGTCATCCGAGGTCGGCGCGATCCACCAGAACATAAAATCCGCGTCGGCCCGGAACCCCTGCACGTCGTAGCAGCCGCGAGTCACGATGCCCTTGCCCGCCGCCTGGTCGAACAGGTCCGCTACCTCAGCCGAAGCGTTGCCGTGCCCGCCCGCGTCCAGACTGGTGCGGTCGCTCACCCGGAACACCGACCACATCGTGTACCGGATCAGCTCATTGAGGTCGCGCGCCTTGGGCTTGCCGGCCGCCGCCGCGGCCTCGGGGCTCGTACCGCCCGGCTGGATCATCTGTGGTTCGTCAGCCATGTCCACTATTGTCGGGCACCGCGGAGGAACTCCGTCACCTGACTGGCCGCGGCGCGGGCCGTCGCAACGCAGGCGGGTATGCCGACTCCCTCGTAGGCCGCCCCGCAGACGGCCAGCCCGCGCTGGGTAGCGACGGCCGCCCGGATCCGCGCCACCCGGTCCAGATGCCCGATCGTGTACTGCGGCAAGGCGCCGCCCCACCTGGTAATACGGTGCGCGACCGGACCGCCGTGCACTCCGGTGGCGGCGGCCAGTTCGGCCGCGGCCAGCGCGGCCAGCTCCTCGTCGGCCCGCTGCAGCAGGGCCTCCTCGCCGACGCGGCCGACCGAGCAGCGCACGATCTCCAGCGGCTCGGCACCGGGGGCCGTCGCCTCGGCTAGGTGCGGCCACTTGACGCTGGAGAAGGTGACCGCCTTTACCGCCCGCCCGTCCACGGCCGGGACCAGGTACCCGCTCCAGCCCAGCGCGGCCAGCCCGCTCCCAGAAAACGGGCCAGAAAACGCCCCGGGAAACGCCCCGGGAAACGCCGAACGCGGGTAGGCGAGCGTGACGATCGCCATGCTCGCGTAGCTGATCTCATCGAACGCCGTGACCGCGGCCGAGGCGCCAGGCACGCCGGCGAGCAGCCGGGCGGCCGGGCGCGCGGGCACGGCCAGGATCACGGCGTCGGCGTCGATTAGCTCTTCGGCGGCCGCCGATCCGACCGTGAGCCGCCAGCCGGGTCCGGCAGCTTGAGCACCCAGAGCACCCGGAGCGGAAGCACCCGGAGCCGGGGACAGCGCCCGGGTCATCGCGGCCGTCCGGACTTCCGCACCCGACGCCTTGGCCAGGACGGCAGGCAGCTGGCCCAGTCCCCCGGACAGAGTGGTAAACACCGATCCGCCGGACCGTGTGCCGGCCCGCGCCCGGTCCTGCTCCCCGGGTGCAGCGGGGACCGCGACCGGGGACGGCGGCGGCAGCAGCGAGCCCGCGGCCTCCGCGAGTGACCGGTATCGTCGCGACGCGGCAGCCAGCGCGGGCATCGTCGCGTCGAAGGACAGGTCCGAGGAGCGTCCCGCGTAGACCCCGCCCAGGAGCGGGTCGACCAGCCGGTCGACCACCTCCGCGCCGAACCTGGCGCCCACGAAAGCCGCGACCGGCACGTCGCCGTCCCGCGTGGTCGGCGGCAGCTCAAGGTCCTGGCTGGCCCGGGCGACCCCCGCGCCGGACACCACCCCCGACTGGGCCAGCTCGGCCAGGTCGGCCGGCACGCCCATGAACTGGCGCCGGGGCAGCGGGCGGAGCGCGCCGAGGGTCCAGATCGCCGAGGACGTGGTGCCCGGCGCCACCCGGTCACCGGCCAGCCCGGCCTCGGCGATGAGCCCGGTGCCTTCCGGCCGGGTCACGAGCAGCGCCTCAGCCCCCTCGTCGACCGGCACGCCGGCCACCTCGGATACAGACAGCTTGCCGCCCAGCCGGGACGACCCCTCGAGCACAGTCACCCGCACCGGCTCATCGCGCAGGAAGAACGCCGCGGCCAGCCCGGCGATCCCGCCGCCCACGATCACCACGTGCGGTAGCGCAGTCGAAGGGTTCATCTCTCAAGCCTGGCAGACACCGCGCTGTGCCCAGTACCGCAGGGGCCCCGCGGCACCTAGCCATGACGGATCGCTCGTGACCGGGGCGCGGCCGGGCCGGTGCGCGATCGTGATCACGGCCACGGAACCGTCCATCCGATGTCCGCCGTCACACCGGCATGCGGAACACACTGAGCTTGAACCGCCGGTTCGCGCGGACTAGGCGCGCACAATTCGGCGCCGCCGCGACCCTGGCGATCGGCGGTGTCATGCTCGCCGGGGGCACGCTGCTGGCGGGATGCTCGGCCACGTCGGCCAGTTCGGCGGCCTCGGCGGCCTCGGCGTCCGGGGTGGCCGCGCCGGCGGCCCAGGCCCTCGCACCTGGCGCCGGAGGGCCGGGGTCCAGTGCCGCGAGCAGCGCCACCGGGCAGCCGGCGAACGCGGGTACCACGGCCCGGCTGGCGCCCGGCAGCGACATCATCTACACCGCGCAGCTGACCGTCCGGGCGGCGAACGTCGGCTCCGCCGCGGCCCGGGCCGCGCAGATCACCGAGGGGGTGGGCGGCTACGTCTCAAACGAGACCACCTCGGCCGACCCGGATCAACCGTCGCAGGCCATCGCCACCGTGCAGCTGAAGATCCCTGTCGCGTCCTACCAGGCCATTCTCGGCCAGCTCGCGGGCGGCCTGGGCACTCAGCTGTCCCTGCAGGAGCAGGCCCAGGACGTTACCCAGCAGGTGGCCGACGTGAACAGCCAGGTCACCTCGGACCAGGCAGCCATCGTCCAGCTGCGAGCACTGCTCTCGCGCGCAGGCTCGGTTGGTGACCTGCTCGACGTGCAGAACCAGATCAACAATGAGGAATCCGCGCTCGAAGCGATGCAGGCCCAGCAACGTGCGCTCAGCCACGAGACCAGCTACGCCACGGTGACCCTCACCATCCTCGGCCCGAAGGCCAAGCCGGTACCGCACCATACGAAGGCCCCGCCATCCCTGGCCGGCGGTCTCGGCGCCGGCTGGCACGCGCTCAAGGTGTCGCTGTCCTGGACCCTGGCCTTCCTCGGGGCCATCGCGCCGTTCGCCGCCATCGCGGCCATCGCCGGATACGCGATCTACCGGGCCCGGCGCTGGATGCTCCGCCGCAGGCCCGCGCCGCGCCCCGCGGCACCGGAGAACTAGCCCTCGCGGTAGCGTCCTGCCTATGACAGACAACCCGGGATGGCAGCCTCGGCACGACGACCCATTGTTTATCTTGGCCATGGATCACCGGGCCTCGTTCGGCAAGACCCTGTTCGGGGTCAAGGACGACAACCCCAGCCCGGATCAGGTCGCGGCGATGAAGTCGGCTAAGCGGATGATCTTCGAGGGGCTGCGGGTCGCGCTGCCCGCGGTGACCTACGGGCGGGCCGGCGTACTGGTCGACGAGCGGTACGGCCAGGACGTGATCGACGCCGTGAAGGCGGGTGAGTCGACGCACCCCATAGTGCTGGCCGTTCCCGTCGAGGCCAGCGGGCACGACTGGTTCACCCTGGAATGGGGCGATCAGTGGCTCGCGCACGTCGAGGCAATCAGGCCCGACTACAGCAAGATACTGGTCCGCGACAATCCCGACTTCGACGCAGCCGACCGTGAGCAGCAGTTTGAGCGACTCGCTCAGGTCAGCGACGGCCTTCACGGGATCGGCGTGCCGCTGCTGTACGAGCTGCTGGTGCCCGCCACCAAGGCCCAGCTCGACCAGGCCGGCGGTGACCCCGGCGCGTACGACCGTGACATCCGCCCGGGGCTGGTCGCTCAGGTGATCGCCGACAACCAGGCGCACGGCGTCGAGCCCACGCTGTGGAAGGTCGAGGGCCTGGAGACCGTCGAGGCGGCTCAGCAGGTGGCCGAGCAGGCCAAGGCCGGCGGTCGCAGCACTGACCTCATCGTGCTGGGCCGGGACGCGCCAGCCGAGCGCCTCGACCACTGGCTGGAAGTGGCCAGCCAGGTCAGGGCGTTCGTCGGGTTCGCCATCGGCCGCAGCATCTGGGAGGACGCCGTGCGCGACTACGAGGCCTCCGACCGGGGCGAGGCGGCGGCCAGTGCCGCGCGCGCCCAGGTCGCCGAGCGCTACGTGGACTTCTTCGCGCAGTGGAAACCCTGAGCTAGGCCTCCGACTGGATCGACTCGGCGTGCACCAGGTCGGCGAGCCGGGCCAGGACGCCGGGATCGGTCTCCGGCAGCACGCCGTGCCCCAGGTTGAACACGTGTCCCTCGGCGGTCCGCCCGCGCACGAGCACGTCCCGGGCCCGCTCCTCAATCACGTCCCACGGCGCGAGTAGGACCGCCGGGTCCAGGTT
>Ga0210388_10004545_pt1 | contig 10865 bp, 10 predicted proteins | sample IncBWC19OmetaG_FD_155485 | JGI IMG/M metagenome (GOLD analysis project Ga0210388, IMG submission 155485) | Forest soil microbial communities from Barre Woods Harvard Forest LTER site, Petersham, Massachusetts, United States - Inc-BW-C-19-O ...
GGGCGAGATGCCGGCGACCTTGAGAGCGGCGTTCATGGCGCGGGAACAGCCTTCGCCTTCGGGCGCCATGCCGGTCATGTGGAAGGCGTCGGCGGACATGCCGTAGCCGATGACCTCGGCAAGGATCTTTGCGCCGCGGGCTTTTGCGAACTCGAGTTCTTCCATGATGAGGATACCGGCGCCTTCGCCGACGACGAAGCCATCGCGATCCTTGTCCCAGGGGCGGCAGGCGTGGGTGGGATCTTCGTTGCGGGTGGAGAGCGCCTTCATGGCCGCGAATCCGCCGACACCCATGGGGGTGATGGCGGCCTCGGTGCCGCCGGCGATCATGGCGTCCGCGTCGCCGCGCTCGATGATGCGGAAGGCATCGCCGATGGAGTGCGCGGACGAGGTGCAGGCGGTGGCGGTGGCCTCGTTGGGTCCGCGCGCGCCGAAGCGGATGGAGACATGCCCGGCGGCGAGGTTGACGATGGAGCCGGGGATGAAGAACGGCGAAATTTTGCGCGGGCCTCCGGCGAGCATGGCCGAGTGTTCGCGCTCGATAACGTCGAAGCCACCGATGCCAGAGCCGATGTGTACCCCGACCCGCTCGGCAATCTCCGGCGTCACTACAAGGCCGCTCGCCCTCATCGCTTCATCGGAGGCAGCCAGCGCGAAGTAGATGAAGCGGCCCATCTTTTTCAGTTCTTTTTTCTCGACGAAGTTCAGCGGGTCGAAGTTCTTGACCTCGGCGGCAATCTGGCAGGAGTGGGCGGAGGCATCGAAGTGCGTGATGCGCGCGACACCACTCTTGCCGGCCAGCAGGTTCTTCCAGACTTCTTCAGTGGAATTGCCCACGGCGCAGACCAAGCCGATTCCGGTAACGACGACCCGTCGAACCAAGACTACTTACCGCCTTTCGAGTGCTTGCCGATGTAGTCCACGGCATCCTGCACGGTGCGAATCTTTTCCGCGTCCTCGTCGGGGATCTCGATGTCGAACGCTTCTTCGAAGGCCATCACGAGTTCGACGGTATCGAGCGAGTCCGCGCCCAGGTCGTCCACAAACGACGCATTGGGGGTGACTTCCCCCTCGTCCACACCAAGCTGCTCGACGATGATCTGTTTTACTTTCTCCTCAACGGCTGCCATTAGTTCTCCTCGCTGGCAACGCCCATGCGCTGCCTGTGCTGAATGTCTGCTGCGTAAAAAATCGGAATTGCCCGGGAACGAAAACCGAATGAACGGGACCCGTCAGTGTAAAGGTCGCGGCGAACAGGTGTAAAGAAAACCGCAAAGCGCCCGCAGACGCGCGGGCGGACGGCAACTTTTTTGGACGCTGTGACCCTTAGCATCCTAATTGGAGGCGCGCAGAAGGGTCAACGCGGCACAAAGCGCCCTGACTAAGGAACGCCTTAGTTGCCAAAGGCCTGCAAAACCTCGAAACTGGCGAACATGAGAGCGGTTGTGCAGAGGGTGAGTCGCGCCAAGGTCACCGTAGATGACAACATCGCCGGCGAAATCGGCCATGGATTACTCGTTCTGCTCGGCGTGGGTGGCGAAGATCAGGAAACCGACGCCGACTATCTGGCTGACAAGATTGTCGGCCTTCGCATCTTTGAAGACGAGCACGGCAAGATGAACCGGTCAGTGTCGGAGGTAGGCGGCGCCGTGTTGGTGGTTTCGCAATTCACGTTGTATGGCGACGTTCGCAAGGGGCGGCGGCCGTCGTTTGACGACGCCGCGCGCCCCGAAAAGGCGCGGACGCTGTACGAATATTTCGTTGCACGGGTGCGCGCGGCGGGGCTGCCGTGCGAAACCGGCCGCTTTCAGGAAATGATGGATGTAGAGCTGGTGAATGAGGGCCCGATAACGATCTTGGTGGATTCGGGGAAGGGATTCTGACGTTCCGACTTACCCGAACATCCTCGGCTGCAGGTTCTGCTCAATATATTTCTTGCTGTCGAATTTCTTGCCGGTGCTGGCGCCGGACATATAGCGGATCTGGCCGAAAATTGGCCGCTCGAACCACGGGCGATCGAACTTTCCGACGATCGACCAGGCGATCCCCGCGTAACCGTTTGGGTCGCGGCCGTCGAGCTCGTACTTATCATTCAGGCGGACAGCAATCTGATGAGCGTGGGCCGGCGATTTTGTCCACTCCAGAATCTTCTTCGCCCAATACATCCGCAGATAGTTGTGCATCCACCCGTCGTTCACCATCTGCATCTGTGCGGCGTTCCAGAGAGGGTCGTGAGTTTCGGCGTTCTCGAGTTGCTTCTCGGAATAGAGGACGGGGCGTACATCGCTCGCGTGTTTGGCCAGCGATTTATGCGCCCAATTCTCTCCCACTTCAAAATTGTCGTAGTTCGGATTGAAGTGAACCATGTTGATCGAGAGTTCGCGCCACACAAGGACCTGATTCAGAAACGCTTCTTTGTCGGCCTTGGGCGCGTCCGCGGCTTCAACCGCGAGCGCAACGGTGAGTGGCCCGATGTGGCCGAAGTGGAGATACGGTGAAAGCTGCGTGGTGCCGTTGAGCTCGGGATGGTTCCGATCGCGCGAGTAACTCGCGAGCTTGCGCTGGACGAAGGCTTTCAGGTGCTTCATCCCTTCCTTCGTGCCGCCAACAAACGTAGAGACGGGCTGCACCGAGCGGTCGATCCTCCAGCCCGCGGTGAGGTCGTCTACCGAAACGGGCGGTGCCAGGCTATCTGCCTCGGCCGCCTTCCACGCGTGTTGGGCCTTGGGGTTGGTGGGGGCTTTCAGGAACTCCGGCAGCCGCGCCTGCAGTCGCGGACGGATAATGAACGCAGCATACTGCTCTTTTTCAAGAAGCTTCGTAGGCACGATCACATCGGCATCGACCGTCCAGAGTGGCGCTTTTAACTTTCGCGCTACCGTCTCGCGCCATGAGGCCGCAAGCCGGATCGGATTTTCGTCTCCCACCACCAGTGCCGGGTTCACTTCATCGCAGAATTTCAGAAGGCTATGCTCTGGAAAGCGCCGAAGCACAAACCCGACGTTACGCTTCGCAAGGCCCTCGGCGATATGAGGAATGCCTTGAGCAAGAAATGCATAGTGCCGCAGGTTCGCTGGCTCAAACGGGCGCGGAGCAAAGAAAACGACAACCCCCTTGCCGAGAGCGTTTGCGGCTTCGACCGCCGCATCCAGTGCGGGATTGTCATGAGCACGCTGGGCACGCTGCATCCAGTAGACAACGCAGGCGCCATTGGGATCGGGCGGCCCTGCACGGCGAATCGTGACTCGGGCATCGTGAGAAAGCTTGGTTAAGGAATCCATGGGCGGGTCGTCAGTGCGCGCGGTTGCTCGCGGTCTCCTCTTGCAGCTTGACCTGAGTCTAAGCCACAACTTGGATGTAGGCCGGCACTGCTGCAGCCTCCATTTTGTTTCTTGGAATTAAAGGAAAAAACGGCGGTCTTTCGTCGCTCCATAGTTCAAGCCGCGACGTCAGCGACCCTCGCGGCATCGTGACTCGCGCGCACATCGTGCGTGCGGATGACTTGCGCGCCCTTGAGAATGGCCGCCACCTCGGCGGCGACTGTGCCATAGTGCCGCTCTTGCACCGGCGCGTCCACGCCCGCACGGGCAACCATTCGCCCTACAAAGGATTTGCGTGAAACTCCCACCGCGATCGGGTAGCGAAGCTGGTGAAATTCCTCGAGCCGTCGCAGAAGCGGATAATTCTCCTCGAAATTCTTGCCGAAGCCGAACCCAGGATCGATCATCATGCGCTCACGTTTGACACCAGCGAGCGCGGCCGCATCTGTCCACACGCCAAGTTCGCGCTTTACCAGGGTGACAATATCGCCCACCGGAGGCAGGTTGCGCCATTCGTCGGGGCGCCCCCGCATATGCATCAAAATGGCCCCACACTTCAGTTCGGCGATGGTCTTCGGCATCTTCGCATCCCAGCGAAATGCGCTGACGTCATTGACGATTTCCGCTCCGGCTTCGACCGCGGCACGCGCGACCGCGGCTTTGTACGTATCGATCGAGAGGGTGGCCGATGACCGCTTTGCCTTGATCGACCGAATTACTGGAATTACGCGCTCGAGTTCGATCGCCTCGGTGACGCTTGCTTTTGCCCCGGGTCGTGTCGATTCGCCGCCAATGTCAAGCAGGTCGGCGCCATCGTCGAGCAGCTTGAGCCCATGCTCTACGGCTTTCTCGGGATCGAGATAAAGGCCGCCGTCCGAAAAGGAATCCGGCGTGACGTTCACCACGCCCATCAGCAGCGTGCGCTTGCCGAGCGTGATCACGCGGGACCCAAGATTCCATTCGAACACGGGACGCATGGCGGTGATTCTAAATCACCGCAGATGCGGAAATTTCGGGCAGAAACGCCGGCAGATAGTTTGAAGTCACCCGGCCGGAATGTGCGCTGCAGCTAGATTGGCCGCCGGGCAGCCTTGCGAAGTCGCTGCGCCCCTGCCGCAGCCGGCCCGGTGCCGGTCGGAGGCTTGCGCATTCCGTCCAGCAGGTCTTTGAGCACCGTGGCATTATTCCGGTCTTCATTCTTCGAAGCAAAAACAAGCGTCAACCGCTTGCGTCCGTTCGCCAGGCGATAAAGTTCCTGGAGCTGCTCAGAAGCTTCCGGCCGGGCGAGCTCCTTGAGATACTTCTTTCGGAAGGCAATCCAGGCTTCCGGCCGCTGGTGCAACCAGTGGCGCAGTTCGTCGCTGGGCGCGAGTTCCTTTAGCCAGGCATCCAAAGCCGCCGCAGCTTTGGTCATGCCCCGCGGCCACAGCCGGTCGACAAGAACCCGGGTGCCGTCGCTCTTCGCCGGGACTGCATAAACGCGCTTGACCACGATTGCCATGGCTTGTGCTCTATTATTGTACGTCGACGTACGGGGACTTGGCTGGCGCGAGACGAATCGAAGCCAGGGAAACGGGCATGGTGAGGCTCCTGAAAACATCTGCAGCGTCGGCAGTGGTCTTATTGGCAGTTTTGATGATCAGCGCGGGCTGCTACACCGAGCGACGCAAATCCGACGCCGAGCTCGGACTCGACCCGCAACAAGCCGCAGGGCGAAACATCTACGACCACTACTGCGACCAGTGCCACGCGCCTTACACGACTCGCGGTAAGAAGGGGCCTGGTTTCAAAGGCATCTTCAAGCATCCGGAGTTGCCGATCAGCGGCCTGCCCGCAAACGACGAGCGCGTGGGTGAAATCATTCAGTACGGCCGCAGCAAGATGCCTGCCTACGGCCGCGAACTCGACCAACACCAGATTCAGGAATTGCTCGCTTACATGCATACCCTCTGAAGGCAAACAACGTGGCATCGCGAACTAGTCAGCAATCCGAACTCTACCGCCGGCTGCCGTCGGTGGACGAACTGCTTCGGGACGAAACAGTGCTCGCGATCCAGGCGAGAAACGGGCACGCGGTGGTACTCGAGGCTGCGCGGAAGGCGCTAGAGACTCTCAGAACGGAGATCGCGGCCGGGACCGTGCGTGAGACAGATCTCGATGTCCACATTGCAAATCTGTCAGAAGCGATCGGGCGCCAGGTTCAGCGTTTGCTGGAACCCTCCCTGCGGGCGGTCATCAACGCAACTGGCGTGATTCTCCACACCAACCTGGGCCGCGCTCCTCTCAGCAACTTTGCACTTGAAGCAATTCAGAAAACTGCGGGCGGATATTCGAACCTGGAGTTCGATCTTGCGGCCGGAAGTCGCGGCAAACGAGATAGCCACGTGGAGCGGCTCTTCCGGCAACTCCTCGAACCGGCGCAGGCAGCCGATGTTTCCACCATCGTCGTCAATAACAATGCCGCCGCAGTCTGGCTCGCGCTGAATTCGCTCGCCGCGGGTGGAGAAGTAATTGTTTCGCGCGGCGAACTAGTCGAGATCGGCGGGTCGTTCCGCATCCCCGATGTGATGGTGCAGTCGAACGGCGTGCTCAAGGAAGTGGGAACGACCAATCGCACCCGCATTGCCGATTATGAGCGCGCCATCAATGAAAAAACGCGTCTGCTCTTGCGAGTACACCGGTCAAACTTCCAGATTATGGGCTTCACGGAGCAGCCGGCTTTGGATGAGCTGGTAGCTCTGGCCCGGTCGAAGTCGATTCCGCTGGTCGAGGATCTTGGCAGTGGAGCCCTATTCGATCTCAACTCAGTAGGAGTTCAGCAAGAAAGCGGCGTACTCGATAGCCTGCGCGCGGGAGTGGATGTGGTGACCTACAGCGGCGACAAATTACTCGGAGGTCCGCAAGCCGGCATGTTGAGCGGGCGCCGTGACTTGATCGCTCGCATGCGGTCGAACTCACTTTTCCGCGCCCTGCGTGCGGATAAGCTCGTTTGTGCGGCGCTTGAGGCAACGCTGCTCACCTACCTTCGCGGAGACTTTGACGCGATCCCGGCTCTTCGCATGCTGCGCCAAACGAAGGACAACATTCGTGAGCGCGCCGCATCGCTTGTGAATAAGCTCTCCGAGTTGCCGCTGGTGAAACTCGAGCTTTGCGATGGCGATTCCGTAATCGGAGGCGGAGCAGCGCCCTCTTCGGTTCTGCCCACCTGCCTGCTGGCGATGACACACCAAAAGATGGGAGCCGACATGCTGCTTGCGAGTCTGCGTTCCTCCCATCCCCCGATCATCGCCCGAGTTGAAAACGAGCGAGTTCTCCTCGATCTGCGGACCGTGTTCCCCGAACAAGACGCGCTACTTGAACAGGCCTGCCGCCAGATTTTCGACCCGCGCTCCGCGCGTTGACCAGAAAGAACCTTTCCTCTCTTTTATGTTGGAATAAACATCATGGCAACTCTCTACACGGTCGGCCATTCCACGCGCTCGCTCGACGAACTGGTGGAAGTTTTGAGGAAACACGAAATTCAGACTTTGGTCGACGTTCGCGCTTTCCCGGCTTCGCGCCGGCTGCCTCACTTTAATCGCGAGTCGCTCGAGAAGAATTTGCCCTTGGCAGGTCTTCAATATGTCTGGCTGAAAGCGCTGGGCGGTTATCGCAAGAAGACGATGGACGATTCACCCAATATCGCCCTGCGCAATGCCAGCTTTCGAAATTATGCGGATTACATGCTAACCCCCGAATTCAAGTCAGCAGCCGGCGAACTAGTTAACCTCGCAGGCAACTCGCGGACTGTCTATATGTGCGCCGAGCGCATGTGGTTTCAGTGCCATCGCATGTTGATTTCAGATTGGCTTGTCGCGCACGGCAACGGTGTCTTTCACATCGACGGCTTGAATCCTCCAAAAGAACACGCGCTCATGCATGAAGCGCGCATCATCGATGGCCAGCTGGTCTATCGCGGCGACGCCCTCTTCTAACGGATCAAAGTGAGGGCGGTCGTGCTAACTTGCCAATATGATTGTGGGAACGGGCATTGACATTGCCGAGGTGCCGCGCATTCGCGAAACTATTGAGCGCTTTGGTGCCCGCTTCGTGGAACGAATTTTTACCGAGGGTGAGATTCGATATTGCGAGTCCAAAGCCAACCGCGTCGAGCGTTTCGCCGCTCGCTTCGCGGCCAAGGAAGCCGGGATGAAAGCGCTGGGAACCGGATGGAATTTCGGCGTACGCTGGCGCGACATCGAAGTCGCGCGCAAGCCAGGAAGCCGGCCGACATTAGTTTTTCACGGCAAAGCGGCCGAGTTTGCCGAACGCCTCGGCACCAGAAACATTTCGCTTTCTCTCACACATACAGCCGAGCAAGCCATGGCCTTCGTGATTCTCGAAAACTGATCCATTACTCGGCGAGCGCCAAAAAGCGACTCTGCTAGACTGGCGCTTTCACACATCCATGAGCACCCTCTCGACGACTGCGCCGATTTGTGTTCGCACGCCCACTTCCCGCCGCACTCTCTTGCTGGGCATCGGATTATGCAGTCTCGCCACGCTGCTGCTCGAACTCGCACTGACACGTTTGTTTTCGGTCGTGCTGTTTTACCACTTCGCATTTCTCGCAATTTCGGTTGCGTTGCTGGGGCTCGGCGCGGGGGGCGTCTTCGCCTACGTTCGGAAGACTCGTCTTAATGACATCGGGACCGGTTCGCTGGCCGGCTGTCTTTGCGCCGTCAATGCAATTGCAATTCCGATCGTGCTTGAAATCGTGTTACATGTGCCGGTCTCGCTCGAGCTTTCATACTTCAATCTGCTCAAGCTGACCGTGCTCTACCTGGCCTCGGCCGTGCCATTCTTCTTCACGGGAGTTCTTTTCTCGGTTGTCTTTGCGCGAGAGACCAGCACCATCACTCGCCTGTATGGCGCCGATCTGCTCGGCGGCGCCTCGGCCTGTCTGTTGATTGTTCCACTGCTGAATTGGCTGGGCGGCCCGAACACGATCCTCTTTGCCGCCGCGCTGATGGCGGGCGCGGGTATGGTGTGGACCAGCGAGCGCACGTCCCAGCGACGACTCACCGCCGGCTTGCTTCTCTTGCTCGCTTTGATCGCTGCAAACTTCAACGGCCGCCTCATCGATGTCGTCTACGCGAAAGGCATTTTTCGTGACCGGGCCTGGGTCGAGCTTGCGCGTTGGAATGCGATTTCTCGCGTAGAAGTCGATCGACTGGGCGACAACGGCAAAGCGGTCGTCATCGATGCCGATGCCTCCACTTACATCATGAACGTGGACCCGCACGCGTGGGAGGGCACGCTCTGGCAGAAAAACCTGATGGCCGCACCGCCAGCGCTCGCCAATGTCCTGCGCCCTAAGGGCGACTACGCAATCATCGGTCCGGGCGGAGGCGTCGATGTATTGCGGGCCGTGGCGAACGGTAGCCCAAGCGTAACCGCGATTGAAATCAATCCCATCATCGCCAATACCGTCATGCGCGGCCGCTACGCCGATTACTCCTTTCATCTTTACGAGCAGCCCGGAGTTGACTTGAAAGTCACGGACGGGCGGTCCTTTGTGCGCAACTCGGGCCGACTGTTCGACGTTGTGCAGATGACCCTGGTCGACACCTGGGCTTCGACCGCAGCCGGAGCGTTCGCGTTGAGCGAGAACAGCCTTTATACCGTCGACGCGTTCCGCGAATATTTCGAGCACCTTAAGCCAGATGGCATCCTGGCCATCACCCGCTGGGAGTTTCACGAACCTCGCGAAGCCCTGCGAGTGATCTCGGTGGCGACCGAAGCCCTTCACCAGTTGGGCTTAGCAAATCCCTCGCAGCACTTCATTGTCGTCGCACAAGGCGCGCTCAACACCGATGGCATCCCGGTCGTCGTGCTCGCCAAGCACAGCCCCTTCACTGCATCTGAGGAAGATGCCGTCCGCACACATTTGCAAAACGAACCAACGCTCACTGCGCTCTACCTTCCTTCCGCGCCAGGGAAAAACCCGTTCTCGGCGTTGATTGCCAGCAACGATCCATATGGCTTCGCCGACAAGTATGCGTTTAACGTCTCCCCGGTCACCGATAACGCTCCGTTCTTCTTCTTTACGCTCAAGCCCGGGCTATTTTTCGGGGGGAGCGAATCGAAGCGCGGAATCGACTGGAAGGTAAACCTCGGCGTGGTAGTTCTCGGGGTGGTATTCGTCATTTCGCTGCTTGCCGTACTGTCGTTCCTGGTGATTCCGCTGAGGTTGCGCGGAGGTCCGCGCCAGCCGGTGCGGCCTCTTCTTTACTTCATTGCCATCGGACTCGGATACATCCTGGTCGAAATCGCCTTCATTCAGCGCTTCGTTTTATTCCTTGGACATCCCACTTACGCGCTCACCGTTGTTGTGTTTCTGCTCCTCCTCTCGAGCGGAGGCGGCAGCATGGTCTCCCGTCGCTGGCTCACGGAAACCAGTCGCGCCCGGGTGCCTTTGGCGTTTCTGATCGTCACTCTCCTGCTGGCGGTCTGGAGCCTGCCCCAAACACTCTTGGCCCTGATTGGCATTGCGTTCCCGCTGAAGCTCGCCGTCAGCGCCCTCCTGCTCGCACCCCTTGGATTCGCCATGGGGATGCCGTTTCCCACCGGATTGCGTGCGCTCGGCCGCTCCCGAGCCCCGGATTTTCCGGCGTCCCAATTGGGAGAACCCGCTGACCCCAACGACAACGCCGTGGAATGGGCCTGGGCGATGAACGCCGCATCCAGCGTTTTGGGCTCCGTCCTCGCCATCGTGATCGCGCTTGGCTTCGGACTGAATGCAACCCTGGCAGCGGGCGCCTTGGCTTACTTTCTGGCCCTAACCCTCCTCCCGGCACTGCGCACTCGCCCGCTCCTGACGTAAACCCATCGGTTTGCTATTATGCAAGCTCAACGGCGGACCTATGTGTGCCGTGCGCCGGGTGCAGCGGCGTTTATGCATGAATAAGGTGACCATGGGGCGTCGAGGCAAGCTCGGTCAAGCAGGTCGCAGCAGCGGACGAGGCGCGCGTGCCTAGTCAGAAGCAACTGCAATGGTCGGAACTCCGCGTCGGCGTTACAGTCCTGGTTGCCTGTGTCACGCTCGGCATTCTGATTTTCCTCATGACCGGCACAACCGGACTGTTCACTCCCAAGATCCAAGTCAAATGCTACTTCGACGACGCGGAGGGATTGCGCGTCGGGGCGCCAGTTCGCCTTCAGGGCGTGGACATCGGCAATGTGATTGCCGTGCGAATCGTCCCCGGACATCAGCCCACCCCCGTAGAAATTGTTATGAAGGTAAGCACCAAGTACGCCTTCGATCTGCGAAAGGATTCATTCGCGCTCCTCACCACCGCAGGCGTCCTCGGCGAGACCTATCTCAATATCGACAGTTCGCAGGCGAAAGGTCCGCAGGTCGTGGACGGCGATACGCTTGCAGTTCGCGAGTCGCCTGAAATTCAGGATGTGGTCCGCGCCAGCCAGGGCACGCTGCAGAACATGGACGCGTTGCTGAAGCGCCTCGATCGCATCGTTGCCTTCGTCGAGAGCGGACAGGGTTCG
>Ga0210388_10004546_pt1 | contig 10864 bp, 9 predicted proteins | sample IncBWC19OmetaG_FD_155485 | JGI IMG/M metagenome (GOLD analysis project Ga0210388, IMG submission 155485) | Forest soil microbial communities from Barre Woods Harvard Forest LTER site, Petersham, Massachusetts, United States - Inc-BW-C-19-O ...
GCGGTCACCTCGGCGACCAGGCGGCGCAGTCCGGCGCTCCGAGATCTGGGCCTGTCCTCTCGCCCCGGGTAAATACGGGACGAACCGGTTGGCCCGGATCTCGGCCGGCGATGCTGCCAGGCCGCGATCAGCGGCGGGCCGGCCAGCGCGGTCGCGACGGTAATAGCGGCCAGCGACAGGCCCAGCGCCGACGAGGCGTCCGACGGGCCCGCTACCGCCACGGCCAGCCCCGCGCCGGCCAGCGCGGCCAGCGCGGACACGATCGCGGTGCCGCGTAGCATCAGCGCCGCGACCTGCCGCACCGACGCGCCCCGGGAACGCAGCAGGCCCAGGTCGTCAGCCCGCCGAACGACGATCATCCCGGCCGCGAGCAGGATCACCGCCGCGCCGACCACGATCAGGCTGACGAACAGCAACAACAGGACGGTCTGTACCGCGGCCTGCGTGACCAGGAACGCGGACAGCACCGGAACCAGCGGGGTCGTGACCGCCGCCGTGCTCACGGCCGGCGCGAACACGCCGGTCAGCCCGAGCGGCACCGCGCCCGCCCGGTTCAGGTCGTCGAGCAGGGCCTGCGTCCCGTCCGCGCCGAGGCCACCGACGGCCAGCGGGTACACCCACTGGATGTCGATACTCGAGGATCCGAGCGAATTCTGCACGGCAACAAACTGGTCCGGGTCCGCGAAAATCGACCCGACCCAGCAATTGCAGGTACCTCGCCCCATATTGCGGCTGGGCACGCCGACCGTGGCGTCCTTCGCCCAGAAAGCCGAGTCCGGTTCGCGTATCCGCATGATCGCGGTGATGAGAATCCTGACCGGACCGGCCGGGACGCTCAGCACCACACGAGAACCGGGATGCAGCCCGAACCGCGCGGCCATCTGCGTGGTCACGGCCCCCGCCAGCGCCCCGCGCAGCGGAGCCTCATGCGCGTAACTGCCCGCCACCAGTTGAGCGTTCGCGGGCAGCGCGTTCCGGTACGCGACCTCCATCTCCGGCGGCTCGTTCACCCCGACGAACGCGAGGGGCCCGGCCCCGGCGGCCACCGGCAGCAAGTGGCTGGCCAGACCGGACCAGGCCCCGGCCGCTAGCGGTACGGCCTGCCGGGTCAGGCCCCGGCCGATCTCGCGCTGAGTGGTGGTGAGCTGAGCCGGCGTCAGGTCCTCCTGGTTCCCGAGGCCGAATCCCCCGTTGCTGACATTCATCGCGGCGGTGAACTGATCCCAGGGCGCATCGACTTGGACGGTCTTGATGATGGGGCTGGTCGCGGCCAGCGTCTGCGACAGCGCCTGGGTCCGCGTCCGCAGGCTGACCGCGGGCCCGGTCATCGCCGCGAACACGCAGGCACCGACGAGCAACGCGAGCACGGCCACGCTGCCAGCCGTACGCACCGTCTGCCTCATGCCCGCAGCTTAAGCACGCCAGGCCAAAGAGCGGTCAAGCGGACGAGGCGATGTCGTAACAGCGTGCCTGGCTCGCCAAAGACAACCGCGGCTGCGGACGGCCACGCGATCACGTGGCACGGCCTGGTTTCAGAGGCTGGCCCCCGGCCAAGCCGACCCTGGAACACTGGCCTAATCCCTGACGCCGCCGCGCCAGGGATGAATTCTTTTGACCGAACGAACCGTGGCTACCGCATCCGGCAGGCCGGATCAGCCAGCCGCGGGCAAGTCCTCCACTTGCTTCTTGGTGATGTTGAGCCGGATTCCGGCGTCGACCCCGGTAACTGCGCTGATCGGGATGCTAACTTCCTTGCGTCCCCAAAGATGCCCTTCCTGGAGCAGTATGTGGGTCACACGGTTGTCGTCCGGATCGACGAGAAAGCCCTGTACCTTCCCGATCTCACCGTCCAGCGCGTGGACACTCTCACCGCGCTGCACGTCTACTTCACCCAGCGGGACAACGTCTTGGACCACGACCGGCGTATTGTGTCCCACGCCCATGCCAATTCCCATACCGGTGGCCCCTATGCCGCCCATACCGCCGTAGCCCTGGACCGCCTCAGCCTGGCCGTAGCCGCCCCCGTAATCGAGCCCCTCCACCTGGTCGATCTCCTCGGCGGGATCGAGCTTATCGAATTCCGCGGTGGTACAGCGCAGCCTGATCTGGCCGGTCGTGGTATCCACAAGGTGGACGGGAACAAGTCGGCCTGACTCTCGCCGGTGCTTCGGTTCGATCACAAGATGGGTGACGGTAAGGGCGACTGGGTCCATAACCAGACGGCTCACCTCGCCGCAAACGCCATCCGAGGCACTGGCCTCGGCCCCGATCCTGAACCCCTCCGCTTCCGCCATCGCTGCCGTCTCCTCCGTGCCGTCGCGGGCTTTTCACCCACCGTAGGCGGGTCGTCCCGCGGGACGGATCACCCCGTCTGGGTGATAAGGACGGCGGCTATAGATGGCTGAACCCGCTGGACTCCTCCTTCGACATGGGCACGGTGACCGGATGCCTGGAGAAGTGGGCCACGGCGGCCTGGAAGTCATCGAGGAGCAGGGAAGCCATGTCCTGACTTACGCCCAGCCGAACCAGAATGCGCTGCACCGGGATGTCGGCCGCGGTGCCGGTGAGAGTATAGGCGGGCACCTGCCAGCCTCGTGCGCGCAGCCGGTCGGCCAGGTCGAACAGGGTGTAGCCAGGGTCCTCTCCTTCCCGGATCCGCCAGGTAACCGTCGGGATGCCCGTGGCCGGGTCGCTGTCGCACAGAAGCTCGAAGGGGCCGAGCTTGACGATCTCGGCGGCGAGGTACTGGCCGACTGCGTAGGACGCATCGTGGATGCGTTTGTAACCCTCGAAGCCGAGACGGATGAAGTTGTAGTACTGGGCGACAATCTGGCCTGCCGGCCGGGAGAAATTGATCTGGAAGACGGGCATATCGCCGCCGAGATAGTTCACGTGGAAGATCAGGTCGTCGGGGAGTTCCTGTCGGTCCCGCCAGAGGACCCAGCCGACACCTAGCGGAGCCAGGCCGAACTTATGGCCCGAGGTGCTGATCGACTTGACGCGGGGGAGACGGAAGTCGAAGGCCACGTCGGGCGCGCAGAACGGGGCGAGGAAGGCACCGCTGGCCCCGTCCACGTGAATATCGATATCAAGGCCGGTGTCGGCCTGAAGCTGGTCCAGGGCGCGGGACATAGCCTCCACCGGCTCGTAGGCGCCGGTGTAGGTGACGCCCAAGGTTGGGACAACCATGATCGTGTTCTCGTCGACTCGCTCGAGCATGGACGCCGGATCCATCATGTAATGGCCAGGAGACATCGGCACCTCGCGCATCTCGATGTCCCAGTAGCGCGCGAACTTGTGCCACACCACCTGGACTGGGCCACATACCATGTTCGGCTTGTCCACCGGTTTGCCTTCGGCCCGCCGCTTTTCCCGCCACCGCCACTTGGCCGCCATGCCCGCGAGCATGCAGGCTTCCGAGGACCCGATAGCCGAGGCGCCCACAGTGTTAGCGGCCTCGGGTGCATGCCAGAGGTCGGCCAGCATGTGCACGCAGCGCTGTTCGATCTCGGCGGTCTGCGGGTACTCGTCCTTGTCGATCATGTTCTTATCGATCGACAGCGCCATCAGGGAGAAAATCTCGGGCTCAACCCACGTCTGGCAGAACGTAGCCAGGTTCTGGCGGGAGTTGCCGTCGAGCATCAGCTCGTCCGATACCACCTGGAACGCCTGCTTCGGAGGCGTCTCGTCCTGGGGAAACCGGTACTTCGGGACCGGCGCCGTCAGGTCGCGTCCGACGAACACGCAGTCCTCTAGCTGTTGACGGACGGTCTCACGCTCGTGCAGGGGCATGGTCGGCTTTCCTCGCTCGGGAGACACAGTTTCCCTTATCGTGGGTGCAGCGCTCGATGACGTCATCATCCCTGGTGGGTGACTGGGTCGCTGACCTCCTCGGTGCGTTCGGGCAAGAGCAGCAAGGCGCCGGCGAAGAAGCACACCGCGCCGATCAGGGTGCCGAGGTTCGACCGCTCGGCGTTGCGCAACTGGCCGGTCGCCGGGCTGATGTAACCGGCCACCGCGGACACGCCAAAGGCGACGGACCCGATCAGGTTGACCAGAGTGATCCACCATGACCACAACCGGGGGCGCCATGCGGTCCAGCCGTGACAGACCTCGAACCAGGCCAGTGCGCTGGCGATCAGGAAGCAGACCGAGCCGACGGCATCGGGCCGCCATACATGCTGATTCGCGGCTTTGGCGGTGAGGTCCACCCGCACCGCATTGCCGGTACTGACGTTGAAGAACAGGGTCCCCGCCAGTTGCACGGCCGTGGCCCACCAGTCGATCCTGCCGGGCTGGAAGACGAAGAAGCGCCGCCGGCCGGCAGTGGGCGCTTGCGGCCCGGCGTCCACGGCTTCCCGGTAGGTTAGGTATCCGGCCCCGGTGAAGAACAGCGAGCCGATAAAGAAGGTCACGGCGTCCCAGCGGGTCCCGGCGGCGCTGGCGTAGCCGGGGACGGCGCCGAGCGCGAACACAAGCGATCCCACGGCGAACAAGATGGCGATCCACCAGCTCCGGGACCGGGGTGCCCACCATGTCGACCCGACGGCCGGGGCGCCTGGAGGATGCTTGCGGTGGCGGCGGGATTCCCACCGGGCCACGGCGCCGTCCGGGCGGACGTGGTCGACGAAGGTCGTGAATGGACCGACGCCACCCTCGCGGCTTGCTCGGTCCTGCCCGGGATCGGCGCGTCCTACCTGATGTCCACTCACGCCCCGATTGTCAGCGTATGACAAATCGGCGTAACCACCCTCCGCGGACGACTGCCGGACCGGCAGGGCCGGCCGAGGGACGCGTGCAGGCGATTGCGTCATTCCGGGGTCCCATATAGTCTCGAAAGCATGGCAGCTTACGATTTGCTCGCTGCGCATTATGATGCCGTAACGGGCGATTCCTCTACCGAGGCCACTTTCATCGACGAAATTATCAAACACGCGTGCCGCCGTGCTGTGACGGTGCTCGAGGTTGCCTGCGGGACTGCCGACATTATTGCTCGGCTTGCGGCCACGTACCAGGTAAGCGGCCTGGATATATCGCCGGGCATGCTCGCCGTAGCCCGTGAGAAGCTTCCCGAGGGAACGCCTCTATATCTCGCCGATATGAGTAGTTTTGAGCTCGGGACGACCTTCGATGTTATTTTTTGTGTCTACCATGGCATCAACCACTTGCTTGATTTCTCAGACTGGGAGAACTTTTTCGACTGCGTTTATAGGCACCTGAACGGCGGTGGCGTGCTGATCTTTGACATCATTACTGTTCGCAATCTCGAAATGATGGCCAGAGTCCGGCAGACAGTGCAGCAATTTGGCGATAACTATCTTCTCATAAAGGTGCGGGCGAGCGGTGAGGCACACTTCGACTGGGATATCGAGGTATATGAGCTTCAGCCGAGCGGCAGGTACACCCTGCTCAGAGAGGTCATCAGGACGGCGTCGTTTCCGCATGAAAAGATACGGAGAACGCTGGGTGAAAGATTTTCCGACATAATCACCATCGACACCGATGGTAGCGTTGCCAATGACGACAACGAGAATCGGACTTGGCTTGTATGCACTAAATCCTAACGCTGCGGACCCTTACGACGGTGAGCTCCGGCCCGGCGCTGTTCGGCCAACCTCCGCTGCTTATCCCAGGCAATCAGGCGTGCTATGGAGCGAAGCTGGCTGGCGCGGGCCATACCTGCCGCAGCCGCCAGCACTATCGCCAGCAGGATCACACGTTCGTAGGTTCGGCGGTCCCGTACGATGCGCGCTGCCGCGGTCACGCCGATCGCGGTCAAGACCGCCTTTTGCTTCTGGCTCGTGTCCGGCGGCTTAGGCGCCGAACCCGTTGGGCCGGACGAAATCACAGTGGTTCAAGCGGCACGCGGATGCGCCGCATTATGAGATCGGTCATGACTCATATCACTTCCTACCTATGAGGTCGAGCCGGTGGCCGACCGCAAACCCACCATTAGGGCAAAAGGACGTCTGGCGCATCACCCCTCAGGAATGATGAGTGGGCAAATGCGCAGGCGTACGACCTCACCCGCGGCAGGCGTCAATCGCCGGGCTGATTGCTGCCTTCGGGCGGATCGTGGTCATGCGGAGCCGGGTCGTGAAGACGGCGTACCTCCACGACCTGCACGCCGAAGGTCTGTAGCCGGGCCAGGAGCCCGTGCAGCGCGGCCTGATCCCGCAGGGGACCGTGCAGGATCGTTTCGACCGGCTCCACGGAGGCGTTAAGCCTCTCGAAGTCAAGCAAGGCTTCGGGCGGTAGGACCCCGATGACGCGGATCTCGTAGTAAGACGGTGGCAACGCAGCCCCCAGCTTGTCGCGATGGGCAAGGGCCAATACCTCACATTCCCGTGTTTGGGTCCGTGGCGCCCCATGCACTACGGGTGACTCCGTTGTCCGGGTGAGCTGTCCGGCGCTGAATGCATCCGGCCTTACCGTGCTCGAGTCAGCGGGCGGCATCCTCGAGCGCCTTCCCGCTGCCCGTGAGTCCGGCCTGGCTGGCTGGCGCGCAGGTCCGGCTGGCCCGCATCCCGCGACCCGCGGCCGTCCTTGCTGTTCAGCGATGCGGCTGGGCTGGGGTTCGTGGGCTGGGGATCACCCGTGGCGGGTGGGGTGGACTGGGGTGGGGTTGGTGGACTGTGTGGGGTTACTGGCAGGCAACGGAAGAGGAAGAGAGGGTGTTATGGCTGACCTGATCGCGATCGGGTATCCGACGAGGCGACGGCTGAGGCTGCTGCTGATGAGGCGCGGCAGCTGGCGAAGGACCTGATCATCGAGCCTGATGCGATCGCGGTGATCGTGCGGGACGCCAAGGGTGATTATCACGTGCATACCCATCATCACCTGGTGGGGCGGGGGGCGTCCTGGGGGATGTGGTGGGGGCTGCTGTTCGGGGTGCTGTTCTTCATCCCGGTGTTCGGGATGGCGGTCGGGGCGGGGCTGGGGGCGCTGATGGGCAAGGTGACCAAGTCCGGGATCGACGCGCAGTTCCAGGATCAGGTCCGGGGGATGCTCAAGCCGGGGACGTCGGCGCTGTTCTTGATGGTGGAGAAGGTGACCCCGGATAAGGCGGTGGAGGCGATGAGCAAGTTCGGCGGGACGGTGCTGAAGACCTCGCTGTCCAAGGAGGGCGAAAAGGAGCTGCAGGACGCCCTGCACGGCGCCAGCGCCAGCTAACCCCGGCCGGACCCGCACCGGCACGGCCCGCCCCGGCCGGGGCGGGCCGTGCCGGCCTGTGCATCCCCTGACTATCTCAAGACGTTCACCGCTCGTGAGACGACGAGCACCGCGACCACCAGCGAAATCATTTCCTCGGACATCATCATGAGCTTGGCCCAGGGCCTGATCGCCGAGACGTCCGTAGGGCTGAAGGCCGTGGCGGCCGTGAACGAGAGATGCAGGTAGTCCATGAACTTCGGATACCAGTCAGCCCCTACGTACTGAGCGTTGGCCATTTCAGGGAAAACAAAGGCGACCTGATGGCCTTGCCCGCGTGCCCGGGCTGCCGCTCCGCCTCGATCGAGATCCCAGTACCACAAGCCGAAGGCGAGCACGTTAGTGAGCCAGATCGCGCCGCCGCTGGCGAGCAGAATGTTGGCGTCGTTGCTGAACTTGGCATCGTCGATGATGCCGACTACTAGGCGGATCGCGGCGGAAGCATTCACCAGGGAGATCACCCCGATCAGCGTCCCGGTCAGCGCCCGCAGCCATCTGGAGTCGCGGTCGATGCGCCCGGGGTCACCGCCGATGAGTATCGCGAGCAGCGCGACGAGGACTACGACGAAGGCCCAGCGGGCATCTCCGTTCCTGAGCTCAGGGGGCAGGACCGCGCGCAGTCCTCCGGCGGCCAGCACCGCCAGCGCCATCGGCCAGCGGCTCTCGCCTACCCGGCGCGATACATCGGGACCGGCGGGCGCGTGCGCACTGGCGCTCGTCATGGTCAGCTGACCAGCAGGTAGATGCTCTTGCTGGCCAGATAGAAGCCCAGTAGCAGCAAGACCAGAATGACGACCTGGTCTTGATGTGCGTCCAACCAGGCTCGCAGCCGCTCAAGCCGGACGGTGGCCGCGGCAGGAGCGAATACCGCGTACAACTCCAGGTACAGGAAGCTGGAGGTGCCCAGCAGACAGAAGAGCACCAGCGTCACCCAGTCCCCGGCAGTGGACAGCTTGGCCTGAACGACGGTCGCAGCGCCTGCTGCTACCAGCGTCCAGGGCTGGAGGAATACGGCGAGGCCGGCAGCGGCCCACGGCGAGAGCTGGTCCAGGCTGGCCATCCAGCTCGGCGGCTTGCGCGGCCGGCCTCTCCGGCGCCGCTGCCGCACGGCGAGCAGGATGAGCACGATACCGAGGGCCAGCTTGATGGCCAGGGCGGCGGTCGACGGGGCGGTCTGCGGCTTGGGTGGCTTGCCCCCGGTCGTCAGGACGACGGCGGCAATCACGGCGACCAGGCAGGCCAACCAGCCCAGGACGAAGGCCAGCCCCTTCCAGGTACCCTTCTTGGCGCTCAGGATCAGGATGAAGGCTATGAGAGGGAATGGTTCGAGGGCGATCCCGAGCCCGATGAGCATCAGGTCAAGTACCATGCCGCCCCCCGGGCCCGGGTCGGCCGGACGTCACAGGTCGGGCTCGGCGGCGATCCGTCCCGATGCGACAGCGGCGACGAGTGCCTCGTGGTCACGCTCGTTCTGGTCGGCGTAGGCGGCGGCGAACTCGGTGATGGCCCGGTCGAATACGTCCGAGCCGCCCAGATAGGAGGCGATCGCGATCCGGTCCCCGGAGCGGGCGTGCGCCCGCGCCAGCGTCCACCCGCACACCTCGCCGTACAGGCGCATGCCGCGCGGGACCATGGTCTCGATGTCGACGGAGAATTTCCAGTCCCGCAGCTGGCGGACATAGAAGTCGCGTTGCTTCCCGTCCAGACCCTCCTCGACCCGCTGCCAGCCCAGGAAGATGTCACTGGAGGCCTGCATCAGCCGCTGGCCTGCGACCACCCGCTGACCCTGGTTGGCGTACTTGCTGGCACCGACGAAGCGGCTGAGCACCGACGTTTCGGCCTCTTTCACCTGCAGGAACAGCGGATCGGCGTCGTCGCGGCCGAGCATCAGCAGGATCCAGCAGCGGGTCCCGACGCTGCCGACGCCGACGACCTTGCGGGCCAGGTCGGCGAACCGGAACTCATCGAGCAGGAACCTCCGGTCGGTTTCCAGCGTGCGCCGGTACTTGCCGACCAGGCTGGCGAACCACGCCTCGAGGGCTGCCCGGTCCGTCTTATTGGGTACCAGGTCCTCGATCGGGACAAGCAGCGGCGGGTCAGCGATGATCCGCGACTGCCCGTCTACGGCATGGCACAGCTTAGCCAATTCCTCCATGCTGTCCCTGGTCCGCGCTTTGGCCAGGCCCTTATCCATCGCTTTGCGCTGCTGTGGCTGAAGCTGCGCTTCGAACTGGGCCCGCATCTGGTCCATGTCCATATGCGCGTACCAGACCGCCAGGTTGGTCATCCCCGCGAAGCTGCGCATCGCCTGCCGGTAACTGGCGACCGCGGCCGCGACGATCTCGCGGCGCTGCTTGCCTGCGAACCCGTTACCGCGCGCGGCAACCTCCAGGCTGGCCGCTAGCCGCTTGACATCCCATTCCCACGGGCCGGGCAGGGTTTCGTCGAAGTCGTTGACGTCGAACACCAGGCGGCGTTCGGCCGAGCCGAAGAGGCCGAAGTTGGACAGGTGCGCGTCGCCGCACGCCTGGACGGCCAGTCCAGAGACGGGCGTGCGGGCCAGATCGCTGGCCATCGGCAGGGCCGCGCCCCGGTAATACGTGAACGGGGACACCATCATCCGGCCGTACCTGACCGGCACCAGCTCAGGAACCCGCGACTTCCCCTGCTCCTCCAGCAGGCCGATCGGGTCTGGCCGGTCCGGTGGCGGGTCGAACATCGCATGGCTGGCACGGGGCACCTCAGCCCGCGCGGTCTTACCGCGGGCAGCGCTCTCGGCCGGGGTCAGCCGCCCCACCCCTGGGTCAAGCTGGTACCGCTGCGTCCCACGCGCTGGGGCCTCAGCCGTCAGTACACTCATCGTCGACTCCTTTCGGTCCGGCGACCATCCGAGCGGCCCGCACCCAGGCGTGCCGACCGCCCCGTCACAGCAGGCGCCAAGCGGCGGACAGGATGCCGCACCCCCCACGATCCCGCGCCGGCTCCTCGTCCGCCTCATCCCGGCGGGATGAACCGGGCTCATCGTCCAGGGTGACTGCCTGCCTGCGCAGCCCGGGACGGCTATCGTGTCCTGAGCTTTCAAGAAGCATATAGTCGGAAAAACTTCAGAGTATCTGGACCTTATCTGTCGGTAATACACAATGAATGGTCAGTCTTTTCGGTGATGCTTCAGAAGGTTCTCCCGCGCTGTGTAATGGCCGGCCCCGGGGAGCCAAAGAGCGCGTCTCGCCGGGCTAGGTCTTCCCCCGGGGCCTTCGGGTCTGGCGAGGCGCGCTCGCCAACGGACGATCCGCGCCGGCTGGCTCGTCTGCCTCATCCCGACCGGATGATCCGGTGCCGGATGCGCACGATTACGGTCAGAGACGCGAAGACGACGAAGGTAGCGTTCTAGCGGCCAGTGGCGGTTGGTCCTCGCCGACCGGGCCTGGTCTGCCGAGCACTGTTCGCGAAGGGGCATGCCGCAATGGCAACCGACGGGAATGTGCCCGGACTGCCACCTGCTGTATCTCCGGAGGACGCTTCTGGCCCTTACGCGGGGCCAGGGACTCCCGCCGACGACGTCCCCGGGCCGCGGCGGAACCTGTCGGCCCGGCTCAGGCAGTTCATTCAGGCCGTCCGCGACAACGACCGTGCGGCCGTAGAAGAGGCGGTA
>Ga0210388_10004548_pt1 | contig 10863 bp, 8 predicted proteins | sample IncBWC19OmetaG_FD_155485 | JGI IMG/M metagenome (GOLD analysis project Ga0210388, IMG submission 155485) | Forest soil microbial communities from Barre Woods Harvard Forest LTER site, Petersham, Massachusetts, United States - Inc-BW-C-19-O ...
ACGAAACAAATCCACCTAATCCAGCATCCATAGAACATTTACAGGCAAAGGCAAACATATTACCAGCAACACCTCTATACTTTCTATTAGTCCCTCTGTTAAACATTGCACTTTCAATTATGTGAATAAATATATGGTCTGTTTCGATACTAAAAGACAGAAGGCCTTGCATAATGTCCTCCTCACCTTTAAGTGTCATTTTAAATACTTGCCTGTCAGAATATCCTATCTCGCTTTTCCAGTCAAATAACCACTCTTTTTTCTTGATTTGTCGGGTATCTTTTAAAGTCAAATAAAAAAATTCTGTTTGATAAAATTTCCCTGTGGTTGCTTCTTCAATGGAGTTAGTCAACTTATCAATTTCAACTGAAACTTCTCTTAGTAGCCTCTTTTTCTTCAAGTTAATACCCGTTTTTACATAGCAAAGGTACTAATTTAATTGCAATAAACTTCATTAACTATTCTATCATTTTTGCGGTATCTGTACCCTCGAGCAGATAAAGCTTTGGCTAAGTTAGTCTCAATTTTTGAGCCTGATGATTTAACTGCCTGCATGTTTTTTCTCCTTTGTTCTTTTGTAAGCCTATCCATGTTGCCAAATTTAAGCAAGTTTAAGGTGCATCGTATTTACCCTACAAATGCCTGCCATTTGCCACAGCCAATTAAATGTTACAGTTGGTTAAAATTGTATTAAAGGCTAAAACCCTTATGCAGTATAAGGCAGAGGGTAATATTACACTTTTAATTCCGTGAAAAACCGTAACATTTAAAATCAGGAATTTTGCTAAAATTAATGACGATAAATGTCATGATGGTGACCGAAAACGTTACCAAAAGAGGGCTTTTTTATTGGCTGGTATACTTCCTCCACTTTTCAATCACCTGCTCCATATCATCAGGTAATGGAGATTCAAAATACATTTCTTTTCCGGTGGTAGGGTGGGTAAACCCTAAAGACATGGCATGTAGTGCCTGTCGGGGTAATATATCAAAACAATTCTCTACAAACTTGGTGTATTTGGCAGTCGCGGTACCCCGGAGTATCTTATTGCCACCATATACTTCATCGTTAAACAAAGGATGTTTCAGGTATTGCATGTGCACTCTTATCTGGTGGGTGCGGCCTGTTTCCAGCCTGCATTCCAGCTTGGTTACATAGTGAAAGCGTTCCAGTACTTTAAAGTGCGTAACAGCGCTTCGTCCGTGGTCTCCGGCGGGATATACGGCCATCTTCTTGCGGTCCTTATGGTCGCGGCCTACGTGGGCATTAACGGTCCCGCTATCTTCTTTAAAGTCGCCCCAGGCAAGTGCAATGTATTTGCGCATCACTTTCTTTTCATGAAACTCTTTTGCCAGTTTGGTCATGGCACGGTCATTCTTGGCAATTACCAATAAGCCGGAGGTATTCTTATCTATACGATGTATCAATCCGGGGCGCAATTCCCTAAAGGGGTCTTTGCTTGGGTGAGTTGATTTAGGAAGATTATCAACATAATAAACCAAAGCATTCATCAGGGTTCCGGTAAAGTTACCTGTTCCGGGATGAACTACCATTCCGGCGGCTTTATTGATTACCATCAGGTCCTCGTCTTCATATACTATGTTCAGCGGGATATTTTCAGGGATAAGTTCAATTTCCCTTTTTGGATAAGGAAATACCACACTTATTTCATCGGCAGGCCTTACTTTATAATTCGATTTGGTGTTTTTGCCATTTACCAGTACATTACCTTCTTCAATAGCATATTGCACACGCGTGCGGGTAGCGTTCTCTATCTTATGCATCAGGAACTTGTCAATACGCAAGGGGTCCTGACCAAGGTCTACCTTAAATGAGAAATGCTCATATAGGTCCTTATCATCACTTGGAGTATCCAGTTCTTCTGTTTCTTCGGAGTTCATAGTTCACTTACAAAAATAAAAAAGGGATATCCCCAAAAAGAGGACTCCCTTTTATACTAATAAAATTGCTTAAAAAAAGCTTACTTAGCTTTCTTAGCTGTGTCGCCAGCCATTTTGCCGGAATCAGCTTTCATTTTTGCAGCAGCTGAATCAGCTTTCATCTTCATCATCATGGCAGTTTTTACTTGATTCATAGAATCAACCATGTGTAAAGAATCAGCTTTCATTTTGTCAGCTTTAGCTTTGTCTTCAGCGCTAGGACCACATGCGATAAAGGCTAACATACCAGCAGCAGTAGCAATTGTCAATAACTTTTTCATTTTTTGTGTAGGTTTGATGGATTAAAATAGGGCGCAAAAGTAGTATTTTTTTTTAAATCCAAACAATTTTTTCTTTTTTTTTGAAAAATCTATGATTATTTCTGAATTATAATGAATTCAGTGCGCCTGTTTTTCTGTCTACCTTCCTCAGTATCATTACTTGCTACCGGATTGGCTGCTCCATACCCCTGGAAACTTAATCGTTCACCTTTTATGCCTTCTTTAGTTAAAGCTTGCATTACTGTAAATGCCCTGTCAGATGAAAGTGACTGATTGGCTTGTTCGCTTCCCACATTATCGGTATAGCCGGCTATCTTAACTTTAATAGTAGGATTTAGCTTCATGTATTTGGCAAATTCTTTTACTACCGCTAAAGATACGGTTTCAAGCTGGGCTGAACTGGTCTTGTAATAAATATCATTCAAAACGTAATTGCCACCCGATGCAAGGGTTTTCATATTGAAATCCATATTCTTGGGCTTACCCGTGAAGGTATCTTTAGAAGTAATTATACCTGAATTAAAGGCATATCCTTTCTTCGTCACCGTAGCTACATATTGCTGGTTTTGAGATTCATTTACCACCGCTGCAAAAGAGGCATTTACCGTATCGCTTATTACAGCAGCCGTTTTATGGGTTTTGGTATCGGTAATTGTTATGGTAGCGCCCGTAATTGGATTTCCGGCATCATCTTTTATTTTACCTGTTAACAGGGATACTTTTTCAGGGCGCGCTTCCTGGTAAAGAGGGAATTGGTAGATATCGTAGCCCCCCATGTTTTCGCCATTAGTACGGTTTGGGTCATTGGAGCAGAAGTAACCGGTTTTGCCATCGGTACTTACAAAAAAGCCTACCTCATCCTGATTAGAATTAATAGGATATCCAATGTTTTTTGGTTCACTCCATTTGCCGGAGGTGTCCATCCGTGAATAAAAAATGTCGAATCCTCCAACGCCCGGCCAACCGTCGGAAGAGAAGTAAAGCGTATGGCTATCGGTATGTATAAAAGGACTCTTTTCATTTCCGGCGGTATTGATACCCGGGCCTAAATTTACGGCAGGCCCCCAATCTCCGCTCGCATCTTTAATGGTTTTATACAAATCGCATTTACCCATGCCACCGGGGCGATTGCTTGAGAAGTAAAGCGTTTGCCCGTCAGATGCTATGCTGGGCTGGCTGTTCCATGCAGATGGATCATTCACCTGCTGGCCAAGGTTTTTAATTTCGCCCCAGGCACCATTGGTATAGTCGCTGAAATAAACCTGGCAACTGGAACCGCCATCTGCCGAAGGTTTGCAAATGGTAAAGAAAAGGTGTTTATTATCAATGGTAATGGTAGGCCCGCCTTCGTTTAATCCGCGGTTGAAAGGGGGCGGCATAGGAGAACCCGCTTCAAAGGTTCCGTCTTCTTTACGCTGGCTCATCATGAAATACTCTTTCATGTTTTCCTCGCTTTGTGTAGATGAGAAGTTATTGTGATAGGGCATCCTTCGGGTGAAGAAAGCCAACTGGTTATCGGGCGATATAAAAGCTAAATACTCATTGTAATCTGTGCACAAGCCTTTTACCATGTGCGGGTCAAAAGGTACTTTACTTGTAAACAGATTCAAATAGAATTTGGAAGCTTTCAGTTTTTGTTTAGCATCATAAGAATATGAGTCATAATCCTTAGAGAACTTCTTTACATCATCATCTTTATAGTCGATATATTTTTGGAGGTAGATAACAGCCTGGTCGTAAGCGTTGGCTTCAAATGCGCTGATACCCACAAAATAGTAAGGGTCGGAATGGTAATGCGGGCAATTTTTAATAACCGTTTGAAAATAAGGTACAGCCGGGTCAAAGGGGGTATTGTCGGCATAAGCCGATTTAATAATTTCCTGGCCCATAGCAAAGTTGGCAGCTACATAGTCGGGTTCCAGAGCAATAGCCTGTTTTAAAAAAGTCAGGCGCTCCTGTTTCTGATATTTCTTTTTGTCTGTCCCTTTGGTATAAAGGTCAACAGCTTTTGAGTTATCGGTTTTTCCGCAGGTAGTATCGTTAGGCGAGCCGGCAGTCTGGGCAAATGCACCCAAACACTGGACACATAGAAAAATAAACAAACTAATTTTTATAGGGGCAAGGCGTAACATGATAGTTGAACGGAATTAAGACTCCAAAATTATGTATTTAGGATAATAGGGCATAACAGAAACCAAAAAGAAATGAACAGTTTTTTTGTAATTATTTTTGAAATTGCATGTTACGGTTTTTCACGGAATTGAAACTGTAATATAGCCCTCTATCTTTTACCGCATAAGGTTTTCTGCATTTAATACAATTTTGATCAACTGTAACATTTAATTGGCTGTAATATATGGGAGACAAATGCCTGATATTTATATTACACTATCTTTACGGGATGAAAAAACAACTCTTTTCAAATATGAAGGGTGCTTTGCTCTCCTTCATATTCATTTTTAGTTTTTCACTTTGTGAGGGACAGAGTTGGGTGTGGGGTGTAACACCAAAAGAAATTGGTGGAAGCTCAGGTGGTGATGGTGTGTCTGTTTCTGTTGATAATAATGGCAATGTATATTTTGCCGGTAGTTATATTGGGATTATGGCATTTGGGAAAGATACTCTAAAAGTACCAGAAGTAACTGGAACTTATTTAACAAAATATGACAGTAATGGTATTGCTATTTGGACTGCACATAGCACGACTGGAAAAAGTGGAGGACTATATTATTCAAATATTTTCACTTCAATGGATTTGAATAAAAACATCTATCTTGCTTCAAGTTTTTTCGATACTCTAATCTTCGGTATTGATACTCTAAAAAGTAATACTTATCCTGGAGCCTCAATTTTTCTTGCAAAATATGATTCAAATGGAAGCCTTAGCTGGGTAAAAAAGGCTCCGATTTTGTCAAGCGCATCATCTGGGTATCTTAATTCAATCGCTACAGATAAATTAGGTTTTACTTATATCACTGGATCATTTATTGATTCCATTACTTTCGGTTCTTATTTGCTAAAAGGTGGAATAAATATTGGATTCCCAAATATATTTTTAGTAAAATACGACCCAAATGGAAATGTGGTATGGGCCAAGCAATATGTTGGATCGAATAGTACTTCGAATAATCAAGCATATGGAATAAACTATAACAATAAAGGTAATTTATTTGTTACGGGATATTTTACTGATACTTTAACATTAGGTTCGAGTATGTTAACTACAAATACTTCTTCTTTTTTTCTTGCGAAGTATGATACTAGCGGTAATGTAATTTGGGCAAAACAGTCTATTTCACCAACAAAAACCTGTAATGCAGTTGGCATAGCAGTCACATCGGATAAATTGGGTAACTCCTATTTAACAGGTGACTTCATTGATTCCGTTTCTGTTGGTTCAAACCTTCTTATTAATAGATATACATATTACGGTGGTCCACAGGGTCTTTTTACTGCAAAGTATGATAAAAATGGTAATGTTATTTGGGCAAAATGCCCACAAATATTAGATAGTAATGAATGGGCAGTTAATAGTATTACCTCGGATACAATGGGCAATCTTTATTTGTCAGGAGGAGTTCAAGAATTTATTTATTTTAGTGGGCCTGATTATCGCATTAAATTTGACTCTATTGATTTTTTCGAAAATTCAAATGAAGGTTTTACTTACTTATTAAAAGCTGACACTTCAGGTAAAATTTTATGTGGTTCCTGGCTATCTCCATGGGATGATGATAATTTTGGAGTAGCTTCAGATCCAACTGGAACGTACATTTATTATGGGGAAGATTTTTCTGCACCCATATATATTGGGTCGGATACTTTAATTTCAGTGGATCGTGAGGAACTACCAATTTTAGCCCGCTGGCAACCTTGCAATAATAATATTATAACCTCTATAACTCCTATCCCCAAAAACCCCTCCCTCTCCCTTTTCCCCAACCCCTCTTCCGGCACCTTTACTTTATCGCTTAGTCATGCTGAACTTGTTTCAGCATCGCAAGCAATCGTAGAAGTTTATAATATACTGGGTGAAAAAGTCACTGTTGCGACCCTGAAACAAGTTCAGGGTGACAATCTCATTGACTTGACGGATCAGCCCAACGGCATTTATCTTTATAGGGTAATAAAAGAAGATGGTAGTTTGGTGGGTAGTGGGAAGTTAATTATTCAGAAGTAAAAGATTAAATCAGAGATTCCTCAATCCACTTCGTTCCTTTCAGAATGACAAGATATCGTTTTATGTTGAAGGGGAAAAGGGGAGTGGGCTTCGCCCACTCCCCTTTTCCCCTTCCCAAAACAGAAACTCCTGTCATTCCGAACGAAGTGAGGAATCTGTTCGTAAGACCTCACCCTGCCCTCTCCTCATAGGAGAGGGTAAAGTCACGACCTCACCCTGCCCTCTCCTATGAGGAGAAGGTAATGTCACGACCTCACCCTGCCCTCTCCTATGAGGAGAAGGTAATGTCACGACCTCACCCTGCCCTCTCCTACAAGGAGAGGGGAAAAGTCACGACCTCACTCTACCCTCTCCTACAAGGAGAGGGTAGAGTCACGACCTCAACATCACCCTCTCCTCATAGGAGAGGGTGATCTCACTTAGTTTCCTGTGCCTCCCAACCTTCTCCTTGTGGGAGAAGGATCAAGGATGAGGCCTGATTAAATCGTCCCCGTCTCTATTAACCCAATAATGTTCTCAATTTCTTTGTCTTCGGTTTCGGGGTCGTAGGTGTCTTTCAGGTTGTTGCCAAAAATACGGGCCACTGTTTGCCACATAAAGGCAGAGAGTGAGCCACGTAGTTCTTTCACCATTTCGTAGGATGTTGTACCTGTTTGGCGGTTAATGAGTTTAATAAGAATCCGGCCTTGGTTTACGGTCAGGCTCTTTAGCTCTTCTTTATATTGCGCCATCATAATTTTTTCGGTCTCTTTCAGGTACTTTTTCTTGTCCGATTCTGATGTCATGGTTTGCATGGTTTCTTCGCATTGCTTAAAAGTAGCTTCTGCCATAACGGCATAAGGGTAAGCTACTTTTACATCACGCCGAAGCATATAATACTTCATTGCCTCGTTAATGTCGGCAAAATTCCGCTCGGAAACCACTATAACCGGGCGGATGGTAATTATAGGAACCGTATCGCCATCTATAACAGAAGCAGGCAGTTTGACATCGAGCGGAACAGGTACCGGTCCAATGGAGGCAACCTGCGCCATCATAGCTAATGGCATGAAAAAGAGGAGTATATATATTGCTGCAACCGGTTTAAGCATGATGCTTATGTAACGGAGATATTAAAATATGGTTAATTCACCAATTCAAATCTACAACTTAATTAGGACATTCCGATATTATTTTTAATTTTGCCTCCGGTTAGAACTCTTTTCAAATGGGTATAGAAATACTTATATTCTTAGTTTCGTTTTTTGTGGTTTTTGTGTGTACCCCTTCACTCATTAAGGTTTCGCACATGAAAAACCTTACCGACGAACCCGGAGATTTGCGAAAAGTACACTCTAAACACATACCTACATTGGGTGGTGTTATCATCTTTGCAGGAACATTATTCTCCATTACACTTTTAGTGCCTACCCTGGTAGCTACGTACCCTTCCGGCTTACATGTCGCCCTTTCCGATATTAACTACCTGATAGCTGCTTTACTGATTTTGTTTTTTATCGGTATAAAAGATGATATAGTTGGAACAGCGCCAATTTACAAACTACTCGGACATATTCTTGTTGGAATGATTCTTGTGTTAATGGCCGATATACGCATCACAGGCTTTCATGGCCTGTTTGGCATACATGAAATACCTTATTGGGCCAGCGCCTTTTTATCGGTGTTTACATTTGTGGTGGTTGTAAATGCATTTAATTTTATTGATGGACTGGATGGGCTTGCAACAGGCATCGGGTTTATCGGTTCCATCTGTTTTGGTATTTGGTTCGCGCTTAGCGGGGCCCCGGCTATGGCGGCAGTGGGTTTCGCACTTGCAGGTTCGCTCCTGGCATTCCTGATTTATAATTTTTCTCCGGCAAAAATTTTTATGGGCGATTCCGGTTCTCTTTTTGTGGGATTAATTCTTTGCACATTGGGTATTAAATTAATTGAGTTTGATTCCTCACAAATACCAACTTACCTGGTAACTATTTCGAGGCCGTTATTTGTAATGGGTTTGTTTGCTTATCCTTTAATGGATATGCTTCGCATTGTTATCATTCGTACTATGAAGGGCGTGTCGCCACTTTCAGCTGACCGCAACCATATTCATCATGCATTAATTGATATTAACCTGGGCCACGGAAAATCTTCCGGATTGTTGTATTTGTATACGATAGCCGTAGTTGGTATGGTATTCCTTGTAAGCGGGCTCAATCCAACAGTTTCATTTCTATTAGTAGGAGGGTTTGCTATACTTACCCTTCAAATTCCTGTTTTTCTTAAATACAGGCAACGCCGGAGCAAGGCAGGTATTATGAAGGAAATGGAACACCACCATGCCATGTAATGGGTAAAAAAATACCTTTTTATTTCCTGTTTTCAGCACTTGCTTTTTATAGCAAAGGGCAGACTAACATGACCCTTGACAGGGATTTTTTAGTGCCCTACCAGTCTGATTTAAACAGTAAAAGCTGCACGATTTTTACCAGCGTAATGCCCTACGATAAAGAGAAAATTGAGAACGCGATTCAACATGACAGTTCAGCAAAATATAAAGATTATATTTTTAATAAGAAAGATCATCTTTTTTCAGCAGGTAAATTAAATGCCACAATATATCCGCTGGCAGGCGGTAGCGGAGGCTATGATATGTATGGAAAAAGTTCCACCTACGATTATTCAGGCGGACTGCATATAGATGGCAAATGGGGAAATAAATTTTCATTTTCTGCAAATTATTTGGGAGGAGAAATTTTCGGCCCGTCTTTTATGGATAGCATAGTTAAGCGTTATCGTGTTGTTCCGGGAATGGGCTATGCGTATGGTTCTGCAGCCAAGGGATACTCCTATCAATATTGGGATGCTTATTTGTCATATACCCTCAACAGCTATTTCAATTTCCAAATCGGAAAGGGGAAAGAGTTTTTTGGCGACGGATACCGTTCTTTGTTTTTATCGGATGCTTCCACCAGTTATCCATACTTTAAAATTACGGCTACCATTTGGAAAATACAATATGTAAGCATGTTTACCATTATGCAGGATGCAACCAATCCGAGCGGGCTTTCGCAAGACTGGCATACCAAATACAGTTCGTTTCATTATTTAACATGGAACGCTTCCAAGCGCTTTAACTTTTCCATTTTTGAAGCAATTACGTATGACGGAGACAGTAATAGAAATGTGCGCGGACCCGACCCTGCGTATTTAAATCCTATTCTGTTTTATCAGCCTGCCAACTATAACATGGGCGACCCCGATAAATCAAACCTGGGTATCGCGTTTAAAGTAAAAGTTGCGAAGAACGAGCAATTCTACGGGCAGGTTTTAATAGATGAATTTAAACTGCAAAATGTAATTCATCACACCGGATGGTGGGCCAATAAACAAGGCCTGCAATTCGGATTTAAAGCATTTAATATGTTCAAGGTGCAAAATCTTTCCTTTCAAACGGAAGTGAATTATGTGCGGCCTTTTACTTACACTGCCCGCGATCCGCTGCAGAATTATTCCAACTTTAACCAACCGCTTGCCGATCCGGAAGGAGCTAATTTTATTGAATCGGCATCGTTTCTCACCTGGTACAAAAAGAATTTTTTAATTCAGGCAAGCGCTATTATTTATCATTACGGAGGCGATAAACCCAATACAGATTACGGACAAAATATTTCCATCATTTATACCGACCACCAGTACGATTATGGAAACTATGTAGGGCAGGGAGTATCAACTTACCTGGCGACTGTTGGGGTGAAATGCGATTATATTATTTCACCAAAAATGAATTTGAAAGCGGAATTTGGCGTGTATGATATTATGGAGGATGTTGCGGGCAACGAATTTAACGAACCCTATATTACATTGGGTGTTAAAACATCACTTGGAAATCTGTACAACGATTTCCGTTAATAAAAAAGATAGAAAAAGGAACTATTAATCAATAAGGCCTTTGTCCTTGTGGTTGGAGTAATACTTGTTCATTACGAACATCCAGCCAATGAACAAAACACTTAATAAGAGAATATAAAATACACTGGGAGCCCAGCGAAATTTCTCAAGAATGTGGCGAAATGACCACATGGAAACTTTCCCTAACCAACTCCAAATACCGCTTGAATAACTGTACCAAGTAAGCAACATAATGTATTAATTTGAGGCAAAAATAGTAATTATATGAAACCGTTGCTTTTTATTTGCGAATTTTACGGCACATGTTGTTGAAAATATTTAAAACCAACCCCTTGCTTTTGCTGATTTTCGGCATCGCTTTTAGCGTTTTACTTTGGGGTTCAACCGTTTTTCATACTACAGAAACAGCCCGCACCTATACCGATATTACTTTACTGGCGCCCTTTTTCGACCGCATTCACGATATGGTTTTACTGAAAGCAGCTATGGGTTTTGCCATATTATTAATTGAGGCCGCTACCTGGAATAGCATTGTTAACAAACATTCATTATTGCGGCAATCAACTTATT
>Ga0210388_10004550_pt1 | contig 10862 bp, 9 predicted proteins | sample IncBWC19OmetaG_FD_155485 | JGI IMG/M metagenome (GOLD analysis project Ga0210388, IMG submission 155485) | Forest soil microbial communities from Barre Woods Harvard Forest LTER site, Petersham, Massachusetts, United States - Inc-BW-C-19-O ...
CGCGTTCAAGGCATCCGCTCTTCCGCCGATTCCGCGCGCGAGGACATGGAACGCGCCATGAACGAATTCGAGCGCCTCGGCAAACGCTAGAGATTCGGAGGCCCCAGAATGCGTGCGTTTCTCCGGTCTGTAGCGCTCGTGTTTCTGATTTTTCTGGCGCGCGTCGAAGTGCGCGCCCAATCCGCGGCAAGTTCGGGCCCACCGCCGGCCGGCCAGTCGTCGAGTAGCACCCCCGCAGCAGGTCAGCACGCGAGGAAAGTCTGGACGAACGAAAATATCGGCACCGTAGCGGGTCGCGGTGCCACAGTCGGTTCGGGATCCTCGCTCTCAGACCGGCACAACTTGCGGTCATATTCCTCGGATGGAGTTTCGATCGTCCGCCCTTCCGCCGGCACAGTCGTAAGTCCCGGCGAGGCATTGCAGATTGAAGTCTTCTTGGATCCGGCAAGGATATCTCCGAGATGGTCATCTTGAGCCCGATGGGAGGGTCGACCGAGCCCCGGACATCTCCTCCCTGGTCTTTCACCCTCGGTGCCGCGGGATGATGCCGGAGGTTCTGGTTCGCTGATCGGTGCCCAGCCCATCTACGCGGTTTTCCGCCGCTGTGGCAGCGACCCAAACCCCCAGGCAGCCTGCAATCAGGGGTCGCGTGATTTCCCGAGCACTGAATTGGACGTTGAAGACCCGTCACCCGCCACGAAGCTCTGGTCCCGGCTCCCGTCGCTCTCGTTCGTGAGCGTCGACGATTCGGACTACCTGAATATCGTCGCCTTCTTCGCGGACGGTCTTCAACTCGAGGTCACTCGCTCGACTCGTATTTCATTTTCTTCGACAAATCCAGCCGTCGCGCTCGTGGATGAGAACGGACATGTCACGCGGACCGGCGCTGGTAAAGCCGAAATTGAGGTGACCTACATCGGTGGCGGCGCCACGACCAGGCTCTCAATTCCCGTCGATTCGTGGATTCTGCGAAATGCCGACCAGTCGGATCAGGACCAAAACTCCAACTCCACTCGCTAGTCGATTCGCCAGATCGCCGTGCACTCTTGCTTCCCTGCCTCCATGCCCCTATGCTTCGCTCGTGCGTTCGCGCTCCAAACCTCGCCAGCTCTCGACCGGGCAAGAGCTCTATGCTTCGGCACTGCGCGCGCTGATGCGCCGCGCGCACTCGATTCACCAGATGAAGGAATATCTGAACAGCCGCTCCGAGGACAAAGATCTCGTCGCAAACGTGATCGCTCGACTCCGCGAGCTCAACTATCTCGACGACGCCCGCTTCGCCGCCGAATTCGCCCGCCAGCACGCGCAATTTCGCAAACAAGGCCGTTTCCGCATCGCCCGCGAGTTGCGCACCCGCGGCGTGCCCGACCGCTGCATCGACGCCGCGCTCGATTCCGTTTTCGCCGAGACCGACGAAGCCGCCTCCGTCCGCGCCCGCATCAAACGCAAACTCGCGCACGTCCGCGGCGCGCTCGACCAGCGCAAAATCGCCTCACTCTACGGCAGCCTCCTCCGCGCCGGATTCTCGGCCGACATTATCCGTAGCGAGCTTCGCGGCATCACTCGCGGCGACCTGCCCGAAATCACTGACGCCGCGGAATAGGCGCCCTCACACAACTCTAACCCCGGAATCCCGCGCAACTTTTTTCCGCCAGCCGCGTATTATCTGGTGGAGTTCAACTGTCGTGAGAATGCCGCCGCGAAGAATCGCTATCGTCGTCATCGTCGTCCTGTCGATCGGCGAGCTCGCCATGGTCGCTGTCGGCGGACGGCTACTCAACCTGCGTTCGAGCCTGCGCTTTGCGGCCTCGCTCGACGAAAAACGATCCATCTCCGTCGGCGGCGTTACCCGCAATTATCTGCTGCACGTTCCCGCCAGTCTGCCCGCCGGAAAGTCCGCGCCGCTGGTGCTCGTCTTCCACGGCGGCGGCGGTCACGATTGGAACATGCCGGGCTTCACGCATTTCGACGACCTCGCCGATCAGGAAGGTTTCTACGTCGCGTATCCGGACGCCGTGAATCGCCACTGGAATGACAGTCGTGGCGAATCCGACGCCGACGACGTCGGCTTCACACGCGCGCTGATCGCCGAGCTCGAGCGCGCGCACACTATCGACGCCCATCGCATTTACGCGACCGGTATTTCCAATGGTGGCTTTTTCTCGAATCGCCTTGCCTGCGACTTGGGAGACAAAATCGCCGCCATCGCATCCGTGGCCGCCACCATGCCCCAGCCGCTCGCCGCCGAATGCAAGCCGGCGCGGCCGATTTCCGTTCTCTACATGCAGGGGACCGAGGATCCGCTCGTGGGGATCAATGGCGGTACGGTGGGCTTTGTGAAGGCGCGTGGCCGCGGCGAAAGTATCTCGCTCGCCGATTCCGCGAAATTCTGGCGCGCGATCGACGGCATGGCCGCCGCGCCCGAAGTGAAGGATTTTCCAGATCGCGTCGGAGACGGCACGCACGTCCATCGCGAGATCTACACGGGCGGAAAGGACGACACGGAAATCGACGTCTACACGATCGAGGGCGGCGGCCACACCTGGCCGGGCGGCATCCAGTACCTGCCGAAAGTAATCGTTGGCAAAGCCAGCCAAAACCTGAACGCCACACGCACCATCTGGGAATTCTTCGAGAACCAGCAGTTACCCTAGTTAGATCCGCCGAGGCACGGGCTCGGACCGTCGAAATCGCCCGACGGCCCAATCCACTCTCGTCAATTTTCCTTACGGAAACAGCCCGTTCGAGCGCAAGTCCCGCACGTATTGGCCACTTCGCGCGAATTCACTGAAACAGGGGTTTTCAGGCCGCGCACTCCCGAAGAATTTCGCGACCGCGCGGCCAGCGGCGTCCCCGCAGCGGCGCAAAACGACACAATTAAATTCTCACCGGTCACTTGCGCGCGAATCACCAAACGCTGCGGCGCGCGAAAACGCAGATCAACGTGGTTCCAGGCCACGGTGGCGTCGCGCCCGTCAGCCGCTGCCGAACCCGGAACCATGCGTGAATGTGCGTGCCGCTCGACGATTTCGCAGCCGGTTTGCAGTGCCACGTCGTACAACGCGTTCGAGAGCTGGCAAAGGCCTCCGCCGGCGGCCGGAATCATGCAGCCCTGCTGCAGCATGCGGCCGATGAGGTATCCGCGGCGCTCGCTGGCCCGACCGATCTCGATCCAGAAACTGAAAACGCACCCGGGCAGCAGCAGGGTGCCGTCGAGCGATTTGGCCGCGATGAGGAGGTTGTGCACTTTGCCGCGCTGTAAGGGCGCTTCCACTGCGGGGAGGTCCGACCAAAGCGCCGTACGCGATTCGCCCGCCACGAACAAGTACTCGCGCCCTTCCACGCGATCAAAACGCACCGGTCCGTCGGCGAAGTCCTGAACCGCGCGCCGCAGCTGATGCCACGCCACCCGGAATCGAAACAGCGCTGCCGAAAGACGCGTCGGCGCTGCTTGAGGCGTGACTGCGCCGCTTGCGGTAATAGACGGCGAGCTTCCCATGGCCTGCTCCTCTGCTGGCCTGGAAGCAGGTCCGCTGCCACTCTTCAGTCCCGATGCAAGGCGAAAAGGGCACGCCAACACAGGACTTCCGGCGCACGTCCATGCGCCCTGCGTGTCGGCAAACCCACGTCCGTCGAAATCGTGACACCCGCCAAACCTTTTCGCGCGAGCCGCGTCTATACCGGACAACGCGCCGCGCCCGATTCCGCGCAGGCGCCGCACTCGCATCGAAAATCGAGAGGAGAATCTCGCATGAAGAAATTCTGCCTGTCGGCCACGTTATTCGCACTGTCGCTATCCGGCTCCGCCTCTCGCGCTCGCGCCGCGCAGCCCGAAGACAAAACGCCGCCGAGCTACGATATGAAGGGCCAATCGCTCGCCGATCTCGACGATCTTCACAAGAAATTCGTCAGCCTCGCGGAAGCCACGCCGGCAGAAAAATTCGCCTGGCGGCCCGGCCAGGGCGTCCGCTCCGTCAGCGAAGCTTTCCTGCACGTCGCCGCCATGAATTTCGGAATGCCCGCGCAGATCGGCGCCACTCCAGCTCCCGGCTACAAAAAAGACGGCTACGAAACCTCCACCATGGATAAAGCCGCGATCATCACGCAGCTGAATCAGTCGTTCGATTACGTGCACGCCTACGTCGAAAGCATGTCCAACGCGGATTTCGCCAAGCCGGAACTGAAATTCGGCCCGCAGGCCAATGCCGGCGACATCATCTATATCATCATCGCCGACGACCATGAACACCTCGGGCAGTCCGTCGCCTACGCGCGCGTGAACGGCATCGTCCCGCCGTGGACGGCCGAGGCAGCGGCGAAAGCCAAAGCCGAGAAAAAATAGAATGAATCGGGAATTGCGGCAGTGCTTAGCGGAAAGCGTGGGCCTTCAGGTCCTCGAAGAGCGCTGGAAGGTATTCCGGCTTTAGCGCTGGCTCAATTACCGCGCCACGCTATCTTCGATAATCGCCGTCACAGGCGCATCGGCCGCCGGCAAAATTCCCAGATCGCGGTAAATCGGCCGGATCAGCGATCGCACCAGCCGCAGGCGTGTCGCAAACCATAGCGCGCCGACAATACAACACGCCCCGCTAATCATCACCGTTCGGGGCGCCCCGATCCAGTTCGCCAGCGTGCCTGCCAACAAGCTGCCGAAGGGCGCCATACCCACGAACGACATCGTGTAATAGCTCATCACGCGCCCGCGTTTGTTTTCTTCGACGATCGTTTGAATGATCGTATTGCTCGCGGCCATCTGCTGCATCAGCCCAAATCCGCAAACCAGCATCAGCGGCAGCGAAAGCCACAAATGCCGCGAGAACCCGAACAAGATCAGCCCCACGCCGAAAGCCCCCGCCGAAAGCGGGATCATCCGCCCCAAACCGAGCACGGATTTCCGCACCGCCAGCGAAACCGCGGAAATCACCGCGCCCACGCCCACCGCGCCCATCAGAAATCCGAGCGTATGCGGACCGCCATGCAGAATCTTCCCGGCAAAAATCGGCATCAACACCGAGAAGGGCCATCCCATCAAGCTCACAATTGCAAACAGCAGCAGGATGATCCGGATCGGCGCGAATCCGGAAACGTACGTCCAGCCTTCTTTCAGCTGCGCCAGCATCGACCCGGCGTGGCGGCGGATGTCCTGCGGCTTCACGCGCATCGCCACCAGCGACGCAATCACGGCGATGTAGCTGATCCCGTCGATCAGGAAGCAATAGCCTTCATTCGACAGTGCAATCACCGCGCCGGCCAGCGACGGCCCCACCAACCGTGCAATATTCACCATCGACGAGTTCAACGCGATCGCGTTTCCAAGATCGGCCCTGTGTTCGATCATCTGCACGACGAACGCCTGCCGCCCGGGCATGTCGAACGCGTTGATCGCGCCCTGCAAAGCGCTCAGCACGATAATTTCGGGAATGTTGATGTGCTTTGAAAGCGTCAGCGCCGCCAGCGCAAACGATTGCAGCATCGCCAGCACCTGCGTCACGATCAGCACGTGCCGCCGGTTGAGCCGGTCGACCCACACGCCAGCAAATGGCGCGAGCAAGAACGTAGGAATCTGGCCCGCGAATCCGACCAAGCCCAGCAGCAGCGCCGATCCTGTCAACCGGTAGACCAGCCAGCTGGTCGCCAGCCGCGTCATCCAAGTCCCGATCAGCGAAATTCCCTGCCCGCCGTAATACAGCCGGAAATTCCGATGACGCAGCGCCCGCCAGGCGTAGGAGAATCCCTCGGCATCAGCCGGCCGTTCGGGTTTAGAAGCAGTGGGCGCGTTCACAATTCTATTCTGCCATCCGAAGCCGGTAATTCGACCGCAGGTTTTGTGTGATACCCCTCCGTGGCGGAGGCACTCGTGGCTTGTTCTTACGAAGAATGCCCCCGGCCGCAGACGAGACTTGCTTCAGAAGATGGCGATACCGCGTTCGGAAGGACCTCCTGGCTATCCGACGAAGGTTTCAGCTCCGAGGTCTTTTCATCGTCCCAGCCGCCGCACCGGCCGGCCGCTCCTCCCCGCCCTGAGCGAAGCCCCAGGCCTCTGTGAAATCCTCGCTCCGAAAGTCCACACACGCACTCCCTTGCGCAAGCCTGCGTCTCTCCCTAAGATGGCTAGCGTGAAAAAGTTCGCCCAATTTCGCGGACGAAAGTCCGCAGGGGCGGGCGCCATCGCTACAGTGGATCGGCGCTCGATCCCCGGCTGGCAAGCAGTCTGGCCCGGGGCGGCCCCGCCCGGCCCTTCCCATTGCGTTCGTTTCTATTCGACAATGAAAATGCATAGAAACCACAATGTATCGGAAACAAAGGAGCGGAGCACATTCTACTCGACAATGATTGGGAGGGGGCTTCGGCTCCTCTCCGACCGCCAAAATCTCTTTTCGATCGCCCTGAGGCGCCCTTGACCGGCAACGAAATTCGCAAAATGTTCCTGAAATATTTCGAGGAGCGCGGACATCGCGTCGTGCGCAGCTCTTCGCTCGTCCCCGCGAACGATCCCACGCTGCTGTTCACTAACGCAGGCATGAACCAGTTCAAGGACGTCTTCCTCGGCCTCGAGCAGCGCGACTACAAAACCGCCACATCGTGCCAGAAATGTGTCCGCGCCGGAGGCAAGCACAACGATCTTGAAAACGTCGGCTTCACCAACCGCCATCATACGTTTTTCGAAATGCTCGGGAATTTTTCCTTCGGCGATTATTTCAAGGAAAAAGCCATCGAGTACGCCATGGAGCTGGTCACTTCGCCGAAATGGTACGGCATCCCGCTCGACAAACTATACTTCACCGTTTTCGGCGGTGCCGAAGTGGCACCTGGCAGCACGCTTGGCACCGACAACGAAGCGGCGGATTTCTGGATCAAGGTTGGCGCTCTGAAGGATCGCGTGATCGCCGTTCCCGGCCTGAAAGAAAATTTCTGGGCCATGGGCGACACCGGCCCCTGCGGCCCTTGCAGCGAAATTTTCTACGACATGGGCTCCGCCGCTTCCGATCAAGGCCACACCAACTGCAAATTCGGCTGCGACTGCGGCCGCTATGTGGAAATCTGGAACCTAGTCTTCATGCAGTTCAATCGCGATGCGACCGGCACGCTCAATCCCTTACCGAAGCCATCTGTGGACACGGGCGCAGGCCTCGAGCGCGTCACTGCAGTCTTGCAAAGCAAGATTTCGAATTTCGACACGGATTTATTCCAACCGTTGGTTCGCGAAGCTGCATCGCTCTGCGGAAAAGCGGTCAGCGAATTCAAAAAAGACCGTTCGTCGTTGCGGATCATCGCCGACCATTCCCGCGCTGCTACGTTCCTCATTTCTGACGGCGTGATTCCCTCCAACGAAGGCCGCGGTTACGTCCTTCGCAAAATCATTCGCCGCGCGTTGCGTCACGCCCACATGTTGGGTGCTCCCAGTCCCTACCTTTCGCAGATGTCCGTGGCAGTTCGCGGGGAAATGAAGGAAGCGTATCCGGAACTCGAAGACCACGCCGCTCGTATCACGCGCGTGCTCGATGAAGAAGAAAAACAGTTCAAGCGAACCGTGGAAGTCGGCCTCGCCAAATTGGATGAAGACCTGAAGGCGTTACGGAAGGAAACCGATTCTGAGGCGTTTCAGGAAGACGCCGAAGAAGCTCGACGCTTTCAAAAAGATGTCCGAGAATCGACCAACGAGCCGGTTCGGGGCTCCATGAGTCTCCCGCCGCAAACGACGTACCCGGGAGAGAAAGCCTTCCGTCTCTACGACACGTTTGGACTTCCTCGCGATTTCATCGAAGACGTCTTACGAGACTCGGGCGTCAAAGTCGACTGGGCCGGCTTCGATCGAGCGATGCACGAGCAGCGGACGCGTGCGAAAGCCTCGTGGAAAGGTGCGCATAAGGATGTCGCGAACCCCGCGTACGCGAAACTCGCGCAAACCTTCAAGACCGAACCGAATTTTTATTTCGGCACGAAGACGCACGATGCCCGCATCGAATCCATCGTCACCAAACAGGGGCCGGTCAACGAGATCAAGAAAGGCGACGAAGCCGAGATCGTCCTTGACCGCACTTCGATCTATTCAGAATCCGGCGGACAGGTCGCCGACACCGGAGGCTTCTTCGACGATTCCGAATCGCTCGAAGTCGCCGAAGTGAAAGGCGCGTATTACCCCGTCGCCGGTCTCATCGCGCACCGCATCGTTGCCAGAGAAGATCTCCATGTCGGCGATCGCGTCTCGACCGTCGCCGATCCCGAACGCCGCACGCGCAACATGCGCAATCACACGGCCACGCACCTGATGAACGCCGCGCTCCGCAACATTCTCGGCACGCATGTGAAGCAATCGGGTTCGCTCGTCGCGCCCGATCATCTGCGTTTCGATTTCACGCACTTCGCCACCGTCGATCCCGGCGAAGTCGCTGAAGTCGAACAACAAGTGAACGAGGAAATCCGCAAAGACCTGGAAGTTCGCACGGACATCATGAACATCGATGACGCACTGGCCTCCGGCGCCCTCGCATTTTTCGGCGATAAGTATCCGGAAGCCAATGTCCGCGTGGTCACGATCCCCGACGACGCTTCGCCGCGTGGTTTCTACAGCAAGGAACTTTGCGGCGGCACGCACGTGATCCGCACCGGCGGTATCGGCGTCTTCAAAATCGTCGCCGAACAATCCACCGCCGCTGGAATCCGCCGCATCGAAGCCATCACCGGCGACCGCGCCCTAGCCGAATATCAAAAAGCGCTATCGACGCTGCGCACCGCTGCCGGCCTGCTCAACGCCCACGAAGACCAGCTGATCCCGGCCATCGAACGCCAGCTCGACCAGATCAAAGCCCTCGAAAAGCAGCTCGAAGGCCTTGAGCGCGAAGCCGCCGGTTCGCACGCCGCGGGCCTGCTCGACGGCGTCCAGGAGGTCAAAGGCGTCAAGGTGCTCGCCGCTCAGGTACCCGCCGGTACCAGCCGGGACACCCTTCGCCAAATGGTCGATTCCCTGCGCCAGAAACTCGGTTCCGGGGTTGTGGTTCTGGCCGCCGCCGACGATGGCAAAGTCGCTTTAATCGCTGGGGTTACCAACGACCTGATCCCGAAACTCCACGCCGGAAACATGATCCGTGAACTGGCCAAGCTCGTAGGCGGCTCCGGCGGCGGAAAGCCCGATCTGGCCGAGGCTGGCGGAAAAGACACAACCGCCATTGAAAGTACCTTGCGGTCTATTTACCCCCTCATCGACCGCTTACTATAATCCCCGCAGTGCCAGAAGTTTACCGACGGGATGTGTGTATCTCGACGTGTAAAAGGCCGGCGTCTGATGATCAAATCCTTTTCTCGACAGAACGGCGTTCTGCCTTCCCCCAGGGCGTCGAATGAGCAGCTGCTGACCGGCTCGACGTTTGCCGTCGCCATGCTGGCGGCATTCGTCGGGCTCGCGCTGCCCACTCCATCCCATGCTCAAATTGCGGCCGCCGTGGACTCGAGCGGGAAGATGACTTTCATCAACTCCAATCCGGCACCCACTTCACAAAAGGCGCGTTCTAGGAGTAGGATGGCTGCTCCCGCGCCAGCGGTCCCGGCTCAGCCCGTCACGGCTGATGTCGACGAGCCGCCGACTCCGAAAGAAGCTCCGGTTGCCGCAACTCCGGCAAAACCAGTGGTGCCTGCTGCCATCCCTTCGACTGCAGACACGGAAGCGAGCGGATCGTTCGTCAAACCGATCGAGCCGACAACGGTTCAGGACCCGATGGATCGCATCGTGCAGGAAGCGGCCCAGCGCCATAAGGTGGATCCCGCGCTTGTGAGAGCCGTGATCAGGACGGAATCCGACTGGAATCCGCACGCCGTATCGCGCAAGGGCGCTGAAGGCTTGATGCAGTTGATTCCCGAAACGGCGGAGCGCTTTGGCGTCGGCAATCCGATGGATCCGGTACAGAACGTGGAAGGTGGCACAACCTATCTCAGATGGCTGCTCGACCGATACAACGGCGACTTGCGCAAGACACTCGCGGCATACAACGCGGGAGAAGGCGCAGTGGATCAATCCGGTGGGGTGCCGCGGTACCGCGAGACGCAGCAGTACGTGCAAAAAGTGACTCATGCTTATTTCCAGCCCGGATCGGGACGCAACCCGACGCTCTGGGAGCCGCCACGGCCCCCGATGCGCCGCGAAGTGGATTCGAATGGCCGGGTAGTTTTCACCAACGAATGAATCAAGTGGGTTTCTGGGGGAAGCGTTTCACGCGACGTGTGTTGTGCGCGGCAGCCGCGGCTGCCGTGCTCGCATGGTCTTTCGCCCCCGCGGCTCTCGCCGACCGCCGGTCCGACGCGCGCAACCAATTCACCCGCGCCGTCAAAATGCGCACGATCCTCGAGGGCTATCTCGAAAAGGACCGTTCGCTTTCCGACTACCGCCAGACCGTCTCCGCTTACCACAAAGTCTATTTGATCTCGACGCAGGCCGAAGAGGTAACGCCGTCGCTGGTCGCCGAAGCCGAGCTTTATGAAGAAATGGGCCGGATGTTCAATGCGAAATATTTTCAGTCGGCGATCGACGCGTACGATTTCCTGCTGAAACAGTACCCGGACAGCCGCTACCGCGGCGAGGCCATGCTGGCCATCGCGCAGATTCAGAAAGACGATCTCAACAAGCCTGCTGACGCGGAAGCTTCCTACAAGGACTACCTGAAAAGATTCCCGCGTTCGGAAAAGACCGCCGAAGCGCGACAGGCCCTGCGTGAAATCGCCGCGAAGCAGGCGGGACCCGCGAAATCGCCGTCGCAGCCGCCCTCGCAGACAAGAGATCAGGCGCAGGATCAAGTTCAACCGGTTGCGGCGGTCGAGGCCATACCACAGGAAACCGGACCGCGTGTCGAACCGCGAGAGGCTGAAAAAGG
>Ga0210388_10004551_pt1 | contig 10862 bp, 8 predicted proteins | sample IncBWC19OmetaG_FD_155485 | JGI IMG/M metagenome (GOLD analysis project Ga0210388, IMG submission 155485) | Forest soil microbial communities from Barre Woods Harvard Forest LTER site, Petersham, Massachusetts, United States - Inc-BW-C-19-O ...
ACGCAGTAGCCATCATCCCGCAGGAATGAACAGGAGAAATGAAGATGATGATTGTTCAAAGCCGGACCGTGGCGGCGGCACTGCTAAGTTTTGGTGCGCTCGGTTCCGTTGTGTCACTGGCGCAAACCAGCCCATCCCAAGGTTTGTCGAAGAGCCCGACAGCGGGAGAGTCCGCAGGTCTTCACGCCTTCGATTTCATTTACGGTAAATGGAGAATGCCCAACCACAGGCTGACTAAGCGCCTGGCGGGCTCACACGAGTGGGATGATTTCATCAGCTGTGATGAGGCCAGCCCTTTGCCCGGGGGCGTCGGCGATATTGACTACTTTAAGGCCAGCTACTGGAAAGATTTTGTCGGAGTGACTGTCCGTACGTACGATCCTAAGACAGCTCTTTGGCGTATCTACTGGGTCGACAACAGGTTCTCGGAAGGCATCATCCAGCCTCCGGTAGTGGGCAAGTTTAACGGCAACGTCGGGATATTCGAGGGCCCGGATACCTACAACGGCATACCCATTGTCGTGCGTTACACCTGGACATTGCAGCCTAAGCCCGTGCCCGGTACTGCGAAATGGGAACAGTCGTTGAACCCTGAAGGCGCTCCCGTTGTGGCGAGCTGGGAGCAGGCGTTCTCGACGGATGGCGGGAAGACTTGGGAAACCAATTGGTACAATGAATTGATTCACGACGATAACTGTAAGCCCACGTCGTGATGTTTGTTTGTGGAGCGCATTTGTCTCCGGATCGCCGGCCGAGCGGCAATGCTTTCGATTCCGCCTCGGCCTCACGGTGACAGGCCCCGATGGATATTAACGAAATCAGGGCACAGTACGCCGGCTTCTTTTTGGCCGCCGTCGGTCCTACGATCCGTGCACTGTACATCATCGATGCGATAGGCTTCGCGTTCCATTCGTGTCTGAGCACACACGTGAGCACCGCCTCGGACCGGCTCCGGACAGAGGCCTCCGTCGTGTCGCCGAAACACGATACGGCAGTGCAGGGCGTGCGGCGCATGACGGCCTGGATTGGAGGCGAATCGCGCCTCTCGGCCACCGTCATTCAGACCGTGGGGAATAAGGGTTATGACGGCTTTTTGCTGGCATATCGAGGATAATTTGCGCTACTGTCAGCGAATGGACCGGTTGATTGGCATCACCGCGATCCGTGGTCTCTAGCGTAATTGCGCGTAGAGGTCGAACATTAATGTTGAGTCAGTCAGAGGCGGGACATGTTTGTAGGTCACTATGGAGTGTCGTTCGCCATGCAGCCGGCAGCCCGGCGCGTGCCGCTCTGGGTATGGTTCATCGCGGTGCAATGGCTGGATGTGGTCTGGTCGCTCCTGGTACTTCTCGGGGTTGAAAAGTTGCGCATCGTTCCTGGATTTACCCAAGCGAATGCGCTTGACCTCTACTACATGCCCTTCACCCATGGTCTGCCGGGATCGATTTTGCTCTCGCTCATCTTTGGAGCCATCGTTGCATTGTTCACGGCGGGCAACCGTCTCAAAACGGCGTTGCTTGTCGCCGCGGCATCGTTCTCACACTGGGTGCTCGATCTAATGGTGCACACGCCTGATCTGCCGCTCTACGATAATTCGGCAAAGGTTGGTTTCGGGCTGTGGCGAAACGTCGCCGTGAGTTTCCCGCTGGAGCTCATCACTCTGTTGATCGGTGCCTTAGTGTATGCGCGGGTCAGAAAGTTTAAGAGCGCCAAGGGCCGGTATGTGTTTTGGGGCTTCATCGCTCTATTGGCGGTAGTCCAGGTCGGCGGGAACTTTGGGCCGCAGCCATCATCTTCGCAAACCATGGCAATCACCGGGTTCATCTTCTACGGAGTGCTGGCGCTACTGGCCGCGCTGGTCGAGCGAGGCACGATTCCCTAGAGAAGCTTCAGTGCATCGCGCACCCATGGACGCGACGGGCAAATCTCTCGCGCTTTTCTTGCCAGCAATACAAGATGGTCAGCCGATCATGTCGACCATCGAGGACGGCAAGGGAACAGGAAAGAGAGTCGAGCTAGTCCTCGGCATGGAGCAGGGAAAACACAATGAAAACCATGACAGCTGTCGGTTCGATCATCACTCTGTCGGCAGGTTTAATGCTTACTCAAGTACACGCTGTGGCGGGTGCGGGTGTATCGCTCACTGGCCGTTGGTTGGTCACCGCGGATCTGCACGGGACACCGATCTACGGTCGATTGGATATCGAGCAGCAGGGCCAGCAGCTCACCGGACAGTTTAACGGGGCGAAGTTCGAGGGCTCACTCGACGGCAGCGCGATGCATTTCGTTGCAAAAGACAACTCGGGCAGGACGCGGAAGGTGGATGGAATGCTTAAAAATGGCATGCTAACCGCCACGGTCGTTGAGAGCGATGGGGCTGATGCGTCGCATTCCGAGCGGTACTCATTCACGGCGATACCGATACGCCAAGTACAGCGCGTCGCGCCGGTTCTTCATGAGTTTGCGCCATCGGTGTTCTACCGCGAGTTCTCCGCTTCGAATAAACCGGTTCTCATCGTCGCCCCGGGTGACTCGATCCACACGACGACCGTGGACGCGGCGGGTGCAGATCAAGACGGCCATAGTCGAGTCTTAGGCGGGAATCCCCAGACGGGACCGTTCTACGTTCAGTCGGCGATCCCGGGAGATACGCTGGCGGTTCACCTGACTCGGCTGCGACTGAACCGCGATTACGCAATCAGCGACGACGCTGTCGTCGGTCGGGGAACCGATAACTATCTTGCTATAAAAATGAAGGATGGCGGCAAGACGGTGTTGTGGCATCTTGATATTGCGCAGGGTCTGGCCTCGCTGCAAAAACCGGGCGCTCACATGGCAACGTACACAGTTCCCGTGCATCCAATGTTGGGTTGTATCGCAACGGCGCCTGCTCCTGCGCGAGGTGCGCCTCCGACCGGCGACTCGGGGAATTATGGGGGCAATATGGACTTTAACGAGATCGTCGAGGGCGCGACAATTTATCTGCCAGTCTCTGTTCCGGGCGCTCTCCTGTATCTCGGCGATGGGCATGCGGCGCAGGGTGACGGCGAGTTAAACGGCGATGCGCTCGAGACATCGCTGGAAGTCGAATTTACGGTCGATGTGATTCCCGGACGTCGGACGCCCGGGCCGCGGGTGGAATCCGCTACTCACATCATGGCCATGGGGCTGGGGGGATCACTCGATGATGCTTTTAAAAGCGCTACTGCAAACATGGCGGGCTGGATTGCAGAGGACTACAAGCTGACGCCTTCAGAAGTTGCAGAGCTGTTCGGTACGGCCGCCGAGTACAGGGTGAGTGAAGTCGCCGACCGGAATGCTGGCGTTGTATTGAAGATCAGCAAAGAGCGGTTGAAAGGGCTCACTGGATCGGACGAGAAGTAGCCGAAACAACTCATCCGAGCGAAGCGAAGAGAACTTCCGACGCACTACCCGCACCTCTTTTGCCTTCGTATTGCGCTTCCGTCATAGTTGCTCGCGATGGCTGGAAGTTGAAACAACGATGCCGGGGCTCCATGCTGACCCTGCTTTAGAGGCTCTTTTGATGATCGTCAATCGTTTGCTGCCGATTATTCTTCTCGTGTTGGCGCCGCTGATGACCAGCCGTGCTGCGCTGCCCCGATTTCCGCAGCCCTTCGGCGACAGAATCGTGTTCGTTGCAAACGGCAACGTGTGGTCGGTGCCGAAAAACGGTGGCACCGCCGTGCGGCTGACGAGCGCACCGGGCCAGGACATGCTCCCGCGGGTGTCGCCGGACGGCAAGTGGATCGCGTATACCGAGGCGGGTAAGGCGGGCACAGATATTTGGGTGATTCCCACCACGGGCGGCGCAGCGCGGCGCCTGACATATCACCCCGCGACGGAAGAGGGCACGGGCGGGCGCCACGGGCCGGACAATATGGTGGTTACGTGGACACCGGACTCCCGGAGCGTCGTTTATCTGACCAAGCGCGATCAATGGAACAGCTGGATCCAAAATCTCTATGAAGTTCCCGTCGCGGGCGGGCAACCGACCGCTTTGCCGATCGATAGTGCGGTCGGCTTGGCAACCTTTGGGCCCGATGGCCACAGCATCGCTTATAACCGGATCTTTCGAAACTTCCGTACCTGGAAGCGCTACAACGGCGGTCTGGCACAGCAGGTATTCACTTACGACTTTAAAACGCGTGAGCTCAAACAACTCACAAACTGGTCCGGCACCAATACCTCGCCGATGTGGTACGGCAATCGCATCTACTATCTCTCGGATCAGGATGATCACCGCCGAGCCAACATCTGGGTCATGGATACGGACACAAAACAGACTCGGGAAGTCACTCACTTCGCCGACTACGATATCGATTTTCCGGCGCTGGGCGGCGATGCTATCGCTTTCCAGCAGGGCGGCAAGCTGTATCGACTGGATTTGCCGGGCGAGCACATTGAGGAAGTCCCGATTAACATACCGGACGACGGTCTGCGCACCCGCCCCCATGTGGCCGACGTCAAAAGCGCAGTCCGCGCCATCGATCCGGCGGGTCAGGTTGACTTCGCGCTGGCGCCGAACGGCAAGCGAACGCTGTTCTCGGCGCGAGGCGATATCTTCAGCGTACCGACCGAATATGGGGCGACGCGCAATCTGACCAGCACACAAGGGGCGGATGAAGACCATCCGGCCTGGTCGCCGGATGGCAAGACAATCGCCTACACCACCGATGCCGGCGGCGGGCAGCAGATCGCTGTGCGTCCGGCGGAAGGAGGCACTGAGAAAATCCTCACTTCTTTCGCGGAAGGCTATTTTTATCAACCGATGTTTTCTCCGGATGGTAAAACGCTGGCATTTGCGGATGGCGCCCACCGACTCTGGATCGTTGGCACCGATGCCGGAAAGCCGAAACAGGTGGCGCAAGACAAGCTCAACGAAATCCACGATCAGGCGTTCTCGCCGGACGGGCGCTGGCTCGCGTTCAGCCTTTCCGCGGTGGGACGCAGGCGCGATCTCGTTCTGTATGAAATCGCGACCGATAAATTGACCCGTCTAGGGAACGGCAGCGGGATCGATTCGAATCCCGCGTGGTCGTCCGACGGCAAGTATCTGTATTTCACATCGAGTCGCCATGAGAACCCGGTCGGATCGGACGTTGAGTTCGATTTCGCGATCGTGAAGTCGGGAGGAATTTACGCGATACCGCTGGCGCGGGACACTGTCTCGCCGGTGGCGCCGAGGTCGGACGAGGGGAGCGGAGGCTCTGAGGAAAGTCCATCGGCGCGCGGGGATGAGGGCAAGCACGGGCAAGCCGCCAAGCCTGACAAGGAGGATGAGGGCAAGAGGGCCGCGGATGCGCCGCCCCAGCCCGTCGGTCCGATCAAGCCGATTCGGATCGACCTTGATGGCCTGATGGCACGCGCGGTTGCCCTGCCGATCGATGCGGCGAACATCACCCAACTGGATGTGCGCGGCGAGCGCATCATTTATCTCACGCAGCCGTTGGGGCTCATTGAGGGAACGCTCAATGGAGAGAAGACGGCGCTGCGTATCTTTGATTTTAAGACGCGTAAATCCTCGCTGGTCACCGAGGATGTGGACAGCTATTCCTTGGCGCTCGACGGACGGCGCGTTCTGATCAGGCACGACAAGGATTACACAGTGCTCGCCGTCAAGGCAGACGCCGCCAAAGATGCGGAGACCAAGAAGGAGCTGAAGCTCGATCATCTGCGCGAGCAAGTGGATCCGGCCCTGGAATGGGCGGAAATGTTCGAAAATGCCTGGCGCCTCGAGCGGGATCTGTTCTACTCGCCGCTCATGAATGGCGAGGATTGGAAAGGCGTGCACGACAGCTACGCCAAGCTCCTGCCGCTCCTGGGCTCGCGCGAGGACCTTAATTATTTGATCGGGCAGATGCTGGGCGAAATCGGCAATTCCCATACCTATGTCGGTGGCGGCGATGACGGTGACACCACACCGCCGGTGCACAGCGCTCTATTAGGTGTGGATTGGGCAATCGACGCCGCATCAAACCGCTATCGCTTCGCGACGATCTATCCGGGCGACAACACGCGCAGCGACTATCGCAGTCCGCTCGCTCAGCCGGGGCTCAATGTCAAGCCCAGCAATTATTTGCTGGCGGTCAACGGCGCGGAACTGAAGGCGCCGACCGATCCGGACAGTCTGCTACAACTCGCCGATGAAAACACGACGGTGGATCTCACGATTGCGGACAATCCGGGCGGCGCGCGTCGGCACATCGTAGTAACGCCCGTCGCGAAGGAGCTGAGTCTCCGGGAAGCCGCTTGGATCGAGCACAATCGCGCCGTGGTCGACAAGTTGTCCGGCGGCCGCGTCGGCTACGTCTACATGTCAGATATGGCGCAGCTGGGATTGCAGCAGTTCGTGCGCCAATTTTATGCCCAACTGGGAAAGCAAGCCTTGATCATGGACGACCGGTGGAATGGGGGAGGATTCATCGCGCCATATGCTCTCGAGCGCTTGCGGCGCATGCTCGTGACCCTCTCAACCACTCGCGAATCGGGGATTGTGACCGAACCCAACGAGGTCTTGAACGGGCCCAAGGTGGCGCTGCTGAATCATTGGTCGGCCTCCGACGGCGACATTTTCCCCTATCTCTTTCACCTCTACGGTCTCGGCAAATTGGTCGGGACGCGTACCTGGGGCGGGGTGCGTGGAATCCGCGGCAACTGGCAGTTGATGGATGGCGGATACATCACGATCCCGGAGGAAGCGACCTACACGCTCGATAGTCAATGGTCCGTCGAGAATCATGGAGTCGATCCTGACATCGACATCGAGAACCTGCCGGCCGATTTGCTCGCCGGCCACGATGCGCAGCTGGAGACAGCGGTTGATTTGATGCTCAAGGCGATCGCCGGCAAACCGGCCGGACTGCCGCCGCCGCCGCCACCACTTCCGCCTTACCCGCCGAGCGGAGTTGTGCCGCCCAAGCCTTAAAGGAGCGGATGCGCTCGAGCAGGATCTTGGAGAAAACAGACGTGTGCTTTCGCCACTCTTTTATGCGGCTCAGCTGATCACAGAGATACGCACGTCGGACGAAGCGAGTCGGTGAAACAAATGAGTAATACGTATTCTGGTTCCTGCCTATGCGGCGAGGTCCGCTTCGAAATCGAGGGCGAGTTCGAGCGCTTTTATCTTTGCCACTGCGAGTATTGCCGCAAAGACACCGGATCGGCTCATGCCGCCAATCTCTTCTCGTCGACTGCGACCCTGAAGTGGCTTTCAGGAGCGAACAAGGTCAGGCAGTTCAATCTGCCGGCGACCCAACACAGTAAATGCTTCTGCCCCACCTGTGGATCAGCGCTTCCGGTCATGCAAACCAACGGCGGGTTGCTCGTCGTTCCCGCTGGCAGCCTGAATAGCGAAGTCCGTATCAGACCGAATGCTCATATATTCGTGGCGAGTAGAGCGGGCTGGGATGACTCGTTGGAAGGGATTCCGACAGCCGATAGATTTCCCTCTTGAGGACGATGACCGGCCCTGAACCTGCGCGCGCGATTTCATGCGTGGAGTGTGCGGCGGATCGCGTCGCGAACTGCCGAGGGCTGGAAGTAGAAGGACTTTCACTTGCCGAATGACTTGAAGCACGATCAATAGCAATACATTGGGAGCTTTTATGAAGATCCGCCTCTTAAACTTGACTGCGCTACTCATATCAGGCTTGGCAATGGCGGGCGATATATCCGCAGTCGCGGGTCATTATCGTTACGAAGATTATGCCGCGACATTGGCTGATGGCAGGGTCATAAAGTTACAGGACATGGGCGCGACCGACGCGTTCCTTGATATATCCGAGGATGGGGTGATTACCCTGCGAATGACTATGACCACGGGCAATCCCGTTGTGCAATCGGCGAAGGTACTCGAAGCGCACTTCGTCAGCGGCAAAGGATATTGGGTGGCAAAGTGGCCGGATATGACATATCCAGTGCGGGCTAACGTCACGCTTGTCGGTGAGCTGCTCACGTGTGACAGTCGTTTTGATGATAAGTCGGATCCGCTGCGTTACGGGTCAACTGAGCATGCGGTGCTGCGGAAGGTAAGCGGGACATGACTGAACGGAGATCAGGTGAGCCGAATTGAGATCTTCTGTCCGAAGTGTCGGTGGAAGCCGAAGCCGTCGAGTCAGTGGTGGTGCACACCGAAGATTGGAGGCTGCGGCCAGAGCTGGAATACGTTTGATACGCGCGGCGTTTGTCCTACCTGTAGCTGGCATTGGATAATTACGCAATGTCTGTCGTGCAAGCAGTATTCGCCGCATGAGGATTGGTACCATGATCCAAATGAAGCATCGGATGAGACCAGAAAGGAAAGGACTGTGGCGGAGGATGCTTAAAGAGCGCGTAGCGAAGGTTGTCAGGAGTTTCCGGGGCGAAGTTAGGCACAATAAATAGTCGAATTGGCTCGATACGGTTCAGCCAGCTGTGCTTGCTTAGGCCCCTCACATCCGGGAAACTGACGAAGCTAGCAGGGAGCTCGTCATGGGGGAAGGGGACGGGGCGGGGAACTCCTCGGAGGCGGAAACTCAACCGCCCAGCCCTGCTTTTGCCGGTTCCTCGCGGCCAGTGTTCATTAGTTACGCGTCGAATGATGCGCCTGTCGCGCAAAAGGCGTGTTCAGCGCTGGAGGCGGCGGGGATCTTGTGCTGGATCGCACCGCGCGACGTGGTTCCGGGCACGCTGTACGCCGAGGGGATCGTCGGGGCGATCGACGAGTCTCGGATCTTGGTCCTCATCCTCTCCAAGGACGCAGTGGCTTCCCCGCATGTGGGACGGGAATTGGAGCGTGCGACCTCCAAACGCCATCCGATTGTCGCGTTAAAGGTGGATGCGGCACCACTGACTCGGGCCTTCGAATATTTCTTAAACCAATCACAGTGGATCGAGACGGGTGCTGGCGGCGCGGACGGCCCGATCGCGAAGCTCGTTGAGGCAGTCGGGCGGCATCTCGCACCGGGATCCGCGCCTGCGTTACCCCAAGCTTTATCCACGCCAGCGCTTAAGGCTGCGGTGTCGCGTCGAGTCTGGGGCATCGCCGGTGCCGTTGTCGTAGCTACGTTGGTGGCGGCGTATTTTTTGGTGGGCAAGGCATGGCTGCACGGCCCGGGCGATGCGAAGGCGCCCCAAGCCGCCGCCATAGGCGACAAGTCGATTGCCGTTCTACCGTTCACCGACATGAGCGAGAAGAAGGATCAGGAGTACTTCGGGGATGGCATTGCAGAGGGGATTACAGATCTGCTCGCGAGGATTCCCGGAGTTAAGGTCACCAGCCGAACATCGTCATTCCAATTCAAGGGGCACAACGAGGATGTGCGCGCAATTGGTGCCAAATTGGGTGTGGCCTATGTGCTCGAAGGGAGCGTGCGCAAGTCCGGAGATCACGTGCGCGTCACCGCGCAGCTCATCGAGGTGAGGGATGGATCGCACCTCTGGTCAGAATCCTATGATCGAGATCTTGCCGACGTGCTCAAGGTGCAGGATGAAATCTCCTTAGGACTTGTCCGAGCTCTACAGGTGTCGATGGGCACCAACGATCTCGTGTCGCGCCCGACTTTGAAGAGCGTCGAGAGCTACAGCCTGTATCTGCAGGGCCGGCAGGCGTTCAATCGATACGACCAGGCGGGGTCCGATCAGGCGGCAAGCTACTTTCGACAGGCCATGGAACTCGACGCGGAGTCTGCGCTGGTACCCGCTTGGCTTGCCTATGTCTATTGGACGCAGGCGACCTTCGGGCAGGCGCAGCCCGACACGGGATACGAGGAGGCCCGCCGCTACGCCGAGCGCGCGCTCTCTCTCGATCCGAGATCGGAACTCGCAATGGGCGTACTCGGCCTCGTCCACATTCGGCACGACTGGGATTGGGCTGCGGGCGCGGTCGAACTCGATCGCGCAGTCGCGCTCGCGCCGGGCAACGCCCGAATCCTTGCCTTTCACAGCAACGCGCCTTATGCCCTCGGACAATGGGAGACGGCCATTCGCGATCTGAACGCATCGGTGGCCCTCGACCCGCTGTATGCGAATGGCTACTACCTCCTCGGTCTTAGTCAGCTTGGGGCGGGACATTGGAGCGAGGCTGAAGCGGCGTTCAAAAAGGCGCTCGACATCGCTCCGAACATTCCGTTCGTCCACGCGTATCTGGCGAACGCACTGCTGTTCAAAGGAGAGAAGCAGGCGGCGCGGCAGCAAATCGATTTGGAGCCCGATGAGGCGAGACAATGGGCGGGTCGCGCCGCGATCAACTATGCGTTGGGCCGACGGGCCGACTCGGATGCAGCGCTCAAGCGACTGACCGAGCTTGCATCGCCCGACTCGGCATACTTGATCGCTTGCGTTCACGCCTATCGAGGAGAGAGCGACGCCGCATTTCCCTGGCTGGAACGGGCATTCAGGCAGAAGGACTCTTACTTGTGGGCTATCAAAGGCGAGCCTTATTTGAACTCGCTGAATGGGAATCCGCGGTATCAGGTGTTCCTAAAAAAGATGAACCTACCAGAGGGGTGATCACACTAGTCATGTTCCGGGCCGCTGTAAATCCGTCCCTGGAAGCTGCGGGCGAACCTTCCATGGTTCGCACGCCCCGATCCATGCCTAGTGTGATCGCCCCGAGTGTTGGGCGCGACTGTCAGGGGCATCTCCGGAATGTTGCTCGAACGCCGGTAGCGGCATGAATCAAGAAAACGACAACCAGGCAACCGTGGGCAGTGACGTGTTCGTGAGCTATGCGTCGCAGGACGCGGCGGTGGCGAATTCCCTTGTCGAGAGTCTTGAAGCCCAGGGGCTCAAGTGCTGGATGGCGCCGCGGGATGTGAAGCCGGGGGCTCAGTACGCCGATGCGATTGTCAGAGCCATCAATG
>Ga0210388_10004552_pt1 | contig 10860 bp, 9 predicted proteins | sample IncBWC19OmetaG_FD_155485 | JGI IMG/M metagenome (GOLD analysis project Ga0210388, IMG submission 155485) | Forest soil microbial communities from Barre Woods Harvard Forest LTER site, Petersham, Massachusetts, United States - Inc-BW-C-19-O ...
GGGCGCTCAGGCTCGGCTACCGGTTCTACGCCGACAGCTGGGGCTCGGTCGCCCACACGGTCGACGCCAACCTCTCACAGCGGGTAGGGCGGCTGACGCTCGACCTCGGCGCCCGCTACCACCGGCAGTCGGCGGTCGACTTCTTCGGCACGGTCTTCGATCCGGCTGGCACAGGGTTTCGCACCGCCGACAGCGATCTGGCAGCGTTCACCGCCCACGCCGTCTCGGCCGGCGCCCGGTGGGATCAGCCGATCGGCCATCGAGGACATCAGATCTACTTCGCGCTGACCGGTGAGCGCTACGTCCGCTCCAACGATCTGTACGTCGACTTCGTCAGCGGCGCGCTAGGATGGCAGCAATGAGCCGGCGCCGACTTGCCCTGGTGACGTTCGCGGCCGCGCTTGCCGGCTGCGGACACGCCGGCTTGCCGGGCGCCGGCGCGCCCCCGATTGCGCCCGCCGCGGGCCAGTCCGCCTGGCAACAGATTCCGCTCGCCGATCTCGACAGCCACCCGGTCACGCTGGCCAAGGTGCTCGCCGGCCGCCCCGCGCTGGTGAACCTCTGGGCCCCCTGGTGCGAGCGCTGCAAGACCGAGCTTCCGGATCTCGATCGCCTCTCCCGGCGGCTCGAGGGCTGCGGCGTCATCGTCGGGGTGGCGGTCGGCGAGGACGTTCCGCACACGGCAGCCTTCGTGCATCAGCGAGGCCTGGTCTATCCACAGGTCGTCGACGAGGGGTTTCACCTGGCGGATGCGCTCCGGCAGAGCCGGGTTCCGACCACCCTGGTCGTCGACGGTGAAGGAGCGATCGTCCACGTGGGGTCGGCGCTCGACCAGGCGGCGGTCGGTGCGCTCGAGGCTGTCCTCAGCCGAGCGGACACCGATGGGCACTGCAGAGCAAACCGGCGCGCTGGCGCAACCTAGCCGCCCGAAGCCAGGCGGCCACGAACCATCGTGGCCCACCCGCCAAATTTCGTGGCCACGACGCAGCGAACGCCGACGGGGAGAGGGCTCATTCCGCGGAAACTGTCCCTTTTGCGATCGCATGGAGTCGAGTACATTATTTGCATCTTGGAAGGCCATGTTTAGAGGCGTGAAGGTGTTTTCGGCGACGAAGGCGCGCGACCGAGAAGCGCTCGGCGAGAACGTGACGAGGTGGCTGGTCGATCATCCCCAGCTGCAGATCGTGGATAAGACGGTGACTCAGAGCTCGGACGCCGAGTTCCACTGCTTGACGATCACCTTGTTCTACGAAGCCCCAGCCGTCTGACGGAGCCGCTCCGCGGCTGAGCTACCGCGGGGGCCAAGGTGTCCTGTGCGCAGACAGGCGTACAGTTTCCCGACACCGTGCAACGAGTTCCCTCGGGACAGCTCATCGCGGCGCGAGGCCAGCCGCCAGAACCGTGGCGCAGAGAAATCGCCGAAGGAAGAGCTGGCTCCGCATCGTCAGACCCAGTTGTAGTTGAAGCTGATGCTGACGCGCTCGCCACGCGTGGGGTTCGAAGCAACCTCGTGCCGCAGCCAGCTCTCGAACAGGATCAGCTTGCCGGCGGTGACCTCGTAGGAGACCTGCTGGCGATTTTCGGGGCGACAGGGATCACGTTTCGGCGGCGCGCCCATCAGCTTGTCGAGGCGCGGGTCCTCGAAGCGGAGGCGTGAGGAACCGGCCGGCGTGGCGACGTAATAGGTCCCGCTCACCACCGCCAGCGGGTGCAGGTGCAGCGAGTGGACCGCATGGCGCGACATCATGTTCACCCAGCAATCGGTCATCGCCAGCCGCCCGCCTTGCAGGTTCATGTCCAGCCGCCGGGCGAACCGATTCACGTGGCGCCGGACTTTCGTCTCCAGGTCGATGAACGTCGAGAACGTCTGGTGGAGGTTGGTCATCGTCCCGTACGACGTGTAGCCGGCGGGGTAGTTCTTGCGGCACCAGCGCTGGCCGGCGCGATCGTGGGCGCGGATCTTGTGGCAGTCGTCGAGGAGAGCGCGCGCGAAGGCCTCGCCCCCGCGCGGCTGCAACGGAGAGTCGTAGATGAAGGTCGGGAACCAAGGTTTGACGGGCATGGGAAGGTGACTCGTCAGAGATCTCGCAACGCGTTCGCGATGAGGTCGGCAGGAACCTGCGTGGTCGGAACCTTTCGAGCTGGACGCGGGCCAGAAAACCAGGAACGGACGTCGAGGTCCAGCCCCACGCCATGCATGTAGTTGTAGAGGGCCTTGCGCAGCCCTTCCCCGAGGAGATCGTGGTCGGTGCCGGTCGGATCCTCGAAGGGGAGCTCGTTGCGCGCGAAGGCCGCTCGCGGCTTGAAGACGCGAATCCCGTACTTCCTGGGCTGCAGGCCAATCGGGCTGTGAACGGTGGCGGCGAAGCGGTGCCAGAACGCGGACTGGATGCACCCCTCGTCGAACAGCTGCCGGACGCGCTCGAGCGCATCGACGGTCTCCTGCTCCGTCTCCGTCGGGAAACCGTACATCAGATAGGCGTGCACCATGACGCCGGCGTCGGTGAAGGCGCGGGTGACGCGCGCCACCTGCTCGACGGTGACCCCCTTCTGCATCAAAGCCAGCAGCCGATTGGAGGCGACCTCGAGGCCGCCGGTGACGGCGATGCAGCCGGCGCGCGCCATCAGCTCGCAGAGCGCCGGGGTGAAGGTCTTCTCGAAGCGGATGTTCCCCCACCAGGTGATCGCCACGCCGCGCTCGAGCAGCCGCTGGGAGAGCGCGCGCAACATCGCGGGCGGCGCCGCTTCATCGACGAAGTGAAAACCGGTCTCCCCGGTCTCGGCGACCAGCTGCTCCACGCGGTCGACGATCAGATCGGCGGAGGCGGCCTCGTAGCGGCCGATGTAGGGGAGCGAGACGTCGCAAAAGGTGCACTTCTTCCAGTAGCAGCCGTGCGCCAGCGTCAGCTTGTTCCAGCGGCCGTCCGACCAGAGGCGGTGCATCGGGTTCAGCATCTCGAACAGCGAGACGTAGCGGTCGAGCGGCAGGCCGGCGTAGGTCGGCGTCCCGGTCTCCGTGTGCGGGACGTCCCGCGCGGCGGCGTCGTTCTTGAAGATGACCCGGCCCTCCTCGCGCACGAAGGTTCGATGCAGCAGCGGCGGCGTCCCGTCGATCGGGCGCTGCCCGACATGGCGAAGGTGCCGGAGGAGGCTCAGCAGCGGGCGCTCGCCGTCGTCGAGCGTGACGTAGTCGAAGCTGTCGAACACGCGCGGCTCACGGAGATCGCGCAGCTCGGTGTTGACGTAGCCGCCGCCGAGGACCAGGCGCGCTTCCGGCCGCGCGCGCTTGATCGCGCGGGCGAGGCGGAAGGCGCCGTAGACGTTGCCCGGGAACGGCGCGCTGATCCCGACCAGGTCGGGGCGGTGGCGCGCGCAGAGCTCCGCGCCGATCGCGTCGGTGATCTCGTCGACCAATGTCGGCGGCCCCTCGAGCGCCGCCGCCAGCGGATCGAAGCTGGCGGCGCTGGTGGCCAGCTTCTCGGCGTAGCGCGACAGCTCGAAGCGCGGATCGATCCCGTCGCGGATCGCGTCGGCGAGGTCGTCGACGTAGAGGCTGGCGAGGTGCTTGGCCCGATCGGCGACCGGCAGCTCACGGTAAGCCTCCGCGAGCGGGTCCCCCGCACCTCCCTGACCGAGCGCGAGGGCGAGGGGCGCGAAGCGCGGGCCCTCGGGCAGTAACTTCCGGCGGACGATGCGCGCCGCCAGCTTGGGATCGCCCCCCTGCAGAAACCGCACGACCGCGTCGACGGTCCCGAGGTAGCGATCGGCGTTCTCGCGCAGCGACGCCACGGGCGGCGACGCGCGCCGGGGCAAGGCGCTGAGCACGCGCGAGAGCCCTTCGCGGCAATACAGACGCAAGAAGAGCTCGAGCGCGGGGTCGGCCTGGGCGATCTCCAGACCCAGCTCGTCGGCGTGAAGTCGCAGGAAACCTGCCAGGTAGGCCGTCGCCGGGTAAGGCGTGTTGAGCTGCACCATCGGCGCCGTCAGCAAGAGGACGCGCATCGGGCTCACGAGGCGACCCGCAGCCGCGCCCGCTGCGGCGAGCCGCCGGCCTGACGCAGCGTCGCGGTGACGATCAGCCCGTCGCGCGCCGCCGGCGGGATGGGGACGACCACCGCGACCGTCTCGGTGACCCGGCCGGCATGCTCGCAGCGCCGGCACCAGACACCGCCAGGCCTGGCCACGCCGCCGCAGGTCGGACAGAGGATCGGGAGCGGCAGCTCGACGACCGCCGTCCCGCCGCGCGCCGCCTCGGCCGCATTCAGGTGAAGCTCGAGCAGTCCGTCGGCGACGATCTGGGCGGCGCCCGACTCGGTCAGCCGCTCGATCGGTCCAGAGAGGCGCGGCAACAGGTTGGCGATCGGTTTTTGCCAGGAGGCGCTCCACCCGACCGCCGAGACGCTCCAGGCACGGGCGTCCGACTGCGACGCGGACGGCGCGAACGCGCGCTCGCGCTCGAACAGGTGCGCGTCGTACGCCGTCCGCGCCGTCGGATCGGAGAGCATGTGGTACGCCTCGGCGATGCGCGCGAAGGTCTCGGCGCTGGCCGGCCCGGCGCGATCGGGGTGGTGGGCGAGCGCCAGCCGGCGATAGGCACGCCGGATCTCGGCCCCGGTCGCCGCGCGCGCGACGCCCAGGACGGCATAGAGATCGGCGTGGTGATCGGTGCCCGGCGCTTGCACGGGGCGATGTTAGCGCCTGAACGAGGCGGACGGCAGGAAGGTGGCCGTGGCCCGAACCAGGGAGCAGGCCCCGAGACGCGGATCAGCTTCCGCGACCCTGGTGGCGCGTGCCGCGCTCTGCGCGAGTCATTTTTGGCCGGGAACGTCGAGACGCGGGGAGGCTGAGAGGGCCGCCGATTTCTTGAAGGTTTTCGCTCGGCATCCCCTCTGGTGTTCTGCCGTGCTTGTTTATTTTCCTCGTTCCCTTGCTCGTTCCCTCGGGGAGAGACCATGACCACACGTAAGGCCCTCTTCCTGATTGTCAGCCTCACTGCGGGCGCCTGCGGTAGCCCCGTTTCGACCAACGGTGGAAGTGGTGGGGCCTCCGCCTCCGGCGGCTCGAGGGGCACCGGTGGTGGGACCGGCACCGGCGGCGTACAGGGAACCGGCGGCGCCACCAGCGGGACTGCCGGGACGAGGGGCTCCGGCGGCGCCACCGCCACCGGCGGAGCGACCGGCACGGGCGGCGTGGCCACCGGCGGTTCGAGCGGCTCCGGCGGTGTGGCAGGCGCCAAGGGGACCGGCGGAGCCGGCAGCGGAGGCACGACCGACACGACCGGCACGGGGGGTATGGCGGGCGCGAAGGGAACCGGCGGCGCAACCGGCACCGGCGGCATGGCCGGGGCGACCGGAACCGGCGGAAGCGGCGGCGCAGCGTCGGGCGTCCATGTGGTCGGCAACCAGATCTACGACGGCGCGACCGCGATCCGTCTGATGGGCGTCAATCGCCCGGGCGGCGAATACGGCTGCGTCAGCGGCAACGTCTGGGATCCCGCCGACGGCTCGGGCAACAACCAGGCGACCATCACCGCGATGCTGGCCTGGAAGATCAACGCGGTCCGGATTCCGCTCAATGAGGACTGCTGGCTGTCGCTCAACGGCGTGAAGACCGGCGGCGCGACCTATCAGAACACGATCCAGACCTGGGTCAATCTGCTGCTGCAGAACAACATCTATCCGATCCTCGATCTGCACTGGACGGAGAACAACGGCGCCGAGGCGACCGGCCAGCAGCCGATGCCCGACATGGCGCACGCGCCGACGTTCTGGGGTCAGGTCGCGGCGGCCTACAAGGATTCGCCCAGGGTCATCTTCGACCTCTTCAACGAGCCCTACCCCGACAACAACATGGAGGCGACTGCCGCCTGGACCTGCTGGCGCGACGGCGGCACCTGCAGCGCGATCTCCTACCCGGCGGCCGGAATGCAGGCGATGCTCACCGCCGTGCGCAACGCGGGGGCGAACAATCTGGTCCTGCTGGGGGGGATCGAGTACTCCAACGATCTGTCGCAGTGGCTGACCTACCAGCCGACCGACCCCGCCCACAACTTCGCCGCCTCCTGGCACGTTTATCCGAACAGCAACTACACCAGCAACCACACCTTGATGATGGACGCGATGGGGGTCGCCGGGATGGTCCCCATCGTGGCGACCGAGATCGGCGGCGTCCTCGACGGTTCCTGCACCGCCACCAGCGGGACGGACAGCGGTTCGTTCATCACCATGGCGATGAGCTACCTCGACGGGCTCTCGCCGCCCCAAAGCTACGTCGCCTGGTCCTGGAGCACCGACGACACGCCGGTCCTCATCTCTAGCCTCAACGGCACCGCGGCCTGCTCGGGGATCACGTACAAGGCGCACCTGCTGGCGACGCCCCACTGATCGGGGATATCATCGTCGGATGGCGACCCCCGACGAGACGATCGACGCGGCCTGGAAGGCGGTTTTCGGCACGCTGGCGCAGCTGCGCGAGCGCTGGCCCTCCACCGAGTGGATGTACGACCGCCGGCTGCGCTGCGTGGCCTCATCGATCCCGCTGGCGGGCGCGGTCGCGGCGCGCGCGGCATTCGCCGAGGCGCTCCCGGGCGCCTGGTCGACCGCGACGCTGGCCAGCGCGCCGGCGAGCGTGCAGGCGCTGGCCGAGACCTGCGGCGGGCTGCGCGCGTCGCAGGAGCTCCTCTGGGGCGGCGACGCCGATGGCCCCGGCGCGTTCGGCCTCTGGTGGCCGTGGGGCGACGGGACCACGGTGACGCTGCGAATCGGCCTGCACGGCCTCGACCAGCCGAAGGTCCGCTACCCGCAGCTGCGTGACGTTTTCGGCATTCCGCAAGCGCCCGGGCCGGCCTAGTCGGGCGCGGCAAAAACCGCGCTCACCGAAATCCGGAAGGTCGGTGTTCGAACTTCGGAGACCGCGATCTCGTTCGTGCGCTCTCTCACCGAACGTGTTCCCTGAGATCACGCTGCCTTCGCACGCGCACCCACCTGTCGGTGCGATGGCGCGATGTTTGAATAGTTGCTGCACGGTTCCACTACCTCGGAGGGCACCGTGCTTCGAACAATTCGCAGAACCATGATCTTGACGATCCTTTCGTCCACCGCGTTCATCGTCGGCAGCTGCGGCGCTGAACGCTCGACGTCCACCACCAACAACGCGGGGCTCGGCTCCGTCGACATCGCGCTGGTTCAGGGCGGCGTGACGCTCACGACCGTGAACTATTCCATCAGCGGCCCCAACTCTTTTTCGAAGACGGGGACGATCAACGTCGCTTCGAGCAACACCATCTCGGCGATCATCGGCGGCCTTCCCGCCGGCAACGGCTTCACGATCTCGCTCACCGCGACCGGCACCGACGGCTCGAACTGTGGTGGCAGCGCGCCGTTCAACGTGACTGCGGGGGCCGTCACGGCGGTCAGCGTCGTGCTCGACTGCCACCAGCCCGCCAACACCGGCAGCGTCTCTGTCAACGGCACGGTCAATGTCTGCCCGAACCTGCAGGGGATCTCCGCCAGCCCGGCTGAAGTCGCCGTCGGCTCCAGTCTCTCGCTGTCGGCCACGGCCGTCGATCCCGACAACGGGCCGTCGCCGCTCACCTACAGCTGGACGACCAGCAGCGGCACGCTGACCGGCGCCAACACCGCCAGCCCCAGCCTCGAGTGCCTCACCACCGGCCCCGCCACCGTCTCGGTGACGGTCTCCGACGGCGACCCGCTCGCCAGCTGCGCGGCGCAGGGCTCCGTGCAGGTCACCTGCAGCGGCCACAACGACGCGGCCCTCCTGGTCCCGACCGCCACGCCGATCAAGCACGTGGTGGTGGTGTTCGGCGAGAACATCTCGTTCGACCACTACTTCGGGACCTACCCGGGCACCAACAACCTGGTGACCCCGCTCGACACCACCAACAACTTCGCTCCGCTGACGGGGGTCGACCTCCTCAACCACAACCCCGTCGCGGCCAACGCGGCGAACGGCTCGGGCGCGGTCAATCCGTTCCTGCTGACGGGACCGGCGCAGGCCTTCACCAACGACATGGGTCACAACTACAAGCCGGAGCAGCAGGCCTCCGACAACGGCGCCATGGACCTCTTCCCGGAGTTCACCGGCACCGCGGGACCACCGCCGGGCTCGCCGGCCGCCGCGCTGACCAAGGGCCTCGTGATGGCGTACTTCGACAGCGGCACCGTCGGCGAGTACTGGAGCATCGCGCAGAACTTCGCGCTCAACGACAACTCCTGGACCACGATGTTCGGCCCCTCCACGCCGGGCGCCATCAACCTCATCTCGGGCCAGACCAACGGCTTCGGCGCCACCAACAAGGACCCGTCGACGTTCTCCACCAACCACGTCTCGCCCGACGGCAACGGCGGCTGGACGCTGATCGGCGACACCGACCCGCTCAACGACGTCTGCTCCACCTCCACGGAGCAGAACCAGTTCGTCGGGCAGAACATCGGTGACCTGCTCAACGCCAAGAGCCTCACCTGGGGCTGGTTCGAGGGCGGCTTCGACATCACCGCGACCAACGCCAACGGGACGACCGGCTGCAACCGCGAGACGGATCCGACGGTGCCGTTCCCGGCCGGCGAGGTCTCGGCCGACTACATCCCACACCACGCCCCCTTCCAGTACTACCCCTCGACCGCCAACCCGACCCACGCGCGTCCGAGCTCGGCCGGCGCGATCGGCTCGACCGACGTGGCCAACCACAACTACGACTCCACGGACTTCTTCGCCGCGCTGGCGGCGGGGAACCTGCCCTCGGTCGTCTACCTGAAGGCGCCGGCCTTCCAGGACGGCCACGCCGGCTACTCCGACCCGGTCGACGAGATGAACTTCGTCACCAAGGTGATGACGGCGCTTCAAGGCAGCCAGGAGTGGAGCTCCACGGCGGTCATCTTCGACTACGACGACTCGGACGGCTGGTATGACCACCAGGCGCCCCCGATCGTGAACCCCTCGACCGCCGCGATCGACGCGCTCAACGGCGCCGGCGTCTGCACCCACGGGGCGCAGCAGACCGGTCCGGCGCCCGCGACGCCGCTCCTCGGCGCCGACGGCCATCCGGCCATGGGCCGCTGCGGCTACGGGACGCGCGTCCCGCTGCTGGTCGCCTCGCCCTACGCCAAGAAGGGCTTCGTCGACCACACCCTGACCGACCAGACCTCGGTCCTCAAGTTCGTCGAGGACAACTGGCTCGCCGGGCAGCGCATCCAGACCGGTGGGTCGTTCGACACCATCGCCGGCTCGATTCAGAACATGTTCAGCTTCTGATTCGGCCGTAACTTCTGGGTCGATTCACGGCGGCAGTCCCCTCGCGGGCTGCCGCCGTTTTCTTTTTCCGGGCGCTGTCAGCGGCTGAGGCCAACGAGGTGCAATCCTATCCCGATGGCCGCGCCGCCCAGCATGAGCCAGGTGGCGTTGAGCTTGAATCGCATCAACAGGACCGCCCCGGTCACTCCGAGGACCGCGCTCGGGACGTCTACGATCGCCGTGCGCGCCAGCTGCGCCGTCACCACCGCCATCAAAGCGAGCGAGGCGACGTTCAGCCCGTCGAGGAACGCGCTGGCGACGGGCGAGGCGCGCAGCTTTGGAACCAGCGGCCCGCTCGCCGCCACGAAAACAAAAGCGGGAAGGAAGATCCCGGCCGTGGCCACCAGGGCACCCCTGGGCCCGGCCAGCAGATAGCCGATGAAGGTGGCCGTCGTGAACACCGGCCCCGGTGTCACCTGGCCGGCGGCCACGGCGTCGATGAGCTGCCCCTCCGTGAGCCAGTGGAGCCGCTGAACGAGATCGGCACGGAGAAAGGCGACCAGGACGTAGCCGCTGCCGAACAGAACGGAGCCGATCTTCAAGAACACGCCGAAAAGCCCCGACAGACTGACCGCGCCGAGCGCGACCGAGGTGGCCGTCGGGGACCAGACCGGAACGATCTGTCCGAGAGGAGCTCCGCCGGGCGGCCGCCTTGCCCGGAGCGCGGCGACCAGCGCCGCCGATCCGAACAGCGTCACCAGCTCATTGACCCCCAGGCATGCCGCCACCACCGCGAGCGCACCCACGGCGCGCAAGGGCCAGCTGCGGGCCGCGGCCGGCGTCAGGTTCCACAGGGCCTGCAGAACGACGGCGACGACGACGGGCTTGACGCCCCAGAGCAGCCACCCGACCTGTGGCCGCCGGCCGAATCGCACGTACGCCCACCCGAGCACGCCGGTGATGAGCATCGCTGGAACGATGAAGCTGACGCCGGCCACGAGCAGGCCGGCCCAGCGGCGGCGCGCCCAACCGATGTGAATGGCCATCTCCGTCGAATTCGGGCCGGGGATCAGGTTGGTGGCGCCGAGGAGATCGAGGAAGCGCTCGTCGCTCAGCCAGCCGCGCCGTCGGACCACCTCGTCCCGCATCATCGCGATATGCGCGGCTGGGCCTCCGAAGGCGGTGGCGCCCAGCCGCAAAAAGAGCGCCGCCAATTCCAGCAGCGACGTCGGCGCCTCGTCCACGCGCCGATCATCCCTCACGAAGCCCGGCGCGCGCATGCCAAAGTCCAAGACGATCTGGTGTCGATCCTGTGATTCATTCGTCACTATCGACGGGCGCGGTTCGGAAATATCTTCGGCGTTTGATTCGCCGCCGGAAATTCCTGGCTCTCGCCACGACCCTGCTCCCCGCCTGGGCTTGCCGCCGGAGCGCGATCGCCCCGGCTTCGCGCGCCGAGCCTCCGCCAGTGGCGCCGCCGGCCGAGGGGCCGCCGCTTCACCCCGATGCGCTCGCGCACTTCGTCGATCCGCTGCCGATCCCGCGCACCCTGGCGCCGGAGGGAACCCGACCCGACCCGCGCGATCCGACCAAGCAGGTGGCCTTTTATAG
>Ga0210388_10004553_pt1 | contig 10860 bp, 7 predicted proteins | sample IncBWC19OmetaG_FD_155485 | JGI IMG/M metagenome (GOLD analysis project Ga0210388, IMG submission 155485) | Forest soil microbial communities from Barre Woods Harvard Forest LTER site, Petersham, Massachusetts, United States - Inc-BW-C-19-O ...
TAGGATGCGAGTCCGATCAAGTCAGTTTCCGATTTGCGATCCTCGTAAACCACCACCCTCGCGTCCGGCATACACTGCCCTTCGAAAACCGCTATCTCCGCGACCAGTAAGGCGCTTTGACGGTGCCGGAGTGATAGCCATTAGTGGAACATCACCTGCGGAGGTTGCAATCAAAACACAGAAGAACACCAAGACTTTATTCAGTGTCGCCAAGCGCCGTCAAAAAGGAGCAATTTACCAAGGCCTGATCGTAGAAGGTGTTGTCTAGCTTTTAATGTTTTTCAAGATTGTTTGACTGTCGACAAGAGTGGCAGTCTTGCCGGGAGGGAACGAATCGAACAAGGAGACCAACTATGAGCAAACACATCACGATCTCTCCCAGCGAAGCCGCGGACCGCCTCGCCATTCGGGAGCTCGTCGAGGCCTATGCACACTGCGCCGATCGTCGCGATGCGAAAGGTCAGATGGCGCTTTTTACCGGAGACGCTCACTTCCTCGTGTACATGGATGCCAAGAACCCGAAACCTTCACAGGAACTGAACTCCCGCGAGGCTTTGGCTCCCGTCTTTGCAGATCTGAACAAATATGCCGCGACTATGCATTTCCTTGGACAGTCCACGATCGTCATGCTGGCCAGCGAGCGAGGCACTGGAGAAACCTATTGCATGCCTCATCACCTGACCGTTGACGGCGCGAAGCGAAAGCTCATGATCGCCGCGCTGCGTTATTACGACACCTTTGCGAAGCAAGACGGCGCATGGTTGTTCGCGGAGCGCAAGCTGTATGTGGACTGGATCGAAGAGCGCATTCTGTCATGACCGCGACGAATAAAGTGGGTTCCGGCGCGTCGATGAGTGTTTCCTCCGTCAGCCAAGAGCGTCTCGTCATTGTTGGGGCGACTGGAATGGTCGGCGGATACGCCCTCCGCTACACGCTGGCTAGCCCCGCTGTCAAAAGAGTGACTTCAATTGGCCGCAAGAAGCTCGGCATCTTGCATCCCAAGCTTAAGGAAGTTCTGCATCCAGACTTCGCGGACTGCGCCGCGCTCGCGGATGTTCTTTCGGGCCAGGACGCAGTTGTGTTTTGCCTGGGCACCTATACGGGCGCCGTATCGGACGCGGAACTCCGCGCTATAACGGTGGGCTACACCGTCGAGTTCGCGCGAGTTTTCCGCAGTAGCAGTCCTGACGCGGCCTTCTCATTCTTGAGCGGCAATGGCGCGGACCCGACGGGACGAAGTCGCATTCCTTACGCGCGCCACAAGGGTGAAGCCGAGAAGGCACTCCTCGCGGCCGGATTTCCCTACGTTTACATCTTCCGGCCGGCATACATCTACCCAGTGGAACCTCGGAAAGAACCAAATTTTAGCTACCGTCTGCTGCGCGCAATCTATCCCGCGTTTCGGGTGCTGTTCCCGAACCAGGTGATCCGGGCCGACGATTTGGCCCGAGCGATGGTCGATGTTGCCATCCGGAGAACCGGCGAGCCTGGGGGATTGGTTTTCGAGAACCGTGACATCCGGGCGATGGTTGAGTCGTTTCAACCTCCGCGGCGCTGATTCAGTAGGACGGTCTTACCTCTTTATCCAGCATCGCAAATCAACTTGTTCGAGATATTTCGGGTCAAAGCCCGCGATACACGGACGATACACAGAGCGTCGGTTCCTTTGTATTACCCACTGCCATTTACAGGGCATTTTGGCACGACCGGTGCCTTGTAATTACAACGTGATACAACATATCAGCGCCCTTTCACAGTGGTAGCCTGGGAAATCGGGATCAGTTGTCGAAACGTGTCCGTTGAAATCTAGGCTTGTGTATTGCTAACTCGAAGCCGTGTCGATTTGAGGCAAATCTCGGCAGGCTCAGATTGTACAGCTTGGCTCCATTTTGGCTCCAATTAAAGAGGACTAAATCAGGCGGTTTTCTGAGCTAAGCCTTCAGAATAAATAGATAGCTCTGGGTGACTACAGCCCTGAAAAGGCTGGCGTCTGCCGGTTCAACTCCGTCCCTGGCCACCACCATTCCAAAGAACTTAGCGGAAATCTGGCGACACGGAACGGGCAAAATCACCCACGGTCGATCACCCACGCCTAGTGGATAAGCTGTTGAGCGGTTTCTTCGTTCAGACCCATGGCTTCGATCATCTTTGCCTGAGCCTCCATGCACTTTTCCATGCGCGAGTGCGCGTAGACTTTGAGCAGGATTGAAGGGTCTGCCCACCGCAGCATGTCCTGAATGGTCTTGGAGTCGGTGCCGATTTCCACCAGGAACGAAGTTAGTGCATGTCTGAGATTGTGGAAGCCAAACCTGTGCCCTGGTGGAATCTTGATGACCTGCCTCCAGCGGTTTCGCCCGCGAGCGATCCCTTAACGGCAGAGCGCCATTATTTGTAACGGTTCCAGTCCCAAACCGGACGGACGGTGACTTTGACGCACGACGTATGATAGTGACGGGGACTCGGTCACTAGACCTGGATGGATGCATGGCGACGCTGAAACTCCTTATTGTTGAGGATGACATTGCCAGTCTGGAATTGATGGCCGAGGTGTTCACTTCTCTCGACGCCGAGGTCCGCCCGCTCAGTGATAGTCAGAAAGCCGCGAATGTAATCAATCAGGAGAAGTTCGACGGGATCTTCCTGGACCTGGAAATGCCAAACGTTCATGGCTTCGATCTCGCTCGCCGGATCCGCGATTCCTCTTGGAATAAAAACACTCCGATCGTCATCGTGACTGGACGTGATGAACGAGAAACTATGAAACAGGCATTTGCCCTCGGAGCAACTTTTTTTCTCCAGAAGCCGGTGGATAAACACAAGCTGAGCGCCCTGTTCCGGATCGTGCGTGGCGGGATGTTGGAGAACCGGCGACGAGCTGCGCGGGTTCCGATCCAAACCGATGTAACGTGCGAGGTCGGTTCTCGGACCGTTCGCGGGGTCACCTGGAATCTCAGCCAAGGGGGAATTCAGGTGGAAGCGAATGACTTGCGGCCCAAGGACAAGGTGCGACTGTCATTCCGCTTGCCAGCCTCCAGTGTGTTTATCGAGATCGCGGGCACAGTAGTATGGACAGGCGAGAAACGCCAGGGGATCCAGTTCAGCAACGTCAGTGCACAAAATCAACAGTTGATCCGGGACTTCGTAGCGGCCGTCGAGGAATAGTCTTTCTCCGAGCAGCGCTAGAGGAAAATCATCGAGTACTTGCTGCTCTGCCCACCGCACCAAGTCACGCGAGCCTCCGATCTTTCATCGAAGTGAACTTCCGTCTTCTTTCTTTCGGTATTTTCATAAAGTTCTACAGTAAGACCTCTCAATAGCCAAGAACTGACGCTTCCTCCCGACATTCTGTAACTTCGGTAACTAGCTCTTGTCTCCTTCCTGTGCGAGCCTTAATGAACCGATGCTTAGATAAGTGAGGTAACGAAGTTGCAGTCCAACCAGCCCATTGCCGGAACCATCCTGGTTGCCGACGATCAACCCTCGAACCGAGAGTTATTAGAAGAACTTCTCACAACGCAGGGATTCACCGTCATAACTGCTTGCGACGGTGCATCCGTTCTTGAAGTGTTGGCCAGAGTCCAGGTCGACCTGGTGCTTCTGGATGTCATGATGCCTCATTTGAATGGGTTTGAGGCGTGCGAAAAAATCAAGAACAACCCAGAGACTTACTTGATACCAGTTGTCTTGATAACCGCACTATGCGACAAGCAGGATCGGATCGAAGGCATTAAGGTTGGAGCGGATGATTTTCTGACCCGCCCCGTGGATCGAACGGAATTGCTCGCCCGGGTGCGATCGCTGTTAACCCTTAAACACCGCACTGATGAACTGGAAAGGGCTGAATCAGTCCTCTTCTCTCTTGCACGCAGCATTGAAGGTAAAGATCCCTACACTCATGGTCATTGTGAACGCCTGTCAGATTATTCGGCAAGTTTGGGCGAGCACCTTGGGCTGGTGGAAGATGAAATTACGGCGCTTCGTCGTGCCGGCATAGTGCACGACATTGGAAAAGTTGCCGTCCCCGACGCGATTTTGTTGAAGCCCAGCCGTCTGACCGAAGAAGAGTGGAAACTCGTCAAAGAGCATCCCGCTGTGGGAGAGCGCATCTGCGCGCCACTAAAGTCGTTTCGTCTCGTGCTCCCGATCATCCGCCATCACCACGAGAAACTCGACGGCACAGGATATCCCGATGGGCTACGAGGAGAGGCGATCCCGATTACCGCCCGCGTGTTGCAGATTGTCGATGTTTACGATGCCCTCACAACCGAGCGACCCTACAAAAAAGCCTTCACCATCGTTGACGCACTTCAAACCATGAAAGAAGAAGTAGCTAAAGGCTGGTGGGATCCGCGGATTTTCGGCGAGTTTGAGCGGCTGGTCACCAGCGGCACAGCCAACCTTCTGTCCAAGCGGGCTGTAGCAGCCCAGTGACGGATCTCTCAGGAACGATTTCATGAAGACGCAAAGGATGATTGGGAACTGGGTGTCCAGGGGGCGATGGCGCATCCATATTTTGTTTATCCTGTTGCTGCTTCTCCCCATAGCCATCTTCGCCTACTCCGTCGGTCGGGTGCTGCGCCATCAGGCCGAAGCCCAGGCTGTGAGCGAGAGCGCCCAGATGGTCCACGTCGCCGCCGCATTGGTGCAGGAAGACTTCCGGGAAGACACTGAGGTTCTGCAGTCGATTGCCACCCGACCCTCCTTGCGCCAGGCATGGGCGGAGGGCAATTTGGGCAGGGTAGAGCGCAACCTGGCAGATGCGGAGGTCCAGGACCCGGACTTCACTTTTGTCGGCGCGTTCGCGCTGGACGGTACTCTGCGCGCCGTCTATCCAGTTCAGCCCGGCACGCTCAATCAGAATTTCGCCTATCGCGACTGGTACAAGGGCATCTCTCGCCAATGGACGCCCTACGTCTCCGAGGTATACCAAACCTCGATCCCGCCCTATCAACTGGTAGTTGCGATTGCGGTCCCGCTAAGCGACGATGCGGGCAAGCCGGCAGGTATTCTCTTGGCTGGGTGTGCGGTCAATGCCATCGGCCGCGAGCTGCTAGATACCAAACTCGAAGACGGCTGGATCATTTCCCTGGTGGACCAGCACGGTCACCTGTCCGGTCATCACAACATAAACCCTTTTGCCGCTGCCGTTGACCTCAGCAGCTACGAACCCGTGAAGCGCATGCAGAGCGGAGGTTCGGGCTATGGAATGTTTGGCCGTGACGGCGACACCTTTGCCGTTCGCTACGAACCAATCCGACCCTACGGCTGGGGTGTCTTGGCGGAACAGCCCGCGTCTGTCCTCCACCGCAGTGTTGGGCTAGTGGAAAGGCGCGTGCGGTGGCTGGGCTTTGCGTTTCTCGCAGTCGGCCTCATCGTGAGCGCCTTCATGGGGTCACTCTATTCTGACCTGGAAACGGGCAACCGATTTATCCGTCTATCGGCTGATTTGTTTTGCATTGGTAGTTTTGACAGGTATTTCAAACGGTTAAACCCCTCCTGGGAGAGAGCGCTGGGCTTCACCGAGCAGGAGCTGATGGCAAAACCTTACACGGAGTTCGTTCATCCGGATGATCGCGAAGCGACGGTAGTCGAAACTTCGCGAATCGAGGAATCAGGTACATCCTGTTTTGCCTTCGAAAACCGATATTTGTGCAAAGACGGCTCCTACAAATGGCTTTCGTGGAACGCTGTTTCGGTACCCGAGCAAGAGCTCAGCTATGCCGTTGCGCGAGACGTAACCGAGCGCAAACGGGGAGATGAAACACTGAGAGAAAGTACAGAGCAGCTTCGCCTGCTGCTAGACGGCGTCAAGGACTATGCCATTTTTATGCTCGATCCCTCCGGAAATGTTGCCACTTGGAATCAAGGGGCGGAGCGCATCAAAGGCTACGCGGCCGATGAAATCGTAGGCCGCCATTTCTCGTGTTTCTATTCTCCAGAAGATGTGCAGAATGGCAAGCCAGAGCGCGAACTCGAGAAGGCTATTGCGGAAGGCCGCTACGAGGAGGAAGGCTGGCGGATACGAAAGGACGGATCAACATTTTGGGCCAATGTGGTTATTTCCGCTTTGACAGACGGGAAAGGCAAGCTACGGGGATTTTCCAAAATCACCCGGGACATCACTGAGCGAAGGCGGGCAGACGAACTGCTGCGGGAGAGCGAACAGAGGCTTACTCTCGCGTCGACCTCCGGCGAAGTGGGGGTTTGGGATCTGGACTTGATTGCCGACCAGGCATGGCGCTCAGTCCAGCACGACCGGATTTTTGGCTACGAATCCCTTCTTCCCCACTGGGGTAGGGAGGTTTTCTCCCGCCACGTGCTCCCCGAGGACCTGGAGCTTGTGCAACGTCGGTTTGAGGAGGCATTTAAGACCGGCCACCTTGGCTTCGAGTGCCGAATCATTCGAGCCGACAAAGTTACGCGCTGGATCTCTGCCAAAGGAGAGGTCGTCCGCAACCTGCAGGGGCAGCCCATCCGGATGATGGGCGTGGTCACCGATGTGACCGAGCGCAAGCGAGCTGAAGAAGCACTGGAGAAAAGCCGGGAAAATCTTCGGGTCCTCCTCGAAGTCGCTCCCGACGCAGTGGTCACGGTCGACGACCAGGGAAAAATTGTCCTGGTCAACGGGCAGACGGAAAAGCTCTTCGGCTATCAGCGCCACGAGTTGCTGGGCGAACGCGTGGAAAGACTCATCCCCGCGCGAGTCCGTGAGGGGCATTCACAGCACCGCGCGGGCTATTCCGCGGCGCCGCATGCCCGGGTCATGGGAGCCGGGTTGGAGCTGTATGCGTTGCGCAAAGATGGCACCGAGTTCCCGGTGGAGATCAGTTTAAGCCCGATTCAAACCAGCGAAGGTTTTCGTGTAATCAGTTCCATCCGTGACGTTTCCGAGCGCAAGAAGGCACAGCAGCAAATCGAGCAACAGAACCGCGAGCTGGATCTCCGCAACCGCGAAGTCGAGCGTGCCACCCAGATGAAGAGCAAGTTTCTTGCCAGCATGAGTCACGAATTGCGGACCCCGCTCAATGCCATCGTGGGCTTTTCGGACCTCCTCGCCGATGGGACTCCGGGAGAACTTAACACTAAGCAGAAGCGCTTCGTGAATCACATCAAGCAAGGTTCAGCGCATTTGTTGCAATTGATAAACGACATTCTGGATCTTTCGAAAATCGAAGCTGGACAGCTCGAAATCCGTTGCGAAGACTTCCAGGTTATAGATGCTTTGCCGGAGGTCCTCTCCACCATCCGTCCACTGGCAATGGCGAAAAACATCCAGGTTCAGCAAAAGCTGGAGGCGGATTTGCACGTCTATGCCGATCGGGTTCGTTTCAAGCAAATCCTGTATAACCTGCTCAGCAATGCGGTGAAGTTCACGCCCAAGGACGGTCAAATCGATATCGCTTGCATTGATAAAGGAAACTTCCTTCAAATATCGGTTTCCGATACCGGGATCGGCATTCGAGCCGAAGACCAAGGGCTGGTGTTTGAGGAATTCCGGCAAGTCGAGGGAAGCCAGAAGGATGACCATCAAGGGACGGGATTGGGACTGGCCATCACGAAACGTCTAGTCGAGCAACAAGGTGGCACGATCTCGCTGGTGAGCGAGTTGGGGAAAGGTAGCCGATTTTCTTTTATTCTTCCCGCGGGGTCTAAAGTCACGAATGCTGTCCAAACTGGAAAGGCCGTCCACGCTGCGATTGCAGTCACTCAAGGCCGAGAGCAACCGCTGGTGCTGATCGCGGACGACGAAGTCTCCGCACGCGAGTTGCTCGCCAGCTACCTGGAGCCAGATTACCAAATTGCGATGGCCGACTCGGGACCCGATGCCGTCCGAAAGGCTCAACGACTGATGCCGGATGCCATCACGCTGGACGTGTTGATGCCGGGTGGGAGCGGGTTCGAAACACTGGTAGCGCTGAGAAAAACACCGGAGACGGCGAATATTCCGATCATCATCGTTTCAATCGTGGATCAGAAGCACGTAGGTTTTGCTTTGGGCGCAGCCGACTATCTTATCAAACCGATTCGCAAGCCGGTACTTCTGGAAACCATCCGAAAGCACGTTCCATTTCCGAGCGACGACGATCAGTCTATCCTGCTGGTCGACGATGACCCTAAAACCCTGGAGCTGTTGGAGGAGACTCTGCGATCAGCGGGGTACGAGACCCAGAGCGTACGAAGTGGTGCTCGGGCCCTGGAAGTGCTCTCTTCTAAATTCGTAAGCGCAATCTTGCTCGATCTCCTGATGCCGGGCATGGACGGTTTTCAGGTCATCCGCCACGTGCGGCAGGAGCCAACCTTGAAAGAACTGCCGATTCTGGTCATGACTGCGAAGAGCCTGAGCCCGGATGAACTTGCTCTTCTCGGCCGAGACACCCAGGCGCTCCTGCAAAAGAATGGTTCTTGGCAGCAACAGCTCCTCGTCGAAGTGGGGAAGGTAGTACGGGACCGGAAGCTGGCGAAGTCGGCGGGACAATCATGATCAAAGTTCTCATCGCCGAGGATAACGCAGTCAACCGTGAATTGCTCCGCGAGCTCCTCGAGACACATGGATATGCTGTGGACGAAGCATGCGACGGTCAGGCTGCGCTGGAGATGGTCGAACACATGCGGCCGGACATTCTGCTTCTTGACATTGGCATGCCGATCTTGGATGGCTTTGCTGTAGTGCGCAGAATCCGGGAGAATCCGAGCTTTGCCGCCCTGCCTGTGCTGGCCGTTACCGCGTACGCTATGCAGGGCGATCGGGAAAAGATCCTCAATTCTGGATTCGATGGCTATCTATCGAAGCCGGTCAATTGGGCCGTACTTGAGGAAGAGATGAACCGTCTCCTAAAAGAGCGAGAGGACCGAAACGCCGCCCCGAAACAATCGAATGAGAGCCATGCAGCCAGAAGGGCACAAGCGGCAGGGAGTGGCAACTAGGCATCCATTGCAACGAAGCCAAGTGTTCCGTAAACGCACGTTTGAAGGTCTCGCATGAGTTCAGTCGGCACATCCGTTTCACCGACGAGGAGTCAACCAGGCAATGGAATTCCGTTCATGCCTTCGCGACGTCTGTTCATTCGCCACGCCATTGTTTCCGTCTCGTTCGTGCTGTTGTACCTTTTACTGAACCGGCCCGAAGTCGTTTTCATTTCTCGCCTGGGATTCGTTGCCTGGTATCCCGCTGTCGGTCTGGCGATGGCACTCATGTTGGGCGTCAGCCCGTGGTATGGGTTTCTAGTCTGTTTCTCGGTTCCCCTTGCCAGCAGGATTGTTTATGCCCAGCCAGTCATGTCTTTCGGCAACACCGTCGACGCCGTTGGGATTGCTGTTTGTTATGGCGTGGCTGCATATGTATTGCGCGGTCCTCTCAGAATCGATCTCGGGCTGCGCCGCCGGCGAGATGTAGTGCGCTACCTGTTGGTGAGCGCGACAGCGGCCGCGGCCGCGACCATCATTGGTGTCACATGCCTGCTTGCGGATCACAGCGTTACCCGGAATGAACTCGCATCATCAGCGTTTGGGTGGTTCCTGGGTGACGTCATCGGCTTGGTGGGAATGGCACCGTTTCTCTTGGTCCATGTATTTCCGCACGTCCGCAATTGGTTGTCGCCTGAGTCAGAATTTCACTCAACCAGGGCGCACCCCGCTGGGACAACATTCACCATGGGAGAGCTGGCAGAAGCTTGGGGCCAAGCCTTTACCATAGCTGCCGTGTGCTGGGCGATGTTCGGCGCCAACGACGGGCGTTACGGCCATTTTTATATGTGCTTCATTCCCGTCATCTGGATCGCAATGCGTCAGGGAATTCGGCGAGTAGTGACTGGCCTGCTAGCGCTAAATTGTGGAATTGTAGTCGCGATGCATTTATTCCCTCCCAACGCAGTCGTGTTTACCAAAGTCGCTCCATTCATGCTGGTTCTGTCCGCGGTGGGATTGATCGTGGGATCCGAGGTCAGCGAACGACATCGCCTGGCAATTGACCTGAATAAGCAAACTACCTATTTAGATTCACTGATACAAAACAGCCCGATGGGAATCGTCGTCCTTGATCGCGAAGGCTCCGTCGAACTGGCGAATTCCGCTTTCGAAAAACTCTTTCAGTGCAACCGGCACGAACTCACTTCGATTGATATTGGAAGTTTGGGAGTAACTCGAGGTGCGGCTGCGGATTCCGAACTACTGATTCCGCAGATCTTCGCCGGAAACACCGTACGCAGGACAGTGCGACAGCGGCGCAAAGACGGCCATATTCTCGACTTGGCAGTGCGTGGCGTCCCGCTGTTGCTAAACGGCGAGGTGCGCGGCGCCTACTTGATCTTCGAGGACGTTTCGGAGCAGATCAAGGCCATCGAAGAACAACAGAAACATGCGGAATCGTTGGACCAACTGATCAAGGAGTTGGAACTTCGTACTAAACAGATGACCTTGCTGAATGAAATGGGAGCTCTGCTGGAATGCAGTGGAGCTGTAAAGGAAGCCTGCGCAGTGGTCGCAAGCTCGATGCGAAAGCTTTTTCCCGAAGCGCCGGTTGGAGCACTCTATTTATTTAAGTCGTCGCGAAACCTGATCGAGGCAGCAGTTCGGTGGGGGAACATTGCCGGCTCGGAGGCGACATTCCCTCCCGACGCATGCTGGTCTCTCCGCCGTGGCCAGCCTCACTGGGGTGAGCCGAAGGCAGCCGGCATCACTTGCCAACACTTGACTAAGAGTTCAACGACCGTGTCTCTATGTGTGCCGATGGTCGCACAAGGGAATACGGTTGGCATTTTGCATCTAGAATTCGACAGCGCGGCAGAGCTTTTAGGCGATCCTGTCTCGGAGAATTTTCGGGACTCTCGGCAGCGGCTTGCAATTAGTGCGGCGTCCCAGATC
>Ga0210388_10004556_pt1 | contig 10859 bp, 11 predicted proteins | sample IncBWC19OmetaG_FD_155485 | JGI IMG/M metagenome (GOLD analysis project Ga0210388, IMG submission 155485) | Forest soil microbial communities from Barre Woods Harvard Forest LTER site, Petersham, Massachusetts, United States - Inc-BW-C-19-O ...
GTTGGGGGGGTGGGTGGAGGGTATCTTGTTTTTAAATTACTTTCTGTAGCCGTGGACGTTAGTCCGCGCCATCTGAAGACCATAGCCGTCGCCAGCCGTCGATTAAGGAAAAAATCTCAACGCTGCTGCCAATAAAACGGACGACGCGCATGGAGCTTGTGACGGATGTCCGCTACCACCTGTTCCACCGGACGGCAATTGACTTTTCCGGCCTCGATTTCCCGGGAGTGGCGCATTGACAAGTGGTGCTTGGCCGCGTTTCTGAAAAATCATTCAGTCCGGCGTTGACGGCCCGGGCCGCCCGGCGAGGAACGGCTACGCCCGGTCGCCTTCGCCAATCACACCGCCACCAGCGCTTTCCGCTGCGCCAGCACTCTCGACGACGGCCGGTAGTTCGCGATGAATTCCTTGTAATACTCCGCAAACGTTCCCGCCGCCAGATGCCGGCGCGCGTCGGCCATCGTCTGCAGATACATGTGCGTGTTATGGACGCTCAACATGCGCAGTCCAAGGATCTCGTTCACATTCAGCAGATGCCGCAGATAGGCGCGCGTGAAATTTTTACAGGCGTAGCATTCGCAACCTTCCTCGATGGGCGTGAAATCCGCCTTGAACTGCCCGCCCTTGATGCCGATGGCCCCGCGCTTCGTATAGGCCGTGCCGTTGCGCGCCACGCGGGTGGGCAGCACGCAGTCGAACATGTCCACCCCGCGCGCGACCAGTTCGATCATCTGCGCCGGCGTGCCCAGGCCCATCGCATAACGCGCCTTGTTCTTCGGCATATGGGGGACGGTCAACTCCACGGCCTTCATCATTTCCGGTTCCGGTTCGCCCACGCTCACGCCGCCGATGGCGTAGCCGTCAAAATCCATCGGCACAATCGCCTTGGCGCATTCCTCGCGCAAGGCCGCATTGGAACCGCCCTGGATGATGCCAAAAACCTTCTGGCCCTCGGCGCGCGGTTGTTCGCGGCATTCGCGCGCCCAGCGGATGGTGCGCTCCACGGCATTGCGCTGGTCCCGCGCCGGCGCGTCATGCGGCGGGCATTCGTCAAAACACATCGCGATGTCCGAGCCGAGCACGCGCTGGATGTGCATCGATTCCTTCGGACCAATGAACAGCATCGAGCCGTCCAGATGCGAACGGAACTCGACGCCGTGCGGCTTGACCTTGCGGATTTTCGCTAGCGAAAAAACCTGGAACCCGCCGCTATCGGTGAGGATCGGCATGTTCCAGTTCATGAACTTGTGCAGCCCGCCCGCCGCCGTGATTATTTCCAGTCCGGGGCGAATATTCAGATGGTACGTGTTGCCCAGGATGATCTGTGTGCCGCACTCCACCAATTCGCGCGGGTCCATCGCCTTGACGCTCGCCTGCGTGCCCACGGGCATGTACACCGGCGTGTCCACCACGCCATGCGCCGTCGTCAATTTGCCCAGCCGCGCCTGCGTCTGTGTATCGGTCTTGAGAAGCTCAAACATCGCGGAAAGGATAAATAAAACTCATTCAGACGCGAGGCGCAAAAGCAGTGATCCATGTTTAAATCATTGAACCACTTAGCGCATGTTAGCGTCAAGACGCCGGGGTGAGGTGCGCCTCTCACCCGTAGCCGCGGACGTCAGTCCGCGCCATTTGAAAAATAGCGCCTGCCTTTAGCCCTAATTTGATCATACCAAAACGCTGGGCATGTTGCATAAAACCAGATGAACCACTCTAACATGAAGTATGGCCGTTATAATATTTCAGCACCTTGGTTCGCTGATCCATCTTGTCATAAATGAAAATATACGTGACCAGATCGCGATCCCGGGTTTCGACTGGGATTTTCACCGCATGTCGTCCCGTTCCATCCTCATAATAACTCGGCGTATCAATCGGAGCGCATTCGTTCTTTGTGAGATAATTTTGATAATCGTCCTTTATGGCCTTATCAAATGCTGGATTCGTTTCTTCATCCCGGCTCCAGCTTTTCAATGGATCGGCAGCCGGCGACCAGTTGGGCATGAACAGAGTGCAGGACGAACACGCCGCTAGAATGGCAAGGAGAATTACCGGAATGGCTGCTAGCGAAACTATTTTTATCTTTGTTTTCATGCCATATGGATCTTTGGATTTTCCGTAAAAAATCATTTCAATTCTTGAAACTTCGCCGGAAATGGCCCGGCCAGCACGTAATTATTGGTTTTGTATTCATCCGGCGGGTAGTTCGTGTCATCCGCTGAATAATCCCATTCCCTTGGTGAAATCCTTGTTTCGACGTGAAATTTGATCTTCAAAGGCGGCTCGTGCTTTGCTGCCTCAATCCATTCCACTTGTGATTGCACGGCGTTTTCTGCACCGCGTTCCTCGCCCTGTTCCGGCCCTTCACCAAGAAAATGCCAGTCGTTCAACCGATCTTGGAAAAGATAAATCCGTCGCTCATATTCAGGATGCGCCGGACTGGCACCCATTTCTCTTTGCCACCCGATTTGATAGACACTGCCATGCCGGGGATTTGTGCCGGTCGTCACCGCATAATTTCCTCGTTCCCCGCCATCGTTTTGGACTCGCGGGATATCATCTCGTAAAGGTGCCACCGCCCTTAGGTTCAGGCATGAGTCAAAATTTCTAGGATCCACCCGGTTCCCATCCTTGTAAGGAACATTAGTTTTTTCATCCAGTAAAACCCACTGAAGCGGCTGGTTTGTCGGCTGATAAACATACGCTTCATCCAGGGTGAATTGCAGCTCGCCCTGTTGGTTGGTTTCAATCCACATCAGGTCGCAACCGCTCCACGCAAACCTTGGTTTGGTTTTTCGGACCAGCGCCGGCCACGAATCAGCCGCCAAGCGGATGGAAAAACAATTACCCAAGTCTGTGACTTCAACTTCTTCGGTGTCCGGTGAATTGTCATTTGCATAGTCCAGGACCTCCGTTTTGGTTGCCGGTGAAATGGTCGAACAACCAAGAAAACCACTGCTTAAAACCAGCGCGAGGCAGAGGATAAGTTTGAATTTCATGCCCGGACGCGCCCGCGTCTGCGAATCGGTTTTGAGAAGCTCAAACATCGTACAAAGATTAAGTCAAAATAGTCCGAAAGCAGATGAAAATTTCAAACATGGGGGATCTTCAAAAGTGACCGGTTGCTGCAATTGGAGCAGCCTGACGCCAACCAAAGGCTGGATGGCTACAGGTGTTTTCGCAGATCAAGAAATGTGCAAACGCGTTCCTTCTCCCCGGGGGAGAAGGTCAGGATGAGGGCGAGCAATACACAAACTTTTCATTTCCTTTGATCCCTTTTACACTGACCGCATGGCTGATATAAAACGAGCACGTCAGCTTCGCGGTAAGGAAACGTGGGCGGAAAAGCTTATGTGGCGCTGGCTACGTGGGCGGCATTTCAGCGGCTATAGATTCCGGCGGCAACATCCTGCGGGTGATTACGTTCTCGATTTCTTTTGCGAGGAGGCTGAATTGAGCATCGAACTGGATGGCAGCCAGCATGGTTTCCCTGAACAACAGAAACTTGATGCGGAAAGGGAAAAGTTTTTGAAAACACGCGGTATCAAGACGCTTCGGTTCTGGAATCGGGAATTGCGACGTAATGCCGAAGGCGTGCGCGCCACCATTTTTGCCGAGTTGCAAAAACGAGCGCCGAAGCCTTTGCCGGAATATACGCGCCCAATGACGGAAAAGAAAAGTTAGAGGGACGCTCGTCCTCACCCCGGCCCTCTCCTCCAAGAGAGGGGGAAACGCTCGCAGCGTTTTGTCACGAACCTACGACTGGAATGGTGCAGTCGGCTTGTAAAATCAGAAAACGTGCAAACGTGTTCCTTCTGCTGGGGGAGACTTGAGCCGTTTGGGAAACGGCGAAAGGAATTTGGTCGGAGACCGAAGGCCCAACGGGCCGAACGAGCGGGAGCGAGTGAGTCCACGTCAGGATGAGGGCGGGCAACCAACCAATTGGGACAAAACTGATCTTACCACCCCGGCAGCAACCGCAGTTCAAACAGCAGCGCCCACCACCAAGCCAGCACCATCCCGCCGCGCAGATAAAAGAGCACCGCCAGCAGCGCGCCAAGGAACCGGCCGGTCAGAAGATAGGTGAATACCTCCGTTGAAATCTCGCCGGCGTGCGGCTGCATTTTCATGGCGGTGACACTTGCCCCGAACGCCGCCGTCAGCACCACCGTCACGGGCCGGTTGCGGCACAACCGCATCAGCCAGTCGCACGGGGCAAAAGTCAGAAACAACTGGCCGAAGGCGAACACAAATAAAACCTCCGCGAACCAGTGTAGCAGGTCGGTGGGATAATCCTCCGGGAACGCCATCTTCAGTTTTGGATCAAGCCAGAATTTGCACGCGGTTGATAAGATGATACCGGCCAAGGTCACGACGGAAAAAAGTTTGGGATCGAATTTGTCGGTGAAAATCGGCCGGCCGGTGTACGGCGTGTGCCACGCAAAAACAAAACTCCACAACACGATGCCGCAGAAGAAAGCGGAGGCGAGCAGGTAGTACAGCGGAAAATGTTTGGTATCCCAAAGCACAAACTGCGGCCAGCACGCCAGGGTCGAACCGGCGGCGGCGAGTATCGCCCGGTTCATCGTGCGCGGTTGGAGCAGGTGACGCATGAAAATTTTTGTCTATTGACGCCTTGCCAGGAAATTAAAATGCATGATTCATTTGATGGCAGCTTTTTGTTTGTACCAGATTTTCCAAAATACAGCCGCAAATAAAGCGCCTTCCGTATAACTCAAAATGTCCTGGTAATCTGAAGTGGCCAGATGTTTAAAAAAGGGAACGAATGGAAGATAGGCTTCAAAAAACCATGACCAGAGAATCAAGGGAATCAAAATTTCAGAACCTTTCGGCGGGTCATCTTCCTTTCTTAAATGAACTTTTCGCATGATGAAAAGCATGATGGGTACCCAGAACGGTATGCAGATCACATCATTGAGCGAATCACGCGAAAAGTTATTCGGAAAATACGGCTTTATGACCCACCGGTTCGCAAAATACAAAATGAAACAGAATAAAAATAACGGGTCGGTGAGATAGCGAAAGCGCATGATCAATGTCCGCTGGGAATGTGCAAAGCGGTGATGATGCTTGTGATGAAAAGTGTGCCCACAAACGTCGCACCAAGACTCAAAATCAGGATGGTCACTCCGCGTTCTGTCAAATTGGGCACGCGAACCGTGAACAGGCTCAAGAGTGCTGCCATGCCTCCGCAAATGAAACACCAGTGGATCATATCACTACAGAGTTGATTGCCCCAAAATTGCCTGAAGGTGGGGGCTGATTCTTCTGATTTTGGGTTCTCACTGGTCAGGTCAAAATCAATCCCTTCTCCGCCTGGCTTACCGTCCGCGCCGTAAGAAATGACCAGGCAATTGCTATGCTCGTTTGAAAGAATGAACGGACGGTTCCAGCCATCGTAAAACCCTTTATTGAGCAACCAGGCCATTTCTGGCGCTTCGTTCGTCATTTGTTGGAGCTGCTCAAAATTGGTGGGGCTTGTGTTGTATTTGATCTTATACGCCCCGATTGCTTGCGCGATGCTTTCCAATTGTCCCTGCGTCCGCCATTGTTCGAACCAAGCAATGGAGTGCCCCGATTGTTTCCACGCCACATGAATTGAAATCCCGGAAATCAGAAGCCAGACACATCCGGCGATGATAAGTCGCAACCCTATGTTCTTTTGAAAACTACGTTGATCTTGTTTATTATCGCCTGTATCAGTAGATGAAATTCCTGTTTCAAGTGTCGGCTTGCCGCACCCGGAACAATTCGTTGCTTCATCTGGATTTTCACAACCGCAATGTCCGCATTTTTTCATCCCGAAAAGCTGTTCGTTACCCCACGTCTGCAAATGAGACATCCACCAGCAAATCCGCCGCGATTTTTTCCAGATCGCGTTTCAATGATGCCAGATTGCAGCCGTCGGGCAGTTGCAACCGCGCGGTGGCTTTGAACAGATTTTCCCCGCTCATCGGCGCGCTGGAAATCTCGCTGGAAAATTCCTCCACGTTCACCCCGGCCCGCGCGAGCGCGCTGGCGATCTCGCGTACAATGCCCGGGCGATCCGCACCGATGATTTCGAGCGAGGTTTGTTTGCCGGAAATTTTGCCGTCCAGCGGCAGGGCGTCGCGCACGACGATTTGCAGCCCGTTGCATTGCAGTTTTTGCAGCCCGGCCAGCAGCGCGGGTTTGTTCCCGGACGGAATTTCCACCCGCAGAATGCCCGCGAACTCGCCGCCCAGCCGGCACATCCGGCTTTCCAGCCAGTTGCCGCCATGTTCCGCCACCGCGCGCGCGATGGATTCGACCAGGCCCGTGCGATCGGGGCTGATGATGGTCATCACAAGCGGAATCTGCATAAACTAAAAAATCATACTCATCCTCATCGTCATCCTCTTCCTCGCTTGGATTTTGAGGATGACGATGAGCATGAGGATGACGATGATTTCATCTCACGCCTGGCTGGTGATCTGTCCCCAGTCCACGCCCTGTTTGCCGGCGTAGATGGCAAAATCCTTTTCATTCTGGATCAGCACCGCGCGCACCACGCTCGAATTATCGGCGCCATCCAGTTGCAAAACACCTTCGGGGATGATCCCGATTTTCTTGTGCGCGTAGATCAAGGCGAACACCGAATGCGCGACGGCGACATAGGGCAGATCCTTGTAAGCGCCCTCGACCGCGTCCTCGACCGCGTCGGCGAGGAATTCAAGCTGATCCACCAGATGCGGAAATTTAGGCGCGTTGATTTGCGTGAACTCCAGTTTCCACTGCGGCAGGTGGCGTAAAACATTTTCCGCAACGGCAGGCGTGACGCTGTGCGCGCCGCGAGTGACGAATTTGACGATTTCGGACATGGCCGCAATGTAAAAAAATCCGCGTAACCGTCAAAGGGAAATCGCCACAAAAAATCCGGGAGGGTTTATACAATGCCTGCGTTTTTCAACTCCTGCTCGAAATCATATTCAATTTTTCGTGCCTTGCGGTTGCGCAGGGCGTTCGCTGCGTCGTTGTTCACGAACATTTCCGTCGCCGTGTCCCATTGCAACTTGCAATTAAGTTTCATGCTGATCCACGCGGCGGCGCAGGCTTCGAGGCTGCGCGCCGATTGCTGGATTGGTGCGATGGGCTGGCGGTTGGCCACGATGCTCTCGAGCCAGTTGCCGTGATGTGTCCGGCTCGGCATCCAGCGGACCGCATTTGCTTCCAGCGGTGCGAGCAGTTTTTTGTCGCTCGCCCGTAATGCCGGCTTGGATTCATCGTCTTCGCCGCTGCGGGTGCAAAAAATCCAGCCTTCGTCGCCTTCAAACCGGATGCCCGTTTCGAATTTGTTGTCGAGAATCACCTGCACGTTTCCGGGATAAAGCATCTCCACATGGTACGTCGAATGCACCGTCATGAGATCATCTTGTGGGAATTGTGCATGCGCCTCGACCGTATTCGGCCCGCCAAGTTCCTGTCCCAGCGCCCATTGCGTGATGTCCACATGATGCGCGCCCCAGTTCGTGATCATGCCCAGGCCGAAATCCTCCGTCGTGATCCAGCCCGGACGACCGCCGGGATTATTTTGCGGGTGCACGCGGCCTTCCATGTAAGGCTGTTCCGGCGCGGAGCCAAGCCAGCGCTCATAATCCAGATTATCCGGCACCGGCTGGGGTTGCGGTTTTTTTCCGGTGGGCTTGTCCAGACCTACGCCGATCCTGACCATCTTCAACTGTCCCAGCCGGCCATTGCGAACGGCCTCGCTTGCAGTGCGAAAACTTTTCCACGGCTTTTCTGAACGCTGTTGCGAGCCGGTCTGCAAAATGATTTTCTTTGCCTCGACCGCCTTCCGCAATCCGATGGCCTCGGCGATGTTGTACGTCACCGGCTTCTGCACATAGATATGCTTGCCCGCGATGGCCGCCGCGATGGCCAGCCGCGCGTGCGAATGATCCGGCACGGTCACGACCACCGCGTCGATTTCCGGCGACGCGAGTACGTCGCGGTAATCGTGGTAAATTTTCGCCGTCGCGCCGGATTCGCCCATCTGCGAATAATAATCCTCCACCATCTGCCGTCCGCCGGCGGCGCGCTTGGAATCCAGATCGCACACAGCAATGACCTTGGCGAGCGATTCATTCATCACGTTGCCCAGGTCGCTGCGGCCCATGCGTCCGCAGCCGATCTGCGCGACCTGGATGCGTTTTGACGGCGCATCCGCGCCCAGCAACCGCGCTGGGATGATCTGGGGCAAAACCGCGAGGCCAACTCCGCCGCGCAGGGCGGATTTGAGAAAACTGCGGCGCGAATGTTTGTTCATGTTCGAAAAATTAGAGCGATTTAAGATAAGTTTTAACCATTGGTTTTTCGATAATTTTCTCCCTCACCCCGGCCCTCTCCCGCTGGGAGAGGGAGAAACGCTCGCAGCTTCAGACGAAAACCAGCGGCTGGATTGGAGAATACTGTGCTCAATAAAAGAAAGGCAAACATGGCTGTTCCCTCTCCCAGCGGGAGAGGGTTAGGGTGAGGGAGATCGTGCGGATACAACTCATTTTAAAATGCTCTAAAAATCATTTCTCCGGCCCTCCGCGTAGACGACCGTCGCGCAATTTATCTGTTAGTTTCCAGATTTAGGTTGGGGATAGATCGGATTTGTATAAGCGCCGGGCGCGGCCGTTTTGATGTTCGGCGTCACGTCCGCCGAAACTTCGCCGAGCGCCCATTTGATGCCGCCGGTGAGAATCTGCTGGAACTTCGGATTGGTCCAGACATCCTCGCGGTGCCCCATCGAGGTGTAAAACACGCGCCCTTTGCCTTCCATGCGCGCCCAGGTGTTCGGATACGGCGGGCGCTGGTACATCGGGCCTTTCATGTGCGGCGCGTCGATCACCGTCAACACATGGTCGTCCGGCGAAAAATCCTTCAGCGAATACCATTCCTCCGGGAAGGCGAAACTTGCGCCCACATTTTCAAAGCCGGGAAAATTCGGATCGATCACCGAGTTCGTCGCGACCTGCTGCGCCCCGTGGATGATGAACTCGCCGCCGATAAACCGCACATACGGATCGGCCTTGTCGCCGTGGTTCACGTACCGGTCGGGGCCTTTCTTATCCTCGTTGTCCGTATGAAACGTGTCCGTGGCCGAGTGGCTGCCGATGAAGCCCTTGCCGCTGCGTACATAATCGAACAATGCCTGCTTGCCCGCCGGCGTCATCGGCGGATTTTTGTCCGTGCCTTCGCTGCACAGATCGCCCGTCGTATAAAAAAATACGGCGTCAAACTGGTCGAGATACTCCTTGCTGAACTTTGAGCCGTCTTTCGAGAAGGTGAATTCCCAGCCATTTTTTTGGCCGAGTTCCAGCAGGGCTTTTTCGGCAAAACCCGGCTGGCCTTTTTTCCAGGAAATGACCCCGTGCTCGTAACCGCTGGACTTGGTGAAAAACAGGATCTTCTTCGGCCCGGCGGAAGCGGTGACGGCCGCGACGAGCAGCAAGGTGACGATGGCAAATTGGCGGAGGATTTTCATTTGGTTGTGGTTATGGACGCATTATCGCGTGAAATGGTTGCGGGAAAAGTATTTTAACCCGGACGTTTGTCCGGGTTTGCCGCCCCGCGAATCGCTCTTTTATTTTGCCGGGATTTTCTCTATCAATACAGCATGCAAGACCCCATTTCCAAACCGGCGACGACGCCCGGTTCACGCTCCACCCTTGATCGGCGGCATTTTCTAAAACAGACCGGCGCCGCCGGCATCGGCCTGGGCATGGCCGGTTATTTTGGCATGCTCGCGAAATCAGGCGCGCAAACGGCTTCCCCCAAAACATTCGGTGCCAATGATAAAGTCACCGCCGCCGTCATCGGCACCAACGGCCGCGGCCTGGCGCATATCGACTGTTTGACCGGCTTGTCCGGCGTCGAGATCACGCATATTTGCGATGTGGATACGCGCGCGGTCGCAAAAGGGATCAAGCAAACGCTCAAAAAACAAACGAACGCACCGCAGGGCGAAGGCGATTTCCGAAAAATTCTGGCGGACAAATCCATTGATGTCGTGACCATCGCCACGCCGGATCACTGGCACACGCCGATGGCGATTTTGGCGATGGCTGCAGGCAAGCACGTTTATGTGGAAAAGCCATGCAGCCAGAATCCTCATGAAGGCGAATTGCTTTTGCAGGCGGTCAACCAATACCAGCGCGTGGTTCAAATGGGCGCGCAACGTCGTTCGTGGCCGGCCATGATCGAAATCATCCCGCAAATCCAGAACGGACTCATCGGCAAAACGTATTTCGCCAAAGGCTGGTATGTGAACAATCGCGCGAGCATCGGGCATGGCAAGCCCGTGCCGGTTCCCGAATGGCTGGATTATGAATTATGGCAGGGCCCCGCGCCGCGCCAGCCGTACATCGACAACCTGATCCATTACAACTGGCATTGGCGTTGGAAATACGGCACCGGCGAAGCGCTCAACAATGGCACGCATGAGATGGACGTGGCGCGTTGGGCGCTCGGCGTGACCTGGCCGGTCCGCGTCTCATCGAACGGCGGGCGTTACGCGTTTCAAGACGATTGGGAAACGCCGGACACACAGACAATTTCCTGGGATTTTCCCGAAGGCAAATCCATGGCCTGGGAAGGCCGCAGTTGCAACGAATTTCCAATCGATGGCAAGGCGCGCGGCGTGATGGTCTATGGCACGGAAGGCACGGCATTGCTCAACGACGGCAATTACACCATCTACGACCGGAAAGGTAAAATCATCAAGCAGGTCAAAAGCACCGAGGTCGTTGACCCGACGGACACCATCAGCGGCAGCGGCCACGCCATGGATGCGGCGCATGTCTCCAACTTCATTGAAACCGTCCGGGGCGGCC
>Ga0210388_10004557_pt1 | contig 10855 bp, 11 predicted proteins | sample IncBWC19OmetaG_FD_155485 | JGI IMG/M metagenome (GOLD analysis project Ga0210388, IMG submission 155485) | Forest soil microbial communities from Barre Woods Harvard Forest LTER site, Petersham, Massachusetts, United States - Inc-BW-C-19-O ...
CAGCAAACGTCATCGAGGGACTCAACGTAGAGCGTCCGCGCACCAGGGAGCACCCAGTTAGAGTCCCTCAGCGCGGTCGAGTCCAGACACGTGGCATGGCAACGCTCTGCCACTCAGCCTCTTGGACAGGGAGCACTACTTAATTATTTCGTGAATCTCTGCAACGTATCCGCCCGGGAATTCAACCATCGCAACGATCCGCCCACTTGAGGAATATGGCTGAACGAGAATGCTGACGCCCAGTGGCGTAGCCTTAGCAAGAGTATCTGCCACGCTTGGAACCTCATAGCCGGTTAGCTCACGTCCATAGGGATACGGGAGTTGTCCGTCTGTAACCATCACTGTAATTTTTCCGAAAAGAGATTCGATGCGGACACGCCGGAATGTGCTACCGGGGCGACCAATCTCAATTCCAGGCGCGTGAGGATCATCAGAAACAATCTCGCCCTGAGAGAAGCTACGGAAGCTTCGCAAGAATTCGTTAGCACGAACAGGCGAGACATATACACGGTTCTCGGAAATTGTTTGAAATTCCGTGTATGAAGGTTTCGTTGTATGCCAGTAAAGCTGCATGTTGACTCCACCTGGCCATTGAATGACTGCGTCACGTCCAATCGGATCAGGAAACGACGTTACGAGGACATCAGCACCCGCAGACTTCGCAGAAGCGATAGCGCGATCGAGATCTGTGACAAGATAGCCAGTCCTTTCCGCGCCGAATGGATATGGAACGGGGGTTTTGAAACCAAACAGCGAAACTGTGCCTACCGGTGTCTGCAGAAGCTGCGAGCTTGTGCTGCTCGGTGTCGGCGTCACAGTGACCACGACTTGCTTTGTGCTGGTGCCTCCAAACGTTCCAAGAAAGGCCTTCACAAAAGCGTCAACGCTTTCCGGGGCCACATAGACATGCGTTGTGTCGTACTGTGGACCAACGGCGATAAGGGGCCGCGCTTTCGCGGTGCTCGTTTGCGCCGAACCGATTGAAACGCAGAGGATCACAATCGCTACTGCGCCAAAACGAAACGTAGAATTAAATGCCCGCATGGGACCTCCTAGCAATTGTGTAGTTCGACCTTCGGGTATCAACGGTAGTCCAGCGCTTTTCGAGCATTCCTAGTGATAGTAGCGCTTGATCCTTTTGCATACAGAAAAAGACTGGATTCAGAGCAGAGACAAGATCAAGGAACGGGCGGCCTCCAGCTCTGTTTCAATGACTGTGTGCGGTCTTCCGGCGTGCCGCATGAGTTCGACCCGAGCCCCCATTCGTTCTAGTTCACGGGCAGAAGCTTCGACACGGGACCAGGGCACATGAGGATCCGGATCTCCTGAACTGAAGAGCGCCTGCGTGCCCGTTAGCGAGCCATGATGTCGAAGCTCAGATTCGGATGAACCGATCAACCCTCCGGTGAATGCAATGAGCGCTCCGTAATGCGCCGGATACCGGGCGATAAACTCAGTGCCAAGACAAGCGCCCTGCGAGAATCCACAAACTACGACGCTGCTGCGCTCAACACCGGCGGTCACGCAGTTCTCAATGAGGGTTCCGACCTTCGCAATTGCTGAGGACAGCCACGGTTCATTCTGTTCGATTGGCGCGAGAAAGGAGTAGGGATACCACGTGTGGTTTGCGGCCTGCGGGGCGAGGAGGGCGATCCGTTCGTCGTAGAATGTCTTCGCAAGCTCGAGAATATCCTCCGCCGAACTACCGCGGCCATGCAGAAGTATGAGCGCACAACGCGCACCATTGAGATCATGGCCGGCGTGAACAACCGGCATGTTGGCATGCGGGTCAGGCATCTGCTTTACTCTTTTCGCAAGTGCGGCAATTCAATCGGCAAGAGGACCTTTTCAATTTCTGCGCGACGATTTTCAAGCCATGACGGCAGTTTGAGCGATTCGCCAAGATGTTCGACCGGTTCATCGAATGCGAATCCCGGCGGATCGGTGGCAATTTCAAAGAGGACGCCGCCAGGCTCGCGGAAATAGATGGAGTGGAAGTAAGTTCGATCTCGCACGCTTGTGACATTCAGTGGCAACGTAGAGAGCACTTCGCGCCACTCAAGCTGTGCGCTGTCACTTGGTGCCCGGAATGCGATGTGATGAACGGTTCCACCACCCACGTGTCCATTGACACGCTGAGCCTGAACGAGGACGTCGACGCGGTTGCCCGGAACTGTCCCCTGTGAGATAAACCGAATGCGATTGTCTTCCTGACCGGCCTGCGAAAATCCCATCGTCTCAAGCACTTGCGCGGTCGATTCGATGCTCGCTTCATTGAGAGTCACTCCTTCGAATCCGCGGATCGCGTGCTCGGCGGGAATATCGCTTGTCCGGGGCGCAACTGATGGCAACGGACTGTCCGTCCCAACGAGTTCGATGCGCATGCCGTCGGGATCGCGAAGGCTGAGGACGGGATTGCCAAATCGTTCGCCTGCATGCTCCACGGGAAATCCGGCGGCAAGGATGCGCTGTTCCCAAAAGTGAAGCGAGGAGGTGGGCACCGAAAATCCGACAGCTGATGTTTCTCCGGTGCCTGCACGCCCCCTTGCGGTATGCGGCCATGCGAAGAACGTGAGGATCGAACCCGGCGAACCGATATCGTCACCAAAATAGAAGTGGTAGGAACCAGGATCATCGAAGTTCACGGTCCGTTTGACGAAACGAAGGCCGAGTACTTCACAGCAGAAGTCCAGGTTGCGCTGTGGATCCGAAGCAATCGCCGTTACATGGTGAAGTCCGACAATTGGTCCCGGCATGAATTCCTCCGATACACATTTGACGTTTTAATCACGGCCTAGAACATTCTCCCAAAATCTTATCCGGATGTAATTACCAGAAACATGTAATTTCGATTTCCTCTTCCCCTTGCTACTATCGCCCTCGTTGATCGCAGGTCTTCGATTCAAGCACCGGTGTCGAACAGCATTCCATTGATGTGAATGTCAGAACCTGATCAAACGACTGGAGGAAACATGAAACTGGAACCGAGAAGCGAAAAGGGGCTGCTGACGCCGGATAACTGCGTCATTGCCCTTATTGACCATCAGCCACAAATGCTGTTTGGTGTCACCAGCATCGATAGGCAGTCGCTCATCAACAACGTTGTGGGCTTCGCCAAAGCCGCGAGAATCTTCGGCGTACCCCTAATCCTGAGCACAGTCGAATCAAAGGCGTTCAGCGGAAATATTTGGCCTCAATTACAGGCAATTTATCCCGATCAAACACCGATTGAACGCCGCAGCATGAACTCTTGGGATGACGAGAATTTTGTGTCTGCGGTGAAGAAGACAGGCCGCAAGAAAATTGTACTTGCTGGCCTCTGGACGGAGGTGTGCGTCGCATTCCCGTCGATCCAGGCGATCCACGACGGCTATGAAGTCTACGTCGTCGAAGACCTCTGCGGCGATCTGGATGAAAAGACTCATCAAGCCGCCATGCGCCGTGTGGAGCAGGCGGGAGCCAAGCCGGTGACCTGGATTCAGGTGATGCTCGAGTGGCAGCGCGACTGGGCAAACAGGGATACCTATGACGCCGTGATGGATGTCGTGAAGCACCATGCCGGAGGCTACGGCATGGGCGTCGAATATGCCTACACAATGGTCCACGGCGCGCCGGCAACGGTTCACCCCGGCTGGGAAGCTCCGGCTGAACTAGCCCACAAATAGCGGACTGAAGTGCAGGGCCGGCTGAAACGCCGGCCCATTCCTCTCTACAAGGCCAAACACGTTGGGGGCGACCATGGGAAATCTCAGAATCTTTCATAACGGAAAGATTGCGACCAATTCAAAGCCATATTTCGCCGAGGCCATAGCCGTAGAAGACGGGAAGATCTCTGAGGTGGGTCGGAACTCCGAGGTTCTTCGTCTGAAGAGACCCGACACGGAGACCGTTGACTTGCGCGGCCAAACAGTCATACCTGGGTTGAACGACTCGCATCTTCACATTATTCGAGGCGGATTGCACTACAACCTCGAACTTCGATGGGACGGAGTCCCCTCATTGGCCGATGCTCTTCGAATGCTCAAAGAGCAGGCCGCGCGCACTCCTGCTCCACAGTGGGTGCGCGTAGTAGGCGGATGGAATGAATTTCAGTTTGCTGAGCGTCGAATGCCCAAACTTGAGGAAATCAACGCGGTTGCTCCGGATACACCTGTCTTTGTCTTACACCTCTATGACCGTGCGCTCCTGAACGCCGCCGCTCTCCGCGCAGCTGGATATACGAAAGACACTCCCGATCCTCCAGGTGGGGAGATTCAACGCGATAAGCAGGGCAATCCGACGGGCATGCTGATCGCACGGCCAAACGCCGCAATTCTCTACTCCACGCTCGCCAAGGGACCAGTGCTGTCATTCGAAGATCAGCTTGTTTCTACAAGGCAATTCATGCGTGAGATGAACCGCCTTGGCGTGACCAGCGCCATCGACGCAGGCGGAGGATTTCAAAATTACCCAGACGACTATGGCGTGGTCACCGAACTGCATCGCCGCAATCAGATGACTGTGAGGATTGCCTATAACCTGTTCACGCAACGGCCCAAGCATGAACTCGACGACTTCAAGCGCTGGACTGGGAGCACGACGCTCCATCAGGGGGACAGCACGTTCCGGCTGAACGGCGCCGGCGAGATGCTTGTGTTCTCTGCAGCGGATTTTGAAGACTTTCTGGAGCCGCGACCGGACCTGGCTGGAGTATTGGAAGGCGAACTCAATGCCGTTGTCCGCCATCTTGCTGCGGCCCACTGGCCCTTCCGCTTGCATGCAACCTATAACGAGTCGATTGAACGCTTTCTCAATGTGTTCGAAGACGTAAATCGCGATATCCCATTCCACGGAATGCACTGGTTCCTCGATCACGCGGAAACAATCAGTGATCGAAACATCGAGCGTGTGGTTGCGCTGGGAGGAGGCATTGCCATACAACATCGCATGGCTTACCAGGGCGAATATTTTGTGAACCGTTACGGACCGGATGCCGCACGCGCAACTCCGCCGGTACGAAGAATGCTCGAATTGGGGTGCCCGGTGGGAGCCGGAACCGATGCGACTCGTGTAGCCAGCTTCAACCCATTCGTAAGCCTCTACTGGCTTGTGACTGGTAAGACAGTGGGAGGGCTGGGACTCTATCCGGAGAAGAACCGGCTGGCACGAGAAGAGGCGCTGAGGCTTTATACGCAGGGAAGCAGCTGGTTCTCTACCGAAGATGGAGCCAAAGGCGAACTTCGCGAGGGACAGTTGGCAGATTTTGCCGTGCTCACAAACGACTATTTCAATATCCCGGCTGAAGACATCAAGAACCTTGAGTCTCAATTGACGGTCGTGGGAGGAGAGGTGGTTCACGGCAGTCATGACTTTGAGTCGCTTGCTCCTCCAGCGCTTCCCAGTGCGCTGGATTGGGCTCCGACGGCGCACTATGGGGGGTATCACCGCGCAGATTCCGTCGCGGCGAAGCCGCTCATCCATCGCTGCCAGGGACACTCGCACGGCAAACCGAATCGGCAAAAATTAGGTGAAGCAATCTGGGGCCTGGGCTGCGACTGTTTCGCGTTCTGACCTAAGACATCCCGAGAGTCGCAGTTCAAAGGAGAGAGAAGGGCGCAATGAAAGGTATTCTCATATCATTTGTGGTTGGAGCATTTGTGGGCCTGCTGTATGGAATCATTAAAGTGAAGAGCCCCGCACCACCGATTATCGCGCTGCTTGGATTGCTAGGCATGGTGATAGGCGAGCAGATCGGCGGCTGGGTTCATACCAGGAATGCAAACGTGGCTCACGCAGCGGCGACATGTCTTTCAGCCAAGCACTGGGATACACCTGTCAAAGTTCCAGAGCAGGTTCCGGTTTTTCCTCGATCAGAGTGAGAAGTTGTTTTGAACAGGCCTATTCTTGCAACGATCATCATTTCGCTTGTCGGACCAGCGATCTTTGCGCTGCGAGCACAGCAGGTTGTGCTCGCGCCTTCCCCTGCTCGCAACTATATGCTGCTTCGATCGGACGAAGATTGGAGCTTCCTTCAAGATAGGAATCTGCGCGACGACTTCTTGGACCCAATCAAATACATTCCACTGCGGAAGGCGGACAAAGATTGGTTCGTGACCTTTGGTGGCGAAGCACGCGAGGTCTGGGAACAGATCGGGAACGACAACTGGGGCCAGTCGCCCATCATGAACGGGTATCTGAATGAGAGATACATGCTTTATGCCGACCTTCATTACGGACCTCATTTAAGGACCTTCCTTGAACTGAAAAGCGGGATTAACTCCTTTCGTGCAGGCGGACCACGTCCGATTGACGAAAAACGGCTGGATTTTCAGGCAGGATTTCTGGAAGTTGGCGGTGAGACCGGCGCGGGCTCGGTACAAGTGAGAGCAGGTCGCCAGGAATTGGAATATGGTTCGGGCCGGCTTGTGGATGTCCGTGAAGGCCCCAATGTGAGACTCAGCTTCGACGGGTTCCTTGTGCGTACCAAAACCCATGCGTGGCAGGTAGACGGCCTTGCAATGCGGCCTGACGAAGACAATCCAGGATTCTTTGACAACGCTCCGGATCACACTGTGGGCTTCTGGGGCGTTTACGCGACGCGCTCGTTGCCCAACAAGGTGCAGCTGGACTCTTACTACTTAGGCCAGGATCGCAAGAACGGCGCGTTCCAAAGGGGAACGGCACATGAGATCCGCCAATCAATCGGCGGGCGAGTGTCGAGACCCGTTGCGAGCGAACATCCTGGCTGGGACTTCGACGATGAAGCACTTTGGCAGTTCGGCAGCTTCGGAGCGGCCGACATCCGGGCCTGGACTGTTGCAACGGAGACGGGCTATCGGATTCCTACGATTCCGCTGAAGCCGCGGTTCAGCGCAAAGGCGGACATTTCGAGCGGAGATCATCCGGCTACGAATACGCTGGGCACTTTCAATCCGCTTTACCCCAAAGGCAACTACTTCGGCGTCCTGGCGACGACCGGTCCAGGGCCAATCAACTTCATTGACGCTCACCCTCACGTAGAAGCATCTGCACCGCACAATCTCTCGTTATCTTTTGACTGGATCTTCCAATGGCGACAGAGCCTGGACGACGGCGTCTATGCCGTACCCGGATTCCTGATCAGAGCCGCGGATGGTAGTCGAGCCCGATTCGTCGGAAACAGACCTGGCACCGAGATCCGATGGCAGGCGAATCATCATCTGTGGTTCCAGGGAGATTGCGGAATCTTCTATGCAGGACGCTTCCTCAAAGAAACACAGCCCGGCCGCAATCTGAACTACTGGGCGCTTTGGGCCGGCTTTAAGTTTTGAAAGTGAACCTCGATGGATTCCGTCACAAAAAGCGAACGCGTTCTGTATGGCTCTCTTTTTTGCCTGACGTTCGTGACTGGATTGGTCGATGCTGGCAGCTGGGTAGCGATGGGGCATGTCCTCACCGCCAACATGACTGGCAATATTATTTTTCTCGGCTTTGCATTTGGGGGTGTGCCAGGTTTGTCGATTGGGCGATCTGTCACTGTACTCGGCTTCGACCTTGCAGGTGGATTTCTTGCTGGGAAGCTAGATTCTTTGCTCCGGAAACAACCGCGCAACTTATGGCTTGCGGCAGCCTTTGGGTGCGAGGCATTGCTCCTATTTGCCGCAATGACGATCACGTGGTGCTTCCAATCTCGAGGAGGGCAGTCCGTCTCCCCTGCACTTTACGGAATCATCGCACTGACCGCGTTGGGAATGGGGATGCGTAACGGGACGGTCAAACGGCTCGCGGTGCCAGACCTGACGACAACCGTACTCACCCTTACTGTCGCTGCACTCGCTTTCGATTTTTCACTTCCGTCAAGCAACCTAAGGTGGCGTCGGCGCGTCGGTTCTGTCCTGCTGATGTTTTCCGGAGCATTTATTGGTGTTCATTTGTTAAGGCATTCTCTCGTGCTCTTGCTCGCTGCCTCGGCAATTTTGACTTTGTTCTGTATGTTGGCCCAATTCTTTCGCCTGGAGACGCAACACGAGGCAGAATTGAACGTTGCGCAAGGCTGACGTTTCAGAACTTGGCTTCCATCGAACAAATTCCGGATTGCGCCCGCGGAGGTTTAGCTTCGAATGAATGCCAGGAGGTCGGCATTGATCACGTCGGCGTTCGTGGTCATCATGCCGTGAGGAAAGCCGGGATAAATCTTGAGCGAGCCATGCTTGAGCAACTTCACCTGCAGTAAGGATGCGTCTTTGTAGGGAACAATTTGATCGTCGTCACCCTGCATGACGAGGGTCGGAACCGTGATCGCTTGCAGATCGTCAGTTTGGTCTGTCTCGGAAAAAGCCTTGATGCCTTCGTAATGGGCGAGTGCACTTCCCATCATCCCTTGACGCCACCAGTTCTGGATAGTTCCATGTGAGGCCTTCGCGTTGGGTCTGTTGAAGCCATAGAATGGCCCCGAAGGGACGTCGAGAAAAAACTGCGACCGGTTGGCCGCGAGCGCCTTGCGGAGTCCGTCGAACACTTCGATCGGAGTTCCGCCCGAATTCTTTTCGGTCTTGACCATGAGCGGGGGAACGGCCGCGATCAGCACCGCCTTGGCCACGCGACCCTGAGGGCCGCCGTATTTGGCGACATAGCGCGCCACCTCGCCACCACCCGTCGAATGGCCGATATGGACCGCGTTCCTCAGGTCGAGATGCTCAGCAACTGCCGACGCGTCGGACGCATAATGGTCCATGTCGTGGCCAGTGTCCACCTGGGAAGAGCGTCCGTGACCGCGCCTGTCATGCGCGACGACGCGATAGCCGTTGGCCAAGAAGAAAAGCATCTGCACGTCCCAGTCGTCGGCGCTAAGGGGCCAGCCGTGGTGAAACATGATCGGCTGTGCGTTCTTCGGGCCCCAGTCTTTGTAGAAGATATTGACTCCGTCTTTAGTTGTGATCGTTGACATGAGGAATTCTCCTTGGCTATCTGGTAGAGGAAGTGCATTCAATGAAGTTGCCAGAACCGATGGGTTTGTCGTAGCGATTGCAACTACAGCGGCTCCTCCGATCAAAATCTCGCGTCTTGTCGGATGTATCATGATGGACTCCTAGAATCAATGCAGACTCCGACCGGGCAGAACAAACATGAAAGTGATTTTGCCTAGGATGACCGTATGTGACCTTCCACGACGCCGCAGCCTTAGAAGGTTGACTTTCAGTGGCGTCTATTTGGCTGTTACGTCCTTGATCCCTTCGCCAGTCGCCTTCGACCCCTTCTTGACCCCCTTCGCGGAATCTTTCGCAACCACCTTAGTTCCGTGCCCGGCATCCTTGATGCCCTTAGCGGAGTCTTTGGCAACAACCTTAGACCCGTGGCCCGCACTCTTGACGCCTGCCTTCGTCGCATGTCCTGCTTTGCTTCCGACGTGCCTGACGACCTGTCCCGTCTTGACTGCACCCTTGTTCGTATCGTGAGCAGCATCTTGGCCAAGCGTCATTCCTTCGCAGAGAACCAAGATCACTGACATTCCTGCAATTCTTAGTGCTTTCATTTCTTCTCCTTTTCACGTACTCGTTTGACCGCATTGCTCCAGGATGAGTCATTGGCCATTTCCGCTAAAGCTAAGCAGTGGCAAGCGAAGGCGCTGGTATCCCATTCAAAACCGCATCGATGTTGTCGAGCGCCACCATACCCATTTTGGTTCGGCTCTCAATCGTTACAGTTCCGATGTGAGGCAGCAAGAACGTGTTCTTGAGTTCCGCATAACCTGGATTGAGCTGTGGTTCTCCTTCGTAAACGTCAAGACCAGCGGCAGCGATCCGACCGCTCTTGAGAGCCTCGATCAAGTCATCGTCCTTAATCAAACCTCCGCGCGCCGTGTTCACGACGATTGCGTGCTCCGGAAGAAGAGCGATCGTCTTGGCGTTAAGGAAGTGGTGGGTTGTCGTCGTCTCAGGGGCATTTAGGCTAAGGAATTGGCTCACTTTCAGAAGCTCGAGAGGGTCTGCATGAAATATCGCATCTCCGACCCTCTCCGCCGACAGCTGGTGAGGGTTAGAGTAATGGATATTCATTCCAAAGCCTCTTGCACGCTTCGCTACCGCTTGGCCGATACGGCCCATCCCGAAAATCCCAAGGTTCTTGTCCGTCACCTGCCAACCGAAAAGAGTTTGCGCGCGTGGGATCGTCCACTCGCAGCGTCTAATCAACTCCTGCGCTTCGAATGCTCGCCGACTCGCTCCGAGGAGCAAAAGCATCGCTATATCCGCCGTCGCATCCGTCACCTCGGCCGGCGTATATCCAATCGCGATCTTGCGCTCGGCAGCCGCGTGCATATCGATATGATCGACACCCACAGAATTGGTCGAAATCACTTTCACCGACGGCGACACTCGCCCAAAAAACTCCGCATCGAGCCTGTCGAATGGCGTGATGAATATTGCATCGGCACCGTCCGCTGCTGCAAGGAGTTCATCGCGCGTGTATGATGTACCATCGGCTTTTCGCCTGACCTCGTAGTCGCTTTCGATTCGCGCGTCGACTGGCTTGATGAAATGGGACGTGACGACCAGGATGGCTTTTTTCATTTGAGCAGTCCTCCTCACACCTTCATTGCTCATGGATTTTGGCTGCTCTTCGCTCGATCGAGCAATCAACGCCCCCCATCGGCGAATGCATTGAACGACAGGGGATCTCAGGATTTGATGAGCTGTACTTCCAAGGTGATCTGCACCTCTTCTCCCACCAAAATGCCTCCCGCTTCGAGTGTTGCATTCCATGTCAAACCGAAATCCTTCCGATTGATCTTTGTGGTTGCGGACAGACCAATACGAGTATTCCCCCAAGGATCTTTGCCCGGCGCACTCGGCCCTTCAACAGCAAAGACCACAGGCTTTGTCACTCCGTGAGCGGTCAG
>Ga0210388_10004558_pt1 | contig 10855 bp, 5 predicted proteins | sample IncBWC19OmetaG_FD_155485 | JGI IMG/M metagenome (GOLD analysis project Ga0210388, IMG submission 155485) | Forest soil microbial communities from Barre Woods Harvard Forest LTER site, Petersham, Massachusetts, United States - Inc-BW-C-19-O ...
ACTCGCTTACGGTGAAGTTTACCCCCGCCGATAAGGTGCACTACGCCATCGACATGGCCAGGGTCACCCTGCTGGTCACGAAGGCGACGCCGGTGGTTACCTGGGCAACACCGGCTCCAATCGCCCACGGGACGCCGTTGAGCTCGACTCAGCTCGACGCGACCGCGAATGTGGCGGGAACGTTCTCCTATTCGCCTGCGGCTGGCCGGGTATTGCCGACCGGATCGCAAATCCTGAAAGTGAATTTCAAACCTGCCGACTTGGTGGACTACACCTCGGCCAGCCAGCAGGTCACGCTGCTAGTCGCCCAGCCGGCGATTTCCTTCTCGCCGAGCACACTTGCCTTCGGGACGATTCCCTACGGAACACCCGTCTCGCAGACACTAACCGTTACCAATCCCAGTCAGGTTGCGTTGAACTTCAATGGCATGTCTATACGGACCACATCGCAGATCGACGCGAAGGATTATTCCTTTACAACCGACTGCGGCCCGTCACTGGATGCTGGGTCGAACTGCCACATTACAGTCACGCTCAGCGCTGCCGATTATGGCAGCCGCTGTGTCACTCTGATCGTGATGGCCAGCGTCCCCGGCAGCCCGCAGAAAGTCGCGGTCACCGCATTCGTGAACAAACCTGGCCAGTAGAACGGATTGTTGGCAGAAATAGAGAGGGCGAGATCTTCCGGTCTCGCCCTCGTTATTTTGGATTGAACGATTCGTCGAGCGGCAGTGGCGCAATGATGTTCGATTTCAGCTCGCCGGTGCGAACTGAGTTGCTTCCGCATAGATGGTCTTCAGATCGAAGCGGTCGGTCACATGCTCGGCGCCAGGTTCTTTGCGGATCGCATCCAGCAACTGTGCCGCCTCGCGATATTGGGCGGTCGCCTCCGAAGCATTTCCCGAATGCCGCAGCGCGGATCCCAGAAGGTAATGAATCCGGGCATTCTCCAGACGCAGACCCAATTTTTCGCTTCTTCCCAGGGTGCGCTGCAGTTCCTGCCGCCCGGCGGCATAATCATTATTTTTGATCGTGGCCTCGCCCAGCAGAACCGACGCCGCAACGGAAATGTATTTCCGGCCCTGCGTATCGGCTTGCTGCGTCAGGCTCCGCAGATCGGCGACCGCGGCGCGCCCATGGCCGTCAGCAACTGCGACCTTCGCCAGATTCAGCCGGGAATTGAGCAGCAGGTCTTTATCCGCAATATGCGACGCCAACCGCTGCGCCTGCTCGTAGGAACTCTTCGCCGCTTTGAAATCGCCCTGATAAAAAGAGACGTCGCCCTGGCTGTTCAGCACATTCGCGAGCAAAGCATCATTCTTCAAACCGCGGGCCAGACCCTGTGCCTCGTCCAGCAACGCGGACGATTCGGCTCCTCTTCCCGCCCGCGCCAGCGCATCGCCCAAGCCGCTGAGAGCTTCGGCCAGGTTGCTGCTGCGATCTCCGAGATCGCGAAATGCCTTGACCGCGTCTTGCAACGCGCCAACCGCGGGCCCCAGCCGGCCTTGATATTCGAAGACCAACCCCATGCTGTGCGATACGATGGCCGCGCCCTGGTTGTCTCCCGCCTTGCGGTACAAATCCAGGCCGCGCATGAACGCCGTCATGCCCTGATCGTATTGTCCCAGCGCCGCGTAGGATTCGCCCAGATTATGCAGAGTCTCGGCGATGTCGCCCGGCACATTCAGCTTCTCGCGAATCTGCAAGGCCTGCTGCAGGTAAGTCAGCGCGTCTTCGTTCTCCCCCTTGCGCGAGTAGGAGATCGCAATATTGTTCAGGCACAGGCCCTGGTAAGTCTCGTCGCCGGCTTCGCGCTGAATCTGCAGCGACTCCTTGAATGCCTGCAGCGCCTGATCCGGCTGCCCGCGCTCAAGATAGAAATCGCCCATGTCGATGAGCGTGTCGCCCGCTTCCTTCTTGGCTCCAATCTCCCGCCGGATTTTCAGCGCTTCGGTGTAGGCCGACAATGCGGCGTCCGGCTTGCCCAGCAGAAGCTGAACCTGCGCAATCTCGACCAGGCTGGCCGCCACACCGCGCTTCTGGCCCAGCTTCTCATTGATGGCCATCGAGTCCTGATAATTACGCAGGGCTTCGGCTGGCTTGCTCATCAACTTGTAGGCGATGCCGGTGGCCTGCAGAATGAGCGCCTGCTGCTCCGGATTATCCAGGTCGATGGCCAGATGCCGCGCCTTGTCGAGGGGATCAAGTCCCAGTTGCGGATTGCCCGACTTAATTTCAACCCGGCCCATGGCGAGCAGAGTGTCCAGATTCTTGCTGTCGGCCTGCAGCACCTTGCCGTAGAACGCGCGTGCCTTGTCGAGATCGCCGGCGTCCTCATAAAGGCTGCCCAGCGCAAACAACACGTCGAGATTGTCCGGAAAACTCTTGGCCAGAGTTTCGTAGGCGACGATGGCTTTCTGGCTGTCTTTGGTGACACGAGCCATGCTGGCTTCAATAAAGTATTTCTGCGCCAGCGGAAGGTTCTGGCTGAGTTCGACAGCGCGCCGCGCCGATTGCTCCGCCTCGGTGTCATAGCCCAGCGACGAGTAGGCCTCGCCTAGGCGCGAATAAGCCACCGCGAACTGCGGATCTTCCGTAGTGGCCGCCAGCAGCCGCTTCTGCGCCTCCAGATTATTTCCCTGGCGCAGGAATTGCAGGCCCTGGTTGTAGTCGCGGAGCGCATCCACTGAAGTTGACGTGGGCTTGAAGGACTGCGCCTGCAGTTCTTTCCGAAGGTCGGAAGACAGCGCCAGATTCTGCCGGATCATTCCCGCCAGCTGATCAACGGCCGTAGACAAATCTTTCTGGCTGTCCGCCTCCGCTTTCATCTGTGCCGTGCGATTGTGTTTGCGGTCTTGTATGGTCGCGTCGATGCGGATGTGGTCTCCGAGTTTGGTGTACTGTCCCCAGACCAGCGTGTCGGCATTGGTGAATTCCGCCACGCGCCCCAGAGTTGACGAATCGACAATGGAGTTCGGAGTGATCCTCAGATCGTGAAAGACCTGCTGCACGCGGTCCGGCGAAACCGTACGCAGATGCGACGATTGACCGACATCGGTGCTCAACATATCGGCCAGACTCGGTCCCAGCCAATCCCACGAAGGGTCGCCGGAGGAATTCTGAAACGGCATTACCGCCAGCGATAGCGCCGGGCCGGCGGCCCGGTCCGTCGGAGACGAGAGCAGCCGTCCACGAAATACATAGCCGACAATCGCCAGCAACAGCACGGTCGCCACGCCCATCACCAGCGGCCACGGGATCGTCTGTCCCCAGGGCTTTACCGCGGGATGAAATCCCAGCGTCGCTGCGGCGCGATTGCCCTGCCACGCATCCAGATCGCGCAGCATTTCCGTGGCGCTCTGGTAACGGAGGTTCGGGTCGCGCTCCAGACACTTGCTCACAATCGAAGTCAATGCGCCCGGAATCGTGCTGTCATGATCGGAAATCGGGACGGCGCGTTCCTGCGTGCGCTTGATCAGGCTAGCCAGCGCACTGTCGGCGCGGAACGGCATTTTGCCGGTGAGCAACTCGTAAAGAATCAATCCCGCAGTAAAAATGTCGGAGCGCTGATCCAGTTCCTGCGCCAGCGCCTGCTCCGGCGACATGTACTCCATCGTGCCGACCAGGGCACCGACCTGGGTCATGCCGTCGCCTTCCATGGTGCGGGCCAGGCCGAAGTCCATGACGAGAATGCGGCCGCTGGTCTCGCGCATGATGTTCTGCGGCTTCAGGTCGCGGTGAATCACGCCCACGCCGTGCGCCGCTTCCAGTGCCTGGCAGACCTGCTGCATGATCTCGACCGATTCCTCGGGAGAGAACTTTCTCTTGTCGTGGTCTTTTTCCTGGATGAGCGCGCGCAGGTCGCGGCCCTCCACAAACTCCATGGTGATAAACTTCACGCCCTCGGCATCGCCCAGGTCGAAGATGCGGATGACGTTCTTATGCGTCACCTGTCGCGAGAGCAGCAGTTCCTGCTTGAAACGCGCCAGAATCGAGGGATTCGAGGCCAGCTCCCCTCGGATCAGCTTCAGCGCAACCGGACGATCCAGTTCGCGGTCCCGCGCCTTGTAGACCGCGCCCATGCCGCCTTCGCCCAGCATCTGCAGGATCTCGTAACGACCGCCGAGTACGTCGCCGGCTTCGAGCATCGGCGCCGCGCTCTGCACGCGGGATACGGATCTGCGGATGGGGGTCGGAGAGGAAAGCGGAGGCAGCATCCCCTCGATGATGGTGGCGTCGGGATCGACGTAAGTCGCCTGGGAATCCGCAGAGGACGCCGAAGAATCGATGTTGCGGGAGTCCAGCGGCGATTCCGAGCTGGAGCTGTCGCCCTTCGCAGGGACTCCCACGCCGCCGTGGTTGGCAGCTTTTCCCCGATCCGGGGGATCAAACCGTGGATTCCTCTTTTGCATCAAGCGCCTGGCCGGGGGGAGACTTGAAGCGCCGCACTGCGCTTCAAGATACAGAATCCCGGAAAGTATATACCCGCAGATGGCCCAATGGAGCAGCGAAAGGCGTGACCAGCCTGTTGATTTAGCGATTTGAAATCGCAAAAGTCGCGAAATTTTGCAACTTGTCCTGGCCTCGCACAGCGAACCAGATTTCCGCCGTAGCGACGCGATTTCGGACCTGATTTTCGACCCGGAAAATGCCCTATAATGTGCCCCGCGCGGTGACCGCAAAATCACATCCCGTTCGAGCCATTGCGAAGTATGGCGCTGTACTCGCACTGTTATGTTATTGCCTGACCTTCGCGGCCGATTCCGTCCGGTTGGTCGTGACTGTTCCCGTGGCGAATCTGTACTCCGCCGCAGCGGCCGATTCTGACGTGGTATCGCAGGCTATCTATGGCAGCAACGTCGTGCTGCTGGAAGAGAAGCCGCCCTGGGCGAAGGTTCAGACCTCCGACCACTACTCAGGATGGCTTTCGCTCGACGAGGCTCGCCGGCTTTCCAACTCTGAACCCGCCTATGCCGGTTCGGGCGAGGTGCTTCAGGTCACCAGCCTCTCCGCCAATCTCTACCGCGAGACCGACGTCACCGCCCACCGGCCGCTGCTTACCGTGCCATACGAGACGCAGCTCGAGCTTCTGGCCAAGGGGAAAGGAGATGACGATCGCTGGCTGCAAGTCCGCCTCCCCGACGGTCAATCGGCGTGGATTCAACGCGGCGACGTCGACGCGAATATCCATCCCGTGACCATCAACGAATCCATCCAACTGGCGAAGCGTTTCATGGGTGTTACCTACACCTGGGGTGGCCGGTCGAGTTTCGGATTCGATTGTTCCGGTTTCACTCAAATGCTGGTACGAAGCCGGGGCATCAACATGCCTCGCGATGCCGACTTACAAGCTGCCTGGGACGGCGTTATCACAATCGAACGCAAACACCTGCGCGCCGGAGACCTGCTGTTCTTCGGCAGTTCGCCCGAGCACATCGCTCACACTGGAATGTTTATCGGCCACGGTCAATTCATTCACGACACGACGAACGGGCATCCCGGAGTCCAGATAAGCCGCCTCAACGATCAGCCCTGGTCCCGTTTACTGGTTGCCTGCCGCAGGGTGAAGTAGCGGATCGTCGGATAGTGGGTTTGTGCTATTGATCCTGTCTTGGAGGCCCCTATAATCGCGGCACTTTATGCTTGGCCTTCGCTTCAAGCTCAATCCTCGGGTCAAAAAGCTGATGCTCACGTTTCTTGCAGCTATCGTCGCCGCTTACCTTGCCTTCGGCGTCTTCATGTGGCACACCATGCGCCGGCCGCCGGAAGATTTCGGGCGAGTGATGGCCAAAATGCCCGGGCCGGTCGTCTTCATGCTTTTCCCCTTCGAAACCCTGTGGATCCACGCCCGCGCTGGCACTCTGAACCCAGGCGATCCCGCCCCGGATTTTTCGCTCGAGAAGGTCGACCACACCGGTCCGATTCAGCTCTCTGTGCTGAACCAGCAACAGCCGGTAGTGTTGGTGTTCGGCAGCTACACCTGACCTCCGTTTCGCCGGGAGGCTCCCGCTCTCAACAAGCTTTATGAACAATACGGCGGTCGCGTTGCGTTTCTCGTCGTCTACATCACCGAGGCGCATCCGAGCGATGTCTGGCAGATGCAGAGCAATATCAAGGAGCAGGTGGTCTTCGCCAGTCCGAAGAATGAAGAGGAACGCGCTTTTGTTGCCGGTGCCTGCGTACGGAAGCTGGGAATAAAGTTTCCCGCCGTCCTCGACGAGTTTGGCAACTCGACGGAGCGCTCCTACACCGGATGGCCCGATCGTCTTTACTTGATTGACGGGCAGGGAAGAGTCGCCTACAAAAGCAAGCCCGGCCCCTTCGGCTTTAAGCCAGATGAACTCGCCGCAGCACTCACGAGAGTGACCGCGATGCAAGCGAAGCGATAGACACAGGTGGGCAGAAAACTAATGGGAGGGTTCAGTCACCTTCAACAGCTGGTCGGCAGTAACATTTTCCAGCGTCTGAACTATTCCGGAAGGCCAGTAAATCGTAAGCGATTCCGCGTGGCTGTCCACGCCCAGCCCGAAGTGAACCGGTCCGTCACTGGACGATGCATAGCCAACGCTGGTCGTCATGTGGTTATATTGGGTGCCGTTCTTTGCCACCAGCTTGATGCGCGCGCCGATGCCGTCACGGTTGCTCTTGGTACCCCGCAGCGCAACATCGAGCCAGTGTGAGGACTTCTCGCTGCGGTTCATCCAGATCTCCGCGTCCGCGCCTAGGGCACTGACCACAACATCCACCCGGCCGTCTCCATCCAGATCGCCAAAGGCGCAGCCGCGGTGGCGTGCTGCCGGCGAGGCATCTAGTCCGGCTTCCTCTGTGAGCGCCGTCCACTTTCCACTCGCGCCCAGGTTGCGGAAGACTGTATTGAATTGGTCGACCGGCTGCCCCGGCTGCGAGATCGATTCCACGTGGCCGCGCGACACGAACAGATCTTTCCATCCGTCGTTGTCGAAGTCATACAACGCCGCCCCGAAGCCTGACATCTGCCGGCTCGGCTCGCGCATGCCGCTCGGCGTAGTGACCTCGTGAAACTCACCCTTGCCGGTATTCTGAAAAAGCGGGAACGTCTGATTGTTCAGCGCGACGAAAACAATATCGGGATAGCCGTCGTTATTGAAGTCGCGAAAATCCAGGCCCATGCCGGAGATGAAGGCCCCATCTTCCGACAGCGCCACGCCAGTCTCGAATGCGACCTCTTCAAACTTGTTTCCCAGATTGTGAAACAGCGAGTTGTAGGACGCGTCGTTGGTGACGAACAGGTCGGGCTTCCCGTCCAGATCGTAGTCCGCCAACCCCGCGCCCATGCCTTTGCCGACGTGCTCCCGCAGTCCCCACTCTTTCGAGACGTCCTGAAAGGTGCCATCGCCCTTGTTCAGGAATAATTGATTCGGCTGGCCTTTATAAAACTTGGGGCTGCAGTAGTCGGCCACGCCTCCAATTGCGCACAGCGGGTCGGCACTGTAAGTCCACTGCATGTAGTTGACGACGAAGAGATCAAGGAGCCCATCGTTATTTACGTCGACCCAGACACCAGTAATCGACCAGCGCGCGCCAAACTCGTCTGGATGGTTCAGGCTCGCGTCCACGCCAGATTTAACCGTCACGTCGGTGAATGTGCCGTCGCCGTTGTTGTGGTAGAGCGTGCTGTGGTGGAGTCCGGCGACAAAAATGTCAGGATGCCCGTCGTTGTCATAGTCCCCGACGGCCACACCCATGTCGTATCCCGAGCCAGCCAGCCCCGCGGAGTCGGTCACGTCAGTAAATACGCCGTTGCCATCGTTGCGGAAAAGCCGGTTGCGGTACTTGGGCGAGTCTTTCTTGAGCGAAGCGATGTTGGCGCCGTTGGTGAAAAAAATGTCCGGCCGTCCGTCGCCGTTGTAGTCGAAAACGGCTACACCGCCGGGCATGGTTTCGGGCGCATTCTTTGCCGGGGTCTCGCCATTTTCCAGGCGAAAAGGAATCTTCTTGAGTTCAAAGCGAATCGGGCTCGCAGCCTTGCCCGCGCTCAGCAGAAGAAGGGAAGCAGCCGCTAACAGCAGACAGTAGATCGCGCGCTGAGCCGGCCTGAGAGAAAACATTGTCCTGAAAATCAAGGGGTGGCCGAAGCCACCCCTTGGATGATTCTACCCCACGCCTCTTGCTCAGAAGTAGTACTTGACTGCGAGCAAGATCGACCGGCTGCCTGTCTTGAAGGCGGGCTTTCCAGTCGTGGTCGCGTTGGTATTAGTTTCGGAGAGCGTGCCACCCGGACCGGCGAAGTTCAGAGACTCATCGCTGGTGCCGGCCAAACCGAACTGCGGCAACGGATGGTTCAGGAAATTCGTCGCCGAGATCCGGAATTGAACGCTCTGCCTTTCGGTTATTTTGAAGCTCTTGAACAGAGCCAAATCGCTGTCGAAGTACGCCGGTCCCTTGATGTAGGGCCAGATCAGCGTCCCCTGCTGTCCGTAAGCCGGCGGCGCGAAGCAAGTCGGATTGAAGTACGCTCCGGAGGCATGCTGGCGGGGGTTGCAAGTAACCACCGGCAGTACGCTCTGGATCGCGTTCGTTCCGAACCAGTTCGACGCGTTGACGCCGTTCGCTGTCAGACCATTCGGCAGAGTGACCGCAACGTTCGGATACGAAACGTTCAAGTTTCCGCCGGTGTTGGGCTGGATTGGCGCGCCACTCTGGTAGGTCGTGTAACCAGAGATCTGCCATCCGTTGACCGCGCTGTCCAGGAACCCATGTCCATGAATCAGCTTGGGCAACCGCCAGTTGTAGGCAAAGTTCAGGATGTTGGTGTGATCGTACGCCAGGACGCCGTAATTGTTCCGGAGGACGAACGGATCGACCGTCGAACCGTTGCCAGCGCCGTTGTCCGTCTGGCCGTCTCGGATGCCCAGCACCTTGCTCCAGGTGTAGTTCATCAGGAAGGTCACAGGACCGGACTGTTTTTGCCACGACGCCTGCAGCGAGTTGTAGTTGGCGTAGCTGCCGTGCGTGATGATGTAAATATCCTGATAGTTGGTTAATGGGCGCCAGTCGTTTGAGTTAAACCCACTCTGGCTCGGCGACCACAATCCGCCCTTGATCGGGTCCGTGGTGAAGAAGGAACCGATCGGGACGTTATTCAGGTCGTCCAGCTTGCCGTTGGACCCGTTGATGAGTTCGTCCTCGCTCTTGTTTCCGACATAAGAGAGTTCGAACACAGACCGCCAGGGGAGGGCCTGAGAAACGGTTACGTTCCAGTCCATGGTGAACGGCGTCCGGTCGTCGCCTTCCTTGAGAGCAGAAAGGCTGTTGCCATTCTGAGCCACGGAAGATGGCGGAGTGAATCCGGTTGCGCCGGAATCGATCTGCGACAAGCCAGTGCCCGCCGTCCCGTCGTACTGGACGGTGCCCTGGGTGGTGTAGGTGAATTCACCTGCCGGTCCAGCCGCTGGGCCGCCGACGTCGTTCACCGCGAATTGATAGTGGAAGATCGCAAAGCCGCCACGCAGCACGGTTTTGCCGGTTCCGAACAAGTCGTAGGCAACACCGATCCTCGGCTCGTAGTAGAACAGCGGGGATTTGTAGCCCGACAGGGGGATGTGGCTGTCGATGGAGTGCCAGAGGAGTCCCAGGTTCGGCGTCGGATTGGCCTCGTTCGCGTTGTAATTGGCCTGATCCCACACCTGCATGCCGTTGGACGGTCCGTACATCTGGCCCACGTGGTCGAAGCGCAGACCGTAGTTCAGGGTCAGCTTCTTGCTGGCCTTGAACGAATCCTGCGCGTACAGCGACCACTGGTGGAACTTGATGTCGAACACCGGGAAGGAACTGGTCTGCTGGTAGTTGCCGACAGCTCCCATGTTGAAGTTGGCGACGACGTTCGACGTTTCGCCCGGGCCACCGCCGAGGTTGAAGATGCCGATGTCATTTCCGCCTTCCAATCCGCCGCTGGATTGCAGGTTGTCACTGGTATCCCAGTAGAAGCCGGCTTTCAGCGTGTGCGAACCGATAACTTTCGTGAAGTTGTCGTAGAGAGCGGGGTCCTTCTTGGTAGCGCCGAAGGCGTTGCTGGCGAACCCGCCGTCAAATGAAAATTCTTCCATGTTCGGGAATGAACCGCCCCACGGACCTAGCATGTTCGAGACTTGCTTGGGCGTGTGACCGAACAGACCCGTGATGTTGAATCCAAGGGTTGAACGATCAACCGCACCAGGATTCGAAAGCGTGCTGGGGTTGATGTAGCGCGCCAGGGTGAACACAAATTCGTTGGTGGTGGTGGGGCTGAAAACGTGAGTAAAGTTCGACATGAACTCTTGCGAGGTCGTAGCCGCAACCACGTTCGAGGGGTACGGCAGGGTCCACGGTGGAGTCCACCATACACCGATCGGATGCTGATCGTTTTCAATCTGGCGGGTGTAGGACACGGTCAGCTTGGTGTTGTCGCTGATGGCGTAGTCGACTTTGCCGGTCGCTTCCCAGCGGTTCTGAGGAATACTGGAGGCATAGCGATAGTTGTTCCAGCCGTTGGCTGCGCTCGGGGTCTCGTTCGGAGCCGGATAGAGCTTCGAGTAGGCAACCGAGTTGGGATCGAAATCGGCGATCGGGATCGTCGTCTTGGTGCAAGCCGGCATACCGGTCACATCGCAGGACGTTCCTTCCACTGCTGGAGTGCCGTCTGCCAGGTAGGTGACAGAGCCTGCAGGAAGATTCTTGTTGGGGTGCGCGTAGGCATAATTCCAGGCGCTCAGCGCTCCACCCGGGACGGCAGCTTCATCAAACACTGCCAAGCCTGAGGGATTGGCTGGATCCGTTCCCAACTGTGCAAGGGTGGGGACGTTGTAGTTGACGACGCTTCCGGCGGGCTGCTGCTTCA
>Ga0210388_10004560_pt1 | contig 10855 bp, 4 predicted proteins | sample IncBWC19OmetaG_FD_155485 | JGI IMG/M metagenome (GOLD analysis project Ga0210388, IMG submission 155485) | Forest soil microbial communities from Barre Woods Harvard Forest LTER site, Petersham, Massachusetts, United States - Inc-BW-C-19-O ...
ATCCTGAGTCTCAGCAAGTTCCTGGGCCGCAGCCGTCAGCAGATACTCCAGATTGCTCTCCGGCGCCATGGTGGCCCGCAAGCCCTGGATCGTCCTCCGGCCCTCATCGATGGCCTGCTCGGCGCTGCCGATCGCATTATCGAGAGTTTGGATGCCATCTTCGAAACGCCGCGGAAAAACATTCCGAGCCGTCTGCATCTGGATCAGCGACGCGTGAAAGCTCTGCAACAGCGTGTCGTGGAGATCGCGCGCAATTCGGGCACGCTCCCCGGTCTGCGCCGAGAACTCCCGCGCCACCTGGTACAGCCGAAGCCGGTAAAGCCCCCAAAGAATGGCCACGAAGAGGGTCGCCAGCGACGCCCGAAACCAATTGGTCTGATAGAACGCCGGGGCGACCGAGAACTCCAGCGTGTCTCCAGCCTCATTCCACACACCGTCGTTGTTGGATGCCATGACATGGAAGCGGTACGGGCCCGGACCCAGGTCGCTGTAGAAGACTTCGCGCCTCGTCCCCGCGTCCTGCCATTTCTGATCGCGGCTATCCAGCTTGTAGCGGAACGTGACTTTCTCCGGGATGGAGAAGCTCAAAGCCGTGTAGCCGATTTCGATATCGCGGCTGCGCGGCGGGAGCCGGATGAGTCCGCCCAGCGCATAGTCTTTACGATCGGCATGCAATTCCTCGACATATACAGGCGGAGCAATGCCGTTCTTTCGCAAACCGCCAGGGTTGATCGTTTGCAAAACTGAATCGTTTCCGAACCACAGGCGTCCGTCGGGGGATTTGGAAACAGCCGGCTGAAAGGTACTGGGTCCTGGCATTGCTCCGTCGAAAACGTCGAGAGTCTGGAATTTGACCGTGCGATCCGGGTGCTGCCACCACTGGCTGACTTCCGAATCGGCTATTCCAATCAATCCACATTGGGAGTAAAGCCATAACGTTGAATTCTTATCCCGGATCGTACTCAGAATTCCATCGCAGGGCAGCCCGTTTCTCGACGTGAGTGTCTCGGTTCGACCATTTTTCCAGCGAATCAGCCCATTTCGGGTCGAAGCCCATGCCGAGCCGTCGCGATCTGCCGTCAAGCCCTGCACTGCGGATCCGTTTCCCCGCACAGGAATCATCTCCAGTTTGCCGTTCCGGTAATGGCCGAGTTTGTTGCCTGGAGTCAGCCAGATGCCGCCCACCGGATCGGCCGCAAGAAGCCGCGGGAGTGGGAAAGCGGTAATTTCCTGCGCAACGCGAAAGTCGTGAATCCGAAACAGCTTCCTGTCTCCACCCGTGGCGCTGACCCAGATATTCTGCTCGCTATCCTCTGTAATCGCGACCGCGGCTCCCAGCGGGCTTCCGTCGGGGCGCGTAATTTTGGTAAATCGTCCATGGTCGTACACCGTAAGAATGTTATCGATGCCAACCCATAACCGTCCGGCATGATCTTGCCAGAGAGAGGTAACCCTTTTCCCCGGGATTCGGATGGACTCGACCACATTCCCACGCAGTACATCCAGACTTGCCCGGTTACCGATCCAAACCGCTCCATCCTGGGTCGCTAGCACCGACTCGACCAGATCCGCGGTGAGCCCCTCGCTGGCCGAAAATGTAACTACGCGGTTTTCGCCGAAACGGTCGAGACCTTTCGAAGTGGCCACCCAGAGATTACCTTCCCGATCTTCGAGAAAATTGTTCACGTAGTTGCTCGACAGCCCGTTCTCGCTGCCGAAATGATCGAGCCGCCCGGCGTAGAGCCTGTAGACCCCGGCATCGGACGTCCCAATCCACAGTGAGCCTTCGCGGTCGATGAAAAGCACCACAGCGTGCGCATGGGCAGTACCAGGCAGCACAGTCTTTTCCATGACGTCATTGGCCATTCGGTACAAGCCGAAGCCTTTCGCCCCAAGTGCCACCCAGACGGACCCGTCGCCGGCAACTGCTATGCTGTCGATCCCCTCGAGTCCCCGGGAAGGCTCGAGTTCCTTGGTAAGATACCGATTGAAGGAACCGTCACGCCAGCGGATCAACTGACCTGAGCCTCCAACCCATAGATTGCCTTGCGGATCCTCGGTGAGCGCTTCTGCATAAGAAAGCCGCATTCGGTCCTCGCTGCCGATGCATCGGGGGTGATCTCCGGCGGCCTGGCACAGTCCTCCATTTGAATCAGGCACGCGGGATCGCGCAACCCAGATTCGACCATTGCGATCTTCAACGATGGAGTTGATCCGGCCGCGCACATGCTCCTGGAACCGCCCGTTTTTCCAACTTACAAGTCCTGCCGCGGTTCCGATCCACAACGTGCCGTCAGACGAGGGGTGCAATGAATAGATAATGGCGCCGGACAGATTCCCGGCCGCGGAAGACGACACTGGACTGAAGCGATCCCCGTCGTACTTCACCAGGCCCGAACTGGTGCCAATCCAGATGTAGCCGTCGGCTGTCTGCGCGATCGCGTTGGGCGCGGTCGCAAACGCTCCTTCCTGAAGCCTCCAGGCGGCGTGCCGGTACTGAGTGATTCGCAAATTCGGATCGACAGCCGAGGCGGGATTTGCCATCGAGAGGAGAACGAGAGCGGGCATCACAACTCTGCGCAGGCACCCCATCACGTCGGTTGCCCTGGCGCTCGCGGAACCGCTCATATAACGTCCGTTTTCTTTCGAAACAGTCCGAATCGTCGTCGACCTCGACTCTGAGGTCTCGCGTATGCCCTTGAGGCCGGAACCGTCAATTCAATTTCGGTGCCCGCCCCGGCTTCACTCCAGATATCGAACTGCCCCCCGATCCGGCTCGCGCGCTCCCGAATTCCCGGCAGGCCCCAGTGTCCGGCCCTCGCGCCTTCCTCGAGTATCTGCCGGTCAATGCCTTTTCCATCGTCGCGAATCCGCAAGCGAAGGTGACGCCTGTCGTAGCGAATTTCGGCTTCGATGTGGCTGGCGTGCGCGTGACGGAAAGCGTTTCGCAGCGCCTCACGGCCGATCCGGTAAACCTCGTCCTGAAAGGCGGGCGCCAGTATCCGTGGCGCTCCTTCGACAGTTAGACCGAACACCGGGTGTGTTCCAGGGAGACTTTCATCTGATTCCGGAGCTTCCGCGAGTTGCTGCGCCGCGACCGTCAGCAGATACTCCAGATTGCTGCGCGGAGCCACTGTGGCCCGCAAGTCCTGGATCGTCCTCCGTCCCTCATCGATGGCCTGCTCGGCGCTGCCGATCGCGTTATCGAGAGTTTGGATGCCCTCTTCGGGACGCCGCGGAAAAATGTTCCGAGCCGTCTGCATCTGGATCAGAGAAGCCTGAAAGCTCTGCAACAGCGTATCGTGGAGATCGCGTGCAATTCGGGCGCGCTCCCCGGTCTGCGCCGAGAATTCCCGCGCCACCTGGTACAGTCGAAGCCGGTAAAGCCCCCAAAGAATCGCCACGAAGACCGCCGCCAATGACGCGCTGAACCAATTGGTCTGGTAGAACGCCGGAGCGATCGAGAACACCAGGCTGTCACCAGCCTCGTTCCATACGCCGCTGTTATTGCTGGCCATGACGCGGAAGCGGTAATTGCGCGGCTTGAGATTCGTATACTGCTTCTGGCGGTCGTTGACGACTTCCGTCCAGTCCGGGTCCTGGCCCTCCAGCTTGTAGCGGAAATGGACCCTCTCCGGCGCGACCAGGCTCAGCGCCGTGTAACGGATGGTGACATCACGGACCAGAGCCGGGAGCCGCCATCCATGAGATGCATCCCATACTTTGCCATCCACTTTCACTTCCTCGACCTGTACCGGCGGCGGGAGTTTGTTGAAGGAAAGATGGCGGGGATCGATGATGCTGACGCCCTCCGCCGACACAAACCACAGTCTGCCGTCGCTCGCTTTCGTGACCGGCGGGCCGAACCCGGCTACCGGTATCGCATGGAGCCTGACGCCGTCCGAAGTATCGAAGACCGTAGTATGAATCGCGCGGTTCGGGTTGGCGGCTGACGCTTCCAGCTCGGATCGCGCAACGCGCATCAGACCGCATGGTGTGTAAAGCCATACCTCGCGATCGTCATCTTCCATAGTCCACAGAATGTTGTCGCACAGGCCATTCCTGCTGGTGAGCGTGGTAACGCGCCCGTTCCTGATAACGCTCAGCCCGCCTTCTGTTGCGGCCCACAAGGTACCATCCCGATCGAGTCGGAGATCGGAAACCATGCCACCATTAGCAACCGAATATGACGGGCCGGCCTGACCGTTATCGAAATGCACAATGCCGCCATCCTTGAACCCGAATCCGACCCACAAGCCTTCTTGGTCTCGGTCGTACACCAGAGTTGAAGCAACCTGCTTGTGCCCCAGCTGTTGCCACGCAACCTGCTCCACCACGAACCCGTCGCGCACGTGAAAAAGACCCTGATCGTGAGCAAGCCAGAGATTACCCCGGTCATCTCCGGTGATGGCATGCACCTGCCCGCCGGATATGTTGCTTACTCGAGTGAAACCACCGCCGCCAAAGGAGGTAAGTCCGTTCCTCGAGAACATCCACATTCGTCCGTGACCATCACGGAAGAGGGACTGCGGTATGTCACCGGGAAGCGCACCCCCAGACGTAATTTGGCCTTGACTCCATTTATTCAAGCCAGCGCGCGTACCGAGCCAAACGCTCCCGTCGGTCGCCGCCAGCACCGACGCAACACTATCGTCTGTGAGCCCTTGCTTTACGGTAACCGAAGGAATGGCGAACTCCCGAAAGCGGTCCAGCCCTCCATTGGTACCTGCCCAAATATTGCCTTCGCGATCCTCGAACAGCGACCAGACAAGATCACCTGAAAGCCCGTCCGATCGGGAGAACACGTCTGCCCGGCCATGATGAACATGGACGAAGCCGCGGTCTGTCCCGATCCACAGGCCGCCATAGCGGTCACGGAGCAGTCTGTTCGGACCGGCAACTTTCAAGGCACTGGGAATCGACCAGGCCTGTACCCGGCCGTTGACAAACTCCTTCATACCGCCGTTCGCGACCATGAGAATCTGTCCGTCCTCCGTTGTGTTCAAATCCTGGATCTCCCAGGACGTCGCTGTTGGTAGCGCATAGCGCCGTGGTGGTCCAGGCCTCCAGCGCCAAAGTCCGGTCTCCGCCCCCGCCCAAAGATTGCCGGCGCCGTCCTCGAACAAAGACAGCACCGTCCGGCCGAACGAAGCATCCTGCCCGAAGCATTGTGTTGTGCCCTTTTTGATTGCGCAGAGCCGGCCGGCGGGAACCTCAAGCGAGCCCGCCCATACCGTGGCTTCGCGATCCTCGAGAAGCGACGTCACCAGTTTTCCGTCAAGCTCTCGATAACGGGTCAACCTCGCGCCGTTCCAACTGGCAAGTCCTGAATACGTGCCAATCCAGAGAGTCCCGTCACGCGCGACCATCAGGCGGTAAACGTTTGCACTCGGAAGACGCTCACCCCCCGGCGGCGTCCACGGAACCGATCGAACGCCATCGAACCGGAGCAGCCCGAATTCCGTGCCGAGCCACAGAAAGCCGTCGGGGGTCTGAGCGATGGACCGGATGGGCCCTTGGAAAAAGCCGTCGCGGACCGTCCATGCGGTGTGCGCGTATTGGTTGATGTCGAGAGAGGGGTTTAGCGCGAAGGCGGGGATCGACCACTGAATGGCGATGGCGAGCATGATCGCATACTTTGGTCGTAGCCGCCTTCCCGCCATACGATGCACGCATTATCTCGCAGGAAGGCTGTGCCATTGGAATGTCGGTACTCGGCAGCTGGAGTGAAAGATCAGAACTGAAGCTTCAGCGCCAATTGCGCCGACCTCGGGCCGCCGATCTGGAACAGAGGACTCAGTCCGCCCTGGCCGCCGCTTCCGAGCGAAGTTCCCAGCATCTGTACGGATTGGCCGAATTGCGGTGACGTCAGATAGTTGATGGGCTGCGCGAAATTCGGGTGATTGAAAACGTTGAAAAGCTCGGCTCTTGCTTGCAGGGAAACCCTCTCCCGGAGCTTGAACTGCCTGCGCACCGTCAGGTCGACCTGAGTTGCGCCGAATCCCCGTAGCGCATTTCGGCCCAGGTCTCCTTGTACCGTTCCACTGGGGACGCTGAATGCTGCCGGATTAACTCTCTTTCCCCCGGCGATGTCCGGGTCTTGAATCAATAACGGGACTCCCGCGACGAGATTCGGACGCTGTCCGCTGAATGCTCCGAATCCAACCGTGGCGGGAAATGGGTCTCTGCCGGTGACCACGTTCATCGGAGGAGCGCTCCGCGCATAAACAATCGAATCAACGGACCAGTTTCCAAACAGTGACCGCCAGATGCCGGCGCCCGGAGCGGGAATGTTATAGGAAATTGCACCGGAGAAGGTGTGCCGGAGGTCGTAGTCGGAGGGTCCGCGTTCCTGCGACAGCGGCGAGGAGCTGGGAGAGACGTGGGCGAAATAGGAGTCGGATGAAACATTGTCGATCGAATGCGCCCAGGTGTATGAGAACAACGCCTGAAGACCGCGCGCGAAACGATGGTTGAATTGCGTCTGGAGAGCCTGATAGCTGGAGTTCCCGTTGTTGCTCATCAAATCGAATTCTCCGGTGAAATTCGGATTTGGCGCGACGTAAATATCCTGCCGCATCATGTCGCGGCCTGCCGCGCCAACGTAGGTCGCTGTCAGCATGCTGGCCTTGCCGAATGCTCTTTCCACCGCTGCGTTCCACTCATACGTTCTCGGCAATACATGGTGCGGGTTGACCACCGCAAGATAGCTGACCGGCGGCGTAGTGACAAAAGGTGGAGGAGCGAGGTTTGCCGCGTTCAACGGGAACGAGGTGTTGGTAACGATTTTTTGCTGGGCAAATGGAAAGGCAGCGGAACCATCGGCGGCATCTGCATACCCCAGGTCGTAAAAGATTCCAACGCCCGCTCGGAAGATCCAGTTCGGGAAAGGCTGCCAGGCCAGGCCGAGCCGAGGCGCGAAATCGTCTTTTTGCGCCTTCCAGAGTGGAGTGCCGGGCGGAGCCAGAGTCATGGTCGCAAGGTTGTCCACGCCGTTTACGGTCAATGGAAGTGTGTCATCGGGAGATGACGGCGCCGCGTTATACTCCCAGCGCAGGCCATACGTAATGGTCAGCGTGCGTGTGGCCTTCCAGGTGTCCTGAGCAAACAAGCTCCAGTTGGAGAAGACCAGCACGGACGGGAATCTGGCCAGCACATATGCTTGAGACACGCTATTGGTGAGCACGTTGGAAAGCGAACCGAATACGTACTGGGTGGCATAGGGCTGAACGTCGCTCTCCGGGCTGAGACGGCGATAATCGATGCCGAATTTCGTCTGGTGCGCGCCAACGATAGACGAGACGGTGTCCGTGACATTGATCTGGCGCTGCACATTGAGCCCCAACTCGCCAACCGCGTATGAAAGGCCATAGGGATTGAAATCGCCATAAAATGCAAAATTGGCATTCTGCGGCGTGTAACCCGGGGGAAACAGCAGCGAGTCGGCAGGGGGCGTCCCACCACCGAAATTGTCGAGCGTCTGGAAGCCGTGCGCCCGGCTTCGGCTGTAGTTAAAGCGGAGTTCATTCGTCAAACGCGGCGTAATCGATTGATTGCTGCCCAGCGTGGCGCTCTGTGTTCGGTACTTCGTTTCGACGACGGTGTTGTAGTTGGTACGGTTTGTGCCCGAGGAGCGCAGCCCAATGTCAGAGGGAGCATCACTATACCTTCCGAAAATTCCGATTTTCGATGACAACAAATAATCGATCCGTACGCCGTAGGAATCAAGTGAGGATGGATCGGAGTAGCCGGCAGTAAACTGAGCCGTTCCATTGCCGAGGTCCGGTCCATTCGGCAGCGGAAAAGCATTGAGCAGGGGCTGGACCGCGGCGGGCGCCGCCTGGCGTGAAGCGAGCGTGGGTTCGTAAGTATTCGCCACCTGAGGCTGCCGGACTCGCACGCCTTCGTATGAGCCGAAGAAGAACAGCTTCTCCTTCTTGATCGGGCCTCCCAGCACGCCGCCGAAATCGTTCTGCCGAAGCTCCGGCCGGGCGAGACCACTCGCGTTGGCGAACCAGTCGTTGGCATCCAGCTTGTCATTGCGGAAGTATTCGAAGGCAGTCCCGTGCAATGTATTCGAGCCTGCCTTTGTGACCACCGATATCTGAGCGCCCGGCGTGCGGCCATATTCGGGCGCAAACGTCGAGGTCTGAATGCGGAATTCTTCGAGCGCGTCGAGTGACACCAGGTTGCTGGTCCCTCCGAACGCGCTGGTCGCCGGAAGCTGGCCCGCGCCGCCCTGCAGAAGATTCGCGCCACTGCCCGCGGTCCCCAGGTTTGCGCTCACGCCATCCACCATGAAGTAATTGGCATCTGGCCGCTGGCCGTTGACGCTGAACTGACCTTCCTCGTAGAAATTGGCCGGCGTGAGCACAACACCGGGCGAAAGTGGAATGAGAGAACTGAAGCTTCGGCCGTTCAACGGAAGGTTTTCCACGAACTGGTTGCCTATGACCGTACTCACCGATGCATCCGACGTATTCGGCAGCGATGCGGTCCCCTCCACGGTTATGGCTTCGGCGGCAGTGCCGATACTCAACCTGAAGTCAAGCCGAGCCCGTTGGCTCACTTCCAGCCTGACGTCATTTTGGTGGAGCGTTGCGAATCCGGTCGCCTCGATGGTGATGTTGTAAGCGCCGGGCTGCAGCGCGGGGACGCTGTATTCTCCTCGCTGGCTCGAGGCGACTTCACGCATGACGCCGGTGTCCACGCGCTCGACAACCGTCCGCGCACCGGTGATGGCGAGCCCCGCGGGATCGGTGATCACGCCCGAGAGTTCCGCGTTCTGCGCGCGGAGCAGCACGGCCAGGGCGAAAAGAAAAAAGGGGACACGAAACGTTATCGGCATCGGCGTTGGCATTTCGCCTACGATGCCTTCGAGAAGGGCCAGGAATGGGTAGTCTGGTACTTGTACTTGTTGATGGTCAGCCGTTTGATCTTTGCTTCCAGGGTCGTCCGGGGAATTCCCAGCCGGGTGGCAGCTCCGCGCGGGCCGGAGATTCGCCCACGGCTTTCTTCAAGCGCCGCTTCGATGATTTGCCTTTCTTCGCTGCCGCGCCGCGGTTGAGGCTCGCAGACGCTCTCGGATGTCGACAACAGCCATGCCTCCTCGACCGCCAAAGTCTCCGCCCCGCAAAGGATCACGGCACGCTGAATCACATTCTGGAGTTCCCGGATATTGCCTGGCCAGTGATACTCCTCGAGAAGCCGCGCAGTCCGTTTGTCGACGCTTCGAATCCTTTTGCCGGCGTTCGCAGCGTAGCGCTCAATGAAGTACTTGGCCAGCAGCAGAATGTCTTCACGACGCTCGCGAAGCGATGGGACATGGAGCGGAAAGACGTTCAGCCGGTAAAACAGGTCCCGTCGGAATTCTCCCGAACCAACCATAGCTGACAAGTCGCAGTTCGTAGCTGCTATGACCCGAACGTCAACCGGGATGCTCCGATTTCCTCCGACGCGCTCGAATTCGCGTTCCTGAAGCACGCGCAACAGGGATACCTGCGTTTCGACAGGCATGTCGCCGATTTCATCGAGGAAAAGCGTGCCGTGGTTCGCCACTTCAAAACGGCCCGCACGCTGTTGATTGGCGCCAGTGAAGGCGCCTTTTTCGTGGCCGAACAGGTCGGCCGCAATCAGTGACGGCGGAGTCGCCGCGCAGTTCATGGAAACGAAAGGCCGCCGCGAGCGGCCTGACCTCCGGTGAATCGCACGGGCAATCAGTTCCTTCCCCGTACCGCTTTCGCCCGTGATCAGAACCGTTGCATCGCTCGGCGCAACTCTCATAACCTGCGCAGTCACGCGGCAGATCGCCTCAGAAGAGCCGACGATCTCCTCGAAGATGGACGTCGAGAGGATGTCGTCGTCGCAGAGACTGAGCGCTTCGTCGGAAAAACCTCTAAACATTGCGGTGCCCGCTTGGCCCGCGGTGCTGTCTGCGAAATGTCCGGGCGTCCGATCCGGCATGCCGGAAGAGCGCACGGTGGTGAACGCGTCTAAAGCTGGCGAGAAACAACTCATCGTAAGGCTCCATTAAGACCGACTTTTGCTACGGTTTCCGAAAGGCGCCGCCTGCTTCCGGCCGGTTGCGGACTCCTCTAATGTGATCGAGCTGCGGCATCAGGCATCCTCGATGTCTCCACTTGTTTCCATCGTCTCCGCCCGCTCTCTCGTGACCCATTCACGGATGTACGGAGGACAGTTCCGGAGTTCAGTTCCGTTGAGCTCTCTTTGAGCAAAGAATTTCACTACCTCCCGGTCGACCAGAATGACGTTCCTGAGATCGATGGCAACCGCACTCGCTTCCTCCTCGATCGCCTTGCGAAGTGTGTCCACATCCTGTCTTGTAATCCGGCCGCTGATACACAGCGCCACAATGTCGTCGCCCCCGACGACTCGGTCGATTCGCCAGGTCATTCCAGGACCGCGGACGAAGCTCTTGCTCTTCTCCTCATTGTGCCTTTCTGGCGCGGCTGTCACAGCGGCGCACCATGTCTAAAGCAAACCTCAAGCCATTCGTAAGTCATTGAAAAAACTTGGGAAATACCGATATCGCCTGGGGCAATCGACATGAATTCCGTGGAGTTCGCGAATTCCGTGAATTCCGCGAATCAGCGTTCCGCGGTCTTCACGGAACTTTCACCGGAATTTGAACTGGCGCTTATCGATCTTCAGCGTTTTGATGCGGGTCTCAAGAGTAGAAGGTGGAACTTGTAGCCTGGCTGCCGCCCCCGACGCTCCGGAGACACGGCCTCTGCTCTCAGCCAGCGCCGCCTCGATAGCTTCCCGCTCGCTTCGCGGCTGGACATTCAAAGCCGGCGGCGTTTCAGCCCGAGGTGTCTGTGCAGGAGTCTTTCTG
>Ga0210388_10004562_pt1 | contig 10852 bp, 9 predicted proteins | sample IncBWC19OmetaG_FD_155485 | JGI IMG/M metagenome (GOLD analysis project Ga0210388, IMG submission 155485) | Forest soil microbial communities from Barre Woods Harvard Forest LTER site, Petersham, Massachusetts, United States - Inc-BW-C-19-O ...
AGCGCGATTCATCAAGCTACTGACAGCCATTTGCGCCCTGGCACCGCCACGTCCGCTCATCGGCATTATGCCTGTGATCCTTGTCAAGTGGATCATGGCTTGTTCCGGTAACGGCGTGCCGCGGTGTCGGCGGTGGTGTTGAGGAGCTCGCCGATCTGGGCCCAGGTGAGTTCCTGGTCGCGGGCGTCGTGGACGGCCTGGGGCAGGAGCTGGCGGGCTTGGGCGATGAGGCTGGCCAGGGCGTGCAGCCGGACCGCGGAGTCGCCGGGCCAGTAGGGCGTGCGGAGCCGGGCGAGCTGGTCGATCGCCTCGTCGAGGACGTGGAGGCTGTCCTGGCCGGTGGCGGGGGCGGGCAGTTGCCCGGGATAGGTCAGGCGGAGCGGGGGCCGGGTCATGAGGCGTCCTGGTCGAGGCGGGTGAGCAGCGAGGCGAACAGCTGCTCGCGGTGGTCTTGGTGGCGGGCGGCGGCGGCGTCGCGCTGGGCGGCGAGGGTGGGCCGGAACTCGATGCTGGTCTGGAAGAACGTGCAGGTCTCGCAGATCGGCTCGAACGCGCAGTCCAGCTCGGGAGGGCGGGTGCACCAGCCGTTGCCGAGCATCCGGTGATGCTCGCGGCGCAGCCGGGCCATCTTCGGGCCGATCGCGTCGGCGGGCAGCACGGGGTCCTGGCCGTAGAGGGCCTCGACTTTCCCGGTGACGGCGAAGTACTCATCGGCGACGGTGCGGCTGGCTATTTTCGCGTAGCGCAGGGTCATGTCCAGGCTGCGGTGCCCGAGCATGGCGGCGATCGCCTCCAGGCTCATGCCGCGGTTGATGGCCTGGGTGGCCAGCGTGTGCCGCAGCTGGTGGGGATGGATGTGGGGCAGCCCGGCGGCGGCGCCGGCCCGGTTGATCATCCGGGTGACGGTATGCCGGTCCAGCGGGCGGCCGTTCTCCCGCGGCAGCAGCAGCGGGTTGACCGGGTCCACGTGCGCGGCGCGGTACTGGTCGATCAGGGCGACCAGGTGCGGGTGCAGCGGCAGGTAGCGGTCATCGCGGAGCTTGCCAACAGGGACATGCAGCCACGGCCCGGCGCCGATCTGCACCACGGCGTCGGCCTGCAGGGATGTGTACTCGCTGACCCGCAGCCCCGTCCGCAGCAGCATCTCCACCGTGACGCGGACGAGCAGGCGCGTGTCGTTCTGCGCGGCCCGCAGCAGCCGGGCTGCGGCGCCGTCGTCGAGGGCCTTAGGCAGCGGGTGGTCGGAGCGGGGCAGGTCGCCGGTGAACATCGGCACCTTGGGCGGGGCATCGTCCCAGCCCCATTCGTCCAGGCGGATGAAGAACATCCGCAGCGTGCCGAGCCGGGAGATGATGGTGCCCGGGGTCAGCCGCGGCTTGTTCTGCCCTGGGCGCGCGGCCAGCCAGGGCTTGTAGTCCTCGATGTGACGGCGGGTGACCTGCGCGATGCCGGCCACCTCGGGCGCGGCCTGGGCCAAGAACGCGGCGAAGCAGCGAAGGGCCTGATCCGCCCCGCTGACGCTGCCGGGGCGCAGCACGCAGCCGATCTGGGCCAGGTAGCGGTGCATGGTGGCGGCGACCTGCGGGACCGCGGCCTCCAGCTCGGCCCAGCCCGGCAGGGCGCCCATCCCGTTGACGCCCAGGGGCGGCCCGCTCACCGCCAGCTCCCGGCGGCTGTGCCTGGTCCGGCGGGCTGGCCGGCGAAGACCTGCGCGTCGATCACCTCGGCGGCCTTGCGGTACTGCGCAGCGAGCCAGTCATCGGCCAGGTGCAGGTAGATCCGGGTCGACTCGATCGAGGCGTGCCCGGCCTGGGCCTGCACCGCCTCCAGCGCCATCCCGGCCTCCCGCAGCCGGGTCAGGCAGGTGTGCCGCAGCTCATGGCAGGTCGCGTGGTCCAGCCCGGCCCGCCGCCGCGCCGCGGACAGCACCACCTCCATCCCCTTGACCGACAGCGGCTGGCCGCGGCGCGGTCCCTTGAGCACCACGAACACCCGGTCGGTGCCGGCGCCGGGCGGCCGCTCGGCGTCCAGGTAGGCGGCCACCGCGGCGAAGAACCGGCCCGACACCGGGATCAGCCGCTGCCGGCCGCCCTTGCCCTCGGCGACGAACACCCGCCGCTCAGCGGCGTGCAGGTCACCTAGCCGCAGCCCGAGGACCTCGCAGCGCCGCAGCCCGCCCAGCACCATCGCCGCGACCATGGCCCGGTCCCGGTACGTGTTCAGCGCCCCGGTCAGCGCATCGACCTCGGCCGGGGCCAGGATCCGCGGCAGCCGCCGGACCGCCCGGACCAGCGGGACACCCTGGCCCGGACGGGACCGCTCCCGCCGGGTCGGCAGCCCCCGCGGCACCGGATTAGCGGCCACGTCCCCGCGGGCCTGCAAGAACGCGAAGAACCCCGACACGATCGACAGCCGCCGCCGCACCGTCGCGGCCGACACCCCGCCCGGCTCCTCCCCCCGCTTCAGCGGCTGCAGCACGCCATGATCCCCGCCGCCGCCGGCGCGCTGCGCGGTGATGAACGCCAGCACGTCAGCAGGCCGGACCTGATCCGGCGGCTTGGCGACCACGGTGAAGAACACCCTCAGGTCATACGCGGCCGCCCGCACCGTGTTGGGCCGGCACCGGCCGCCCAGGAACTCCAGGTACACATCGGCCAGCTGCACCCCGACCCGGGCGACCAGCTCCCCGGACCGGCCACGCGAACAGACCAGGCTCGAATCCCCAGCATGCACTGCAGGCTCCCATCGTCACGGACGACCAAGCCTGTCAGGGATGGCCGAAATGAGAAGGAAGATCACAGGCATAACATGCAGAAGCGTGCATTCTCCGTGCGGGACTGCGCTGCATAAATATCAGGCTAGGCGGCTGTAGGTTGACCCGACCGCGCGTCTGCCGGGCCGCCGACATCGCGAGGATTCCTCTGATATCCGCGCTGACGCGCCATTCGGCGCGCCAGTATCTGCGCGACGGTAACGCGAAACCGGGCGCCGGTGCCTTGTGTTTGCTGCGTTGTAACACGACCGGGCGGAGGTGGCGGGGCGGCGCCGCTGTTCAGCTGCTCTCTCTGAGCAGGGGACGCAGTGCGTCGAGGGTTGAGGCGTCTTCGATGGTGGGCGGTATGGGCTCGTCGTTTCCGTCGGCGATGCCGCGCATGGTCTTGCGGAGGATCTTGCCGGAGCGGGTCTTGGGCAGCGCGGCGATGATGTCGACCCTGCGCAGCGCGGCGACGGGGCCGATCTGGTCGCGGATCAGCTCGACGAGCTCGGCGCTGAGCACGCCGGGGTCGGCGTCGACGCCTGCTTTGAGCACGACGAACCCGCGCGGGACCTGGCCTTTGAGCTCGTCGCTGACGCCGATGACGGTGCACTCGGCGACGGCGGGATGGCTGGCGAGGACTTCTTCCATTTCCCCGGTGGACAGCCGGTGGCCGGCCACGTTGATGACGTCGTCGGTGCGGCCCATCACGTAGAGGTATCCGTCGCTGTCCAGGTAACCGCCGTCCCCGGTCAGGTAGGCACCGGGGTGACGTGACAGGTAGGAATCGATGAACCGCTGGTCATCCCCCCACAAGGTCGGCAGGCAGCCGGGCGGCAGCGGCAACCGCACCACGATGTCGCCAGTGGTGCCTGGCGGGACGTCAGCGCCGGTGCCGGGGTCGACGACGTGCACGTCAAAACCCGGTACCGGCACCGTGGGCGAACCGGGCTTGGTGGGCATGGGCTCCAGTCCCATCAGGTCGGCCGCGATCGCCCAGCCGGTCTCGGTCTGCCACCAGTGGTCGATCACCGGGATGCCGAGCAGGCCGCGGGCCCACCGGTAGGTTTCCGGGTCGAGCCGTTCCCCGGCCAGGAACAGGTACCGGAAGGCGGACAGGTCGTACTTGCCGGCCAGGTCGCCGGCCGGGTCCTCCTTCTTGATCGCGCGGAATGCCGTGGGTGCGGTGAACAACGTCTTGACCTTGTGCTCGGCGACCACCCGCCAGAACGCCCCGGCATCCGGGGTGCCGACCGGCTTACCCTCATACAGCACGGTTGTGCACCCGGCCAGCAGCGGGGCGTAGACGATGTAGGAATGCCCGACCACCCAGCCGATATCGGAGGCCGCCCAGAACACCTCCCCCGGATGGGTGTCATAGATGTGCTGCATGCTCCACCGCAGCGCGACCGCGTGGCCCCCGTTGTCGCGGACTACGCCCTTGGGTTTGCCTGTGGTGCCCGAGGTGTACAAAATGTACAGCGGGTCGGTGGCCGCGACCGGGACGCAGCCGGCCGGCTCGGCACCGGCCAGCGCCTGCTCCCAGTCCAGGTCACGGCCGCCTGCTAGCGCCGCGGGTGCCTGCGGGCGCTGCAGGATGACACACGAGCGCGGTTTGCGGCTCGACAGCGCGATAGCCCGCTCCAGGATCGGCATGTACTCCAGGACCCGGCTGACCTCGATCCCGCAGGACGCTGACACGACGACCTTGGGGGCCGCGTCGTCGATGCGGGCGGCCAGCTCCGGCGCCGCGAAGCCGCCGAACACCACCGAGTGCACGGCGCCGATACGGGCACAGGCAAGCATCGCGATGACCGCCTCGGGGATCATCGGCATGTAGATCACCACACGGTCACCGGCACCGGTCCCCAGGCCCCGCAGCACGCCGGCGAACCGCGCGACCTGATCAAGCAGCTGCCGGTAGGTCAGCGTCTGGCAGGTGCCGGTCACCGGGCTGTCGTAGATCAGCGCGGCCTGATCGCCGCGGCCATCGCGCACGTGCCGGTCCACCGCGTTGAAGCAGGTGTTCAGCACGCCGCCGGAGAACCAGCGGTAGAACGGCGGACTGGACCTGTCCAGCACCACCGACGGCTCGCGGTACCAGTCGATGCCCTGCACAGCACCACCCCAGAACCCCTCAGGGTCCTCGATGCTCTGACCGAACGCCTCGGTGTACCGGCCCATAGCCGCCCGCCCCTCACTGCGCGTCCAAGCACCCTGCTCATCTTCGAGATGACTGGAAGAATCATCGCGACGGGAGCGATCGGGGAACCCGCAGCCACGCGCACCAGGAGCTTCGCGGTAACCACCGTCAAGCCCAGCATGCTCCGTTCAGGCCTGATCAGCAAGGAGACCAAACCGTAGCCTTGGAAGAGCCCGTCGATGTCGATATCCTCGCCGACCCGCCGGAGAGGGGTCGCTGCAGGCGGCTTACTTTCCTGCCCTGGTCGCCGATCTGGAGCAGCGGCCTCTCGCCCGTAGCCGCGCCAGTGTCGGCGGTGATCTCCTGCCGGGCTGCCCGGCCGATACTGTCCTCCCTGAGCAAGCGCAGCATCTGGAGGTTCAGCGCGTAAACAATGCGGCTCAGCCTAGCTATCCGGTGCCCGAAGCGAGGTATCTCGATCCGGGCACCTCCTGCCTTTGAGACCATCTTCACGATCTCCTCAAGACCCCGGCCCGAAACAGCGAAACCCTCATAGATCTGGCCGCTCACCACGTTCCTGGCCGACGTCCCGAAGTAAGTCTCTATGAGGGCGAGATTGCGGTTGAGGTTATCGTTCCACTCAGTAAGGACCGCGCGGTAGTCGGCCCGGGCGCTGGCCAGCCTTTCCTGGTCACCAGTGCCAGCTGCCACCTCTCTCGCCGCCCAGTACAAGAGCCGCATCCGGTACAGCCGCCGGTCAAGGAGCTGGCTGACCTCCTCGAACGTCTTAAGTGCCCTCTGGTGCTCTTCCTCCCGGCGCTGCACCTCGTGCTGGTGCTCCTCGTCTCGGAGCTGTATCTCATGCTGGTGCGCCCAAGCCCGGTGCTGGAACCAATAGCCGAGGGCCCCGCCAGCCACGCTGGTCAAGACAAATCCGGCGACCAGAAGCAGTAATTGCTGGGTCATGACGCCCTCCCCTCGTCCCGCATCCTGCGGGAATTCTAGACGTCGCTTCGCGACACCGAGGCTAGGCCACTACTGCTTCCCGTGTGGTTGGTGTCTGCCGTGTTTCCCTGTAGAAGGGCTGTGGTGGTCAGGCCAGCTCGACGAGTACCTTCGTCGGGTTGGACACGACGTCGAAGACCGCCGAGCGCTTCTGCGACTGGGCGATCAGCGCTTCGAGGTCCTCCCGGGAGGCATCGGCGTCGATGGCGAACCGGACCGTGACCGCTTCGAAGCCGTTGCGGACATCCGGGTCGCCGCCCAGGATGCCCAGGACGTTCATCTCGCCGTCGATGGTGGCGGTGACCGACCGGAGCTGGATGCCCCGGTGCTGGGCGACCGCGGCGACGCCCGCGGTCAGGCACCCGACCAGGCCGACCAGCACGATCTCCACCGGCGTGGCGCCGTTGTCTTCCGACGCGAAGCATTCGGGGTGGTCGACGTCGAACTCGTACGTGCTGCGGTGCTGCTGCTCGGCACCCAGCCCGGTGAACCCGGCCACGGTGGAGTGGCTGTGCGTGCCCTTGCGCCAGGTGCAGCTGGCCCGCCAGGTGAACTGCGCCGCCTCCGGTGCGCCGGACAGCGCCTCGCGCGCCCCGAGCAGGGCCTGGACATTCACGCCATTGTCGACTGGGCTGTCGGTAACGGTCATTTCTTCTCCTTGGTTGCGACGGGATCGGGCATGCTCATGGCTGTTATCGGCTGGGACTGAGAACGACGGGAAGACAGACGAGGCCGCGCAGGACCAAGCCGTCACCGTGCGCCCAGGCCAGGGCGTCACGGCTGGTGGCTAGCCGCAGGCCCGGGTAACGGCCCAGCAGCTGTTCGAAAGCGACTCGGGCTTCGAGCCGGGCCAGCGGCGCGCCCAGGCAGTAATGGATCCCATGGCCAAACCCGAGGTTGGGCCCGTTGCTGCGGCCGATGTCGAGTACTTCAGGCTCTGGGAAGCGGCCCGGGTCGCGGTTGGCTGCACCCAGGCACACCAGCACCTGTTCGCGGGCGGGGATCTGGACGCCGTCGAGAGTCACCGGCTCGGCCGTCACCCGGAACGTGGCGTGCGGGACCGGGGCGGTGGACCGGACCAGCTCGTCGATCGCGGCCGGAAGCTGTCCGAGATCGGCCAGCAGCGCCTGCCGCTGATCCGGGTGGTCCAGCAGCGCCACCACCCCATTGCCGATCAGGCTGGCCGTGGTGTCGTGGCCGGCGACCACGAGCTGGAACAGGCTCGACAGCAACTCTTGCGTGGTGAGCGCGTCGCCTTCGGCGGTGACCAGGACGCTGACCAGGTCCCCGGCTGGGCTGTGACGCTTGGCCTCGACCAGTTCGCCCAGGTAGGCCACGATGCCGTCCGATGCCTCGACGGCCTCTGGTGGCGGGTCACCGGCCCACCCGGTCAGCAGCACCTGGAACCAGGCATGCAGGCGCGGGCGGTCAGCTGCCGGGATGCCGAGCAGCTCGCCGATCACCTGAAACGGCAGGGGATAGGCATATCCCTCGACGAGGTCGACGGTGGCGCCGGGGCCGGCGGCGTCCAGCTCGTCGAGGAGGCTGTCGGCTATGCCCCGGATGGCCGGCTCCAGCGCGGCGATCCTTCCCGGCGCGAAGGCCGGGGACACCAGCCGCCGCAACCGGGTGTGATCAGGCGGGTCGACGTTGAGCATGTGCCGGGAAAACGCCGGGCCGGGCAGTCCCTCGGCCACCACGTCGCCATCGGCCGCCAGCGCGGCGAGCATGTCCTTGGAGATCTGCGGGTCGCCCAGCGCTTGCCGGGCAGCGTCGTAGCCAAGCACCAGCCAGGCCGGGTGACCGTCGGCCAGGCGCACCTTCTGCACTGGGCACCGGACCCGGGCCTCGGCGAAGTGACCGAACGGGTCATCGCGGACCGCTGGCCCCCAGCCGCCCCAGCTGGGCAGGATGTCAGCCATCGTCGCCCTCGGGACGGTAGCCGGTGCAAAGCAGGTCGAGCGCTTCGATGCGGCCGCTCTCATCGGTGTCGGCGTAGGCCTGCTGCTCGACGGTGAACCAGCCGCCGCCGAGCCGCTTCGCCCGCAGCCGCAGCCGCCAGTGCAGGTGCAGGCGCCCCCCGACCTCGCCGACCGTGGCTTCGATGAGCTCGAAATCCTCAGTGCCGCCGAACCAGCGCGTGAACCGGTCCGCAATCGCCTCGGCACCGGTCCACTCGAACGGGCCTGAGGGCAGCAGGGCGCGCAGGCGGATACCGGCGGCGAGCGCGCCGCCGAGCTTGGCGAAGTCCTGAGCGGCGAGGCCCTCAAGGAACGAGCCGGCCAGGGCAAACTGGGGCACAGAAGCGGCCGCGCCGCGACTATGAGCTGTGGTCGTCATAGATTCGTTGTACGGATTCGCGGATGACGGCGAATCGGGTAACTACCCGATCTTTCTGTCAGGTTCCCGGTTCGTCCGCCATCCCGATCAGGCCGTGGCGCATGGCGAACAGGGCCGCCTCGGTGCGGGTCTTCACCCCGAGCTTGGCGTAGATGTGCTCCACGTGAGAGGAGATCGTCTTGCGGCTGACGTGCAGCTCGGCAGCGATCTCGGGGTTGGACCGGCCCTGGCCGAGCCGGACCAGCACCTCGGCCTCCCGCGCCGTGAGCCCCGATGGCAGGCCAGCCCGGCGCCGCACCCGGTGGCCCGCGGCCTTGAGCACCGCCTGGACCGCATCCCCGTCGAGCCGCCCGGCGCGCACCTCGCCGCGCATCACCCGCTCGGCATCGCAGGCCTCAAGCGCCGCGCGGTGCGGGCGCGGCTGACGCAGGGCGTTGTAGACGTCGGCGGCACCGAGGATCCGCGCCGGCAGCGAGATGGCCTCGCCCCGAAGCCCGTGCGGGTAGCCCGAGCCGTCCAGCCGCTCATGGTGCAGCGACGCGCACTGTCCCACCTGGGCCAGCAGCGGTGTGCGAGCCAGCATCCGTTCGGTCAGGTACGGGTGAGTGCGGGCCCGCTCGCGCTGGGAGATGCTCCACCCGCCAGCCTCGTCCCAGACAGCGCTGGGGATACCGATCATACCGATGTCGTGCACCAGCGCCGCCCGGCGCAGCATGACCACCTCGGCGGCGGGCAGCCCGAGGGTCGCGCTGGCCTGGCCGACCAGTTCGGCCACCCCCCGCGAATGGCCCAGGCGCAGCGGCGACTTCAGGTCGCTGAAGTCGGCGAACGCGCCAAGCGCCCGGTCCAGCTGGTCATCGGTCAGCGCCGCGCCCAGCCGCGGGTCGAGCGCGATCACCTCCTCCCACGCCGAAATGCCGCCCAGCCCGTCAAGGATCTCGGCGTGCCGGGGGCAGAAGCAGTCAACCAGGGCCGGGTCGAACTGCGTGCCACGCCGCTCACCGGCCACAGCCAGCGCGGCCTCGGCACCGCCTGTGTGGTGGAACACCTCGATGCTGTCAGCCAGGTGGACCAGGCGGATGGCCGGAGCCAGGCGATCGGCGCCCGCCAGCCCCGGCACGCCCCTGCCGTCCCACCGTTCGAAGGCCTGCAGCAGCGGCTCGCACACCGCCGGGCCGAGCCCCAGCTGATCGGCAAGATCGCTGGCCTCCTGGCAATGCTCCTGCATGAGCCGCCGCGCCGACCGGCCCGCGGTCACCAGGAACTTCCCGACCATCCCGATCCGGTGGAAACCCGGCTTACCGCGGCCGAGATGACGGCCGACGAAGACCGCCAAGCTGACACCGCCGAGGTCCTCATCATGGGTCTCGGCGTACAACTGCATTTCGTCGCCGAACAGCGCCGCTACCTCACTGGTGTCAACGGCACAGCCCACCCACGTCAGCAGCGAGATGTAATACGCCGACGCGCACGTCGCCTCATCGATCCCGGCCGCCACCCCCAGCCGCATGGCGATCACGGTCTGGCGAAGGACCCGTTCCATCGGCCGTCCCATACCCAGGTCCGCCACCAGCGACAACGTCGCCACCAGCTCGGCAAGGGTCACCGGGCGCACGGAATCCGAAGCCACCACCCCATTCTGCCTCTCGTGCTGCGTTACCCGGCGATGGTAACCAATGACCCGGCAGAAGCGTCAGGGTGCAGAACGCCCGTTCGCGCGTGTCGTTAGCGACAAGCAGGAAGCCGCGGCAACCATTGCAGATCGGCGGTTCGCGTTTGCCCTGGGATTGAGGTGCGTCACGGCGAGTGCCGATCGGATCGTCGGGAACGAGGGCTCTGCCCGGCGGCCAACGCCCCACGGCTGCTGGACAGAACTGTTTCAGCCGATGCCCGCTACCGAGCGGCCCGTTACGCGACGCCATCTGCCGCAGCGGCACGGAATGGCCGCCGCTGCCGCCGGGGTTCCAACACCATGACCACTACTCAGCGGGCGGGCGGCGCAAGCCCGGTCGACTTCGCGACGTTCGGCGACTACGGCGACTTCCGGCGCAGGCAGCCCCAGCCGGCAACCGGGGAGTTCGTGCGGCCCGCCTACCCGTTCCGCGGCCGGATCACCGCGGACGGCTCCAGCGGGTATCCGGCTGTGGCCGGCCGGTACCACCTGTACATCTCCTGGGCCTGCCCGTGGGCGCACCGCACCGCGATCGTGCGCAAGCTGCTCGGCCTTGAGGAGGCGATCTCGCTGTCAGCGGTCGACCCGGTGAGGGACGGCCGCGGCTGGGCGTTCCGCGAGGGCCCCGGGCACTCGCTGGACCCGGTCAACGGGTTCTCGCTGCTGCGCGAGGCCTACGAGGCGACCGAGCCCGGCTACGACGGGCACATCTCCGTCCCGGTGCTGTGGGACGGGCAGACCGGCCGGATCGTCAGCAACAACTTCCCCGACATCACGATCGACCTGGATACCCAGTTCGGAGCGTTCTCCAATGGCACGGACCTGTACCCGCAGGCCCTGCGCCCCGAGATTGGCGCGATCAACGCGGTCATCTACGAAACCGTGAACAACGGCGTGTACCGCTCGGGCATGGCCGCCTCCCAGGAGGCCTACCACG
>Ga0210388_10004564_pt1 | contig 10852 bp, 6 predicted proteins | sample IncBWC19OmetaG_FD_155485 | JGI IMG/M metagenome (GOLD analysis project Ga0210388, IMG submission 155485) | Forest soil microbial communities from Barre Woods Harvard Forest LTER site, Petersham, Massachusetts, United States - Inc-BW-C-19-O ...
GATCGTTCATGGCCAGGCCGAATTGCGCGCGCTCGCCGTAGCCGAGCCAGCAGATGCGCGCCGGCAGTCCCTGAAACTTGATGCGCTTGCGCGCCAGGTCGATCCAGCGGCGCAGGATGCGATTCTCTGGAAATAGCTCTAAGACGAGTTCATCGGTCACATGAATGTCAGATGCTTCGCCTGACAGCGCGACCCAGCGGAATGGTCCGCGTCCTTCACAAAATAAAGGACGAATGTAGGCGGGAACGAATCCAGGAAAATCGTAAGCGTCTTTTACTCCGTGTTGAAAAGCGAACGTGCGGATGTTGTTGCCGTAGTCGAAGGTGACTGCGCCCATCTTCTGCAGGCGCAGCATCCCTTCAACGTGCTTCGCCATGGCATCGAGCGATTTCTCCTGATACGACTTCGGATCATTTTTCCGTAACTCGACAGCGTCTAAAAACGTCATGCCGTTGGGGACGTATCCGTTCAGCGGATCATGCGCCGACGTCTGGTCGGTCAAAATGTCGGGGACAACGCCGCGCTCGGCCAGTTCCGGAATCACGTCCGCACAATTGCCGACCAGCCCGACCGAGACGTTTTCTTTTTTTCGAATCGCGTTCTTCAGAATGCGCAGAGCCTCGTCGAGGGTTGTGACCATGAAGTCGCAATAGCCCGTCTTCAGCCGCTTCTTGATGCGCTCCGGATCGACGTCGATGCCCAGGAAGGCCGCGCCGGTCATGGTCGCTGCCAGCGGCTGCGCGCCGCCCATGCCACCCATGCCGCCGCTCACGATCAGCTTGCCCGCGAGGTCTCCGCCAAAATGTTTTTCTCCCGCCGCGGAGAAAGTCTCGAACGTGCCCTGCACGATGCCTTGCGAGCCGATGTAAATCCACGATCCAGCGGTCATCTGACCGTACATCATCAGCCCCGCACGCTCCAGTTCGTTGAACTTCTCCCAGTTCGACCAGTGGCCCACCAGATTCGAATTGGCCAGCAGCACGCGTGGCGCATACTCGTGGGTCTTGAATACGCCGACCGGCTTGCCCGACTGCACCAGCAGAGTTTCATCGTTGTCGAGCTTTTTCAAAGTCGCGACGATGGCGTGGTAGGCTTCCCAACTGCGCGCGGCGCGTCCAGTTCCGCCGTAGACGACGAGATCTTTGGGACGCTCGGCGACTTCTTCGTCGAGATTATTCATCAGCATCCGCATGGCGGCTTCCTGTTGCCAGCCTTTGCAGGTGATGGAGTTGCCGCGGGGGGCGCGAATGGACGCGGGAGCCTGAGTGAGGTCGGTGTCAACGGGCATGAAGGGATGTTACTTGCTCGGCGCTGCACTGCACAAATTGGATGTGCGATGCGGTGTCAGGCATTTCTTTCAAGACTGCACTTGTGGAAATTCCCGTGGAATAAGCCTGAGGCGGACGTCCGGAGGAGCGTTGTGAGAGTGTCCGTTCCAGGAAAACCCGCGTCCGGAGGGGGCCCCCCCTCCCCCCACCCCTTGAAAAGCCTTGACTGGCGCGGGGTTCGCAAAAAGTGTCTGCAAAATCTTGAGCCCCAATGGTTTAGAGGTCATAATCTTGATAACAAATGATTTAGCGTAGTCTTAGCGCGACCGGCGCAGACCGCCTTTGCTTCGGCCATTTTCTGCTCTTCCGAGGTGACAGGCAAGGTTGGATGTCACACGCAGGTTGTGGAAAATTTATCGCTGACTACACGGGCGGGAGTCGGCTTCACCAGGTGCTGTAGGCTGTGCCGTCGCTGGCGGTGGCATTGGAGGCGGAGTGCACGTCGGTGATGCCGGGGTCCTGCTGGTCGACCGCCAGCAGTACGTCTTCCTGGACCACTTCCCAATTGGGCTGGCGGGTCATGGGATCGACTGGAACTTCTCGCAGATAGCCCGCTGTCTTAAGGTCGTCGAGTGACTGGGGAGCTTTCTGCTTGTCGAGCGTGTACTGCGAGATGACGTTGCGCAAGGTGCTCAGATTCGACCGCAGCACCGATTCCCGTGCCTGCACAATGGCCTGGTTGTACATGGGCACCGACACCGCCATCAGAATCATGATGATGCTGATGACGATCATCAGTTCCAACAGGGTGAAGCCGCGGTCGCGCCCCTGGCGGCGCGCTAAAAAGCGCATGGCAGCCGGCCTGGTCTTTCCCGGCCCGCGCACTCCGCTCAACGGCTTGTTTATGCCCCTTGGCATTTACCAGTCCTTATATTTCGTGTCGTCGAGCGCGACGCCCTGCGACTTGGTGTAAACGTCGAACACACCCTGCCCGCCCCAGGAGTCGGAATCCGGATCGTCCTGCATCGAGCGCAAACCCCATTCCTTACTCTTGGTCATGGGATCGACGGGGATAGAACGCAGGAAGCGGACCTTCTTGCCGCCCTGAATTTCTACGCCCTTGACCAGCGTGTCCAGATCAGGGGGATATCCATAGCTGTCGAGCTTGGTCTGAAAGGCTCCGCGGTCGCCCGCGTCTTTATACCGGTCGATCGCGTCGCGCATCTCCCAGAGCGCCTGGCGGAGTTGGCGCTCGCGTTCGCGCTGAATGGTGACCCGCGCGAGCGGCAGAGCCATCAGCGTCAGGATGGAGAGGATCGTCGCCGCGACGATCAACTCCAGAAGCGTAAAGCCGCGCTGAGGCTTTGCGTCCGGCCCGGGATGAAATTTTCCTACCGTCATGACTATCGTCTTCCAGCGCACCCGACTTGAGAACGCGTCGGGAACGGGTTACTGGACCGTTACCGAGGCCTGCGCTCCATTGACCGTGATAGCTTGCGATCCGGGGTCGCGCGCTCCGCCTCGCGTGATGGTCAGGGGGGTCTGTCCGTTTTCCTTGGCCTGGAAGGTCAGCGTAACCACGGTGCCCTGTCCGGAGACTCCGCCGGCGCCGGGTGGGCGGCTGGCAGTAACCGTCAGTTGGCCCAAAGTCTCGTCTTCGCGGTGCATCAGCGCCACCGCCTGGCCGTCCTGCGAGAGAAACCCACCGTTCGAAACGTTTACCAGCTGCAGCAACTTCGGGTTGTAGTTCAGCTGGACCGGGACGGAATACACGTTCTGCGCTCCGGAGATCAACAGGTTGACCGCAAAGGTATTGCCCTTCGCCGCTTCGATGGTGGGCGGATCGAACAGGAAGCTCGGCGTAGCGCCGGCGGCGGAATTCGGCGCGGCGGTTGGCTGACCTGCCGGCGGATTCGCCGGCTGGGCGGCCGGTTGCGCCGGACTGGCGGGAGCGTCGGCTTTCGCCGCAGGCGTAGCCGGCCGGCTGACGTGCCGCAGTTCGATGGTATTCGCCGTGCCAATATCGATCTGGCGCTGGTTCATTTCATTTACGTCCGTACCACGGATCACGTGCGGCGTAATGGCAAATACGGTTTCATCCTCGGAATGGTCGGTCGAAGTCTGACCGAACAGATACTTCAGGATTGGAATCTGCGCCAGGCCCGGAATGCCGCTCAGAGACTTGGTCTGCGAATCGTCCATGATGCCGCCGATCAGGCTGGACTCGCCGTCGCGCAGGCGGATTTCGCCGAGATCGACTTTCTTCTGCCCGATGATGGGCTGGGTGATGCCGCCGATGCTGGCCTGGCCGATCTCGGAAGAAATTTCCATGGTGATCTTCAAGGTAACTTCCCGGTCGGCGTGCACGTGCGGCGTCACGTCGATGTTCACGCCCACGTCGATGTACTGGAACTGGGTATTGACCAGAGGGTTAATACCGACGCCGCCAATGCCGGGCTGAAACGATCCGGTCGCCACCGGCAGGCGCTCGCCGATCTTGAGCGATGCCTTCTGCCCATCCAAGGAGCGAATCTGCGGATTCTGGATCAACTTTGTGTCCGTGTCGCCCATCACGGTCGACAGATTGGCCGAAGGAATCGTGACCTGGAAATTGGTCGCATCCAGTTTGGCCAGGCTGTTCAGGTTGATGCCGCCTGTGCCGGAGCCCGTCGTGGTGGGAGTGGTGGTGGTCGTCGTGGTGGTGGTCGTGGTGGAAGTGTTGAGATTATCCTGCAGGGCTACGGTCGCGCTGGTAGGCGGGCTCAGACCGAGGGTGCGCGATTTATCCTTGCTCACCTGCATCACGGCGATGTCGACAATGACTTCGGGCCGCGCCTTGTCCAGATCCTCGACCAATTTTTCAGCCAGCGCGATCTGGTCGGGAGTGCCGCGGACCACCAATGCATTCTGGGAGAGCAACTGCTGCACGCGCTGCACATCGAGCACGGCGCGAATCGCATTCACCACATCCTGCAGTTCGGTGGGCTGGGAAAGATTCGTGAGATAAAAAGTCTTGAGGACGCTTTGTTCCAGTTCCTTGCGTTTGGCGGGATTGTCCTGGGCGACGAAAATTGTGTTGGGAGTGACCGGACGCCAAAAGGTTTTTGATTCCAGCGCCGAGATCTCCAGCGCCTCTTCCAGGGTCACACCATTCAGATCGACATTGATGACCCGGGCAGTGTAGTCGGGATCGAACAGCACGTTGATTCCCGCCAGTTGGCCGACTGTGCGGTAGACCACATCGGACTTGGTGGCCAGCATCTTGACCGTGATCGGCGTGTTCGAGATGGCAGCCAGTTCAACCGGTCCAGCGGCCTCATGAACCCGGCGCTCGAGGCTGCTGGGCGGACCGGCGGCCTGAGGCGGAGGATTCTTCTGGTCATTGATTATTTTCAGGGTGCGGGTGAGTTCCTGCTTGGCGATGAACAGTGAAGGATCGATTGCCATCGCCTTTTGGAACGCCGCCACCGCCTCGTCGAGCTTGCCATCCTCGCGCATTTGCTGCCCGCGATGAACAATGGAGGCGGCCGCTTCGAAGCGTGACCGCTCGAACGACGCGCGGTAGCGCAGGTCTTTGGGCTTCAGGTCGTAGGCCTGCTTAAAGAATTCGTAGGCCTGTTCCGGGTTTTGCCGAGCCTCGGCGTCCTGGCCCTTGTTGAACAGTTCCTTGGCTTTGTCGGCGGAGGCGGCGGGGAGAGTTATTACCGCGACCAGCAACAGCAATTGTGCCGGGCGCATCAGGCGTCTCATTCGATAATCCTCACGAGATGGTCCTCTGAAATACGGTGATCGCCGGACAAGCGGTTCTCATAGAGTCCGCTACGCCCTGCCGGCGTTTTTCCCCAGGAAAGTTTGCGCGATTCACGAAAAAGATTTCGTTCCCGCGATTATAGCATCGCCTTTTCACACTCCCGAAGTGCTTGCGCGCACGGGAGTTATACTCTTTGGTCGTAGGACCAAAGGTTCCGGCTACCGGCAAGACTTCAGGCTTCCGGCTTCCGGTTTCCGACCGCGGTAATTGAAAGCCGAAGGCGGAAGCCGAGAGCCGGGAAGCCGGCTTGCGCTAAGATAACTATTCCTGAATTTAACCCTATGGCGCGCCAATCCACACATCAGACCAGGGCGAACCCGGAGAAATCTCCCCGGCGAGACCCTACCGCTGCCGGCCAGCGAGACGCCGCCGTCAATAGGATCGCTTCGCATAACTACTTCTTGCTGGAAAAATTTGAGGTGGGGGTAGCGCTGACGGGAACCGAGGTCAAATCCATCCGCGGTGGCCTGGCCAACCTGAAGGACTCCTACGGCCTGGTCAAGGACAACGAACTCTGGCTGCTGAACGCCCACATCGGGCCGTATGAGCATGGGAACATCTTCAATCACGCTCCATTGCGAACGCGTAAGTTGTTGATGCACAGGGATGAAATCCGCAAACTGATCGGCAAAACCCAGCAAAAAGGCCTGACCCTGATCCCGACTCGCCTGTACTTCAAGAACGGCAAAGTCAAGCTTGAACTGGCCCTGGCCAAGGGCAAGCAGCTATGGGACAAGCGGGAGACGGAACGGCGGCGCACGGCGGATAAAGAGGCGCGGGACGCGATTGGACGGAGCCGGAAGGCGTAAGGCTGCGCGAGTCGCGGCAGGTTGAGTCCAAGGGGTGCTGGTCAGTCTTGTGGCGCGGCTTCGGGCCTTTGGCCCGATGGACAGCCGGGGGCGGCTGTCCCACATTGTCCTGGTCCTAGTCGTGGTCCTATACCAGGGGCGGAATTTCGGGGGCGGCGGCTGGGACTGGCTGCGGGATGACGGGTTGAATGACCGGCAATGGAGTGATCGGCTGGACCGTGACGACCGGGACCATCATCCTTTGCTTCCAGTAGGAGACGGCGACTCCGCGCTGCCAGAAGCGCGGGATGAGCAGCAGGAACAGCGTGAACTCGCTTACCAGAAACGCGCCGATCAGGCTCTCAGGCTTGACGAACCTGTTCCACACCCAAAGGCCGCCAACCAGTACGATCGCTGCCACTATTGTGGCTATCACATAACTCGTAAGCAGACGCGCCAGACCCTGAAAAGTTTGCCTGAAGGCCGTCCCGATGGATTTCCGCACCGCGCGCTGGTCGCTCAACACCACGTCCGCCTCGGCCAGATCGAACCAGATGCGGAAACAAGTCATGATCAGGAAAATCACTCCCAGTCCAATCAGGCGAACTTCAGGGAGGAGCAATTCGTTCGTGCTCTCGGCGGCCTTCCGCTCGAGCACGCCGTGAATGCCGAATAGGGCAGCGGTGGCGAGCAGCATCACGATTCCGGCAACGCACAGCAGCCGGATATAGCGCCAGAGATTTCGTCCGCAGGCGCGAAAAAAATCCTCGCGGGGAAGACGATAGGTCGAGGCGTATCCCTGAAAAACTCCGGGAAGGAATAGGACCGTCGCCAGGAAGAACACGATGGCGAAACACACGCCAGCCGCTCCCATGGCAGCCATTTGCCCAAATTCCGGGCGCGCGAACAACTCCGACATGACCGCGGCGTCGAAACCGTGCACGAGGCGATCGGCCACGAGACTGTGATCGAGGACGACATGCGCGCTGGCGGTGAAGGCCGCTGTGCCAAACTGCGCGAACAGCAGGTTGAGCACCCAGAACCAGAAAATGTAGCGCTTATTGCGGCCGACCATGCCGAGGCCACTGCTCAGCAAACTCTTGTTCTCGCTCATGCGTTCATTCCTCAGTTCGAATTCCGTGTGAAAACTGTTACTAGACTGCCCACCAGGCCAGAGCCTGGCCGACCCACTGGGTCACGAAGCGCCAGTAATTCGAGAGTTTGTTGGCGGGCTTGGAATTTTCCGCCACGACATAACTATTGTTGAAGTCGTTGCGATCAATCTGCACGGTGTGGTCGGGATCAAGTTCCGCCGACACGACCTTGGCTTTTTTCTGGTAGCTGAACCGGGTCCAGCGGTTCACGCCGTCCCATTGCTCGCGGATCTTTTCGCCGTTGTCGAATTTGATTTCAACCACGACCGGCATCACGAAATCGCCCTTGCGCTGCAGTGCGACGTAGGACTGGTAGACGGTGTCATCCTTGGCGTCTTTGTCTTTTTTGTCCTTCTTATCTTTATCCCTATCTTTATCTTTCTTGTCCTTGTCCTCGAACCAGTTGACGGGGAATGAATCGATGTGAATGACTGCATAGTCCATCAACTGCGATCCATACACCGCCTGGTTGAAATACCAGCGCAGATCCCTGCCTGAAACTTCTTCGATGGTCTTCAGGAAGTCCTCCTTCACCGGATGAGTGAAGCGGTACTTCATGAAGTATGTGCGCATCGCCTTGGCCATGGTGTCTTCACCGATGATGCCTTCGAGGGTGAGCAGAACGCTGGCGGTCTTGCCATAGGTGATGCCGGCATAGGAACCGGAGCTGTAATAGTCGTAAGCCTTTTGCGCCATGGGATCACGCTCGGCGGCCGAGCCGATATAGCCTCCGCGCTGTGCTTCACGCTCGCTCAGGGTAGCGCCGGCAAGATTCAGCATGGATGTGTCCTTGCCAAAGATCGAATCCATCACTTTCACTTCGGTGTAACTGTTGATGCCCTCGTCCATCCAGGCGTCTTCAAACTCATTGGTGGCGACCATGCCATACCAGTACTGATGCCCGAATTCGTGCTCGACCACTACTTCGGGGAAAATCTTTTGTCCCGCCGGCGCGAACCAGCTGGCATCGCCGGTGATGAAGGTCGGATACTCCATGCCGCCCGCCGCCGAGTCTGGTTCCGGATCGACCACGGTCAGCGTCTTGTAGGGATACGGCCCGTACCACTTTTCGAAGCGGTCGATGGACTCGCGGGTAATCTCCTCGTGGCGCTCGGCCTGGCTCCAGTGTGCGGGTTGCATCAGGAAGCGGAGTTTGATCGGCCCCATCTGCGATTGGTATACGCTCTCGCGGACTTTGTAGCGCGGGCTGGCCGTCCAGGCGAAGTCGTGGATGTCGTCCCCGTGATACGTGACCGTCTTAGTGTTGTCGGGATTATTTACGTTACTGACTTCGACGCCGCTGGCGCCGACAACTTCGTTCTGCGGGACGGTTAGTTTCACGTCGTAGACACCGAAGTCGGCGAAGAACTCGGTGGTCGCGTGATACTGGTGGCAATTCCACGATCCGTTCCACCACACGCCGACTTTCGGAAACCATTGGCCCCCGAGCACGAAATCACGCTTCCATCCCGAGCGAGCCTCCGTCTCGGGAAACCTGGTTTGAAAAGCAATCTTGAACTGAACGTAGGCGCCCGGCGGAACCGGTTTGGCGAGGCGCAGATCGACCACCGTCTTGTCATCTTTATTGCCGTCATCGGGCGCGATGAACTGCAATTGTCCGGTCAGGTCGCCTTGACCTACGACTTCAAGGCTCTTGATGTCTTCCGAGCCATATTCTTTTTCCTCCCACTTGTCGTATCCGGTGTCGCGGCTGCCTTCGATCTTGGCTTCGCGCACCCAGGTGGCTTTGGGTTGAAAGGCGTTTTGATAAAGGTGGAAAGGAAAGTGGTCGAGCGCCTGTCCGGTCAGATTGTGGTAGGTGAGCACTTCGGAGGCATCGACGGTGTGCTTGGCCGGATCATACTTGGCGTCGATCTCGTAGTGCACCACGCGCTGGGACATTGGCGTGGGCGAATTGATGGCCGACGTGGTGTCAGGGATCGAAAGGGCTCCGGGCACTGCGATTGCCGCGGTGTTTGACCTTGCCGAGGGCGAAGCTTTGCGCGACGGCGCCGCAGCCTGCGGAGAAGCAGCAGTTACAATCCTGCGACTCAAGAATGCGGTAAGTCCGAGGGCCAACATCGCCACGACGACAACAGTCTTCCATCGAATCTGCATGAGAACCTCGCCTGTTCCGGTTAGAGGCTCTGAATCATATCGCAGGGTGGCGAACGTAGTCATCCCGCGAAGTCGTCCACAGTGCCTCGGCTCGAATTTCTTTGTGTCGATTGATGAGCTGTGGCAACGAGGGAGGATAGTACGTTGGTGATGGCTATCGGGCGGATGCGGCAAATGCGGCGTGGTCGTTTCCGGAAGAAGGCCTGTCGCCGCGTCGGGACTGTTCTCTGTCCTGAGGCTTGCTACTGCCCAACCTGAAATTGCCAACCATGGTCTGCAGGTCGAGGGCGAGTCCCGAGAGATCCTGGCAGGCCTTTGCGGTCTGCTGCGCGCCGGTCGCGGATTCTTTGACCAGCCGGGCGATCTGCTCGACATTGGAGTGAACCTGCTCCGAGGTGCTGGACTGCTCGGTGGCCGCGGTCGCGATCTGGGTGATCATTTCGCCGACCTGTTCGGACATTTGGATGATGGTTTTCAGCGAGTCTCCCGCTTTCGCGGTCGAGGTGACGCCCTCTTCGACTTCGCGGGTGCCGGTTTCCATCGCCGTCACCGCGACCCTGGTTTCGATCTGAATGCTCTTGATCATCTGCGCGATTTCCTTGGTGGCGGCGGTGGTGCGTTCGGCGAGCTTGCGCACTTCGTCCGCGACCACAGCGAAACCGCGGCCCTGCTCGCCCGCGCGCGCCGCTTCGATGGCGGCATTCAGGGCCAGCAGGTTGGTCTGGTCGGCGATGTCGTCAATCACACTGATGATGTTTCCAATCTGATCGGAACTCTTACCCAATCCTTCCATCTTCTTGGCGGTTGCGGCGACTGTGCCGGCGATCGCCTGCATTCTGGTCAGAGTTTCTTTCACAATCAACCCGCCGTGCTGAGCGGTCTCGGCCGCCTGACGCGCGGCGTCGGCGGCTTTGTTGCAATTATCGGAGACCTGCTGAACGGTGGACGACATTTCCTGCATGGAAGTAGCGACTTGCGTCGTCTGATCCTTTTGAGCTTCCGCGCTCTGCGCCTGTTGCGTGGCGGAGGAGGAAATCTGTTCGCTGGCGCTGGCTACGTGCTCCGCGGTACCGGCGATCGACTGGATGATGCCGCGCAGGTTGTTCTTCATCCGGTTCAAGGCTTCTCCGGCGTGGCCGGTTTCGTCGTCGGAAACAATCTGCATGTCGTCGACGGAGAGATTGTTGCCGGAGATCTCCTGAATCATGTCAACCATTCCGGCCATGGCTCCGGTGATCGAGCGCGTCACTACGAGCGCGATCGCAAATCCGGCCACGACCCCGACGAAGGCCAGCAGCAATACCGTGGTGCGCACGCGCGCTTCGATTCCCGCCCGGTCTTTAGCTACGTCACTTTTTAATTTGTCCTGAAAGGACTGCATTTCCGCGACTGCATTGGTCAGGCGAGTGCGAACTTCCCCGGTTTGCGGACTGAGGGCGAGGGCGACTAACTCGGCTGATTTCCCCGCGCGGCGCAATTCGATCTCGTTGTCGGCGACGGCGCGATATGCGTCGTACTGGCTGCGGATTTCAGCCTGCAGACGTTTTCCTTCGGCGTAGATCAGCAGTCTCGCCAGCGCGTCCATGTGGTCGCGGAATTCCTGTTTTCCGGCTTCGTCTTGTTTTAATGCGTTTTCTTCTCCCGCGGGCAGGAAGTCCCGCACCGCCGCGGCCTGCTTTTCGACGGCGGCGTTGATTTGGGAAACCAGCTCTT
>Ga0210388_10004566_pt1 | contig 10849 bp, 9 predicted proteins | sample IncBWC19OmetaG_FD_155485 | JGI IMG/M metagenome (GOLD analysis project Ga0210388, IMG submission 155485) | Forest soil microbial communities from Barre Woods Harvard Forest LTER site, Petersham, Massachusetts, United States - Inc-BW-C-19-O ...
CTACGGCGATGCCGCGCGCTTCGATCGTATCGCTGCCCCCGAGATAAACCAAATACAGCAACTGCGAGCCGTCGGCCGAAAGGTGTGCTACGAATGCTTCGCTGGTTCCCGTCGTGGAACCTGGCTTCGGCGACACACCCGTCACAAATTCGCTGCCATCCGGTCCAAGCGCGATTCCGTTGGCACGGTCGTAAAGACTGCGGCCGACATAGGTCGTATAGCTCAGCACCGGGTCGATGATCAGCGGTTTATTGGAATCGTAGGAACCCACCTTGAAACCAATCCTGTTCCGTTCCAGTCGGCTGTAGTTCCCCGCGACCAAGCGGCGCTCTTTGCCGATGCTCTGATAGATAATCGGCTTTTGCAGTTCTAGTCTTCCGGAAGAAGTGACGAGGATAAGATTACCTTGCTCGTCCAGCGTCATCCTTCTGGCGCCTTGCACCTCAAGCAAGATCATCTTGGGGTCGACGCCCGGGGCGACCACGAAGTCATATTCTAAGCGGCCTTCGTTCCCGTGATAGATGAGGTCCACTCCCGGATAAATGTCGCGGTAGCTGACTCGGCTATAGTTCGGGATCCTGGTTTGCCATTTCTGGGAATCGTTACCGATAAAGTAGAAACTTTTTTCGGAGAGCTCTTGGGAAGCGGAGATAGCGGCATTCACGTTCCCGCCCGCGAGCTTTAAATGCAGTTTGGATTCTGTGACACGGAACTTTTCGCGAGGTGGCAAGGAGATGGTTTTATGGGGTAGCGGACCTCGAGCAGGCAACGTCGGACTTGAAAGATTGAGCACCGCCTCATCGGGGAGCAGAGAAAGTGCATACCCGTGCCCGTTCGCCAAGAATTGGACTGGGGCGGGCGCCTGTCCGAGATTGGCCTCGAAGCTCAGCGGCGGATTCGCAAATAGGATCGAAGGCTTGGCGGCGGAGCGAATCTGCATTCGGGGTGACACGGTTTGACTCTGGTTGGTCGCGGGGAAATTATTACTCGCCCTGGCGGAGTCCCCGTCCTTCCAGTACTGGACTCTGCCAGGCGTTTTGATCGCCTGTAGGAAGTCCAAGCTTATCCGCTCGTGAAAGATTCCTCTCGCACTAATGAGGATTGAGCTTGTGATCGCGAGGCAGATGGCAAGTTTCCAGCCAATCTTCGCAGTGCGGGAAGGTGCGGCATTAGAATTCGAAAGAAATTCCCGAGTCAGTGAAGTAATCATGCGGTGGAATGCCCTCAGGTCCATCACAGCCTCCGTCACGATCGTTTGGGTTCCGACTCCCTCCAACCAAGTGAGCATCTGTGGCGCAAGGAACAGGCAAATTGTGCAGGCGCCTTACTGTTGTGTATTGTCGAAAATTCGCATCCAATATGCATTGCGCAAACGCGCAGGAAAACCCGTCATGAATCTCAAAGTTTTTTTAATGTGTGGAATTTCGCTGGGGGCGAGTTGCTACGGAGCCAAACCGCAGATAGTTCTCCGAGCCGTACCTCGTCCGAGTACGCCTCCTTCCGTCCAGGAAAGCAACCCAGTAGTGGCGAACAGGGCACGGCGATGGCCAATTCTCTTTCGAAGAAACTCATGATTCCTCAGGGCTTAAAGAATCTAGTCGCTCTGCTGACGCTCGCTATGTGACAACTGTTGCGCACTGTTGGCAGTTTAATAGCTGGAAGACATCTCCAAGATCGAGCACCAGCCGTCTGGCTGGGAGCAGCACACTGTCCCTCGCCAAAACCAAAAACACCGTTGAAATGCAGAGCATGATTACCAGCGAAGGTGAGGTCTCCACCGCTCTGCGGCTTGTCAAGAGACTCATCGCAGCTGAGCAGTTGAGCCAGATGAGGTTTTTGGTCCTGCTACGATTCTGCGATGCGCCGGTTGTTCTTTTCATTCACTTCAACGCCCTCGTGCGGTTGCTCCTCGCGAATTGAACGTCTGGTAGAGGCCAGATGCTCACGCATAAAGTGAATTTATTTAAATTGTTTCCCATGAGATAGTTAACGCACCCAGTGATTTCTCACAAGCGTCTTGAATGAGCCGAAACTCGCGGTTGAAAATCGAAGAAGAACTTGCCGTAAAGACAGCGAAGTGTTTCCCTGCGCGCCCGTAGCTCAGTTGGATAGAGCGTCTGGCTACGAAGAAAAAGCTCAAATCCCACTAGGTCGTTTCTTTGGCGTCGTTTAAGCGCGATCCGGTCGCGTGTGGAACCCCTTCGATTGTCCCAACCGTCGTCCCAACTCCGTACCAACAATTGGGCCACTATCTGCAAAATCCGCGGCCATGCCGAAAGTCGATTTCCGCGAAGAAGTCGTAAACGTCGCTCTTGCCGGACTTCTTGAGCACGGCCGCCTGATCGAGGGTCGCTAGGTGGCGAACGTGGTCGATGGGAAAGTGAATCTGTACGGGAATTCCCCGGGATTTGTGGAAGAGCTTATTGGGACGGCGCTTGCGGGGGTTGCTTGGTCCTTGCGAGGAAGCCCGCAAAGCGCGGATCGGAGTGCAGCGAGCTGAATTCGGATTCCTGGGGCAAATCATCGTAGAGGTCCGGCCTCGGCGAGTCATCGAGGCTGCGGTTGAGATAAAGGAAAGCGGCGGCGCTCTTGCCTTCGAGCGCGTAGAGACCGGCGAGATTGTATTCGGATTCGGCAGTGCCCGGGGCTTTGGTGCCAAGGACTTTGGTGCGCCGCGCCAAAGTGTCGAGCATCAGGGCTTCCGCGTCCGCGTAACGTTGTTCTTTTTCGAGGATGAGGCCCAAAGTGTTCTGGGTGACCAGGGTGTCCTGCTGGTCCGGGCCGAGGACGCGGCGCTCTGAGTCCAGTGTCTGCCGGCAAATGTGCTCGGCTTCGGGCAATTTGTTTTCGTGATACAAGGCGTCGCCGAGCGCCCCTCGAAACACCAGCGTCTGGCGATTGTCCGGGCCGACCACCCGCGTTTCGCGATCGAGCAGTTGGCGATACAGAGCCTCCGCTTCTGGATAACGTTTCGCACCAAGATAGGCGAGTCCGAGGTTGCCCAAGATCAGCAGAGTGCGTGGATGCTCCGGGCCAAGGACGCGCTGATCCGCACCAACTACCTGTTTGAAGGTGGCTTCCGCTTCGGCATATTTGCTTTCCTCGAGAAGGATGCTGCCGACGTTGGTCAGGGCGTCCAGGGTCGCGGGGTGATCGGGGCCGTACTGTTTCAAGTTGAGACCGTAAACGGCCCGGAAAGATTTTTCGGCATCGGCATTCTTGCCCTGATAAGCATAGGTGATGGCGAAATTGGTTTGAATGCGCGCGGCGATGCTGGACCGCAGCTTGGGATCGGGCACGTGGTCCACATTGGCGGCAAGGTCGTGCAGCACGGCTTCGCAGCCCGGGAAACGGCCCTGTTCGAGCATGAGAGCGGTCAGGGCCAGGCCGTTCAGAAGCGTGTCCGTGTCGCCGGGCCCCAGAGATTTGCGGGCTGCGTCGTAGGCCTGCTGCGCGAGCTTTTCGGCTGCGGGGAGTTGCGATTCAGCGTCCAGGACTTCCGAGAGGGAACTCATCGAACTCAGGGCTTCACGGCTCTCCGGGGCGAGAACTTTGGAGCGGATATCCATGGCGCGGCGGAGTAGGGATTCCGCTGCCTTGTATAAGCCGAGGTTGTAATAAACCTCGCCCATTGTATGCATCATCTGGGCCTGCATTTCGGGATCTTTGGCGAGACCGGTGTCGATCTCTTTGGAGGCCTTGTCGAGGACTTCGCGAGCGGTGATGGAGTTGCCGCGGGCCTGGCTGGGATCGGAGACCCTGAACATCTTGGTCATGAAGTCGGCGATGCGGTTGGCGCGATCGCGCTCGCGGGCCGTGCGGTCGCGCTCCTGGGTGATGCGGCGAATCTGAATCGCCTGCATGATTGAAAAGGCGACCAGAACAAGCAAGGCAGCGGCGGCTATGGAGACGGCGAGGCGGTGACGCCGGGCATATTTTTGCAAACGATAGGCGGCGCTCGCGGGGCGCGCCGCGACGGGTTCGTTGTTGAGAAAGTGTTGGATATCAGCGGCAAATTCGCTGGGAGTGCCGTAGCGGTGGGCGCGATCGCGCTCGAGGGCTTTCAGCGTGATCCAGTCGAGGTCGCCTCTGAGTTCGCCGACTAATTGTTGCGGCTCGGTGGACCGGAGCTTGGCGGTTTGCGTGGCAGTGTCGTTCTGTGTGGTGGTCTCTTTACGCAACTGGATGCTGGGAGGTTGGGGGTCTTGTTCGTAGATTTTGCGGAATTGTTCCTGGCGGAGCTCATTGCGCCACTGGGAGAGGTCGAAGGGTAGGGTACCGGTGAGGAGTTCATACAAAATGACGGCGAGAGAGTAAACGTCGGAGCGCGTGTCCACGTCGCGAACTTCGGGGTTGGCTTGCTCGGGACTCATGTAGACGGGCGTGCCGATGAAGTTTCCGGCGCGGGTGAACATGGTGGCGAGAGGGTCGCGGTCGCCGATGGCCTTGGCGATGCCGAAATCAATAATGTGCGGAGCGGGCTTGCCGTCGATTTCGTCGACGAGGATGTTGGCAGGTTTTAGATCGCGATGAAGGATGGCTTTCTGGTGCGCGTGCTGGACGCCTTCGCATACTTTGAGGAGAAGCTCCAGGCGTTGGCGGATGGAGAGCCGCTTCTGATCGCAATAGAGCGTGATGGGGATGCCGGGGACGTACTCCATGACGAAGTAGGGGGTGCCGTCGGGAGTTGTGCCGGCGTCGAAGACCTTGGCAATGGCGGGGTGGTTCATGCGGGCGAGAGCCTGGCGTTCGGACTCGAAGCGTTCAAGGAGGACGTTGTCGGAGACGCCGACGCGGATGAGCTTGATAGCGACAAGGCGCTGGAGAGGAGCGGTTTGTTCGGCGAGCCAGACCTGGCCCATGCCGCCTTCGCCGAGTTTGCGCACCAGGCGATAAGGCCCGATGAGACCGGGGGTGGTAAACGTGGGGTCCGCCTCTGGCGTGTAGGACGCTGAAGTTTGCAGAGTTTCGCCGGAGTCGAGCGGTGCGGGGTTCGTTTTTGTGGGCTCTGATTGGGGGTTTCCGGAGGGGTCTAAGGTGCGGTCGTCAGGACCGTCGGGCTTCGCCATATTGCCTCGGATTGCTATCCCTGGATTGCGGCAAGCATATCACGAAAACTCGGATGTCTTGTTGTAGCGGAATAACCACCGGCTCCGATTGTCTCGCTGCGTAGTGGCTGATCAGTGGGCGAATAGTTCGTCTAGTTGCACGACGTTTTTCGGTCCGAGCCACCGCATCAGTTTCTCTTCGAAGCAGCTCAATTTTCGGCTCATCGCACATCCTTTAATGTCGTATGGTCAAGAATCTCAAACTCATTGAAAAGGCTTGGTTTCCGTTCTCGTAATTTCCCCAGACAAACTGCTTTCTGAAACCTCAAGAGCAGGTACAATCCGGGTTCGACAATCAAGTTTAGGGAGGCTCTGGAATGATTTGGGCTCGCATTCTTGTTTACATCACCGAAACCGCAGACCAGGAACTTTTACTGAGGAACGAATATCTGGCGAATTCTGGGGTCGTCCCAGAGTTGACCAGGAAACTGAGCGGTTTGTGGTGCGGATGGCGAAGGAAAATCCCGGGTGGGGCAATTTCGGGCGTTTTCTGCGGACCTTTGTAGCACGCCGATTTGGTGGCGCAGAGCATAATTCTTCATCGGCTCAGACGGTTCGAGGTTTTACGCCCTCAATGTCTCAACCGGATGGGCGGAAACTCTCGGAATTTGACGGCGTTCAGTCTTCCATTCGCCGGAAAGACGAAGGGATGTGCCACCCGTCCCTGCCTAAAATGCTATCCGTCGCGAATGCCTTTAAAATCAGCGACCACCAGTACAACCCGCGCTAACCCGGCGAAAGGATGTAGCAACGTTTCATGCCCCGCAGCTGGAGAATAACAATTGGCCAGCCACATGGCTCTCCTGCGACCTGAGCATTTGCGGACGACACGCAAATGTAAGAAACAAGAAGGATTGCTAAACACCGATGAATGGCTGATCGCATGGTTTCTCGTGGCAAAAGGCTCATCCGCTGGTGCTCCGCTGCAACGTCAATATCTCGATCTGAATTTTTTCGCAGAGTCAAGAGACCGAACTTGTGCTTCCGACTGGGGGTCATTGGGGTTTTTCGAAAACCAGGATGTGCTGCAATGGCAGTGTCTCCAACGTCTGCAAGTGTGCAAGCCCGACAGCTTTCATCTCTGTTTTGACCTGCTCCACGGACATCTTGTGCACCAATTTAATGTGCACATCGGGATCCTCCTTGCGGTATTCGACAAAGACTACGCGACCGCCGGGCTTCAGGGCCTCGCGGATTTTGGTCATGACTTCAAAGGGGTAGGCTAGCTCATGGTAGACGTCCACCATCAGCACGAGATCCACGGCTTTCGCAGGCAGATTTGGATCCGTTTCGCTACCCTTCACCGCCTCCACATTCGTAACTTTCAGCGCCAGCGCACGTTGACGGATTGTCTGAAGCATTTCGTCCTGGATTTCGACGGCCAACACCTTACCGGCCCTGCCAACTCTCGGAGCAATGCGGAATGTAAAATAGCCAGATCCAGCACCCAAGTCCACTACGGTCTCACCGGCCCGGAGTTTCAGAGCATCTAGTACGATTGAAGGTTTCTCTTGGTCATCGCGCTCGGGGCGGTCTAACCAGGGGATGCCTTCCGGTCCCATCACCTGAGCGATTTCTCGACCCAAGTAGAACTTCCCCGTACCATTTTGGTCATGAATGGCTCGCGTCTCATAAAGAGGCCGGTGCGACTCAACGGCTTCCTGTACATGCGGATCGACCGAGGGGAGAGTTGTTCGGAACGTAGATTCAGGAGTTTGTTGTTCGCCCGGAACGGCATGGGCGCCACCAGCGATCAATGCCAATGCGAGAGCGACAAGGACCCGACGGTGTTTGAGATTGAGAATCATGAACACCTCCCGACTACGGCGCAGACTATCGCAGCGCCATATAGATTTCCACCTACTTACTTCAGTTACCGGCGTGCTTGCTCAGTCGCCCACTGGTCTTCACGAGTCGTTGCTGCCGAGCCAGTACAACGCATTGAAAAGGCTTGGTTTTCGCTCGCATAATTTCCTCGCGCAGCAGGTTTCTGAAACCTCAGGCGGAACGACATGTATGAGTTGGGGGATTGGGAGCCGGATGCCAACGAAGTCGAGCGCGGCCTGAGCGAGGGACGCTACGTGGCGAACATGGTCGACGGGAAGGGGACAAGCCTCCCGGCTCGTATTGCGAGGCGTTGTACGTACAAATGTATTGACACCTATAAGAGAAGACCATATGCTCTCGTGGTGGCGACCAGGTTATGCGATTTGAGTGGGATGAACAGAAAAACCGGCAAAACCTTCGCAAGCACGATGTTCGCTTTGAAGCGGCCATGCTCGTTTTCGATGATCCCTATGCTCTTACCCAACGCGACTTCGCTTCTGAGGATGAGGAGCGGTGGATAACCGTTGGAGCCATAGGCCCCGGTTCTTCTGCTGGTCGTCCATACTTTCTATGAGGAACAAGGCGAAGAAATCATCCGTATCATTTCGGCTCGTGCTGCTGAGTCGCATGAAAGGAGAGCCTATGAGGAAGCTCACAATGGAGCAGAAGCGAGACATCCGCGCCATCGCCGCAAAAAGAGACCAAGACATTGATTTTTCCGACCTGCCCCCGGTTCTCGATTGGACCGGAGCGGAAATCGGCAAGTTCTATCGGCCAAAGAAGAAACCCGTAACTATGCGTCTGGATTCCGACATCATTGACTGGCTCAAAGCTGATGGTCGTGGTTATCAAACCAAAGCGAATTGGCTGCTGCGGAACGCCATGCTTCATTTGACGAAAGAAGCGAGAATCAGTCGGCGAAGAGTCGCCCCGCGGGGCCGTAAGGCCAGAGAGGGGAAGGGAAAAGGATGATTAATGGTCCCTGAGGCGGCCGTGACAGTGCGGGATTCTAACCAACTACAGGGCAGCGTTCTAACGTTCTAACCATCTGAACTACGTCCCCAGCCGTGGAATCAACAACTTGCCGTAAAACCTTAAGGAACAAGGCCGTTGCAAGTTTCGCATATAGCGCACGTATTGCTTGTGGTGCATACGGTAGCTGTAGTCGCCGCCTGAGCCAGAACGCATTGCCCTGCTTGTCTCGATGATAAATCAGGCCGGGATGGTCTTCTTGTGATGGACTTTCCCGGTATCCTTAATATATATGCGCTGATTGTGAGCCCAGCGCCCGCTGTCACGTCGACTTTATGCCACTTCCCTCTCGTAGTACTTCAGCAGACCTCCCAGTCGTTCTCGGCACCGCACTGCTCCTTTGTTCCTTCTTGCTTCCGGCCGCGAAGGAAACAAGATCCGGTTGTCTTTGCCCTGAAGGTTGCGCTCCCCGTGGTAATGTACGAGACATTGCTGCAATGCTCGCCGCTGCGAAGATTCTCCAAACAGGATCAACCTCGACAGACATTCTTCTTTGACCGATCTCACCGCTCCCGAGTATCCCTGTGTCACCCAGCAGTGTCAGTCTTCGATGGCCTGGCGATGATCACGCGAGACGAGTTGTTGTATCAGACGTCCGATCAGACACCGAGATGCGTCATCGTCCGAATGCCCACGCTACCATCAGCTGGAACTCTTCTCGCCAGAATGCGCCACCGTGCGACCCAGCTCGCTCATTCATGACGACATCCGCATCTGCACCGCGCAGCGCGTCCGCCCACCTCCTTGCGTTCTCGAGGAAGAACGGCTCCTGTGTGCCAGCGACAAAGTATGTGCGCGGAAGCGGACTCGGCATAATGCCAGGCGGCTTGTAACCGCCGCCAGGCGAGGCGCACAAGACCGCACCGTAGACATGTGGATGCCGAAGCCCTAGAGCGAGGGCCAGCTCTCCACCCGCCGAGACGCCGAACACTGCGGTACGTTCAGTGGGCAGCGCCACGCCAAACCGCGAGTCCGTCCATCGGCGAACGTCCTCGACGAAGAACTTCTCGTGTGCCGCGAACCGCTCCGGCTCAAAGCCCGGTGAGTACTCATGGAGCCGCAGCGTCTCATCGGTCAGCCCATGTACACCGACGATCATTGTGGACGCTACGTCGACCTTCTCGAGCAACCGGCCCCACTTCGAGATTTCCTGACCGTCACCGCCGAAGACGATTGCTTCGGGCGGGTCCTGTGGAACATACACCGTGACCTGCCTTCCACCGTCGTACTCGAACATCTCGGTGACAAACTCTCCCGAGACTGTGCCGGTGGGCTTGGCGGGCGCTCCGTCGGACTCACTTAGCTTGCGGTTGACGTGATTGCTCGCTTGCTTCTTCATGGCCTTGCCTTCATTTTTAGAACTTTGGAACTCCAACATATTTATTGTGAATCGCCTGGAAATGATCTGTGCCCGGCTTAGGTAATCGGACGGTAGCGGCTTGCGCAAACCTATGAAGTAGAAATTGCCCAGAATGGCGACGCTAGCCTTCGGGTCATTCCGAGGGCACCGACATTTTATCCCTAGTCATCAACTATCCGACAGCCTATTGCGGATGATTCCCGCAGGTTTGAGCGCCCTATGGCGTGCTAGAGGGGTCAACCCGGGGGTTAGCACCCGCAAGCCGCCTTCTGAGACTGTTGTGTGATGTTGGATAAGTAGTGATAAAGAACGGTATCGCCAACAGCGCACGATCGCAATCTCCCGAGCTCTTCCAGCCACAACCGCCTACAAAATATCCGTAATTCTGGGAAGAGCTTTGCGCGATGTGCCGCGTCGACACGGAATTCGATCCACCGTAAGAAGGGGTCTTGGATTGTTGGGGTGAACGTCCTTTATCATTCCCAATCCTGATGAAGAAGCAAGGCGGCTGGACAGACGTGGCGATGGCGGTAGGAGACATTTTGACGAGAGGTCGAAATGCTAGCCGCAATTACCTGGTAAACAGCTGCCGACTTATCGCTACTAGAGCCAATTCTGAGTTGATGTAGCTGCTCTGATAAAGGGCACAGATGACCAGGGTTCTTACTGCAGGGCCAAATACTGATGCATAAAAGCGATGGCCATGCTGCCCTCGCCTACTCCACTCGATACTCGTTTTATGGAGTTGTGGCGTACGTCTCCGGCGCAGAACACGCCGGGTAGGCTGGTCTCCAACGGGAACGGGTGGCGCTTAAGCTTCCAGGTGGTGAGGTCGCGCCCGGTGCAGATGTAGCCGCGTTGGTCCCGTTCCAATTCGCTTGGTAGCCATGATGTGTTGGCATCGGCGCCAATCATTACAAACAAGGCGTCCGCGCCTAAGCTTTGAGTCGTCTCTTTCTGATTTGGCGCTTTGGCGCGAACCTCAATTCGTTCCAGACGATCTTGGCTTCAGCTGAAACAACCTGGGTGTAAGGAAGCACTTCGACGTTGGCCTTCGACGCAATCTGATCATTCAGGTATTGCGACATGGAGAGCTTTAGCCCTTTACCCCGCACCAACACCTTGACCTCAGCCGCATAGTTCGAAAAAAACATGGTAGCCTGCCCGGCTGAGTTGCCGCCTCCTACGATGAGTACCTTTTGGCCGATCACATTGATCGCTTCCGGACGAGCCGCTCCATAAAATACGCCGCGCCCTAACAGCCGCTCGCCACCTTTCATTTCCAGCCGGCGCCAGTCCACGCCTGTGGCCAACACCATGGCGCGGGCCGATACAGTCTGGCCTCCATCGAGATGGCACACATAGCCATCATCGCAGCGGGTAAGCTTTTCAACGGAGCGCGTAATTGCAACTTCTGCGCCAAAACGAGTTGCCTGCTTGAATCCGCGCCCGGTCAGATCCTCCCCCGAAATACCCTCAGGAAAACCCAGATAATTTTCGATCCGGGATGACGTCCCTGCCT
>Ga0210388_10004568_pt1 | contig 10846 bp, 26 predicted proteins | sample IncBWC19OmetaG_FD_155485 | JGI IMG/M metagenome (GOLD analysis project Ga0210388, IMG submission 155485) | Forest soil microbial communities from Barre Woods Harvard Forest LTER site, Petersham, Massachusetts, United States - Inc-BW-C-19-O ...
CCGAGCTGGTTATGACGCGGGGTAACACGAAAATCGTGTTTGCCCGCTTTGTTCATTTCCTGCTCAAATGCTGCATGCCTGGCCTGGTACTCGAATACGACGATGATGATTACGAACCCTGTGAACGCAGCGCCCGAGATAATACTCACAATTACGAGCAGTGTCATGACGGACCCGCTCCTTTCGACAGTCTCGATTTCCCGTTCATGATTGCCTGCCATTCATGCTTGGCGTAGTTCCACCGGTCGATAGCCCACAGAACCTCCCGGTTAGGCTGTCCCACCATGTACGAGGTACGCCGGATAGTCGAGTACGCACGTCCCAGGACTTCCCGCAGCGTCCGCACATACAGGACTTCGGAGTCCTCGATGAGCCACGGCTCACGGGACAGTACTCTTATCTGCCATTTGCCAATGGGCCCGCTCCCATTGTGGAGCGGGCCCGGCGTCGGTGCTTCGTTCATATGGCTTTGTATGCTCCGTTCAGGTCGAAAAGCAGGTTGTTTATGTCGCTGACGAGATACGAGTAAGCGTCTTGTGCTGACCATGCCTGGTAGTAGGCGAACATCCGGTTAAGCTTGTGTATGTTCGTTGCAGCGTGATGAAGCTTGCCGAACAACGCCAGATTTTCGTCGTTGGTGAGGTTATCGAACATTGGAGTGATCCTTTCCTTCCGGGTGTCTGCGGTTCAGGCACCTGTCACAGTCCCGCCGTAGCGGGACCATGACCAGCGTCAGAGCCTAGTCTGTCCATGTAGCATTAATGCGGCGGGTGATGTCTATTTTGTGACCTTCATCTTCAGCAGTCATTACGGCGATTTCGCGCGCCATGCTGCCGGTTTCAGCTTTGACGGTAATCCGAATCCACAACGCAGTTTCGTTACTTACCGGAATGTCTACGGCGAAAGTACGCATTTTTGCCTCCTATGTCACAGTCCCGCCGTAGCGGGACCATGACCAGCGTCTGAGTCAGAAACCTGCTAGAAACTCATCAACTCTCATCTGAGCATACTCAAAGCACTTCTCGTCTTCATCTTGAGTTAGCGTGTCGTTCTCGGTTTTGCCGAAGAAAAGTTCGGCCGCGTTTGCGTGCTCAGAAATCCAGAGGTTCTCTGCTTCGATGTTCCGTGTTTCGCTCATACAGATAATTTACCATGAAACACAGCAGTTGAAGGTTACGACTGCATAACAAAACCGGCCGCCTGATTCAGCCGGCCGGTTCTGGTTGCCCACGTTACTTCCGTCCTAGTCGCAGCCCACGTATCTTCCCCTTGTTTTCGCTCGCGTAGAACACCTGGTCACCTTTCCTTTTTCCGTACTCCCGTTCCATCGCTCGCCTGATTTTTCTTCCCTTGAAGGACAGCGGCAACGTGATCCCTCATTCTGTTGTGATGCACCCTGATCCTCCACTCAAACAGCGCAGACCAGACAACCGACGCGAGCAGGTTTCCCAGGATGATCCCATCCGGCCACCCAACCAGCGTGATCACCAGGTAGTGGTAATGCATTGTCCTGTGTACCCAAAAATTACCCGCCGAAAATAACCAATGATGTAACATCAACCGTCGTGTCTGCCAGCGGAGACGACACAGCACCGCTCTTGCCTTCAACGACTCGGAGCAGGTACCAGAGTCCCAGAATCACCAGGCCCATGGTTACGTAATGAACCGGCCCGGCTTTGGCTTCAAGATTCACGCCGCTACCGCCGCATCTTCAGCGGCGGGCGCAGCATCACCAGCCGCCGGGCCTGCGTTCTGCACAACTGTCTTGGCTTTATCCTCACTACCGGTCAGGCGTATCACCCCGACAATGATCAGAATAGCGCCGAAAACAATCAGTGCTCCGCGCTCGGCAAGGTCCTCAACATCGGTTTCGATGCCGAGCCCGGAGAGGATCGCGGGTATCCACGTGGCCGGGTTCGTGATGCTGAAACTGTCCAGGCTGGCAGTCGCAGTCGTTCCCGTGCCCTGCGCTGGTCCCGCTGTCACGTTCCCGGACACGCCGGCCGCCGAAAGAATCGAATTCGCATAGCTCATTCCTGCCGCAATATCGTCGGGACCTGCATTGTACGCTGCCAGAGCGTCTTGGACGTTACCGCCAAACTGGGCTAGCAACTGTTTCATGTAAACGTCGTATGCTTTAGCTTCATCAGACGGGTTATCTTCAGTGCCAGGCTGCACACCTGCCTGCGAGGCAACTGAGTTGTACGTGGACGGAAGAAACTGCAGCCATCCTTCCGCCCCCGCACTCGACGTAACGTCAGCCTGAAACCCGGACTCGTCATTTGCCTGCGCTGCCAGCACGTCATACGAAATCCCCGTCGCAGCACTCATTTCCTGCAGCAACGGAACATACTGGGCGGGTACTGTGATTGTCACTGCCGCCTGTTCCTGGTAAACACGCCACGGTCAATCGTCGCTTCAATCCGTTTCACTCTTTCGTCTACGTGACGCAACGTCGTGTCCTGTTCTGTCAGTCTGGATGACAGTCTCCAGAACACACCCATTACTGCTAGCACCGGTGACGCTGCTTCAATGACAACCGCCCAGTTCACCACGGGGCAAGACCGCCAGCAGGCCACGGCAGTTTCCTGCCCCGGTTATCGAACGCATCCCACAAAAGGGTAAGGCCAATAATTGCCAGCGCTAGACCTACCGTCACTTCCCAACCGCGAGATTGAATCCAGTGATCCCCCGGCTTCGGCTTCAGCGGATTTTTCACTAGCATTCCCCTTCATATGCTCCGGTTCGGTATGTCGTCCACGGATTCCAGTCAGTGCCGTTATCTGAGATAGTGATAGCGGAGCGTACATTGACAGCAGGATCAATAGAGGCCAAAACTCCCCAGGACGGTTTATTGATCTGCCAGAGTCCAACGTCATCTGTCGGAGAAACGGCCAAGGTGTCTCCACCGGATTCTGCTCTGCTGATTTCCGCTGCCGTGAATGCTTCATCTGGGTTACCTCCCGCAGAATCCCACAGTACTTCCAGATCGCGACATGAATACAGCAATGGCATCACAGACGTACTGGGCAGACGTACAGCCTGCTTGGCTGCCAGCACTGCCCGTCGCAGTCGCAGCAGGTATTCCAGATGCTCAACATGCCAGTCATGCAAGCAGTGAGCATCACACACAACTGCCCGTTCGGGCATGATAACAACCGGATTCGAGCCAGACATGATTACCTCAGATCTGCAACCTCAGACCAGGATGGACAATACCGCCAGAACCGATAGCGTGAGAATTCAACTGCAATAGCGTCTGCGGTTCAAGCCCGTACTTGCTGGCAATCGTAGACAGCGTCTCACCCGGAGTCACCGTATGAACCGAACGCAACGGTCGGATATCCCGTTTCGTGACAGGACCGGCGGAAACAGGAGACGACATTGAATAAGTAGTAGCCATAAGTGGGTGTAACTCTTTCCCGGTGGAAGCGGAATCGGCTTGCCAGTACCGCCAGGCACAACCTGACCGGCATTCTGGCCGGTAGCCTGGAAAGCTGCAAGGAACTGAGCAGGCGTTGCATTATTCACCGTGCCCGCTGGAGTAGTGTACGAAAGATTATCCTCCGTATCCGATGTACTCCCCGTACCCGTAACCGGGGTAGACGTGGTAGTACCCGAACCGCCAGACGCGGCAACAGCAGACGGAGACAGATCAGCACTGATATCCGACGCGAGCTGAGACGCGAACGCACCGGAATTATTACCGCCGCCGCCATAACCACCGCCGCCACCCGACCCAGACGAATTAGCAGTCGTCTGCCCGAGCGCTGCCAGATCAGCAGCACTCCCATACGGATAGCCGGTAGCAGGATCAATATTCGCGGTAGCGGGAGACGCAGTACTGGAAGTACTGGACTTCGACTTGAACACGAAGAATGCTGCTACGAGTATCCCAGCACCTAGCGCGAGTATTGCAATTTTATGCTTCTCAAAAAAAGCATTTTTATTTTTACCGCTTCCGGGTGCTGGCTTGTCACCTGCTTTATGTGCGGATTCGGAAGGATGGATTTCAGGATCAGCCATTTACCCACCTGCCCCGGTGTGAACGATTGTGCCCATGTACTGGCCGGGGCCGCCTGGGCTTACCGGCGCCTGCGCAGCCTGATTAACACTGTTCTGCCACTGAGACGGAGAATTACCACGCGGCACAAAACCAGCAGACGGCCCGTACATCCCGTACAGCCGAGACTGACCCGGAATAACCGGCATCACTTCCGCGAGATAACCCTCATTCCGGTAATTGCAGATAAGCCCGTAACCCGTGTACTGCCAGCCATTAGACAACTGCACGTCCCGGTTACCACGCGACATGTTATACCGGGCGAACGTGACTGGGGCAGTTTCAATATCCGCCTGACCGTACAGAATGTGAGGATTCGGAACCGTCCCGGCATACACGCCAATGGGAATACCCAGGTTCTCTCCGGGTGCTCCCATTGACGCATTATGCTCGTCCTCACCGGGCGGCAGTACGGCAGCAGCCGGATTGTTCCGCCCGAACATCTAGCTAGTTCCTTTAACATTAGCCCCGGTCAAGGTTGTTCCCAGGTTATTTACGCCTGTGAACAGTGAACCGGCCGCTGTCGAGAAACCGGAAGCGTGCGTTACTGCCAGCACAACCAGCGAGCCGACAAAAAACAGTGTGATCAGTTTCGTGATCTTATCCACAACACGACTTCCTTTACTTACCGGTAAGCTTGGCAATGATCTTCTGAAGCAGATCAGCCGGAAGTTCCTTCAGTTCATCAATCACCTGATCTTCGGGAGCAGGCGGCTGCGGAATAACCGGATCAGGCGCAGTCTCAGCAGCCGGTTCCGGTTCCTGCATCTGAGATTCAGTAGCCGGATCAGGCTCACTCCCGGTCGGGATGGCAATACCGTGTTCCTGGACACCGATCCGGTCGCCAACCTCCTCAACCGCCGCAATCGCACTTTCAGCTTTGACAACAATCTGACGTACAACATTACCGGTGAGCACGTCGTGAATTAGCACAAGGTAGTTAGACACCTAAACGAACCTTTCAGGTTTGTGATTCAGCGTTTCCTATTGCATTGCTGATGCCAGCGATGACACCACTGTTGCTGACCATGAATATAAGCCAGAGCCCCACCATGAAAAGAACCATGAGGCTTCCAGCGTCATCGCTGGCACCTGCTATCAGCGTAAACACCCCAACCGCGCCCAGTTCCAGGCCCAATTTGAGCAGAACATCACTCGTATTCATGTGGCAGTCACCTTAGACACAGGGAAAGTGACCGGTTCACCCATGATCGGGATAGTGATTTTCGGGAGACTGGGCGAGCTGGAACCACTGCCACCCGGCGCGGATGCTCCAGCCGGGTCGGCAGTAGTGACTGTTCCCCACAGAGCAGACCACTGCCCGCCTGTGAAAAACTGGACAGCCACCAGCAGCAAACCAAGCCACATCACCGTAACCTGTTTCCCGGTCATGCCGACACTTTCGACGTGGTTGTTTTCTTGCTCGCGGACGGAACACCCTTGAAAGCTTCAAGAACATTATGCTGTGACCCCTTGAAACCGATCACAACCATGATCAGCCCAATCCCGATAAGCAGTATCCCAAGAGGATTCATTCCTTGAAATGCACCTTATGCAGCATAAACAAAGAGACAGCAAGAAACACCAGCGCCAGCACAAGAGGCGACTTCGTCGGGTGAAAGAAATTGAATTTGCCGCTTCCGGTTATCGCTGCCGCACTGGGCATAGGTGACGGGCTGCCGTTCGCAGACGTGAGCCCGGTCACCGTTGTGCCACCCTGCCCGGTAGTACCCGGAGACGGAGTGACCGGGGGGACGTTGAACACACCATTACGAGGCCAGAAACCGGGACCTGTATATTCAGCCCCGAACGTCAGCGGTGCGAAACCCTGCCCCGGCGCGACGTTGACAAGCTGCCCGTTGACAACCTGGCTTTCATAACCTACAGCCATATTTAACCATCCCAACCGGTGATGCTGGCAATTGCCGAACACGTGTTAGCTGTGTTGGCAATCGCTGTCAGCGTGTACCAGAGCGTTGCAGGTGCCTGGTCGAGAAACTCAAACGGCAGCGGAAAACCGACAATACCCGCCGTAGGCACGGGAGGGATAAGAGTCTGCCCGACCTGGGCGGTAGTCGTGTTATTAAATCCCTGCCTGAGTTTCAGGCCAGTCAGATATGACACGGTTGCCGTAATCCAGATGAGCCCCCGGACACGGACAACCTTGAAAGGAACTGTCTTCTGAGTGATAGCAGATAGCGACGTGTCCGCACCTGCCCCGGGTACCGCGATGTTGCCGACTACCGTTTCAGCCGCACCAACCGCGATACCTGAGAACAGGATTGGCTCCTGTTCAATGGCGCTCACTACTGAGTCGCCACCGGAACGAGCAGTTCAGTGCCGATCACCGCGTACGCGGTCGCGGACGGAGCCGACGTGGTCTGCAAATGGACGTGAGTGTTCGCGTTCGTCAGCGTGTTCAGTACCCGGAAATCGTTAGACAGACCGTACTGAGACGACGTGTTTGCAAGCATGTCCCATGCACAGTAACCCTTCGGCGGTGCAAACCCGTGCTGATCAATAAACCGCTTTTGCATAGTCAGCGGATCGTCGTCAAATCTTGGCAGGTTCGATCCGTAAAGCAGTTGGACGGAAGTGAAGTTGCCGGTAGTGAAATCAACGGGTGCGCCAACAGCCCCTGCGGATGGGTCGAACAGCCGTACCCATACCGACAGCAGTTGCCCGTACTCAGTAACGGGAATATCAACCTTAGTGAACGCGCCAACCGGGTACCGCTTAGACGAACGGCGGTACTGCCAGTTGAATACAGGCGGCAGCTCGGCAGGGTTAGCGCTTCCATAGTAACCGACCCTCCGCGCATTGTTCGTGATCGACGCAGCGCCAGCAGTCGAACCGGTCAGCGGCCCCTGGTCAGCGTTGGACGCTGCGATAGCCGCATAGTTGAACGTCGGGACAACAATACGCTCGCCGCCGCCCATGTACTGAGGCGATACCGTCGCACCCATAGGAGCAACCGCGCCCTGAGCATTCGGCAGCAGAGTGCCGTCAATCGCCAGGTCCCAGTACTGGTCAATGTAAAGCGATCCGGGGATTTCCAGGATGAACGTCCAGTTAGTACCCGACGCGGGGTTCGCCGTGATCGGGTTAACAGCCGGAGCGGTGCCAGCAGTGGACGATTCCTGCGGGCCGCCAGTAGACAGGTCGTTGGCCGGGATCAGCGTGTTGGAATACGAGTTGGCAATGTTTGTGCCCATGAGATTCTGGATGTTCATCTGACCGGGGCCGCGCATTGGCCGGTACATCTGGAAAAACGCTGCGTCAATACCGGACTCGACTTCAAGCGGCGTGTACTGGCCTTGCAGCTTCAGTTTCAACGTCTGAAAAAGGTTGTACGGTGCCCACGGTGAAACCGTGGAAGCGGTAACAGTAGTCGTCCAGTTGACAACAGTTTCCAGTTCCCACCAGCGGACAATATCTGTTTTCTGGAAAGAACCGGGAGGGTTCCACGGGGTCTGAGCAGACAGCGCAATGGGAGTGACAATACCGTTAAGGTTCTCGTACTGCTCGAACGGCTGAGTGAAACCAGGAAGACCAAAATAAGTCCCAACCGGGACCTGCTGAGCTTGTGGCATTATGTGTAACAGTCCTTTCAGTGCCCAAGGCCAAGACCGGGAACAATCTGCTGTCCCTTATGAGACATCATCATGTGACCCACGTACAGCAACCCGACAAGCGCCAGCCCGAGAATGAGAACGTGCTTGACTTTCATTACTGAACAACTCCACCCTTAACAAGGCCCAGCGGGCCAGTCCAGTTCATTGACGAAAACGCCCAGCTAAAAAACGCTGTCATGCCGATAACTCCCATTGTGATAACAATAAGAAACACTAGCGGGTGATAAAACTTGTCAAAGCTCATGTTGTGCTCAGTTCCTTCAGATACGATTCCGGGTACTGGAATCTGGCAATTGCAGGTGGAGACACAGAACCTCCCGGTTCCACAGTGTAATGGTTAAACAGGTAATTTCCCTCCGGGGATTCCGCCTCTTTGATCCCCATATCCCATAGATACCTCATATCTGCGTCATACCGCAGATGGAAAAGCGTGACGCGGCTGGACAATGTATTGAGCAGCGGAGGTATCCCGTGGGGTCTGTGCGCACCCAGCAGCAAACCGATGTTGCGCTCCCCACCTGCTCTGGCCGTCCGAAGAATGACATCTCGCCGGGAGTCGATTCCGAGAGTGTTCCGCTGGTAAAAGTCGAGTCCTTCATCAACGACAATGAGTTTCTCTCTCCCTCCGGTCTGCTGTGCGACGAATTCATGCATCAGCGCATTCATGAGTTTCCAGTCACGCAGCTCATCCGATTGCATGATGGCGATTTCGCCTGGATGGTTTTTCAGGTTCCACAAACCCCGGAACGGGTGAGCTGATGACAGTTCCACACGTACCGAATTGGGCAGCGTCGGACCTGCCGTCCACGAATCGTAGGTATGCTGCTCAGCAGCGTTCAGCCGTTTGGACGTGAACCGGGGATTAATCAGGTTTTCAGCACGGAACCGGGGTTTGGTATCCGCGACCAGCGTCATGCAATCAGGTCTGGTTTTCTGTATATATCTTAGTGACCAGTCCATGAATGAGCTTTTGCCGGTGCGTGTTCCTCCGTAAACCAGGTGTCTTTCGCCTGGCCCCTGAACGTACTGATCAATACCGCCCATATCTTTTAGGTAGTGAAGTCTTCGGGTAGCGGGATGTCCTCGTTCTGCGTTCCGGTCGCAACCCAGAAAATCATTGCCGACAACTGTTTCATGTAAAACTCTGCAATAGGCGGCGGTACGTCGCTCGCGTCCTCCAGCGCTTCAGTGACAATCTTCGTGACAATCCGCATAGTAGAGGACTTAGCAGTGCTGGAACCCCTGGATACCAGGTACTTCACGGCCACAGCGGCACGCTGGATAACCGGGTTTGTTTCATCCGGTTCCGCGATTGAAGATCGGGAATCCTCCGGCTTGCTGTGCCTGCCCGTTCGTTCCAGATACCTGCTCACTGATAACCTCTCCGTTCACAATGTTTTTGCTTTCCTTGATACGGGGTTTGCGGTGCTTAGCTGCAATCTTGTTAACCCGTCTCATCCATATGAACAGGTCAACCAGCGCTTCATACGATTCGGCGGCAGCAATAATCGCCCTGCCGTGCTTACGGGCATATTTGTTCTTGGACGCAAACGATGCCATAGGCGAAGCCATGTCATGCAAGTCATCTTTAGTGAGCCTGATCAGGTTGCGTTCACGGTCTGTCAATTCAGATTCATCAATTTCACGCCACAAGACCAGCGACAAATATCCTTCAGTCAGCATCCGCAGAACCACGCCACCAAGGAAATCCTGCCACTCACCCGACGTAGGCGGCCCGGTCGGTGGCGGTTTTGACGTTTCCGGGCGCTGGTGACGGCCTCTTGACGGTTTAGCGTCTGCCGCGTCTGAGGTTGCCTCTTGCTCTGACTGGAGTTCCGTCAGGTCCATGATTACCAGTTCCGGCGGTCCCGGTTCCGGCGCTTCCGGTATTTCCGGTGTCACTACCATTTCCATCTGTTACATCAACTTCCTCAATCTGGGCGGCAGCTTCCATTCCGGCAATCCTGGCAGCTTCTTCATCCTGGTAACGCTGGAGCAATGGTGCCATTTCGTCGCGGAGGGCTTGGACCGCCTGTAGGGCTGAATCCCCATGCTCCGCAGCATCGCTTGCTTCATCATGTGCAGCCTCCGCAATCTGCGCAGCCTCAGCGGCAATCCCGATGCTGACAGCGGCAGACTCTTCAGCAACCGTCACAGCGTCAATGGAGACAGCTTCAGCTTCAGCCGCACGCTGTTCAGCTTCCATCGCAACAACTTCAGCCGTTACCGCCGCTTCCGCGACCTGCTCACGGTCGTGGAGTTCCTCGACCGCGCTGGCGGCAGCTTCGGCAGCAACCTGGGCTTCGGGACTCAGCTCAGACATCGGCGTTACTCTTGCGCGGTGCTGGTTCCTGAGTCATCTGAAACAGGGCTGAATTCGTGAAGTTGATGCTCTTGCCCAGTTTCTTCAAAGATTTCGACCGGTGTCGGTTGCTGAGCAGCAGCCCTAGCGTGACTGCCATGTACGGTGCCAGATGAGAAAACCAGCCCATTACCGGAAACCTCCAGAATCCATATAGCAAACGAAAGAAACGCGACAATACACAAAGCGTCGCGGATATAAGCGTAACGCACGTAACGCAGAAGATGAGACGCGGGAGTCGTCATGACCCCAGCAACTTACACCAAAGAGTTGAAGCGCCTGCCGACAATGCTGACACCTGATTAACAGAAACAGTCGTGCCTGCCTGGCAGCACATCAAAGAACTCGGAGCGCCAGTAGTAGCCTGAAAACCTGCGCCTTGCGTACCAGGATAAATTGTAAGATTCCGCACAGTCCCACCAGGGTCGGTAAAACTTACCTGAACTAGACCACCGGTTTCCGCAGAAGTAACAACCTTGCAGGAACAGATAATAAACTCATGCAGGTTTCCGTCATTCGGAACAGCCCATGACAATACGGTAGGCGTAGCATTCTGCATCGGAAAACCGGCAGCAGGTGTTGCAGCTACAGGCTGCAAACCGCCGCCCGGTACAAAAGGAAACACAAGCGATCCTCCTATCTCTTCAGTCATTACGAGAACTGCCCGCGTGTCAGTGCGAATCCGGTCAGGCCGACATACGGAGGTGTTGTGAGGGTTCCGGTGAGTGTGAGTATGCGGGGGTCATCTGAGTTGAGCACGATTCCCATGACGTTCATGCAGAGTAT
>Ga0210388_10004571_pt1 | contig 10841 bp, 5 predicted proteins | sample IncBWC19OmetaG_FD_155485 | JGI IMG/M metagenome (GOLD analysis project Ga0210388, IMG submission 155485) | Forest soil microbial communities from Barre Woods Harvard Forest LTER site, Petersham, Massachusetts, United States - Inc-BW-C-19-O ...
CCGCGGCGGCGGATCGCCGCGCGCGGCCACCGCGCGCGCCAGCGCCGACAGACCGGCCCGCTCAAACGCGAGCGCATCGTCGGACACGCTGTTCGAGACGTCGGCCAGCGCCACGACCGAGAGGGCACGGGCAGGTCGCCGGATCGCCGGTCCCGCCAGCGCGGCCGCCACGCCGGCCAGGACCAGCGTGCGCAGCGCCGCCTGGAGCGCCAGTTGCCCCTGCGAGAAATCAGCCAGCGAGCGCCGCAGCACCACGAACAGCGCCGGCGTCGCCAGGAGCAGCAGCAGCCAGGCCGGCCGTTCGAAGCTGAGGTGAGCTCCCGAGGCGAGGGCGGTCATGTGGTCCACCGCCGGTGGTAGCTCAGCCAGTCGAACAGCAACAACGCGGCCGCCAGCATCAGCGCCCAGATCCCGAGGCGCGCGCGAAAATGCCGCGCCGGCGGATCGGCCGGCGGCAGCAGGTGCCCGCCGAGCGTCAGCGCCGGGACCGGCGTGGTGTCCGACTCGCGCGCGTCGCGCGCGGTGCCGCCCGCGTCGACCAACGGCGCGCCGGCGGCGGCGTCGTCGGTTTGGCGCGTCGCCCAGGCGAGGGCGTTGGCGATGAGCAGCGGGAACGCCGGGCGCATCGGCAGGTCCGATCGCCGAGGGTCGAAGGCCAGCGCAGCGATGCGCAGGGCGGGCCGCTCGCGCGTGACGATCAGCGGGAGGCCGAACGAGCCGGCCAGCGCGACGTCGTCAGGCCCCAGCACCAACCGGTGCGCCTCGGCGACGTTGACGTCGGCGAGATCGAGCTCTTGCAGGAGCGGGTGCTCCCGGCGGAGCGAGGCCGGATCGATCACGGGATCCCGCACCGGTCGCGCCGGCCGGGCCGCGCCGGCAGCCGCGAACGGGTTGCCAGCGCCCTGAGGGTCGAAATAGAGATAGCGCCCGGCGGACGGCGGTGCGGATGGTGTCACGCCGTCGAAGACGACGAGGTCGTAGTCGCGCGCGCGGGCGAGGGCGCGATCGGCCTCGGCCGCGGGGAGGCGATCGACGTGCACGGTGCGCCCGAGACCGAGGAGCGCCCCGTCGAGGTAGAGGTCGGGGCCGCCGACGCGCAGGATCCGCCGGCGCGGCAGCGGCGGGATGGTCGCCTGCGCGTGATCATCGACCGCCAGGTCGTCAGCGCCAGTGAGGCGCGCCTCGACGCGCGCGTCGGGGGCGAACAGGTTGGGGAGCGTCAGGCGCCGACGCTCGCCGGGCGCGAGGGTCAGATTGACCTTCTCGACGACCGTGCCGGCGCTGGAGATTTCGACGGCCGTGGTGCTGGCCGTCGGACGGAAGCTCTGCACGACGAGGGCCGTCTCGACGGCGCCGGGATCGGCCGGGATGCGGCGCGCCGCCAGCGACAGGATGCCGACGTTGTCGGCGCGCCGGCCGACCGGCGCGTAGCGGACGTCGAGCACGCGGCCGTCGGGATCGGTGGGCGCGAGGCGGCGCGCGTCGTCGGTGAAACCACCGTCGCTCACCAGCACCACCGTCGGACGCGGACGGCCACGGAGGATCGCCGCGGCGAACGCCAGCGCCCGCTGCAGATCGCCGGGCTCGTCGCCGGGGGAGACACCGGCGACGGCCCGCCTCAGACGCAGAGGATCGGATTCGAAGCCGCTCTCCGCGCTGGCGTCGGCGGCGAATGAGGCCACCAGCGCCCGGTCCGTGCCGGCGAGGCCACCGATGATCTCGTCCGCGCGTCGTCGAGCGGCGCCGAGGCGCGATCCCATTTCGTCCGTCGCCGACATGGACGCCGACCGATCGATCAGCAAAACCAAGCTGCGCCCGCCCCGATCGATCGCGCCTTGCGTGGGCGCGCCCCGCTCGGGATCGACCGCGCCGATCAGGATCGCCGCAAAGAGAGTCAGCGCCAGCGCCAGCGACAGCCAGTGGCGCAGCCGGCGCGTGCGGCGGGTGGCGCGCTCAGCGCCTGCGGCCCCCAGCCAGAGCGGCGCGAACGCCACCACCACCCGGCGCCGGCGAAGCCGCAACAGATAGAGTGCGGTGATGCTCGCGGCGCCGGCGACGCCGAAGACGGCGGCCGCCGTCGTGGAGAGCGCGCCCGACCCGGCATCGATGACCTGTGCGAGGCCGCCCAGCTCCATGGCCCCGCCTCAGCCGAGGAGCCCGCCCGTCCTGAACATTCGCAGCACCACGGCGTCGAATGGTTGGTCCGAGCTCAGGGTGAAGCAGGGGATGGCGTGCTCCCGGCAATGGCCGCGGAGCTCGCGCAAGAGAGTCGCGTGGCGGCGCGCGTAGTCGGCCAGCGCCCCCGGGGAGACGGTCAGATCGCGCACCTCGCCGGTCTCGACGTCGCAGAGCTGCAGGTCGCCGCGCAGCTGCGGCGAGAGCTCGTCCGGCGCCGAGAGCTGGACGGCGATCGCTTCGAGACGGTTGCGCCGGACGAGCTCCAGCGCGGCGCGGGCCCCTGCCGGGTCGTAGAAATCGGAGATCAGCGTCACCAAGCCGCGTCTGCGCCCGCGTCGCCGCGACAAGAACTCGCGCACGGCTGCGGCCAGCGACGTTCGCGAGGTCGACTGTCGGGGGCGAACGGCGTCGAGAAAACGGAGGATTGGCAGGATGCGGGCCTTGCCGCGGGCGGGGGGCGGTCCCGCGATCTCGGCACCCAGCGCCGTCACCGCGACGCGGTCGAGGTTGGAGAGCCCGACGTAGGCCAGGGCGGCGCAGATCTGGAGCGCCAGATCGAGCTTGGGCGGCTGCCCCATCCCCATCGAGGCGCTGGCATCGACCAGCACGTCGATGGAGAGGTCTTCGTCCTCCTCGTAGAGGCGCAATGCCCGACGTTCGAGCCGGCCATAGAGGTTCCAGTCGAGGTAGCGCAGATCGTCGCCCGGCACATAGTCGCGGTGGTCCGCGAACTCGAGGCCGGCGCCCACCCGGCGGCTGCGCCGCATCCCGTGCGATCGTCCGGCCGTCGTGCGTCGAATCGTCAGCGCCAGCGACTCGAGCTTGCGCAGGAAGCGTTCGTCGAAGCGGCTGCCGATCGGTCCGTCGGTCCGCGCGCCGCCGAGCGCGGAGCCGTTATGGCCAGCGGCGGTCACGGCATCTCCGGCAGCGCCGCCAGCAACTTCTCGAGGAGCGCGTCGGCCGTGATCCCTTCGGCCTCTCCGTCGAAGTTGAGCAGCACCCGGTGGCGCAGCGCCGGGAGCGCCACCCGCCGGACGTCGGCGAAAGAAGGGGCGAAACGTCCCGCGCGGAGCGCCTCGATCTTGGCCCCCAGGATGAGCGCCTGCGCACCGCGCGGCGAGCTGCCGTAGCGGACGAAGCGCGTGACCTCGGCGAGCGACGAGCGCGCCGGGTCCGTCGCCTCGACCAGCCGCACCACGAAGTCCTGGATCGGGCGCGCCACCGGCACCTGCCGGACCAGCGCCCGCATCTCCAGCAGGCGCTCGCGCCCGAGCACGACGCGGGTGGCCTCCTCCGCGGCGCCGGTGGTGCGGTCGAGGATCTGGTGCAGCTCGGCGCCGGTCGGCGGCAAGGCCCTCAGCTTGAAGAGAAAGCGATCGAGCTGCGCCTCGGGGAGCGGGTAGGTCCCCTCCATCTCGATCGGGTTCTGCGTGGCGAGCACGAAGAACGGCGGGGGGAGCGCATAGGTCTGCTTGCCGACGGTGACCGACTGCTCCTGCATCGCCTCCAGCAACGCCGACTGTGTCTTGGGGGTCGCGCGGTTGATCTCGTCGGCCAGCACGACATGGGCGAAGATCGGCCCCTTCTGGAACTCGAACCGCCGGCCCCCCGGGTCGTCGACGATCAGGTTGGTGCCGATGACGTCGGCCGGCATGAGATCGGGCGTGAACTGCACGCGCGAGAAGGTCAGATCCATGGCCGCCGCGGTGGTCCGCACCAGCAGCGTCTTGCCGAGGCCGGGCACGCCCTCGACGAGCACGTGGCCGCCGGCCAGCAGCGCCGAGGCGACGGCGCCGGCGACGTCGGTCTGGCCGACCAGCCGACGACCGATTTCGGACAGCAGCCGATCGAGGTCGGTCCGGAAGGCCGAGACGGCGCCGGCGACGGCGGCCGCATCGGCGCCGGGGTCGAGCTCACTCGGGCGCGAAACGCTCACCGGTCGCTCCCCGGGGCGCGCGCAGGCGGGCGCGGGCGGATCAGATCGAAGTAGCGGCGCACGAGATAGCGCTTCCCTTCGGGGACCGCGGTCGCGCCGAGCGCGTCTTCGACCGCGGCCGCGTAGTCGTTGAACGTGCGGGCGTAGCCGGCGCTGGCGAACCCGTGTCCGGCGGCGGTGCCGATCACCTCGGCGCGTCCCGGTCCGGCGCCGTCGGCGATCCGGACGTCGGTCTCGGTTCCACGCGCGGCCGTGGCATCGCCACGTCGCGCGCCGAGCGGCGGGCCGCCCGGCTGGTGACCGATCCCATCGCCGGTCCCCGCCTGGTCCTGGGAGGCGCCGCCACCTTCGGCGGCCAGCGCAGCCGACGCGGCGCCGGTCTCGGCGTCGCCTTCGCCCGCGCCTCCCCGCGCGTCGTGACCTCCCGGCAGGTTCGATTCCGCGCCTTCGCCATCTCCCTCGGCAGGTTCGGTGCCGGCGCTGACCTCATCGCCGGTGCCGCTCGGCGCCTCCCGCTTTCCGCTCGCCGCGCGGCCGAAGTTGCGCATGGCTTGCGCGTCGCCGTCGCCCAGCTCTCCGCGGCCGACCCGCGCGCGAAGTTGCCCCGCGGAGCGCTGGAGACTTTGCAGCGAATCTCGCGCAGCACCCTGACGCCCGAGCTGCGCCAGATCCCGGGCGCGCTCCTCGGCGCGCGACCGGCAGCCTGGATCTCCGTCGCGGCAGCTCGCCGCGGCGTCGTCGAGGTCGCGCCGGAGCCGTTCCAGGTGGCGTGATTCGGGATCGCTCGCCTCACCTGGGGCCTCGTCGGGCGAAGCCCCTGCGCTTGGATCGTTGCGCGCGAGACGCCGCGCTTGATCCCTCGCCTGGGCCTCGTCGCCGGTCTTGCCCGTCTCACCCGCCGCGCCCTCGGCGCCCGCCGCGCTCGCCATGTTCTGCGCCGCCGAGGCGAGCGCGCGCGCCGTCTCTGTCGGGTGAGCCGTCGCGCTGGCGCCAAGCGCGTCGGACGCTCGTTCGTCGTCGCCGCCGGCGCCGGTTTGAGCCAGCGCCTTCCCCGCCGCGCGCGTCTCGGCGTTCGCCTCCAGCGCCTGCGCGGCCGCCTCCGCCGCCTGACCGTCGCGCTTCGCCGCCCGGGCCGCCTCGGCTGCGCGCGCCTCGAAGGCGCGCAGCAGATCGAGCGCCGCAGGGTCGCTCAGCGTTCCGCTGGCGAGCCGCCGCAACGCCCGATCGAAGTCCGCCGCCAGGCCGGCCAGCCGCTCGTCGCCGAGCCGGGCCGCCGCCTCGGCCGCCCCGCGCGCCACCTCGCGTTCGGCGTCGAGCGCCGTGGCCGGGATCGGCGCCCGGCGCTCCGGCGGTGGCACCGGCGTGACGGCCCGCGCCGCCCGTGAAGAGCCGGGAAACAGCGTCGCGCCCGCCAGCGCCAGCGTCGCGATCCCGAGCGCTGGCAAGCCCGCCGGTCGACGCGCGGGGACCACGGCGCCCGGCAGCAGACTCTCCGCCCGTCGAACCGCATCGACCACCAACGCGCGCACGAACGGCGACGGATCGTCGCTGTCGAGGGTGAGCGCCGAGAGGAGCCGATCTTGGCCGTCGAGCGCCGCGTCCGCCAGCCGCGCGCAGCGGGCGAGCGAGATCCGCCGCGCGCCGCGCACCACCGCGCCCAGGGCGGCGCCCAGCAGAACCAGCGCCACCACTGCTGGCACCCGTGGCGCGCCGCCACGTCCGCGGGCCACCGCCACCCCGATCGCCAGCGCCAGCATCGCCAGCGCGGCTCCAGCGACGCCACCTTCGATCGCGGCGAAGAGGCGCAGCCGCCGTTGGATCTCCCCGAGTCGCACCGACAGAAGACCGCCCGAGGCCACGGCGAAATCTTAGCAGAGGTCAGGAATTCAGCCGCGGGCGGTCAGCGGCGGCATCGCGACCTCGAGAGTGCCGCCCGCCGGCAAGACCGCGGTCGGCGCGCCGAGGATGGCGTCGGGCGGCAGCGGGAGGGCGGCGTCGGCGGCGCTCTCGGCGAAAAGACGCACGGTCGCTTCCGTCGCGGTTGGGTTCCTCAACGCCACCACCAGGCGGCCGCCGAGGCGCTCCTTCACCCGGGCCTCCACGTGATCGAAGGCGAAGACAAAGCCCACGTCGGTCTGGGCGTAGACGCTGGGGAGCTCTGTATACGTGAGCAGGGCGATCGCGTCGTAGAGGCCGGGCGCGGGCACCACGCTCCCGTTCTCGACGAGCCAATCGGAGCTGTCGGCGCGAGCGCACACACCTGAATCACGCGCCCCGGCGCCGGCCGGCGGGTGGGGGGCATCGGCGAGGGGAAGGTATTGCGCCAGATTGTGGGCGGTGTCGCGCAGGAGCTCGAGCAAGGCGACCTCGCCGGTCGCACGGTAGAGGCGAAACAGCGCCGCGCCTGACGACAAGACGTATCCCGGCGCGCCGGTGCGGTTCTGCGCGTCGGTGAAGACGGCCCCCGCCGCGCGGATCGCTCCAGGCGGCGGGCAGCCGTGGGCGGACGGCGGCGCGTCGTACGAGATGACCCAGCTCGCGAGCAGATGCGCGGCCGCTCGGGCGCGCGCGATCCAGGCTCGATCGCGCGTCGCCTCGTAAAGGGTGACGAACGACTCCAGCAGCGCGGCCGCCGATTCGCTGTCGGGGCACTGGAGCGCGTCGCCCGGGCCGCCGCAGGTGAGGCCCGCCTGCACGAAGCGTTCGAAGTAGTGGAGCGCCGACTCCTCGGCGATCTGGAGGTAGCGCGGCTCCTTGAAATAGGCGGCGGCGTGCGCCAGGGCGGCCGGGACCATCCCGGCCGACGACGAGCCGCCCACGATCAGCTCCCCGCTCTCCACGTCGACGAACTGTCCGAACTGCCGATGTCGTCCCCAGAGGCGCGCCAGGGCGTCGGCGCAGAGCCGCGCCGATTTCGCCCAGGCCGGATCGATCGGTGCCGGCGGTTCATCGATTCGATTGTCGGTCCCAGCCGGGAGGGCCGTGGCCGCCTGTCGATCGAGCAGCGCGAGCTGCTTGACCAGCAGGGCCAGCGCGTCGGCGCTGCGACGGACCAGGTGCCAGCGCGGATGGTGATAGGGCGGCGCCCGGGGCGGCCAGGCGTCGGCGGGCGCCGGCGGCAGCGGCGCCGTGAAGCCGTCGTCGTACCAGCTCTTGCCGTCGGAGACCGCGTGAAAGAAGCCCGAAGCGGCCTGGCCCCCCTCGACGACGAAACCGACGGTTTGCAGCGCGCGCGCGCGTGACTGCTTTCCGCCGGCGGCGAGCAGGGGGAGCGTCTGGCCGAAGCCGCCGCACCAGCCGGTCTGCCAGATTGCATAGGCGCTGTCGCGCGCCCCGAGCGCGAGGAAGCCCCGCTTGGGCACGAAACGCGCGTTGACCCGCGCCTCGTGCGCGGCGAAGGCCGCCGAAAACGGCAGGGTGTGCGCGCGAGACGTCGCGCCGGTGATCGTCTTGCGCAGCGCGAACAGCCGCTCGGTGAGCTGCCCGATCTCCTCGCAGTCGAAGGCATGCAGACGCGCGCGCAGCGTGATCGAGGTGCCGGGCTGGGGCAGGATCGGCCGCTCGCGTGGACCGGGCGCACCCTCGGTGCGGTGTCCCTCGCGCAGGCACGGCGTCGAGGCGGCGATTGATGCCTGCCGGCGATCGTCGCTCTCGGCGATGGAGATCCCGGTCCGCCCGACGGAGGTCGCCGGATCGACCAGCAGGATGAGGCCGAGCTTCTCCGACGGCAGGAAGACCGCCACCGCCGGTGTCGCCAGATCGGCCGCGGCGATCTCCAGCCGCGACGGTCCCTGGTGCAGGTTCAGCCGGGGGATGTCCGTGACGATCGGCGGGACGTGCGGGCCGATGTCGGCCGGCTCGGTCAGCAGAGGCGGGTAGCCGATGAAGCGCGATTCGAACCGATTCCCGGCGTAGCAGGCGCCGGGCAACATCACGTAGTTGTCGCGCGACCAGGCGTCGAGATCGAGCGCCAGGCTGATGTTGTCGACGGGCGCTTGCCGCTTGGCGCGAAACGTAGCGAAGAGGTCGACGGCATCGCGGCTCCCAGCGACGGTCGCCGCGCGCAGCGCGAGGAGGCCGGTGGCAAGCTCGCGGCGCGCCGAGGCCGGGCGTCCAAGCACCAGCTCGGCCACCCCGTTGGCCGTGGCGTCCGCAGCGGCCACCCGAGCCACCACGGCGATCTTTGCCTGTTGCAGACGCTCGAGCAGGCGATTGGGCGCAGCTGGGCGCAATGCCTCAGCCGGACGCCAGAGCCGTGAAGCGAAGGCCGCTCCACCCGCCGCGCTGGCTCCGCGCAAGAACGCCCGTCGCTTCATCCGTCCCCGAGACTACAACCATGGCACGGAACGGGGCACGCAGCTTTGCGGGGAGCTCGGCTGAAGGTCCCCCTGCGTCGCGCGGCCCGGTATTGGTGGTAACCTCAGACCGCTCGTGAGATCCGTGTCGCTCGCTCACGCGGCGCTCCCCTTCGCGTCGTTGCTCTTCGTGGTTCCTCTCGGGGGTTGCCGCTCGCTCGGGGGCGCCGGCAAAACCAGTCAGCCCGCCGCCGGCGGGACCGTCGCCGGGGGCGAAGGCGAGGGCGAGGGGACGACGGCCACCTCCAGGATCCCCCTGGTGATGGGTGGTCCCGGAACCCGCGCCGAGGCGCGGCTCGACAACGGTCTGCGCGTCCTCGTCGAGGAGAACCACGCCGCGCCGGTCGTCGCCGTGCAGGTCTGGGTCGCCTCGGGCGCGGCGGACGATCCCCCCGCGCTGGCCGGCGCGGCGCACCTCTACGAGCATCTCGTCTTCCGGGGGACGCGCCGTCGCGCCCCGGGCGCCGGCGAGCGCGAGATCGAGGCGGTCGGCGGGACCGTCGGCGCCTGGACGGGCCTCGACGAGACCGTCTATCACGCGACGTTGGCCACGCCGTTTCTCGAACTCGGCCTCGACGTCCTGGCGGACGCGCTCACGGCGCCGACCTTCGACGCGGCCGAGCTGGCCCACGCGAAGAAGCTGACGGCCGCCGAGATCGCCCGCGATGCGATCGATCCGGCGCGGGCGGCGAGCGAGATGCTGCGCGCGGGCGCCTTTCCGGGTGGCGCCTACGGCCGTCCGCTGCTCGGCGAGCCCCAGGCGGTGGCGGCGTTCACGCGCGAGGCGCTGGCGGCTCGCTTCGCTGAGACCTACCTGGGGGCGAACATGACCGTCGTCGTGGTGGGAGACGTCGACGCGCGCAGCGCGCGCGAGGCGGTGGCGCGCGCCTTCGCGGCCGTTCCGCGCGGGCGTCCCCCGGTGCACGCGGTGGCTTCTCCGCTCCCCCCATCGACGCCACGCGCGCTTCTCTCGACGGCGGCCGGGCTCGAGGCTCAGGTGGCGCTCGGATTTCGGGTCGCGGCGCCGCGCCCGGAAGACGCCGCCGCGCTCGATCTGATCGCTGCGCTTCTAACCCGTGGCAGCGACGCACGTCTCGCGCGCGAGCTCGCCGACAATCGGCAGGTCGCCACCGCCGTGCACGGGTTGACCCTTCGCGCGCGGGGCGGCGCGCTCGTCGAGCTGATGCTGGCGCCTGCGCCGCAGCGGATCGAGGCGGCCACGCAAGGGGCGATTGACGAGGCGCTGCGGCTCGGACGCGACGAGGTCCCGGCCGACGAGCTCGGCCGCGTCCGGGGGCTCCTGGAGGGCGACCTCGCCCGCGCCGCCGACGGCGTCGAGGGGCGGGCGCGCCGGCTCGGTTTCGCGTCGGCCATCGCGGGCGACGACGACGACGACCGTCACTATCGCGACAGCCTGGAGGCGATCGATCCGCCCGCGCTGCGCGCGGCCGCGGCCCGGCTGCTGCGACCGGAAGCGCTGACGGTCGCCGTGCTCGATCCCGGAGCTCCTCCTGCCGCCGCGTCGGCCGAGAGGGCACGACTGGAGACGATGGTCGGTGGCGCAGCGGCCCGAAACGACAAGCCGCCGGCGGCGGCCGCGGTCGCTGAAGGGGTCGCAGGCGGTGACATCGTCCGGGCCGTCGCCCCCTCCGGGGTGCGCATCCTCGTGTTGCGCGATCGGGGCGCTCCGATGGTGGCCGTCGAGGCGGCCTGGGCCGGCGGCGCGCGCGCCGAGGACGCCGTGTCGAACGGCGCCGGAGCGTTGATCGCGGCGCTGCTCGATCGCGGGACGCGCACCCGTGCGGCGGCGCAGATCGCGGCCGAGCTGCAGACGCTCGGCGGGGCGCTGACCGGCTTCTCGGATCGCAGCCACTTCGGGATGCGCGGCCAGTTCTTGCCCGGAAGCTGGTCGCGGGGCGTCGGGCTCCTGGCCGACTGTCTGCTGCGGCCGAGCTTCCCGGCGGGTGAGGTCGACGGAAGCCGGCGCGTGGTCGTGGATCGGGCGCGCGTCGCCGACAGCGATCCCGCGGGCGGAGCGCGGCGGCTGTTTCGCGAGGCTCTCTGGCCCGGCCACCCGTTTCGGCTCGATCCGCTGGGGAGCGCGGCGTCGCTGGCGGCGCTCGGACGTGTCCGCCTCCTCGATCACTACCGCCGTCACTACCCGGTGTCGCGTCTGGTGGTTGCGGTCGTCGGCGACGTCGATCCCCGGGAGGTCGTGGCGACGGTGACGGCGTTGTTTGCTGGCGCCCCCGCCGACACGCGACCGCCCGAGCCGCCCCCGGAGCCGGTCCACACGGAGCCGGTGGCGTCCTTTCACACCACGAACAAGGAGGTGGCCGAGATCGTGCTCGGCTATCCCGGTGCGCCTGTGC
>Ga0210388_10004572_pt1 | contig 10839 bp, 7 predicted proteins | sample IncBWC19OmetaG_FD_155485 | JGI IMG/M metagenome (GOLD analysis project Ga0210388, IMG submission 155485) | Forest soil microbial communities from Barre Woods Harvard Forest LTER site, Petersham, Massachusetts, United States - Inc-BW-C-19-O ...
CCGCGCAATCCGCGCCGGCTTGGATCGGCTACTCTGTCCCCATCGTCGCCGGCGACCATCAGATGTGCTGCTGGAATAACAACGTCATGTGTGGTTGCTCGCTGGAGCCGCACAATGGCGATCAAGTCTTCGTAGCTTCCAATAACCAGACCGTCAAGCTGGAAGGCCCGAGAGAATTGGTGGTTCTATTCCGCGTGGAAAGCCACCAGACCGGCAAGATCCGCACCTTTACTCCCGAGTGCAATCTGGACGCCGGCGGCCTGCCTTTCATCTGGCTCACTGGCGTGACGCCGCCGGAAAGCGTTCGCCTGTTGCTGGCCATGGCCAAGGACACCGGATCCCGCGAAGAGCGCCGCATGTCGGACGGCGCGACAGCAGCCATCGCCATGCATGCCGATCCGGCCGCCGATCAAGCCCTTGAAGAGTTGACGGCGCAGAACCAGCCGGAACAAGTCCGCCGTCAAGCCATTTTTTGGCTGGGCAACGCGCGTGGCCAGCGTGGTTTCGAAATCGTCAGCCGGGTGGTGCGTGAAGATCCCAGCGACAAGATTCGTGAGCACGCCATTTTTGCGTTGACGCAGAACAAAGATCCCCGGGCTTTGGAAGTGGTGGCCAGCGTGGCGCATAAAGACTCCAGTCCTCGCGTCCGCGGCCAGGCGCTCTTCTGGCTGGCGCAGCGTGCGGGGCAAAAGATAGCCGAATCGGCGATCAACGATGCCATCGCCAACGATCCCGAGACCGAAGTCAAGAAAAAGGCCGTCTTCGCGCTCACCCAGATGCCCTCCGGCGAAGGCGTCCCGCTGCTGATTCAGGTGGTCCGCACTAACCGGAATCCGGAAGTCCGTAAGCAGGCCATGTTCTGGCTAGGCCAGAGCAAGGACGACCGGGCGCTAGCTTTTATCGAAGAAGTCTTGAAATAAATCCCTCACGTCACAGCGAGTGGTCCGTCCAATGGGTTGTCGACCAGACCTATTGGAGGTGAAATGCGGCCAAAATTACCATTTCTGACCGTTCTCACAGTATTTCTCGGAACTGGCTTAGCTCAAACAGTTCCGCAACCGCTGCCGCAGCCTGCGCCCGCTGCTCCGCCCATCCCCGAACCCCGCGACATTCCCTACCCCGGCGTTATCCGTCTGTTCGTGGACGCCACGGACATCAACCGCGCCATTTTCTCGGTTCATGAAACCATGCCGGTGACAGCCGGGCCCATGATCCTGCTCTATCCTAAGTGGCTGCCGGGCGACCACGCCCCCAGGCTTCCTACCGAAAAGCTGGCCGGGCTGATGATTTCGGGCGCCGGCCAAAAGATAAAGTGGCGGCGCGACCCCGTGGATATGTCCGCCTTCCACATTGATCTCCCCTCGGGCGTCACTTCCATCGACATCGCCTATCAGTATCTTTCGCCCATCTCGGCTCGCGACTGGCCGCATTTGATGACTGATAACATCCTGGATATTTGGTGGCCCACGGTGACCATTTATCCTGCCGGCTACTTCTCGCGGCAGATCATGGTGGAGGCTAGCGTCAAACTTCCGGAAGATTTTAAGCTGGCGTCGGCGCTCGAAACTGCATACACCAACGGAGCGGTGACCACCTTTAAACCAACACCTCTCAACACGCTGGTGGACTCCTCAGTAGTCGCCGGCCGCTTCCTCAAGCAGTTTGACATCGATCCCGGCGCCGCTGCCAAGGTGCGGCTGGATGTATTCGCGGATCGGGCGGAGGATTTGACCGTCCCGCCAGAGCTCATTGCGACCTTTCAGAATATGGTGCGGCAGACCCACAAGCTGTTCGCCTCGCACCACTACGACCACTACGATTTCCTGGTGTGGCTAAGCGATTCCATGTTGCAGGTGGGCACAGAGCATCATCAATCCAGCGAGGATGGCCTCAGTCCCAGCTATTTCCAGGACTGGCAGAGCTCGGTGCCGGCCCATGAACAGCTGGCCCACGAATTCACCCATTCCTGGAATGGAAAATTCCGCCGTCCGGAGGACCTATGGACGCCCAATTTCAATGTGCCGATGCGTGATTCCTTGCTGTGGGTATACGAGGGACAGACCAATTACTGGGGGCGTATTCTGGCCGCGCGATCCGGCTTGCTGACCAGGCAACAGTACCTGGATGCCCTGGCGACCTTCGCCGCCGCCTCCGATTATCGGCCGGGACGAACCTGGCGCAACGTGCAAGATTCCAACAACGATCCCATCTTCATCGAAGGCAAGCCGCAAACCTGGCCGAGCTGGCAGCGCAATGAGGACTATTACGTTGAGGGCGAGCTGATCTGGCTCGACGTCGACATGCTGATCCGCGAACGCTCCGGCGGAAAGCGCTCCCTGGACGATTTCGCAAAGGCGTTCTTCGGTGTTTACGACGGCAGCCATGTCACGAACACCTATAGCTTCGATGATGTAGTGAAAGTGCTAAACAGCATCCAGCCTTACGATTGGGCCGGGTTTCTGCGCGCGCGGCTGGAAAGCAATGGTCCTGGCGCGCCACTGGACGGTCTTGCTCGCGGCGGTTATCAACTCGTCTACAACGATGTCGCGTCCGACTTTTTTAAAAGTACCGAGGCGGGCAACGGCGTCACCGACCTAACCTTTTCACTCGGCTTTACGGCTGTCGCGAACGGCATCGTGACTGACGTGCTTTGGGACGGTCCGGCATTTAAAGCAGGGCTGGTGCAGGGCATGAAAATAGCCAAAGTCAATGGCGCCGCTTTCAGCCCGGGTGCCCTGAAGGATGCGGTCAAGGCCGCTGTCGGCAACGGGCCGGCGGTTGAACTGGCCGCCAAGAAAGGAGCTAGCGATCGCACCGTGCGAATCGACTATCACGGCGGCTTGCGCTATCCCCATCTGGAACGCCTGGCAGGCATCCCGGCGCGCCTGGACGAAATTCTGACGCCGCTCGGCTAACAGAAAGGAACATCGAATCATGAAATGCGTTTCGACGATTGCAGTATTGTTGGCTTTCACCTCAGCGGTGTTTGCGGCGCCGGCGAAAGAGGTGCTGAACGATACCATCGCGGCCATGGGCGGTATTGATCGACTGCGTGGCGTCCAGTCCCTCTCGTATTCGAGCGCGGAACACACTTTTCTGCACCGTGTAGAGCTCTCCGAATCTCTTCCCCAATTGATCATCTACGAGAACCATGAAGTTCTGCTCCAACCCAAAAGTTTAAATCTGAGTGAAAAAACGAATTGGAGATGGACCGAAAGCGCGGCCCAAACCAACACCCAACTGACCGTTTCGCCTCAAGGCGGATTCACCGAATCGAACAGCAAGAAACACGCTATCACCGCCGACGAGTTCTATAAAGTAGTGGACACGTTGGCCGCCAATCCGATTGTGGCCCTGCTTGGCGCCGCTGACGCCGCGGACCTCACCGTGAGCCAGTCTTCGGATGAGACCAATGCAATTTCCTTCCACCAACCTGTTTATGGACAGACAGTGAAGACCACGCTTGGGATCAACAAGCAGACGCATTTGCCGCAGTGGATCGAGATTGAGCATTCCGTCTCGCAGAATGTCTTCGACGCATTTTGGGGCCCGCTTCCCAAGCGATTTGTCTTATCCGCCTGGAGCATCGACGCCGGCGGAATCCATTTCCCGCTCAAAAGGCAGACCGTCGTCCAAGGGCGCGTGGAGGGTCAAGAGTCGCTGTACGACTTGAAGATTAATCCAGAAGTTGCGGCAACGAATTTCACCATTCCGGACGAGTTCCACAACTCATTCGAGTCCATTCTCCATGCCTCCGCGGACGACCTGGCCAAAGGCAATCACGGCGACGGCAATCATCTGGATGTCCAGGCGGGCATCGTGATGCTGCCTGGCAAGAACGGCGCCTACAATTCGCTTCTAGTCAAGCAAGATAGAGGAATCGTCGTAATCGAGGGTCCGTATTCAAACGCCAATTCGGATTATGTGATCACCTACGCGAAGACAGCGTTTCCCGGCTCGCCGATCTCGAGCGTGGTCACCACGGATCAGCTTCAATTCCATCTGGGCGGGCTTCCGGCCTACGCAAAAGCACATATTCCTATATATGTGCTCGACGCCAACGCCGGCCTGGTCCGCAATTACCTCACTACTCAGTCCACCGAAGATCCGGTTCGTGAATCAGATCTTCAGTTGCGAACAGTGCGCGGCCGCACCGAGATCGGAACCGGACCCAATCGTATCGTCCTGATCCCTTTTCGTGGTACTGCCAGTGTACGGATGCTTGCGGTTTATCTGCCGGAACAGAAGCTGCTGTATTGCAGCGACATGTACCTGCCGCAGGTTTGGGAGCCCAAATATTATACGGAGCATCTTTCAGAAATCCGGGACCTGATCAGCCGCGAGCGCATTGATGTGGTCCAGGTTTCGGGTGTTTCCATGGTTCCGCACAATTGGAAGGAAATATCCGCGTCGATTCCAGGCTAGGTAGCAGTGGGGCAGGATGGCATCCTGCGGCGGGTTGTTAACGCGCCTGTTCCAGCGCCGATTGATAATCGGCGCGCAGGTTGGCAACCTGCCCCACGGGAAAAGTTAGCCGATTAATCCTCGGAACTTCGGATTCGTGTAACCCGGAAAGACCGCGTTCAGATTCGAATTTCCTATGTGCCTGGACACCAGCTCGCCCAGCACATCGCGGAAATCGGTAGTCAGGTTCAAGTCGCGTCCTTCGTACAGTTGCTCGTCATCGCGTAAACCCGGCCAGTCGCCATAAACTTTGCCGCCTCGAATATCGCCGCCCATGGCGAACATTACATTGGCGTGACCATGATCCGTTCCGCGATCACCGTTTTCGCGCACTGTCCGGCCGAACTCGGACATCGTCACTACCGTGACGTCTTCCATGCGATCGCCCATGTCTTGATAGAACGCCGCCAGCGAATCGCCGAACTCCCGCAGATTATTCGAAAGCTGGTTGGCTTCGTTCACGTGCGTGTCCCATCCGCCGATCTCGGCGAACGCTACCTCCACCCCGACATCCGCCTTGATCAATCTCGCGATCTGTTGCAGGTTCTGGCCGAATTTACCGCCTGGATACTTTGCACCGTTCGCGGGCGTGTACTTCTGCTTCTGAATGGACTGCATGATCTTCACCGCACTGAACGTCTCCTTACCAGTCCCATTCAAAACCGTATCGCGCGAATGGTCGTACATGTTTTCAAAAGTTGCCGCAGTTTTCTGATCGCGCACCTGAAAGTCGTTCAGATTATTCACGGCGATGGCGTCGTTTGGACCGCGCAGCGTGCGCGAGAGTCCGGAACCCAAGCTCACCGCTCGAAGCGGTGACGCTGGACCCGCCTGTTTCAGCAGAGCGCGGTTCATCCAGCCATCCGATGTTGCCTTCAGGCCCGGCGTTCCGGATTCCATGTAATCCTGAGCGTCAAAGTGGGATCGCGTGGGATCGGGCGAGCCCACCGCATCGACAATCGCGAGATGGCGCGCGTCATACATTGGCTTAAGCGAAGCAAGCGATGGATGCAGGCCGAAGAAGCCATCCAGATCCACGGCTGAGTTGGGCGTGCCATCGGGCTTGGGAATCGCGATGGAAGGCCGCAGCTGGTAGTAACGTTCTTCGCCGAAGGGGACCACCATATTGAGACCATCCACGGCTCCGCGCTGGAAAATGGCCACCAGAATTTTCTTCCGGCGCTTGTCGTAGCTATTGCCCGCGTAGACCGATCGGGACAACCAGGAAGGAATCGCTCCCACGCCGAAAATAGCCAGCGCGGAATTTTTGAGAAAAATGCGTCGGGTGGAGCTCATTGTTACCTTCTTTGAAAATCCGGTGAACCGATCACCAGGCCGGCTACCAGCGCCGGAGTTTTTTGTTTCTGGTCCTTGAGAGCCTTATTTATGGCTGAGCGGGTTTGAGAAGAAGCGCTCCGGTACATCAGCGTCTTGGCCACCGTCTCCGGATTGTTCCCGAATCGGCGAATGTCTACTTTTACACCCTCCACGCCGTTCTTGGCAAGCTGCAGCGCGAAGTTCATGCGATTCAGCAGCGCCGCCGAGTTTACCCATTCGGAATTCAAATTCGAATAGCCGGTCGGCTCCTGCTTGCGGTATAGCGGTTCACCCAAGTTGCCTACCTGGTTCGCCAGCGCCCATGCATCCGTAACATTTGCGCCTAGCGCGCGGACGGAACTGGCCACCATCTCGAACGGCGTTTTCAATTTAGCGCGATAGGCACCTTGGGACCAGAATTCCTTGGAGTCAAGCATGGCCTTCATGACTTCACGGATATCGCCGTTCGTGGCAAGGAATGTCTGGGCCATCGATTCTACCAGCGCGTCCGGAGGATTGTCAGCGACAAAGCGCTGGGCCAGTTCTTTGGAGATAAAATGCGCCGTGGAGGGATGCACAGCCAGAATATCCAGCACTTTCTCGCCGTCTTCCATGCCGCCGCCGGCCGGGATCACGTGGCCGAGCACCATCTTCTCGCCCTTATCGTGCAGTTTGTCGTTATAGAAGAATCCGCCGCCCTTCCGCGGCTCGAGAATAGTCCAGCCCGTAAAGCAGCGCGCCACTTCGGTGACATCCTGCTGCGTATAGCCACCGTTCACGCCCAGCGTGTGCAGTTCCATCAATTCACGCCCGTAATTTTCATTCAGACCGCGTTTCACCTTGCGGTTTTTGTTGTTGGTGTCTATGTCCGCTTTGACGGACTGAAAATTGTCGAGATAAAAAAGCATGGCCGGGCTTTTGGCCGTCGCTTCCAGCAAATCGCGGAACTTGCCCAGCACGTTCGGACGAATGGCGTCGCGTTCGTATTCCGGAATCAGGAACCGGTCCGAACCCTTCTCGTAAAACACATTGAAATGGTTGAACCAGAAGTCATCCAGCTCTTCGGCCAACTGCCGGTTGCTCCCGATCGCGCGGAGCAGCTTCGATTCCAACAGATCGTAGGCCACCACTTGCTGCGGATTATTCAACAGCAGAATCTTGCGCCGGACATCGGTGGGAGCGTTATTGAAAAGCTGCTGCCGCTGAGGGCGAGGCATGGCAATCAGCATGTCTTCGAGTTTGTCCGGCGGCATGGTTTCGAGTAGCTGACGCTTTCTATCCGGAGCACCGGACTTCAATGTCGCCAGCTCCCACGGCTGCAGCACTTCATCCAGTGGGCGCACCGGCTGCAGCTCGGCGCTATTGGCTTCCGGCTCCAATCCTTTTTTTACTTTGTAGCGCGCGACTAAACGCTCCACCGTGGCGCGAAGGATGGGATCTTCGGGCAGAGGCTGTTTTCCGTCGGCGATGGCTTTGATCAACTGCGGCTGTGGATAATGCTGGACGGCTTCCATGGGGGTCATCCGCAGCGACTCCAGCGGCTGAAGCTGCGACTCGAGCCAGGGGTTCTCTTTGATCTGCTCCGGGTGAAGCTGCTGGTCGATCCACTTCTTAAGACCGATTTTCTTGAGCCGTTCGACATCACCCGGCCGGGGCCCGAACGTCAGGCGATCCAATGCGTGCAGGATCTGATCGTTGCCGCCAAGTTTCTTTTGGAACAGCTTGTCGGTTTTCGGCGCCGGCACGATCGGCAGGGACAGCGCCAGTGCCGCGGCCAAAACTCGATTCTTAATCACCACTACTATTTAAACGTCAAATGGCGGCAGAAGTTTACAGCCGTTTCTCGTTTCTCGTTGTCTGGTTGGGTGCGCTCGATCGTGCCTAACGAGAAACGAGAAACGAGAAACGAACTTTCTAACCGGACAAAATAATCCTTGACAATGTATTAGTATACTAGTACACTAGACTTATAGATGACTACGGCAAGCCAATCCGGGCGTGGGTTCGTTTTGAAATTAGACCTGCGCAGCGGCGTGCCCGTGTATCGGCAAATCATGGATCAGGTGTTGGGCGGTATTTCAACTGGAACACTCAAGTCCGGAGATCAACTGCCGACGGTTCGGCAGCTTGCCGTGGACTTGGCGATTAATCCTAACACGGTGGTGCGGGCTTACCGCGAGCTGGAGATCCGGGGAGTGCTGGCCACGCAGCAGGGAACGGGCACGTTCATTACGGATAAGCAGCCGGAGAAGAACCACCTGGAACGCCAGCGGCGTGTGACTCAATTAGTGGGTGAACTGCTGGCCAAGGCGGGAGCCGATGGAATCACGTTACAGGAACTGATCGACTATTTCAACGAGCTGCAGAACGAACAGAACAGGAGAACTTGAGCCATGGCATTTCCAATGTTGTCGATTAAGCCCTCTTTAGGGGGAATCGCGGGTAGGCGCCCGCAAATCAGTTCCATCGGCGTCGCAGTTTTCGTCGTGTGCCTGGCCATCGGCGCGGCGCCGGCGATTTATTACGACAATCCGGCATTCGTGGGGGTTGCGGCGGTAATCGGGCTGTATTTCCTGTTCGCGATCAAAGTTGCTGAACAATGGCAGAAAGCCGCGGTACTGCGCCTGGGCCGCTACATCGGGCTGCGCGGGCCGGGAATGTTCTTCATCATTCCGGTGATCGATTCCATCAGCCAGTATGTAGACCAGCGTGTCCGTGTAACTGATGTGAAGGCTGAGTCGGCGTTGACGCGCGACACGGTGCCAGTGAACGTGGACGCGATTATCTTCTGGCTGGTATGGAACGCCGAGAAGTGCATTCTGGAAGTGTCGGACTTCGACCAGGCCATTACCATGAGCGCGCAGACGGCGTTGCGGGAATCCATCGGCCGTCACGATTTGGCGCAGATGATTACGGAGCGGGAGATGCTGGGCAAAGAGCTGCAGCGCATCCTGGACGAGAAAACGAATCCCTGGGGCATCACCGTTCAATCGGTGGAGATCCGCGACGTCCACATCCCGCAGGCGCTGGAAGACGCCATGTCACGGCAGGCGCAGGCGGAGCGGGAGCGGCAGGCGCGTATCATCCTGGGCACGGCCGAGACCGAGATTTCGAGCAAGTTCGCCGAAGCATCCATGATGTACGTGAACAATCCCGTGGCTTTGCACCTGAGGGCCATGAATATGTTGTACGAGGCCATCAAGGAAAAGGGCGCGATGGTGATTGTGCCCTCCAGCGCGGTGGAAACAATGGGCTTAGGTGGTTTATTGGGTACGGCCTCTTTAGCCGGACCGAAACCACAGTAACCAGTTGACGGAAGCTCTGTAATAAACAGGTAGAAGCCTCGTCTTTAGGAATGAGCCAGGCAGGAGAAATTGCGATGACAAGATTATTGGAAGGCATTTTCGTAATAGGTTGTTGTTTGGTGGGATTCGGGATGAGCGCTCCCGAGGGAAACCCGATCAAAAGCACGATGAATTGCTCCATCCAGCTTATCGCGCTGGTTCACAACAACATCGCGTCCAATTCGGCGAATTTCGGTATTCACCTGGCTGAGGCCAAGACTGAAATTTTAAGAGATCTTCACTAGTGGGCGGGTTGACAACCCGCCGCAGGATGGCATCCTGCCCCACATATAATGGAGCATGGCCTCAGGTGTTTTGGGCGTGGCTACGCCGGAAGAGATTGCAAAGTACGAACCGGTGATCGGGCTGGAAGTGCATGTCCAGCTCAATACCCGCACTAAAATCTTCTGCGGCTGCCTGACCGGCTTTGGCGCGCCGCCTAATACGAATGTCTGTCCGGTATGTCTGGGACTTCCCGGGGCGCTGCCGGTCCTGAACCGCCGCGCGGTGGAGATGGCCATCCAGGCCGCGCTGGCCATGCACTGCACCGTCAAGTCTTTTTCGCGGTTCGCGCGCAAGAATTATTTTTATCCGGACCTTCCCAAGGGATATCAAATCTCGCAGTACGATCAGCCGCTGGCGGAGCGCGGCGAGTTGGAAATTACCGTGGATGGCGCCAAGAAAACGATCGGCGTCACCCGCGTTCATATGGAAGACGACGCCGGCAAAAGCATCCACGACGGCTTCAAGGATTCCGACCGCTATACTTACGTGGATCTCAACCGCAGTGGTACGCCGCTGATCGAAATCGTGAGCGAACCGGACCTGCGGTCGTCCGAAGAAGCTTACCAGTATCTTTCCGAGCTGAAGCTGATTATGCAATATGTGGGCGTCTCCGAGTGCGATATGGAGAAGGGACAACTGCGCTGCGACGCCAATGTGTCGGTGCGGTTGAAGGGCGCAGAGAAATTCGGCACCAAGGCGGAAGTAAAAAATCTGAACTCATTCCGCTTCGCCAAGATGGCGCTGGATTATGAGATCGGGCGGCAGGTGGCCGTGCTCGAAGCCGCAGGCCGCGTGGAGCAGGAGACGCGACTATATAACGTGAGCACTGGCGAAACGGTGGGGATGCGCAGCAAGGAACACGCGCACGATTATCGCTATTTTCCCGAGCCCGATCTGGTCCCGCTGCGCGTGAGCGAAGCCTGGCTCGCGAGCATTCGGGAAGCCATGCCGGAACTGCCGCGAGCGAAACGCGAGAAGCTGGGGAAACTCTCGCTGAGCGATTATCAGGTGCAAGTACTGACGGCTACGCAGTCCGTGACTGAATATTTTGAAAAGGCCAATGCGGTGTCGGGGGATCCGCAAGGCACGGCCAACTGGATCATCACCGAGCTGATGGCCCTGCCCGATGCGTTCGAAAAAATAGCGCCTGAGGCGGTAGGAACGCTGGTCCGGAAGATTAACGAACGCGAGATCAGCGGCAAGATGGCCAAGGATATTTTTGCCAAGATGCTTTCGACGGGAAAATCGCCGCAGGAGATTATTGACAGTGAAGGGCTGCGGCAGATCTCGGACACTGGTGCGCTTGAGAAGATCATCGACGAAGTGATCGCGGCGAATGCGAAGCAAGTGGAACAGTATAAGTCCGGGAAGACGACGGTGCTTGGTTATTTGGTGGGCCAAGTCATGAAAGCGAGCAAGGGGCAGGCGA
>Ga0210388_10004573_pt1 | contig 10837 bp, 10 predicted proteins | sample IncBWC19OmetaG_FD_155485 | JGI IMG/M metagenome (GOLD analysis project Ga0210388, IMG submission 155485) | Forest soil microbial communities from Barre Woods Harvard Forest LTER site, Petersham, Massachusetts, United States - Inc-BW-C-19-O ...
TCCGGAATCGAGGAGTTTGATTCATCCGACAAAGCACTCATTTGGGCCATCAACGGCGGTGAACAGCGCGTTAGTATGGGCGTGGCCGATGAGCTGGTTTTAGACGATGCGGAGAAAATCGCGGCGTCAGTTCAGAGGTACGTGAAGGCCGGGCTGCCGAAGGTCCATCGCAGCCAGCAGGTCGAGCTTTATCGCAAGCGTATTGCGGCGCTGGATTCAACCAGACAGATCGATCCGCTCACATTGAGGAAACTCTGGAGCACGGAAGGGGGCGCGCAATGAGCGAACAAGTAGGACTTCGAGGCAAGGCATGGTTCCAGGCGTTTACCGGCAAAAATTCGCCTATCGCGGGAGATCCGGGCTCCGTACTCACGGCGGATGCCAAGCTCGGCGAAGATATAGCGCGCTTTCTCTGCGTTGTGCCGAACCCGGCCGCTCGCTTTCCATGTGCGCGGCACGGAGAAGTCGGACTCGAAGAGTCTTATGCGCTGGCGACGCGTATACGCGAAGCGGTCGAACAGGACAAGAACGGTGTTAAGCGTCCGATCATTGCCATCGTGGACGTAAAGAGTCAGGCTTACGGCCGCCGCGAGGAGACTGCCGCTATCTTCCTCGCCACTGCGACGGCTGCGGACGCTTATGCGTCCGCGCGGATGAAAGGGCATCCAGTGATCGCGCTGGTGATGGGAAACGCTATTTCCGGCGGCTTCCTCACACATGGTTACCAGGCCAACCGCATCCTTGCCTTCGATGACGCCGGGGTCGTCATTCATGCCATGCACAAGGAGGCGGCCGCACGAATCACGCTTCGAACCGTTGCGGAGTTGGACGTGCTGGGGCATAAGATCACACCGCTGTCGTACGACATTCACGACTACGCCAAGCTTGGCCTGCTTCATAAGCTGCTGCACGTCGAAGATCCCGATCGGCCATCGCAAGCCACCATCGCTCAAATCCAAAAGGAACTGATCGATGCAGTGGCAGATGCGCGTGCAGGATCGAGGGATCTCAGTAGTCGGCTAACTTCCCCAGGTGCAAAAGAAATGCGCAAAGCAAGCCTCGCCGCTCGCGCCCGTATGGAAGAGCAGTGGCGCGAAGCCTAAGGCGAAAGAATGATCAAAATTCTCGCCGACGCCCTGGTTCCGATCTTCGCCGGCCTGCTGTTGGGGTACATCGCGGGTCTGCGGGGCGTCCTGGACAATCAAAACGTTCGAAATCTCATCGTCTTTGTGATGAGTTTCGCCGTCCCTTGCTCGCTCTTCCTGTCCATCGCACAAACTCCGCGAGCGGCGTTGCGAGAGCAAGCTGGGGCAGCTCTAGTGCTGTTGATTGTATACTCCCTTCTGTATGCAATTTCTTTCTTTTGGGGTCGTTCCAGCCAACGGCTGAACGATTCGGAGAGCGCAGACCTGGCGCTGACGGTCAGCTTTCCAAACTCGGCTGCGGTGGGCTTAGCACTGCTTGCACCTGTCTACGGGCCGCAGTCCCTAGTCACGGTAGCAACATCCATCGCTCTCGGTTCCATCACTATTTCCGCGATCACGCTGGCGATCCTCGACGCGGAACGGGGCCCTTCTGGCGAGGGGCTTTCATTACGGCACTTCACTCTTTCTCTGCTTAATTCTCTGAAGAAGCCAATTGTCTGGGCGCCATTGGCTGGCCTAGTGTTCTCTTGTGCCGGATTGCAAATCCCTTCTTATGCGAGTCGGTCCCTCGCGATGATCGGCTCGGCGGCATCGGGGTCAGCTCTCGTACTCACAGGATTGGTCGTTTCGGCCCAAAAGTTCGATTTAGGCGGCAGCACGTTGGTTGCAGTTTTTCTCAAGAATCTGTTGCAGCCGGGGCTCGCTCTCGGGATCGCGATGCTGCTCCACCTTTCGTTGCCGGAGACGCGTTACGTCACGCTGCTCAGCGCTATACCCTGCGGATTTTTCGGAATCGTCTTCGGCAAGGGCTACGATGTAAATCCGAAGCTCGCAAGCTCTGGGCTGATCGAATCATACGTGCTCGGTGTTGTCACGCTGGCCGCGTGGATCGTGATCCTGAACCATATTGGATGAAATGAATGAAGTAGTTCAGCCTCAGGCCCATGATCTGCTTCAGATCGATCCCGCATCACTTGTTTCCGGAAGTGTGCCTGAACCACGTTGGGTTCAAGAGACGCTGGTGGCCTGCCCCTGGGTGGTGGTGCGCCGGGCTCAAACATCTTTCGGCCAGATCGCGGTAGGGGTACGAGGCGCCACCAGGAGCGAACGCTGGGGCGAGCTCTGTGACGCAAGCCAGATACGAACGATCGTTCATCCCGAGCAACTGCGCTTTTCCAGTTCTCGAACGCCTGCATTGCGAGCCCTGCAAAAGATGCGCGGACGATGGGCGGACCTCGCCCTTGCTTGGGGGCCAACTGGGAGCGTTGGGTTTGAACTGGCAAGCGGCCGCCGGGTTACGACTGAGGCGAGCGATCTTGATCTGATCATTCGAGCGCCGCAGCGGATTCCTGTGGAGCGAGCTCGGTCCCTCTTGGATCGCACACTCGGACTTGAAGCAAAAGTCGACGTCCGTGTGGAAACGCCGCTGTGCGGCTTTGCGCTTGAGGAATATGCGTTAGTGTCCTCCTCGCGGATCCTTTTGCGCTACGCCGAAGGTGTAAGGCTCGGAAAAGATCCGTGGCAGGTGGAAGCATGAGCATCGCGTTCCTTTTTCCGGGACAGGGCTCACAGTTTCCAGGCATGCTCCATCAGTTGCTCGATCATCCCGAGGTCGATCGCACGCTCGCCGAAGTAAGTTCCGTGCTGCACACCGATGTTCGAGGCCTCGATTCCGAAGAGGCGCTCGAATCTACCGCATCGGTGCAGATAGCGCTACTGATTGCCGGTGTGGCGACAGCCCGAGCTCTGTTCCAGAAAGTTGCAGAGCCCGCCGTAGTCTGTGGTTTGTCCGTCGGTGCATTCGCCGCAGCCGTGGTCGCAGACGCCTTGTCCTTGAAAGATGCGCTCGAACTGGTAGAGCTACGGTCGGAACAGATGACGAAGTTGTATCCAGCCGGTTACGGCCTCTCTGCGATCGTTGGATTAAGCGAATCGCAGGTTCTGAAAATCGTTCAGGCCGTGACCTCTGATCGCGAACCAGTGTTCGTCGCGAACATCAATGCACCGCGCCAGATTGTGATTGCCGGCTCAGATGCAGGAATGGACCGAGTGCTCGATCTAGCTCGCAGCCAAGGTGCCAGAAAGGCTGAACGCCTGCATGTTTCGGTTCCATCGCACTGCCCGTTGCTACAACCTGTGGCCGACTGCTTGCAACGCCGGTTCTCATCAGTGCAATTGCGGAAGCCTAAAGCGATCTACGTCGGCAACGTAAACGCGCGAGCTATGCGGACAGGGGAGCTCGTCGCGAATGATCTCGCGAACAACATTGCCCACGGTGTCCGCTGGCACGACGCCACCACTGTTGCCAAAGAGCTAGGCTGCGATCTCTTTCTTGAGATGCCGCCCGGTCACGTTCTTAGCGACCTTGCCAAAGAGAACCTCGCAGGAGTATGTGCTTTTGCCGTTGAAAAAAATTCTCTTCCAAGAGTCTTGCGTTTTGCTCGGCAGGAAAAATGACACATCAGCGCATGACCACCAAACCCGATCCATGGGGGCACCGCTTCCCTGAACAGATCAGTCTACGTAATTCGAGATTTCAATCAGATTCTTGTCCGGATCGCGGAGATAGACCGACAATAGTCTCCCCACAGCGCCCGTGCGCTCGACAGGCCCTTCTTCAATAGGAATTGATAGTTGAGTCAAATGACGGATAACTTCCTCTAACGATTCCTTCGCGATGAAACAGAGGTCACCAGAACCCGGCGTCGGATGGTCAGCTTTGGGTTCAAATTCATGGCCACGCTGGTGCAGATTGATCTTTTGCTGGCCGAACTCAAGAGCCTTGCGATCCCCGAAAGTAACGGCCTGCATTCCCAGGGCGTTCGTGTAGAAATCGATGGTCAAGTCGATATCCGCAACTGTAAGGACAAGATGATCAAGGTGGTCGATGGTCAGTGCCATAATGGGCTCCACTAGCTTCGCGCGACGAAATCTTCTATACGCGCTCTCTGCTCTGTTAACGGGGCAATTCTTTTCTCCAATTCCAACTGAGGGAGAAACCGCGTGCTTGTCCAACGGTTGCAAACGGCGCACTTCCTTTAAGCAGCAGCAGAAGGAAACGATTGAAGCCGCGCGGCGGCAGGAAGCCACGGCCGAATTTCGGCCCCAAAATCACCTGACAATGATTCGCTCGAGTTTTCCTCATGGTACAGGAATTCCACAAACAGTCAGAGTTCGCGTTAGTCCTAAGTCTCGTCTCCTCAATAAAATTGACAACGGCCAGACCGGTGCATCAGGAAGGACGGGTAGCTTTGGATTTGGAAGAGGTGGATTAATGCTATATCGCGCGGCGCGGAGACAGAGATGACCGATAGCGGATTGATCGGTACCAGCCCATGCCTCCGCGACGTTTTGAATTCAGTGCGATTGGTCGCGCAAACGGATTCCGCCGTGCTGATCCAAGGCGAAACTGGCACCGGCAAAGAACTCATCGCCAAAATGCTTCATCAGGAGAGCCAACGAAGGTCCGGCCCATTTGTGAAGTTGAATTGCGCCGCCGTGCCAGCTGACCTCTTGGAAAGTGAGTTGTTTGGACACGAGCGCGGAGCCTTCACGGGCGCCCTGACGAGAACCACGGGACGGTTTCAAGTTGCTCACAGAGGAACATTGTTTCTTGACGAGATCGCCGATTTGCCCCTTGAACTCCAGCCGAAGTTCTTGCGAGTTCTCCAAGAGCACGAATTTGAACGAATCGGAAGCACCAATACGATTCGAGTGGACGTTCGCATCGTGGCCGCGACCAATCAGGATCTTGCTGGGATGGTGAATGAACGGCGTTTCCGGGCAGATTTATTTTATCGGCTCAACGTGTTCCCAATCTTAATCCCTCCGCTGCGGGAACGCCCGGAAGATATTCCAATTCTCGCAACGCACTTCGCCGCCATGTTTGCGAAGCAAATGAACAAAGGGCTTATCTCGATTCCGGATCCCGTTATGAATATCCTTGGGGGCTACGATTGGCCCGGAAACATTCGCGAACTTCAGAACGTGATTGAGCGGTCCGTTATTGTGTCCACAGGTCCGATATTGCGCCTCCAGGTGAATGAGCTGAAGACGTTGGGGAGAAGCGATTCAATGCGCACCCTAGCGGAAGCTGAGCGCGATCATATTCTGGAAGCCCTTCGGCAGGTCGGGTGGGTTGTGGGTGGAATTCATGGAGCAGCGATACTGTTAGGCTTACCCAGGACGACGTTGCTTTCCCGGATGCGGAAACTCGGAATTTCGAGAGGGTCGTCTTCCATTGCCTCCGCCGTCGGGTTGATGGGTGGATGTGCGGATAACTCGCGACTCGACAGGCTTGCTGGCGGAATCGAAGATATGGGGCAGGGATTTCCATTCGTTGGACAGCCGGAACAAAGTGTGGCTGTGGGCGTTGGCAAGTTGTAAGATCTGCAGCAATTCCAAGAGACAGAGACCGGCTTTCCCGCAGTCAGCGCAAGGGAAGCTGCCGTCAACAAGAAGGAGAAACATATGAATTTCGCTAATCGAAAACTCTCCTTCCTCACGACTGCGATGGTGCTGGTGACCGGGATGAAATTCGGAGGGTCGGTACACGCGGACACGCCCGTACAACATTCACAGGAGGGTGCGAATGATACCGCGCAGGTGAAAATTGCTCGTGCCATGTCGGCGGGACCAACCGAAATGGCCAGTTCGGCAAGGATCGTTGACACAGACGCGCGGGGCAATATGGTAGTGCTGCGAGAAGGCAGCAACGGTTTCACTTGTATGCCGGGCAATCCAAAAGTCGTTGCCGACCCTCCCATGTGCGCCGACGCCGCGTCGATGCAATGGGCGGCCGACTTCAAGGCTCACAAACCGAAGCCAACTAATACGGTTCCGGGTATCACCTACATGCTGGCGGGCGCTACGCAGCGAAGTGACTCGGACCCATCTGACAAGACAAGTCCAGCAATCAAGATCGGACCCCACTGGATGATCATGTGGCCGTTTGATCCGACGACAACAGGACTGCCGACCGCGCACAAGGCGACAGGCGCGTATATTATGTGGGCAGGCTCGCCCTATGCCCACGTCCATATCATGGGACGTCCCTGATCATTGCCTCTCAGATAGGGGACCAAAGAAGGCAGGCCAAGGAGAAAACGATGGGCAAGCTTGAAGGAAAAATCGCACTCGTCTCTGGCGGCACTAGCGGGATCGGTCTTGCCACCGCGAGGCACTTTGTGGACGAAGGCGCTTATGTCTTCATAACGGGGCGTCGTGAGGCGGAATTGACTGCGGCGGTTAGGGAGATAGGAAGAAATGTGACCGGAGAGCAGGAGAAAGGCCCGGCGAAAATTGGGCTAAAAGGATTCAGTCTCTTCCCAGCAAATCCAACAGCGTCACAGTCTGGCCTCTTGACGGTACCTGCAAACAATGTGCGTTCATGTGCCAGGAGGAGATTGGAGCCTTGAGTGCTCCAAAAGGATCGCCGTGAAACTACCCACCCACTTTGCCCACCCACAGACGCACTTTTGGTACCTAAATTGAATTTTCTTACGAAAATATTTGTTCTATAATCATGGTGTTAGGGGACGCCTCATGCCTCCGGAGCAAAAGGTCGTAAGTTCGAATCTTACCGGGCGTACCAATCCTCTCTGAAACGTTGCTTTGGCGAGCGGATTCCAACCGACGCCTGTTTGCAAATTACACAAACGATCGTAAGGGCGTGGCCACGTGATCTCGCCCGCGTCCGCAGTCCAAAATCCCGGCGGCACACAGAATAAGCTGACCCGTGACATTGGTTCGAGCGTTACTGGACGTGCCGTGCCATACGGTTTGAGTTTTCGGATACTAGGGGATTTATGCGCGGAAGCTCGCTATTTTAGCGAATTTACGGAACCGAGATTTGCTGCAAAGTTGCATCACATTCGTTTTCCTCCCTGAGAATCTGCCGCGCTAGGTTCAAGCGCAGCTAACCGTGCAGCGCCGTGGCAGCACCTGTCTCCCATTCTTGAAGCATCCTTTTTCCGAGTTCCTCAAATTCTGGATGTTGCTCGATATAGGAGTGGACTTCTTTTGCGGTGTCCTGAATTGCTTCGTAGCTGCGCTCTAAAATCGATCGGACTTTTGCTGGAGCGGCGCCCGTGCGCGTTTCACCGAATTTTCGCAAGTCTTTTGCGCTTGGCCAATTGGTCGTGCCGTTCAGGGTAAGCGCCAAGCTGTCCTTGGGCAGGTAAACGGACGTCGTCACGAGATCGTAGACTGGCGCAAGCCGTGCTTCGCCCTGCACATCGTCATAGACAATCCCGAAATTCTTGAGATGCGCGTCACCATTGCGAAGCGCGCAGTTGAGCGCGATCAAGGTAAAGAGCTTCTCCATGTCCTCGGCGACATGGGTCGAGTTCGCGAACTGGCTGAAGCGCTTCATGACCGATGTCTCGTAGCTGCCGCGGTATTTTTCGTCGGTCCTGCGGGCATTAAGCACACAGAAATCTTCAAATCCGCGATAAGTGCCATCCATACGCAGATCGAAGCGATCGATAACCAGGGCCATGCCGTCTTCGGCGAGGCGATAAGGAGGAACGTCGAGTCCACATTTGCGCGCCACCGTGAGGCAGAAATATTCGTTCGCAGCGAGTTGCGGATACTCGTCCGGCTCCCAAAACTTCACGATATGGGTCGCGCCCTTGTAGCTCTGCGAGAGCCGGTGTTCCGTCTGCTCCATTTCAGCGAACGCTTTTTCGTCGCGAACAAGGATCTTCGGCTGCACGCCACTGATCCCGGAGAAGGACGCGAACTTCTCCAGCAAGTAACGGAACAAATCGCCACCGCGCCTACGTTCGAGAATCTCATCGACGGACTGGAAGGGCACGTCCTCGTGCAGTTGCTCCCGATCGCCGGTATAGCGGATGCGACCGACCTGTGAACGGCCGATGACGGAGAGCAGATCGAATTCGTCGAAGGTACCTGTTGCTTTCGCGAACGCAAGGCGGAGCCGCTCTCGTAAAGCCCCTTCAGGGAGATTCATCTCGAAAATTGGAAGCATGCCAAAGGGGACTGTCCACGATTCAAGCCGCACGGGCATTGTCACCGAGACCGCCCGCACGGCGGGCGTGCCGGGCAGGTAGGCGAACGTGCTCCCGCGCTCGCCGTGACGGTCGATCAGTCCCGCCTCAGCGGCGTCGGTCCAGACTTTGATCATCGCGATCCTCTTGCATGAGTTCGTCCAGAGTGGGCCGGTGCGAGCTCGCGGCCTGCAGTTGCAGCTCAAGGCCGAGCGCGGCCAGCAGCTTGGTGAGTTTTGTGAAACCCAGCTCTCCGGCACGTCCATTTTCGAGGGCATCGATCGTAGCCCGGCTGATCCCCGCCTCATGCGCGAGCTCGGTCTGGCTGAGCTTGAGCCTCTTGCGTTGCTCTGCTATCCGGGCGCCTATGGAGATCAGCTCAAGCATACATGCCTAGTATATTAGGCATAATGCGTTCTGTCAATCGTTTTGCCTAATATGCTAGGCAATAGAACCTCAACTCCATGTTCTAGCCGAAGCGTAGTGTTTTTCTGATGAGCGCCCACAGGTCACTGGCCTCATATACACGGTATTTGTATATCTATCATACAGTTACATAGATATATGATTGACAAGAGATAATTATCAGTATTACAGCATTGTTTGAATGGTAACCCCTATCTCGCCGCGGTTGTTGAACATAGGGGCGGTCGCTGGGGAAATACTCAACCTCTCCAGGGATTGGCTATCGGCGCGGGCACACCGCAGCTGATGTTGTCGCTTACCAAATTTCGGTTCGCGGCAGGCGCCAGCGAAGAAGAGTCCGAGCGCGGTCATTGATTCGCCGACGCGACGAAGAAGAGAAAGTCAATGGCTAAGAAACCGCTTCATCCAGGAGAATTGCTCAGAAAACAGTGTTTGGAGTCACGCGGCCTCACGGTCACCGACGCGGCGCAGCAAATCGGCATAACACGACAAACACTCAACAATATCTTGAACGGGAAGTCCGGGATTTCATCCAGGATGGCCGTTCCTCTGGCTCAGTTTTTTGGCCTCAGGCCAGAGACCTTGCAACAGTGGCAAAAAGACTACGAACTTGGCAAAGCGAGATCCGGGCGAGCGCGTCTTAGTCGGGCAAGAGGCGATTCATTCTCGGCAAGCAGTAACGACCTCGTCGCATGGGCAGACACTATCGACGCAAGGTACGCATTGCCGAAACTTGTCCGGTCCTTAGTCCATGCGACCACGGGTTCCGGATGCAGTGCGGAGTTTCCTGCAATGGAAGACGCTCAAAATTCAGGTTGGGATGGGCTCGTTGAGAATCCCGCTGCGAGTGCCTATGTGCCTGTCGGTAGATCGGCGTGGGAACTCAGCGCCGACGCAAATCCTCAGTCCAAGGCGGAGACGGATTATAGAAAAAGGACCGGCAACCCGCTTGGCCTTGAGCCGGCGAAAACGACTCTCGTTTTCGTGATGCTGAGAAAATGGCCTCAGAAGCGGCAGTGGGTGGCCAGCAAGAATCAGGAGGGTGTCTGGGCTAAAGTTGTCGTGTACGACGCTACGGATTTGGAGCAGTGGTTGGATCTTGCGCCGGAAGCGGCTATATGGATGGCCGCGCGGATCGGTCGCGCCACGCCGGGGGTACGGTCGCTGGATACATTCTGGCACGAGTATTCCATGTCCACGTCTCCGCCAATCAATCCACCCTTGCTGCTGGCCGGACGTGGCGCTGCAGCAAACAAGGTCGGCGAGTGGCTGGAGACGGGCTCCGGGGTGCTTCGGGTGTTGGCGGATTCAACCGATGAGGCGATCGCGTTCATGGCTGCTGTGGGAATCACCCGCAGCACACATTCCGGGAATCTGCTGACAAATACGATTGTCGTCAACGACGCAGAGCAAGCGCGGCAATTGATGACCACCTCTCATCGGCTTACATTCGTCTGGCAAATCGAAGATCCTTCATTGCTAGGCACAATCATCGACAAAGGTCATCGCTCATTCGTTCCGGTTAGCCGGAGCACTGCCGGAGCCGAACACGCTGACCTTGAGCTCCCTAGGCTCGGGCGCGCTGAGTTCGTCGCCGCGATCAAAGATGCACTGAACGATCATCTCGAAAATCGGCACGAAGTGAATCCCCTGGCCGGAGGGTTGGGACGATCAGCCGCAGAGTTTATGGTTTCTCCCAAAGACATCCTGCGCAAGCAGAATGATTCGAAGAACGAGGAGGAGGCGAACATCCGAGCCAGGGCATCCGGCAGAAGCATTACTGTCTACAGGCGCCTTTATGCCGCCGCGGGAGTCTCGCGCCCGCCTCAATGGGCGAGCCCTGAGCACGCTGGCGAGCTGATCCCGATTCTGTTGGCTGGCTCCTGGAGCGAGTCCAATGAAGCGGACCGGTCCGCGCTGTCAGAGCTGGCGGGTTACGATTACATCACCATCAGCAGGCTCCTGGCCCGATGCCGGAATCAGCCAGATTGTCCAGTGCGACAGATCGGCGACGCCTGGACCCTTTTGGCCCCTTTGGATGCCTGGTCGCTGTTGGCCAAGTTCATCACCGATGTTGATCTCGACCGGTATCACCAGGTTGTTCTCGATATTTTGGGAGAAGCTGATCCGGCTCTGACCCTTGATCCCAACGAAAGGCGGCTTGCAAGCCTTCATAACAAGGAATTCAGGCACTCGGATGCTCTGCGCCGAGGGCTTGCCGAAACCCTCATCCTGCTTGCTGTCGTCGCGGGTGTC
>Ga0210388_10004574_pt1 | contig 10834 bp, 10 predicted proteins | sample IncBWC19OmetaG_FD_155485 | JGI IMG/M metagenome (GOLD analysis project Ga0210388, IMG submission 155485) | Forest soil microbial communities from Barre Woods Harvard Forest LTER site, Petersham, Massachusetts, United States - Inc-BW-C-19-O ...
CCCGCCAACTGCAATGCCGCCGTTGCGCCCACGCAGCATGCGCTCGGAAATATGCCTGATTCCACGGAAGACTACCGATGAACGAAATACTGGTTCTGTATTATTCCCGCCAAGGAACCACCGCCGCACTGGCTCGACAAATTTGCCGCGGCATCGAAGCGGTTCCGGGTATGCAGGCGCGGCTGCGCACGGTTCCGCCGGTTGCGGCCTCGACCCAAAGGCTCGACCCGCCCGTGCCGGACCAGGGACCTCCTTATGCAACGCATGATGATCTTACGCAGTGCTGCGGTCTGATCCTCGGCAGCCCCACCCGCTTTGGAAACATGGCGGCGCCCGTAAAATTCTTTTTGGACGGCACCAGCGCCTTGTGGATTTCCGGAGCCCTGGTGGGCAAACCCGCCGCGGTCTTTACCTCCACGCAGACGCTGCATGGCGGACAGGAGTCGACCCTGCTGTCGATGATGGTGCCGCTGCTTCATCACGGCATGTACCTCGTGGGTCTGCCGTTCACCGAGCGCGAGCTCACCGATACGCGCGGCGGAGGCACGCCCTATGGCGCAAGTCACGTCGCCGAACTCAGCAATCACGGAGAACTGTCGGAACCGGAGAGCGCGTTGGCGCGTGCATTAGGAAAGCGCGTGGCCGCCCTGGCCGATCGGCTGCAGAGGGCGACTTGAGCACCCTATCCGTCACGCGCTCGCTGACCATTTGGCTATGGGGCGCGATCGCAGCAAGTCTGCTGGCCTGGATCAGCGTCGGGTATTCCTGGCCGTTTTGCGTGCTTGCAGTACTGCCCCTGTTGGCGCCGCTGAATGGGCTGGTGCGCGGGCGCCGCTACACCTATGCATGGGCAACCTTGTTCGCGGTTCCCTACCTTGCGTTTGCGGTCACCGAACTTTTGGTGAATCGCCGAGCTCGCTGGGTAGCCGCGCTCAGTCTGCTGCTGGTGTTCGCGTGGTTCTGCACTATGATTTTGTTCCTACGTGCTTCTCGAGCGCATCACGAATGAACGGTATCGTGAGGCGGCGCTGCGCCACCAGCGACGCATCGTCCAGCGCATCGAGGATTTCCAACAGCGACGGCAAGTCGCGCGGCATGCGCTTCAGCAAGTACTCGGAAGTCTCGTAGGGCAGCTGCAACCCACGCTGCGCCGCGCGCAGCCGCAAAGCCTCGATGCGGCCCTCGTCATCGAGCTCTCGCAGCTGATACACAACGCACGCCGCGGCTCGCGAACGCCAGTCCTCCAGGGACCATCCAGCCTGGCGCGGTGCGACCCGTCCGGCAAATATCAAGCGGGTGCGCAGCTCCGCAGCTTCATTGAACAGACCAAACAACGCCTGTTCCCAGGCCCGGTCTCCCGCGACCGCATCGACGTCGTCGATGCAAAGTACGGCAGTTCGCTCGAAACCAGCCAATGCCTCGGGCGGCAACGCCAACGAACGGTGCAATGGGAAATAGGCGGCCATTTCACCGGCGCTCGAGCATACCGCTTGCAGCAGATGAGTCTTGCCGGACCCATGTGCACCCCATAGCCAGATGGGCGCTGCTTGCGCAGCACGCAGCGCCTCCACGACTTCAGAGTTCTGACCCGGCGCGAAACTCTCGAACACCGCATCCGCGCGCAGCTTCACACCCAGCGCGAGTTGCCTCATGCCGCCGCCCGCCTTCCATACACCAGGACGTAGTCGATGCCGCTCACGACCACGGTCGCGAACACCAGGGCGCCAAGCCACAGCGTCACCCAAGCCGGCGGCACCGAAAACTGCGCGCGCACGACAATTACAAAAATAAATGCGGCCTGACACAACGTATTGAATTTGCCGATGAACGATGGGTTCGCAGTCAGTCGGCCGATGAAAAAGCGGTATGCCGCGGCGCCGAGCACAATGATCACATCGCGCGCGACCGCCGCCGCCATCAGCCACAACGGCACGAGATTCAGCAGGCTCAAGGTGATGAACACCGTGGCCAGCAACAGTTTATCTGCGATGGGATCCAATACTCCGCCTAGTTCGCTCTGCCAGCCGAAATGCCTGGCGAGAAACCCATCGGCCGCATCCGACAGCCCGGCCACCGCGAAAAGCAGCATGGTCGCTGTGAATTCGTGATGCGCGAGTGTGATCGCAATCGGCACGACCAGCGCGATCCTGATCGCAGTAATCATGTTCGGAATATGGCGCGCGAGCCGGAACACGCGATCAATGATGCAACTGGAAGCGCTGAATCCCGTTCTCGCCGGCGCCTACCGGCTGCAGTCGCCCATTGAGCGCCAGCGCTCGCTGCAAAGAATCGACGCCGACGCGTGTTGCGAGACGGAATCTAATGGTATCGCCGGACAAAGACTCCACGCTGACGTGCGAAATGAAGGTCAGGGATTCGAGGTAGGACTCGACGCCCGCATAGTCGCGAAGGTCGTTCACGCCCGTGACCTCGATGACCACGGGCACGAGATTGCCGCTGGCGGCAAACATGCCGGCGTACAAATCGGCAGCGCGATTCACGCCCTCCAAAGTACCGGAATATTCGTTGCTGCGATCTTGAAACAAATGAATCCAGCGCACGTTGGCAGTCGCACCCGCGCCGTTGGCGCGGCCGATCAGCACGCCCTCGCCGCCGAAACGATGCGCGATCTCGGCCAGAGCGGTCGGAGCACCGCCATTCACCGTCGCAAAGTCCAGCCGATTTCTTTGCAGTTCGCCGGCGCTGGGCCAGAGCAACGGCAGGCCGCGCGCCACTGCCGCCGCATCGATGGCTGCTTTCAGCTCGCCGCTGTCGTCGGCGCTGACCACCGTCCCGGATTGCGGGCCGGTCTGCACCGCCAGCAATACCAGGGTCGTCGGCCGTTCATGACCCCACAAGGGCTGGCTGTTCTGAGTCAGCCAACGCTCGATGGCCGGGCCGTCGAAGGCCACCCATAATTGGTTGTCCGGGGCGCTGCGACACTGTTGCACGTAGCGGCGCGCATTGCTGATCAGCGGCGCCAATGCGGGATCCTCATCGGCGGAACGGCGCCCGGTGACCCGCACCAGCACGGTCTTCATGGCGGCTTGAAAGGGCGCGCTGTCGCCGCTGTCGCAGCGTCCGGCAATGCCGGTGGTCGCCTGATACAGCTCGGCGCGCGTCACGGCGAAGACCGGCTCACTCGCGGCAAGCGCCGCGAGACACAAGCACAGAATCGCCGCGCTGCGCAAGTCCGAGATTGAAAAGCTGCTTAAGGTTTGCGCCATGGTTTTGTCGTAAAATACCACAGCTGCCGACCCTCCTGCCGCGTAGGCCAAGGATCCTGAAAGATGACTGAGCGAGCGCCCATCACCTATCGCGACGCCGGGGTGGATATCGATGCAGGCGACGAACTTGTGGAACGAATCAAGCCCCGAGTAAGGCGCTCCATGCGCCCCGAAGTGCTGGGCGGAATCGGCGGTTTCGGCGCCCTGGTTGAAGTGCCGCTGGATCGCTATCGCAAGCCGGTGCTGGTATCGGGCACCGATGGAGTGGGCACCAAGCTTCGCCTTGCGATCGACACCCGCCGGCATGACGGCGTGGGGATCGATCTCGTCGCCATGTGCGTGAATGATGTGATCGTGCAGGGCGCGGAACCCTTGTTCTTTCTGGACTACTTCGCCAGCGGCAAACTCGACGTGGATGTCGGCGAACGCGTGGTCGCCGGCATTATCGAAGGGTGCGTGCAGGCGGGCTGCGCGCTGGTGGGTGGTGAAACCGCCGAGATGCCGGGGATGTACCACGGCGCGGACTACGATCTCGCGGGTTTCTGTGTCGGCGTGGTCGAGAAAGATGCCATCATCGACGGCTCCCGCACCCGCGCCGGCGACCTGGTGTTGGGGCTGCCTTCTTCCGGACCTCATTCCAACGGCTTTTCGTTGATTCGCAAAATTCTGCAAGTCGCCGCAGCGGACCTTGAAGCCGATGTCAACGGCGTCAGGCTTATCGATCGGCTGATGGCGCCGACGCGCATCTACGTCAAGCCGCTGCTGCAATTGATTCGCGAGGTAACGGTGCACGGTGTGTCGCACATCACCGGCGGCGGCCTCGTCGACAACATTCCGCGCGTGCTCCCGGACGGCTTGGAAGTCGTGCTGAATCGCGATTCCTGGCGCCGTGAAGCGGTGTTCAACTGGCTGCAACGCGAAGGCAAGGTCGCGGATGCGGAGATGTATCGCGTGTTCAATTGCGGTATCGGCATGACTGTGCAAGTGTCGGCGAGCGATGCCGACCGGGCCGTCAGCGTATTGAGCGCAGCCGGCCAAGAAGCGCTCATTATCGGCGAGGTGCGCGCAGGGACACGCGGCGTCGTCATTGCTTGAATACGGCGCCGCCTCCGCAGCCGATCGTCATCCTCATATCGGGGCGCGGCAGCAACATGCATGCACTCATCGATCGCAGCCGGCAGCGCGGCGCGCCGTATGCGGTATCCCAGGTGTTCTCGGATCGTGCCAACGCGCCGGGACTGGTCACCGCACGCGACCGCAAGATTCCAGCGCGGGCACTTCCCGGTGCCAAAGGCGTTGATCGCGCCGCTTACGATGGCGCTTTGGCCGAAGCGATCGACGAGGTCTCCCCGTCATTGATCGTGCTTGCGGGGTTCATGCGCATCCTGACGCCACAATTCGTGCGGCAATTCGCGGGAAAAATTCTGAACATTCATCCTTCGCTGTTGCCCAAGTACCCAGGCTTGGATACGCATCGGCGCGCCCTCGAGGCAGGCGACCAGGAGCACGGCGCCACGGTGCATTTTGTCACCGCGGAGCTGGACGGCGGCCCGCGCATCATCCAGGCCCGCGTTGCCATAGCCGCCGACGATACGGAAGATTCACTGGCGAAACGCGTGCTGATTCAGGAGCACCTTATATACCCTCTGGCGGTAAGCTGGTTTTGCGAGGGCCGATTGCGCTACCAGGCAGGCAAGGCGCTGATGGACGGCCGACCCTTGAGCGAGCCGATTCCATACAGCGATGTCGAGGCGGACAGCGCGCCATGAAAAAGCAAAGTGTTCTGACGGTGCTGTTCGCGCTGGCGGCGCATGCGAGCGCCCAACCTGCAGAGGCGGCGCAGGCGGATGCGGCCGCGGCCGGCGACGCCGGGATTGCGCCATTCTCCGCGCAGTTTCAGGCCGATTGGAAAGGCATCACCGTGGGCACCAGCAATATCGCGCTCAAGGCGGATAGCGAGCCCGGCCACTATGTGTACACCTGGACGATCACCGCTCGCGGCATCTTCCGCCTGGCCTACAGCGACGATCTCGTGCAGACCAGCTGGCTCAGCATCGACGCCGACCACGCACGCCCGGAAAGGTATTTCGGCAGCCAGGGCGCAGCCTCGGTGGCCCTGAATTTCGACTGGCCGAACAAGCGCGCCAACGGCGAATCGGAAGGTAAACCGGTCGACTTGAAACTCAAGGACGGGACCCAGGACGTCATGTCAATCCAGGTCGAGGTCATGCTCGACCTGAAGAGCGGCAACCTGCCGGAGATTTTTCACATCATCGACAAGGACCAACTGAAGGATTTCAACTATCGCCGGGAAGGCAGTGCCAGAATCAAAACGGCCATCGGAGAGCTCGACACGGTGATCGTGACCAGTCAGCAGCCCGGCAACAATCGTATTTTAAAGATGTGGTTTGCGCCGTCCTTGGGCTACGTGCCGGTGCAGGCGGAGCGGACCCGCAACGGCAAATTGGAGATGTCGATGAGAATCAGGAGCCTCAACCGCTGAGCGTGATCAGGTCTTTGGCAACGTGACGCCGCGCTGACCCTGATACTTGCCGCCGCGATCCTTATACGAGGTCTCGCAGACCTCATCGGATTCGAAGAACAGCATTTGCGCCACGCCCTCATTGGCATAAATTTTTGCCGGCAGCGGCGTGGTGTTGGAGAATTCCAGAGTCACGTGTCCTTCCCACTCGGGTTCCAAAGGCGTTACATTCACTATTATTCCGCAACGTGCATAAGTTGAATTGTGGATGATGAAATCGTTAGCAACGAAGTTGTGCAGTGTCGGCACGCTGATATCGAACACTTCCTCGATTCCTGCGGGCTCGATCCGTTCGACCTCATCCCACACAGGCCCATCGATGAGCGGGGTAAGGTACGGGTCACCGGTCATGAGGGCTACTTTCCCGGCGGCGGAAATCGGGAGGGATTGATGCGGCGAGCTGTGAATATCGAGCGAGTTCAAACTCAGTCCGCCAACCCGTGCCGCAGCACCGGCGATCGCCCAGGCCTCCTGGGGCAGTGAGTCGAAGTTGCTCTTGCGCCTCGGTTGCGCGGCGATCATCGGCAGCACCTTCTCCTCGAGCAGGCGCTGTTTCACCGAACCCGGCGAGAAACCGATTTTCTGTGCAAAACGCAGGATCTGATCCTTGTCCGTGATCTGTATCTTGCAAGCCCGAGTCCCGATCGCGGTGGTCTTTTCGCGGATCAGCGAAAAGATACCGAATCGCAACAGCAGATGATGCACATCCTCGATCAGCCGCCTTGACTTTGAGTAGTACTCGAGAAAGATGCCCGTATCGGAGTGATAAATGCTGCCGTCGCCGAAGAGCGCCTGCAGAAACAGGCGCACCGAGAGCTCGGGTGCCGTAAAGACGATCTGCGGGACAAACTTGTCGGCCGCGCCGACATTGAGTTCAAGATTTCGCAGCCAGTCGTGAGCGCGATTTCGCGCCGGGATTCCCCCTCTGCCCTGATGATTGACCAGCCGATAACCGTAGCGACCCTTGTAAGTGATCTCTCCCAGGCCGGACGCCGTCATCGCCGACCTGAGCAGAGCGACCAGCGCCGGATCCGCAGTCGTGTACGTCGGGCTGTGACCGGGCGTGTCGCACTGCCCCTCCGAGATCATCAAGCCGAGCAGAGTCGCTTCCCATTCAGGAATGGGCGTCTTGCCGAACACGGGAATTTCCCGGGCAACCGCGATGCGGTCGCCGGCCCGCAATTCGCTCAGGGGCACCCAGCGTTTGAGCATTCGAAACGGATGATTCGCCGTCGCGCGAATGCGCAGCCCGGTCCGGGTGCGCAACTCAAAGATCTCCCGCTTACCTTGCGGCATGAAGGCCGACACCTTCGCCGGCCGCAAACGCCAACCGTCCCAGGCCAAGGTGCTTTTGCCCCAGCGCATCTCCGTGATCGGCATATAGGCGCCGGTATCGGCCTCAACCACGCGCGTATCGCCCGTGACGCATTTTCCGAGACAAACAGTGAGAACCGAGCGCGGGATCCTGAAGTACTCAACCGTGCTAGCCAGCGCGAACGAATTCGGCGGAATGATGCAGACCGGCCCTTGGAAATCCACGAACGATTTTTCATCGAAGTTTTTCGGATCGACGATGGTGGAATTGATGTTGGTGAAAATCTTGAACTGATCGGCGCAGCGCACATCGTAGCCGTAGCTCGACGTGCCATAGGACACGATCTTGTGGCCGCCGGCGACGCGCACCTGCCCCGGGGAAAACGGCTCGATCATGCGCTGTTCGGCGGCCATGCGCCTGATCCAACGATCGCTTTTAATGCTCATTAGGTTGCTTCGATGGTTATCTTGGGGAAAGCGCGGCTATAGTCCTTGTTCAATGTGGACAAGCGCGCTGCCGTGCGCCGCGCCATCAAAAAATACGCACGCGCGCGCTCGCTATTCGGCTCGGCAACCACCGTTGGCGCACCACCGTCGGCATCCTCGCGAATGCGGATATCGAGCGGCAATTCGCCCAGCAGCTGCACTCCGTATTGCGCTGCCATGCGCGCACCGCCGCCGCTGCCGAACACATGTTCCACATGACCGCACTGACTGCAGACGTGCATGCTCATATTCTCCACGACGCCGAGGACCCGCACTTCGACCTTTTCAAACATCTTCAGGCCCTTGCGAGCGTCCAGGAGGGCGATATCCTGAGGCGTGGTCACGATGACGGCGCCGCTCACCGGAACGCGCTGCGCCAGCGTGAGCTGGATGTCGCCCGTACCGGGCGGCATGTCGACCACCAGATAATCCAGATCGCCCCAGTTGGTGTCACCGAGCAGCTGGGTCAGCGCTTGGGTCACCATCGGACCGCGCCACGCCATGGGCTGTTCTTGATCGATCATGAAACCGATGGACATCACTTCGACACCATGAGACCGCAACGGCGTCAAATGCTTGCCGTCCGTACTGACCGGCTTCGCGCCGCTCAATCCCATCATCAGCGGCTGACTGGGACCGTAAATATCCGCATCCAGCAAGCCAACCTTGGCGCCCTGCGCTGCCCAGGCTAGCGCCAGATTCGCGGCGGTCGTGGATTTTCCAACACCGCCCTTGCCGGAAGCTACCGCCACCACGTTCTTTACATTGGCGAGAGGTTTGAGCGTCCGCTGCACTGCATGCGAGGTGATTTGCATACGCAGCGTAAGCTCCAAGCGGCTCTCACTCATGATGGGTTTGAGGTAGGTTTCGAGAGCTGCACCCAATTCGGGCACGTAATCCGCGCAAGGGAAGCCCAGGACCAGCTCGACGGTCACCAACCCATTGGCTGAGGCCACAGCCACGATTGCCTTCGCCTCGCCCAGGGTTTGGCCAAGGTAGGGGTCCAAATAGGTGCTTAGTTTCTCGCGGATGGCGCCATCCGCGGGGGCGGGTTGATTCATAAGAAGTGGGCATTGTAGCGCAGGCGGGTAAAACCGTGACGTATGGCATAATCTGGAATTGAGAAATGTGACCACGTGAAGACGCCTGACATAAGGTGAGAATTGATGGCTCCCGGGGAATGGGCTACTTAGGCGCCGAATGAGTTTATTCGCCAACTACCGTGCCGATCGGCTGATCGCCGAAGTCAAATCCAGTCCAGGCAGTCCGCTGGCGCAAAAGGCATTGGAAAAACTGATCGCGCTGGGGTCGGACGCCATCGATCCCTTGGTCGAGGCGCTGTCCACGTCCGAAAAACGCGAGTCGACGGCCTATGTGGAAGCGCTGTCCAAGCTGATCGACTCGAAAACCCTGCCGCACCTGTTGAAAACCATGTCCGAAGCCAACGGGCGAGGAATGTCGGGAATCGCATGGGCGCTGTCATCCAGCCGGAACTATCCTGCCAGTGCCCTGCTCGAGGCGTTAGCCAAGCAAGGCATGCCCAAGGGGGCGTTGCTTGATGTGATTGCCGCGCAGAAAAGCCGCTTTACGGTCCGCGAACTCTTGAACTCCGCCTATGCTCAAGAGCCCGCCGAACGCACCGGCCTGTTCAAAATCATCGGCGAGATTGCCGATGAATCCTCGGTCGACGATTTGATCGCGAGAATCGAGGGCAAGGATCCGGTCGCGCGGCTGCACATCATCAATGTCTTGGCGCGCTTCAACCTTCCCCAAGTCACGCAGGCGGTCCAGAAGCAGCTCAAGGACAGCAATAAATTCATCCGCTCCGCCGCTCTGTCGGCGCTTGCAAAGATGGATGGCCCCTTCGATATGCCGCTGGTCACCGGGATGCTGCGCGATCCTGAAATCGAGGTCCAGAACAAAGCGGTTGATGTCGTAATCAAGGCCAACCATCCGGAAACCATCAAATACCTGGTGGAAGTGCTGAAAGACGAAAACGAATACGCCCGGCGCGCGGCGGTGGAAGTATTGAACGTCGTCGGCACTGCGAAATCCGTCAAGTTTCTGTTGGAAGTGATTGCCGACAGCGATTGGTGGGTTCGAACTCGGGCCGCCGATGCGCTCGGTAAGATCGGCGGCCCGAAGGTCGTCGATGCCGTGCTCGCCCTGATCAAGGATGAGAATCAGGACATCCGCCGCGCAGCCATCGAGATCCTGAACCAGACCAAGGATGAGCGCGCCGTCGCGCAGCTGCTCGAAGCCACCAAGGACAAGGATTGGTGGGTCAGCGAGCGCGCCGTTGACGCCCTCGCGGAGATCGGCAGTACCAAGGCCTTGCCGCGTTTCGTTGAGATGCTGCAGGGCGAAGCAAAGTCCCTGCCCACTGTGATTCGCGCGATCGGCAAAATCGGCGATCAAAAGAGCCTGGAGCACCTATTGCCCTTGCTCGATCGTTCGGAAAACGAAATCAAAGTGGAGGCGATTTCAGCCCTCGCAAAACTCGCGGACGAACGGCGCGCCGACACCATCCGCGTGCGCCTGCAGGCCGTATCCACCAACAACGATGGGACAATCAGCCAGGCGGTCGAACGCGCTCTGCATGAATTGGATAACCGCTTTTCGACGCAGCAAATTGCCGCGAATCAACGCGCGCAAAAGATGCAGGAGCCCTCCAAAACGCTGCTCATCGACAACCTGGAACTGGCGAAGGTGGTCAAGCAGAACGAGGAAACCGCGGCGTCGGCCAAGTTGGACATCGTCACATTGAAACCGGGCGACGTGATCGAGGGTCGTTACAAGTTCATCGAAAAAATCGGCAAGGGTGCCTTCGGCACCGTGCTGCTCATGGAAGACACGGTGGTCGAGGAGCGGCTGATCCTCAAATTCTTGAACCCCAATGTCGCTTCTGACGAAGAGATGATGAAGCGCTTCGTGCATGAATTGCGCTACAGCCGCAAGATCACCCACAAGAACGTCATCCGTATTTACGACTTCTTGTACATCCGCGGCAATTACGCGATTTCGATGGAGTATTTTCCATCCCACACCTTGGGCGGGGAAATCGTCAATGAAAAGCCCGTGGCGCTCAAGCGCGCCGTTAAGTTTGCGGTCGACATCGCGACCGGCATGGCGGTTGCGAACCAGGCCGGCATCGTGCACCGCGACTTGAAGCCGGCAAACGTGTTGATCGACAACGACCTGCTGCTCAAGATCGTCGACTTCGGTGTGGCCGCGGCCCACAGTCAGGGCGATACGCAATTGACCA
>Ga0210388_10004575_pt1 | contig 10832 bp, 16 predicted proteins | sample IncBWC19OmetaG_FD_155485 | JGI IMG/M metagenome (GOLD analysis project Ga0210388, IMG submission 155485) | Forest soil microbial communities from Barre Woods Harvard Forest LTER site, Petersham, Massachusetts, United States - Inc-BW-C-19-O ...
CCATGATCACCGGCATTTAAACGGGATTGTGTTTTCCTACGATGAACCTCCCATCGTCGATCAAAAGACCGCGCGCCGGGGAAACCCGGGCCAGGATTACAACTGCCGGTGCGTAGACATTCCGGTGCCCGAAGGCCTCGAAAAATAAACGAGGTACTTGACAGCCGTAAAAATGCGGTGTATCTTTACCCCGAACAGTGAGTGTCATGTAGATCAACCAGAAAAATGGATGTGGACAAAAGGGCCTTCGTGGGCACGAAACTACGGAGGCCCTTTTTTTCATGCCAACAAAATTCGCATCGATCACACCGAAGCCAGAAAACAAAAACCGAATGACCCAGCATGTCTATGAAGTTCGTGGCGATGACAATCAAATCAAGCACTGGGAATGCTCAGAGTGCGGCCAAGGAAAGAAATTTAGCACAAAGAGCGAAGCGGATTCGCACTATCAGCGTGAGCATCCCGCAGGATTCGATAACGCTGGTTCCGTCACCCACGCGGGCGGCCCAAAAGAAAATCCCGTCGCCTTTACGCATTGCAAAACCTGCGGTGAGGGCATCAGTGGCCCAAGTGCAAAAGGCCATGAAAATCACGACGTTGAAGTTGTTCATAAGAATCGAGAGAACTCAAACGGAGCCTGGCCCCTCTCCATGAAATGCTCTTTCATCGAACCCGGAGTGGTGAATTATGCGGACGTAGGTATGGTTCTCGTCCGCAAAGAAGTGCTCGACAAAATGATGAATTCGTTTATTGGAAAACCCATTGTAAACGAGGATCACCGGGACGTGAGTCCGGAAGATTTTGAGAAGGGCACCGCGCAGGGGATCGTCAACTCCGTTTGGTTTGAAGAAAAAGACGCCATGTACCACGCCGGATACCAGGTCTGGGATCAGCCCACACTTAAGAATATTCGTAACGGATTTAAAGTCTCATGCGCCTACAAAGTGACCCGTTGGGGTCCTGGCGGGATTCACAACAACGTGCCGTATGAACGGGAAGTGCTGGACGGGGAGTATACCCACCTGGCGATTGTCGCTAATCCTCGCTACGAGGGCGTCCGAATCTACAACGCAAAAGGAGCCAATAAAATGACATTCAAATGGATTCAGAAGCTTTTGGGAAAAGAAGGCCAGACCATGGAAAACTCTATCGATATCGAGTCGAGCAAATCCATTTTAGAAGTCGGCGGGAAGGAATATACCCTCGACAATGCCATCGAAGCGCTCAAGGTCATCGAGGAACAGGAGCGCAAAAAGCTCGAGAACAAAGGCCCTGCGGATGATGACGTGATCGATGTCCCGGGCGTCGGCAAGCGCACCGTGAAACAGCTCAAAGAAGCGATCGCCCTTAAGAACGCCAAAGACGAAGAGGACGAAAAAGACACTGAGGACAAAAAGCGCAAAAAGGCCGATGAGGAAGAAAAGGCCCGCGACAATAAACTCAAGAACGATATGGCCATGGACCACAAAGACGGCAAGCACAAAGACAAGGAGCTGGAGTCCTGCGGCATGTGCAACGATTTACAGAGCAAGCGTGGCCGGGAGCATTTCCAGCGAGTGGACGCTCTGGCCAACAGCAGGGACGGCGATCTCGTTAACGAATTGCCGGAACACATCGATGGATTTGCCGAGGGCCGTAAACGCTTCGGTTCGGAACCGGCAACGGCCGCTAAATAACGGAAAAAGGAGACTAAGATCATGGGTTCGACATTTTATACAAACCAGTTCGGTCAGCAAGTAGCGGTCGGCGATGCCGATCTCGGTATCGTTCAAACGGGTTCTTTAGCCGGGATCGTGAGCCCTAATCAGGCCTCTCCCGCCGTGACCATTCCCGCCGGCGCCCCAGCGAAAATCGACACAACCATTACCTCGGGGTACATCGTCAACTTCCTGCAGGCAGGCATCACGGATGTGGCGATCGGAACATTTAAACGGACCTCCACCGCGGGCACCTTCGCTCTGCTTCAGCAGGTGGAAGTCGCGATCTTTGGAGGCCCGGTTGTCTGGCTTCTGGCGAATGCCACGATCACCCCTGGTCAGACGGTCTACCAGGACACGAACAATTTAGTTGTCGGGACAGGCGGCGGCGCGAAATCTCGCGGAATCGCCTTGGACTATGCAGTGGCCGGACAGGTTCTCCGAGTGCTGTTGGTCTCGGCCGTCGGCATCAGCGCGTAAAGGAGATAACCCATGTTTATTAAAAACCTGTCCTACGAAGAAAAAGTCAAGGAACTCAAGAACAGCCAGGGCGGCCTGATCAAGTGGCAACCCGGAATGAGTTTGTTTAACTCAAACGGCGCCATCGACTCCGGAACCCTCGGATACCGCTACACGATTCAGACCACCACGCTCATCCAGCCCAGAATCTCGCGCCAGAAGTACTATGAGATCCCCTTTGCGGATTACATCCCAGTCCGAATGGGACAAGGCGCGTACCTCGAAGAAATCAAAACGAACGTCGAGTATGACTCGGCGGGAGATTTTGAAAGCGGCTTGCAGGGAACCGGGCAGAACACCCGGATTTCACAGGTTTCCACCGGCCTCGCGCCCATCACCTACAACATCAAGACGTGGGTGGGTGGGTACCAGTATTCGATCATGGAGCTTGAAAAAGCCCTGCGCTCGGACAACTGGAACGTGCAGGAAGGCAAGCACAAAGCGCTCGTTAAGCGCTGGCAGCTCGGTCTGCAACGGATGGCCTTCTTGGGATCCTACACCGACCCGACAGGCGTCCCGGGCCTCCTGAGCAACGCGAGCGTTAACATCAACCTCTCAATCATCACAGCGCAGATCAGCTCCCTGAACTATACCCAGTTCGCAACGCTCGTGAGCCTGCTGATGCAGGACTACTTTGCGAACAGCAACAGCACGGTATACCCCACGCACTTTGCGATTCCGCAGAGCGACTGGAACGGGCTGGCCGTGCCGATCAACCCGCAATTCCCAGTCGCGGGCAGCATGATGATCGATTACCTCCAGCAGGCCTTCGTGAAGGTGACCGGCAACCCGAACTTCGTCATCTACCCCGTCGCCTACGCAGACCAGACCAACAACAAAGGCGTCTGGACATCAAACGGGACATACCGCTACTGCCTCTACCGCAAAGACGAGGAAACCGCGTGTATGGACGTGCCTCTCGACCTCACCCAGCTCGCACCCAACACGGCGGACAACTTTAACTGGAACGGCGTGGCGTTCGGACAATTCACGGGCGTGCAGATCATCCGCGTGCCCGAATTTAGATATTACGATCACACCTAAGCAAGGGAGGAATAGACCATGGTAGTTCTACTCAACCGAGGACCTCGGACGTGGGATCTCCACGACGGGATGGAAAAGGATGGGAAAGTCGTTCGCCTAGTTCGCACTAAAGAAGGCGCCATCCCTGAAGGCACCAAAGTCATTAAGCGAAAACTTATGCCGACGGGCGCCCCCGGGCAATCCATCGAAGCCCTGGATCAGGCCGAAGCCGATCAGGTTCTCGCGCACCGCGATGTTGTCGATGCGGAAAAAGTGGCTCCTGTTGTTGGCGACAAGATCGCTGCCCTTACGAAGCAAGTGGCGGATCTTGAATGGACCATTGGAGAACTCAAGGAACGGCTCTCTAAATATGAAACTGCTGAACAGGAAGATCAGGAAAATTCCGAAAAGAAGAAGGGCGGCGGAAAGAAGTAATGCATGACCACGCCCAACTTCCCACCGCTCGTCTCTGACTTTCAGGCCCAGTTCCCCAGGGAGTTTACCTATGGGACTGGGCTTGATTCTGTCACCCCCAACGATATCCAGCGCGCCATAAACGAATCCGTCATCATGTTCAACCCGGGGCTCTGGGACTCATCCACCCCGGTAGGAAACTCCACGGAGGCCGGCATCGCCATGATGTATCTGGCCGCGCACCTGATGGTTCTGAACATCCAGCAGATGGCCGGAGGCCTCTCAGCCATTCCCCGCGGCAAGGGCGTGCGGAACAGCCCCAAGGGCGTGCTCGTAGCGGCCGGAGTGGGATCGGCCAGCGTTTCATACCAAGTCCCTCCCCCGCGCGTTCAGGAGAATGCGGTGCTCATGGACCTCTTCCGGACCACCTTCGGCCAGCGTTATCTGGCCATGATGGAACCCAGGCTTGTTGGGAACGTGCAGGTGGTCAGCGGTCGCTTTCCTTGGGATTCAGGATTCTCGCCAACAGCGCCGAACATTGACCCTGGGCCGGTGGTCTAATGGAAGCCAAGATCGTCAAAGAGGATTTTAAAAAGCTCAACCAATTTATGGATGGCCTGCTCCATAGCGGCGGGTACGTCGTGCGTGTTGGGATCATGGGCCAAAAGAATACCAGAAGCGATGACAGCGGCCAGACCAATGCGGATATAGGATTCATTCATGAGTACGGGAAACCGGCAACGGCGCATAGCCCAGCCATCCCAGAGCGGTCATTTTTGAGAATGCCGATCCTCTTTAAAAGCAATGTCATCATTAAAGAGACTCAGCAGTTTATTGATCTGCAATCGTCAGGATCAAAATTTATCGATAAAAAGCCATTTGACGTTGTGGCCGTTCTCACGCAGCTCGGTATCGCTTGCGAGCGGGCCATTCTGGATGCCTTTGATTCACGGGGCTTCGAGAAATGGAAGAAAAACGCGCCGAGCACGATCGCCCGGAAGCACGGAGAACAGCCCCTGATTGATTTGGGATTCCTTCGTAAGAGCATCTCGTCTGAGGTGAGACAGTCATGATGCCAGACCTCTCATTAGCCGTCAGCCACTTTGAAGAAACGATGCAATTTCAGATCGTGTCCAAGACCGTCAACGATGGGGATATTGCTGAGACGTCCAAGGTCAAGCCCGATCTTTGGTTTGAGGGAACTCTCGAGCCCATGCCGGAACGCGCCCTACTGGTCAAACCCGAAGGACAACGCAACTTTAAGTGGTGGATGCTCTGGACCGATCTCAAGCTCCAAAACGATACCGTCATCAAAGATGAGAACAGCATTATCTATCGCGTTATGAAAACAAGCGACTGGAACCAGGCCGGATACTATAGCTACCAGCTTATCGAGGGGCCCGGTTTATGAGCTTCCTTTACCGCGAGCCCGCCAAAATCATCCGAGATATTTTGATCGAAGAAATGGACCTGGAGCCCGCTCAGATCCTGCTCTCAAACCAGAAATTTATTATCCCGACAGTGGGACTCTATGGCGTGGTTTCCTACCTCGGTCCGGCAAACGTAATCTGCCGTATGTCTGAGCTCGTCCCAGATGGCTTGGGGGGCCAGATCGAACTCCAGAGCGTGACCATGCAGCACGTCATCGAAATCCAGCTCATGGCCTACAATGACCCGGAAGGCGGCAACCAGGCGCGTGCCCGCTTCGGTGAGATCCCCATGGCGCTCGGCTCGATCTTCTCACAGCAGATTCAGGAACAGTACGCCATGATGATCGCACGGCATCCCAGCGGATTTACGGACGCCTCATTTTTAGAAGAGACGGAGATGATGACGCGCTACAGCACGACCATCAAGACCCAATCCGTCAATCAGAAGCAAAAGGAAAGCGATCAATATTACTCGACGTTTCCAGGCGCACTTGTTTACAAGGATGATTATCAGCCCAATATCCAGATCCCGGCGCCGCCGGTCAATCCGTTAGCGGCATAGGAGAATTAAAATGGCGTCCAATAACCTCAGTCCATCGAACATCATCCAGATCTCGCTCCAGACCGCTCCCCAGGGGCTGGCGGTGCCAAACATCAACACAGTGGGCCTTATCTCCCAGGAAGTCCCGGTCTGGGCAGGTGCTCAGGATTACGCGATCTATAACAACCCGACGGCTGTGGCTCAGGACTTCGGATCGAACTCCAAAGCGGCCGCTATCGCCAACGCCTTCTTTGCTCAGTCGCCTAATCCGTTGCTGACCCAAGGAAACCTCACGATCATCCCGCGCCTTCAGAACATTCCCGTAGCCGCTGGCATCCAGATCCAGGACCTTCAGTACCAGGCTGTCGCCACAGGCGTATCTGGCAATTCCATCACCATCCAGTACACCACTGGCGGCACCGCCGGGGCTGAAGTCGTTACGGTAGTCAGCAATGCCATCTCAGTACAGATTGCTTCCGGCGTTTCGACCGCTGCCCAGATTGCGGCCGCTATCCTTGCCAGCGGGCCAGCGTCGGCACTCGTAACAGCGACGGTCTTTGGAGTGGCATCAAACAAGCAAACCGCACCCACAGGACCCACCAGCCTCAGCGGGGGAACGGCAAGCGGGCTCGAGCCAGTCCATACAGCCATGATCCGTACCGCGAACGAAGTCTATTATTTCGGCGTCATTGTGGACTTTATTCCGACGGGTCCATTTACTACATTGCCAGCCTATATTCAAGGCCAGAGCCAGATGGGCTTCTTCTGCTCAAACTCGAAACCCGATATCGCCTCAAACGGCATTCTCGGAAGCCTTGCGGCAAAGAATCTAAACCAAGTGAGAGGCCTTTATTACAACGACGGGCTCGCGCAGGATACCATCGACTTTGCGGCCGCCTATGCGTCCCGCGGCCTTTCAGCCAACTTCGCGGGATCCCTGACCTCATCCACAATGAACCTGAAGCAATTGGTCGGATTCGCTCCGGATACCACGCTGACACAGACGGACCTGAATACGGCGCTGGCCAACGGAATCGACATTTATCCGCCATTCGGATTACAGGGATTGACGCCCATCGGCAATCTTTACACCTCCGGAGCCAATGGTTACTTTGATCAGATCTACGGACAATTCTGGCTCAAGTTCGCCCTGCAGGTCGCGGGATACGACTACCTGGCCCAAGCCACTACAAAAATACCGCAGACCGAAACGGGCATGGACGGCCTCAAGAATGCCTATCGGCAGGTTCTCGCCCAGGGCGTCGCTAACGGTTTCATGGCGCCGGGATCATGGACCTCTCCCGTTGTTTTCGGAAACCCCACGATTCTAGCTCAATCGGTTCTTGCCATTGGCTACTACGTTTACAGCCAGCCTGTGACGCAGCAGGCGCAGAGCGCCAGGGTCGCCCGTCAGGCCCCGCTTGTTCAAATCGCGGCCAAGATGGCGGGAGCTATCCATACGTCAAGCGTCATCGTTCAGATCAATTTGTAAGGAGGATTTATGCCAAGCGTAAGCGCCACAGGCCAGGATACAGTACAAGTCGATGGGATCATTTTTCAGACTCTTGCCGACATGACGCCATTTGATGTGGTGTTCCCCAACGATCTCGGAGCGGTTAAGGCGGGGAAGAATGGGAACACCATCTATGCCAAAAACGAAATGGGCCGCATTGCCGACGTCACCATCCGCATCCTGCTGGGCGCGACCGATGACCAGTATCTGAACGGTCGACTCCAGCAGTGGATTACTGACCCTTCGACATTCAGGCTCTTAACAGGCATGTTCGTAAAGCGCGTGGGTGACGGAAACGGTAATATCACCAGCAAGATTTACAACATGACTGGCGGGTTCTTTAAACGCCAGGTCGACGCCAAGACGAGCGCCGAATCGGATACCGAGCAGAGCGTGGCCATCTGGCGCATTACCTACGGCAACGCCCAGGTGAGCATCCAATAATGGAGCAGGGCACCTTTACCCTCAAGAGCGGTTCTAAACTCCATCTCAGCATGGGGCCATGGGAACTCGTCGAAAAGCTCTACTCCGCTGTTAAGACGGCCACACACGGAAAGCGCGCGGATCCGGAGGCCGGATCTCTGATTATTGCCTCCCTCGAATGCATGGCGGCCGTGCGCGAGCTCTATCCATGGGCGACCTACGACAACATCAAAATGTACTCAGGGATCTTCGACGAACCGAAACTGGCCGATCGCATACGCGCCGACTCCATGGAGATCAAAGAGAAAATGATCGAATTCCACCTCAGCCCTTTTTTTTTGATGACCTCTTCCGCGTCCACGGACTCCACCCAGAAACATATCGAAAACCAAAGACAACCATAAGCGCAAGGCTCCCAATGGCTCTCGGCATCTCATTAAGGCTGGCGAAGGCAGGATGGTGGCAGGGAGATCCGGGGGCAATCATGCGCGCACCGGCCGATGAAGTCATGGCCGCCTATCAGTACGACAATTTTGTAGCCGATTATGAACGCGCCGTTTTTGATCTGAACAAGGAGCAGCGCAATTGAGCCTCGGGGAACTCGTCGTTAATTTAGGCGTCAAAGCAGACACTTTCACGGTTAAAGATTTTTCAAAAGCGCTCTGGGACGTCCCACTCTCAGCAGCGACCGCCGTAGCTTCCCTGGCCGGCGTGAGCCTGAGCTTGGTCGGATTAACCCAGGACGTTATGGGCATGACTACAGGGTTGCGGGTATTCACGGCTGAAACAGGAATAAGCGATAAAGCCCTTCAGCAATGGCAACAGACCGCCAAAGAAGCCGGACTCGGCGCTGACACAGCGACAAGCTTTATCACGCGCATCAGTCAGCTTCAGGCCGGGTTTAAAACCGGCTATGGCGATATGGCAGCACGCCAGGCGCTCGCTCGCATGGGGGTGTCTGATTGGAGTGGAAGCGCCTATGACATGGCCAACCGCATTCAGGCCGCATTTAAAAGCGGGCCAGTGGCGGATCAGATGAGCCGGTTCCTAGCGGCTGGCTTCAATGGGCCCCAAGCCCTTATGTTTGATGTTCCCCAGGCTCGCAGAGAGAATATGCGCGAAAGTTTGACTGCCTCGAATGAAAAAGCAATAGCGGAATTTCAAAAAGCGCTTGCTGACTTTAATTCAGCCGTTATAGGCCACTTCGCTCCTGTCCTTGAGAAAACAATCCCGGCCATGATCCGGCTGGCTGACGTCCTCAATAAAGTTATGGACTTTCTCGCCTATAACAAGACGAGCCCCGTGAAGTGGGGCGAGGAAGCGCGCCACTGGTTTGATACCGTTGCACTGGGATATTACCAGGGAGTGCGGACCTTGAATTATGACGGAGGGGATATCACCTTCAATGCCAACGGCATGACCTCAGAAGAAGCCATGGGGCAAATGAGAGCCGAAGCCAACGAACTTAAAAAGCTGGAATACTTGGGCGCCATCCGCCACTTCAATAACCAGGGGGTGCCTTAATGGGTTTCCTCCCCTCTCAGGATAACTACACTCCGGACGGTCCCACATCGACAACAGGGACGTTCACCCCCGGGGGATTCAATCCCATCAACATGGTGGCATCGGCCCGCGGCATGGCCGATACCCTTGTCAACAAATTCATCCTCAAGCCCGTTAACGCCAACGGCATCGGGGGCTTTGTTTTCGATTATGAAGGAGATACCCAGGTCAATGGCCAGTCCGACATCACGGACCATTACACCGAACAGAACGCCTTTATCAATGACCAGGCTACCCAGAAGCCCAACAGGATCACGCTACGGGGGTTTGTAGGCGAACTTGTGGCCAATCCGAACGGTGGGGTCCTGGGAGCCCTAAACACGCTCCAAAGCAAGCTTACGACGCTTTCAGCCATCACCGGGAAGTACACCCCGGCCATAGTTCAAAAGATTCAGGCCGGCGTTACATCGGCGCAATCGGTCGTGAATACGGTCGATAACGATATAAGCCGGGCTCAGAATGCCTTGGCTTTCGTTACCTCTTTTGCACCCGGCGGCAACTCGGCCAAACCCAGTCGCCAGCAAAAGGCTTATCAGCAGCTCGAAACTCTGCGCCTCAATAACACGGTTTTTACCCTTAACACCCCGATGAACTATTTCAAATCGGTCATGATCGAGCACCTCATGGCGATTCAGGATGAGAGCACCCAGCAATGGATGGAATTCTCTGTCACCGTCAAAGAGGTTCGATTCCTCCAGACGCCGCCAGCGACCCCGGGAGACAGTCAGGATCTGGCTTTGCAGAACAGATCGGGACGCAATGCCTACAGCGCCCAGGCTCAATCCCAGCAGGGCAATGTCCAAGGTATGGCGGTTCCCATTGCCAGCTCAAGCCTATTTTCATCCTTCGGACACGTCACGCAACCCGCGATTGGAAACGCCTGATGCAATTACTCAATAACTTAACGGACGCAGCAGACCAACTGATGACGCTGACGCTTCAGGATGGATCCGACCTGCAATTGGAATTTATTTACAGGGCCAGCATCCAAAGATGGACCGTGGACATCACCCATCCGCTTCTGAATATGACGGGATTCAATCTCACGCAGGGACCCAATATCCTCCGGCAATGGCGCAATTTGATACCCTTCGGCATGGCGGTGACATCCGACAACGGTCTGGATCCTATGAACCCCGAGGATTTCCTAAGCGGCAATTGCCAGGTTTATATTCTTTCGGCATCCGAAGTACAGCAGGTCGAAACCGAAATTCTGGCACCGATACCCCTGAGTCCCGCATGAAATTTCTAAGGACATTTTCCATGCTCGCAGAAGGCAACGATGGAACGATCGCCAGCGGTAACCCGCATATGATCAATTTCCCGTTGACCTGCCGATTCAGCGTGGTCTGCGATAACACACAGACCTTTAACACGGGAACATTCCAGATCTACAATCTCTCGAGAGACACGCGAAACGATCTCTACCACGACCCTCTCATCACTGTCAGCGATAACAAACAAATCCTTTTCTCAGCCGGATATATCAAAGAGCCATACCCCAGCATTTTGATGTTCAAGGGATCGATAGACAGGGCCTACTCCTATCGGCAGGGTCCAGACTGGATCACCGAGATTCAGGCCATTGATGGTGGAAACGTGCTGGGGGCATCCGACATAGGTCTTAGTTTCCCGGGCGGCCAGAATGGGTATACATTCCGCTACGCGCTGACGAACCTCATCAACCAATTCGGACCTGTGGTCACCAT
>Ga0210388_10004576_pt1 | contig 10832 bp, 5 predicted proteins | sample IncBWC19OmetaG_FD_155485 | JGI IMG/M metagenome (GOLD analysis project Ga0210388, IMG submission 155485) | Forest soil microbial communities from Barre Woods Harvard Forest LTER site, Petersham, Massachusetts, United States - Inc-BW-C-19-O ...
GAGATCATCCGTGGGCCCAGTTCTTCCCTTTACGGCGCGGATGCCTTCTTTGCCGTGATCAACGTCATCACCGGCAGGCAATCAAAATTAAAAGGAGTCGAACTCTCGTTTGCGCCCGCCAGCTATGGAACCTTCGATGGACGAGCCAGTTACGGCGGCCAATTTCGGGGAGTGGAACTGCTGCTCTCCGGCACGTTCTACAACAGCCAGGGACAGACTCTGTTTTATCCCCAGTTCGACAGCCCTGCCACCAACAACGGGATTACGCGTAATACGGATTACGAAAGCTTTCAGCACATTGTGGCAACCGTCAGTTTTCACGGATTTACCTTGCAGGGACTTTTCAGCGCGCGCGACAAGGGAGTGCCGACCGCGTACTTCGGCGCATTGTTCAATGATCCACGCACGCGAAACCTCGACTACCACCAGTATCTCGACCTCAGTTATCAGCATTCGATCGGCGAGGGTTGGGAGCTGACGGCGCGAACTTCCTACGACCAGGCTCGCCTGCAAGCGCCCGTCGCGTATTCCACCGGCCTGCCCGACGGATCGACCACGGTCGACACCTATTCATTCCGCGGCAACTGGTGGGACAGCGAAGCGAAATTGAACCGAACCGTGCTGACCCGACACAATGTCACCCTGGGCGTGGAAGTCACAGACAACTTGCGGCAGGACCAGGGAGACCACACGCCGATCGGCAACGTCTTTGTCGCCGATCCGGCCAGTTCGGTGATCTGGGCGCTCTACGCGCAGGATGAGGTCTCCATTTTTCACAACCTGACCCTGAGCGCCGGGCTGCGCTACGATCACTATTCTGCTTTTGGCGGGACCACCAATCCGCGCCTGGCGCTCATCTACCACCCGTTCCGGCCGACCACTGTGAAGTTGCTGTACGGAAGCGCGTTTCGCGCCCCTGAGCCCTTTGAGACGCGGCCGGACTACGGGCCATTCTTCGAGAACAGTCTGCAGCTTCAGCCGGAGACTATCCACAGCGTCGAAGCGGTGGCGGAACAGGCTGTAGGCCACCGGTTCACGCTATCAGCCAGCGTCTTTCAGAACCGCATCGGGCATCTGATTTCGCTGGAGACCGACGCCGGCGACGGACTGTCGGTGTACCGTAACTCCGCACAAGCGGATGCTATCGGCGTGGAAGCAGAGGTGGATGGCCGCTTCCCCGGCGGCTTGCAGACTGCCGCCAGCTACAGCTTTACCGAAGCCGAAGACGCCGCGACACACCAGATCCTCAGCAACTCTCCCCAGCACCTGGCGAAATTGAATATTGATACGCCGTTGTTCCGACGGCGACTGTTCGGCGCCTTGGATGCACAGTACACCGGTCCTCGCCAAACCCTGGCGGGAAACACGGTCAGTGGATTCTCTACTTTCAACGTCACCTTGCTGGGTCACACGCTGGGGAAGCACGTGGATCTATCTGCGAGCGTTTACAACCTGCTGAACAAGAAATACTTCGATCCAGGACGTCCCGAAGATGTGCAAGATGCGATTCAGCAGGATGGAAGAAACTTTCGCGTGAAGCTCACCGGCAGGTTTTGAGGCAGCGCATGCGGCAGCACTCGGCTCACGACGGGCAGCCCGTCGCATTTCGACCCCGCACACCGCGAGCCGCGCTGGCATTCGGCATTGGTCTGACCGTTTTCATATTCTTCGCGGCGCATACGGGCCAAGCGCAAAGCGCGAGCGAATATCAGGTCAAAGCCGCTTACCTCTACAACTTTGCCAAGTCCACCGAATGGCCGGAGCAAAGCCTGCCGGTCGGCTCTTCGCCCGTTGTGATCGGAGTATTTTCTGGAGATGAGGAATTCGTCGACGCTCTGCAGCAAATCGTTGCCGGTAAAACTGTCGGCACTCACGCCATCATGGTGAAGCGAGTTGCTTCCGAGACTGAAGTGGAGTTTTGTCAGCTGGTCTTTTTTCGCTCGTCCGCCGGACACAAACGCACCCAGGGCCTCATCTCTTCACTGGCTGGCGCCAACGTACTTCTGGTCGGCGAAGACGATGCTTTCCTGGCGGAAGGCGGGATGATCAACCTGGTTTTAAAGAACGGAACCATTCGTTTCGAGATCAATACGGTCTCGCTCGAGCGGGCAAACATTCGTCTCAGTGCGGCACTGCTCACGGCCGCCAACGCTGACCGCGGATCATCCAGTCATCCCACGGCAGAAGCGCGCCAGCTCAAGGTCAGCGTTCCCCCACTGTATCCGGAAATCGCAAAGCGAATGAACATCAAGGGAGTGGTTCAACTCGAGGTGCTAGTGGGACGCGATGGCAGCGTGAAAGAAGTCATCGTCGTGGGCGGGCATCCTTTGCTGACGGAAGCCGCGGTGAAAGCCGTCAAACAATGGCAGTATGAACCGGCCGCCAAAGAGTCGCGCGAAATTGTCAAACTCACACTCGATCACTAGCTCTACGAAGCTCCTGGTTTGGCGCCACTGGTTTGACCCTCCTGAATCCCTCCAATAGACTGAAAGATTCAGTATTCCTGCAGGTCTCAAAAAATTATGGCTGAGAGCATTCATGTGAAGTTCCCCGACGGGGGCGAAAAGGAATTTCCCAAGGGCACGACGGCTTTGGAAATTGCGAAATCGATTAGTCCGCGGCTGGCCGATGCGGCGCTGGTGGCCAAGTCCAACGGCGATCTCATCGATCTGACCAAGCCGCTTGAGCAGGATACCGATCTGCGCCTGCTGACCGACAAGGATCCCGAGGCGCTGGAAGTCTACCGGCATTCGTCCGCGCATTTGCTCGCGGCGGCGGTGCTCGAGCTGTTTCCCGAGACCAAGCTGGGCCACGGTCCGCCGACCGACACCGGATTCTTCTACGACTTCTTTCGCCCGACCGCCTTCACTACCGAAGATCTGGAGAAGCTCGAGAAGAAAATGCAGGAACTGGTCCAGCAGAACATTCCCTATGCGCGCGAGTTTCTGCCCCGCGACCAGGGGCTGGCCGAGTTCAAAAAAGACGGCGACTTCATGAAGTGCCACTTCATCGAGCAGTTCACTAAGCCCGATGAAAAAATTTCCATTTACCGCACCGGCAAGTTTACCGATTTTTGCCGCGGGCCGCACATTCCTTCGACCGGGAAAATCAAAGCGTTCAAACTGCTCAACATCGCCGGCGCCTACTGGCTGGGCGACGAGAAGAATCCGCAGCTGCAGCGTATTTATGGCACTGCCTTCTTCTCGAAGAAAGATCTCGACGACTATCTGAAGCAGGTCGAAGAGACGAAAAAGCGCGATCACCGCGTGCTGGGCAAGCAGCTTGATCTGTTTTCGATTCAGGAGCTGGCCGGGCCGGGACTGATCTTCTGGCATCCCAAGGGCGGCATCATCCGCAAAGAGATGGAAGACTGGATGCGCGAGGAGTACCTAAAACGCGGCTACTCGCTCGTGGTGACCCCGCACGTGGCGCGGCGCCAGTTGTTCTTCACTTCAGGCCACGAGGGCTATTACTCGCAGAACATGTTCGACGCCATGGAACTGGATGACGCCGAATATCGCCTGAAGCCGATGAACTGTCCGGGCCACATTCTGATTTACCGGGACTCGCTGAAATCGTATCGCGATCTTCCGGTGCGTCTCGGCGAACTGGGCACGGTCTACCGCTATGAGCGCTCGGGCGTGATGCACGGGCTGCTGCGTGTGCGCGGATTTACTCAGGACGACTCGCACATTTTTTGCACGCCGGAGCAGGTTGAGGGTGAGATTACCGGCTGCCTCGAGTTTGCGCTGGATGTCCTGAAAGATTTTGGTTTCGAGAAATTCCAGACCGAGCTTTCGACCTGGAATCCTGACGATCGCAAGAATTTTGTCGGCAGCGAAGAGCAATGGCTTCATGCGATCCAATCGCTCGAAAATGTGCTGAAGCGCAAGAATGTCGAGTACAAGACCATCCCGGGCGAAGCGGCGTTTTATGGGCCGAAGATTGATATTAAGCTAGTCGACGCAATTGGAAGGTTGTGGCAACTCTCAACCGTGCAAGTCGACTTCAACCTGCCGCAGCGCTTCGGCCTGGAGTACGTCGCTGAGGACGGCTCACGCAAGCAGCCGGTCATGGTGCATCGCGCCCTGTTCGGGTCCATCGAGCGATTCTTCGGGGTGCTGATTGAGCATTACGCCGGCGCGTTTCCAGTGTGGCTGTCGCCAGTGCAAGCGGTGATGATTCCCATCAGTGAACGGCATGCCGAGTACGCCAACAAAGTTGCGGCACAGCTGAAGGCGATCGGCGTGCGGGTCGAAGTGGACGCGCGCAACGAAAAAATGAATTCGAAGATCCGCGGCCATGCCATGCAGAAAGTGCCGTTCCTGCTCGTCGTTGGCGATAAAGAAGCCGAGGCCGGGAACGTGAACGTTCGTTCCCGCGGAAAAGAGAAAACCGAAGACATGCCCACGGCGGACTTCATGGAGAAGATCAGGAAGCTGATCGCCGAGAAGAGCCCGGGGCTGTAGCTCAACGTGGAGCCCCGGACGCCTCGCCCGGGGGCGGTTCCACGTAATCGTGCTTCGAAATTCTTGCCACCCCTGGACGACTTTGCTGAGGCCAAGCTGCGTCCGCCCCTCCACCAGCCGAATTAGTGGATGTAAGATGCCTTGGTGCATTCACTGGCCCAGCGCGTACTTTCCCACATCCAGCGACAGGAATTGCTGCGGGCTGGGGAGCGCGCCGGCGTGGCGGTGTCCGGCGGCATCGATTCGGTGGCGCTGTTGCGCCTGCTGCTGGAGTTGCGGGGCGAACTCGGGATTGTCCTATCCGTCGTTCATTTCAATCACAAGCTGCGCGGGGCGGAGTCGGAGGCGGATCAGGAATTTGTGGCGGCGTTAGCTCGCCACTTCGACCTGGAGTTTCATGTCGATGGCGACGATGTAGCGCTGCACGCGGCCGAGGAACATGTCAGTATCGAAACCGCGGCGCGGGAAGTACGGTACGGATTCTTTCGATATCTGCTGGGCGCCGAGGGCGGATCAGCCGATCCCCCGGGGGCTGAAGCCCTGGTTATTGAAGCACGCGGCAATCGCAGTGCTGAAAGCGCTGGCCCACCCGAAGGCGGCGCACGATTGAACAAAGTCCTGACCGGCCACACGCTCGACGATCAGGCTGAGACCGTGCTCATGCGGCTGATTCGCGGCGCGGGGCTGCGCGGGTTGGGTGGAATTCATCCGAGGATTCTGGTGGAAGATGACGACGGGGAAGCCTGTGGCGAAATCATGCGGCCGCTGCTGGCCATTCGCCATCGCGAACTGGAGCAGTATCTCAGCGAGCTTGGCCAGTCCTGGTGTGAGGATTCCAGCAACGCCGACGATCACTTCACGCGAAATCGTATGCGCAAACTGGTGGTTCCGCTGCTGGAAAAGGAATTCAATCCCGCGGTGGCGGAGAATCTGGCGGAATTGGCCGACATCGCGCGCGGCGAAGAAGACTACTGGGAAAACGAAGTGGCAGGCTGGCTGGGGACTACGGTGCAGTGGTCGGAGCCGGACTGGGCTCGCGCCGGAACCGCCGAGCAGGGCCTGATTCAGATCGCCTTATCTGGCAGTCGATCGCCGCATCGCACAATGATCGATCCCGGACTGCAGTCACGGATTGATGACGCGCCGTGGAAAGTTGTGAATGCATCCGTGAGTCGCATGTGGTTTCTGGGCGAGCCGGTCGCGGTGCAGCGCAGGGTGGTAAAGGCGATCGGTGAGCACGCCGGCATCCCGCTCGAATTCAAACACGTCGACGGGATTCTCCATTTCGCGGCCGATGACGGCCCCTCCGGTAAGGAGCTGTCTTTACCCTTGGGCTGGAAGATGGTGCGCGAGCCGGAAGAGTTGGCATTCCTGACTCCTGACTTGCGTGAGGCCGCACCACCTCAAGATTACGAGTTCGAACTGCCCACTGCCGAGCCACTGAGCGTCGCCCAGGCACGATCAACTTTCGAGGTGCGGAGCGTTCCGGCGGCTGCGGCAGCGGGGTATAATCCTGAGCACCTTCTCGACGCGGAGTCTTTGCCGGGGCTGTTAAGGGTGAGGAACTGGCGTCCGGGAGACCGGTTCTGGCCGGCGCATACCAAGTCCCCCAAGAAGATCAAAGACCTGCTACAGGAGCTGCATGTGGCACAACCCGAGCGCAGGCTCTGGCCAGTGGTCGTGAGCGGGGACGAGATCGTGTGGATGCGCGGATTCCCGGTTCCCGCGAAATTTCAGGCAAAAGCCAATCGGGAGGCTATTCTGATTCTCGATACGCTCTGGGGCAATGGAATTGACACGATGAATTCGGGAGGTACGCTACTTCCATGAACGGTCCGAGAGTCGAGCCCCTGCGCCCCGTCATCACCACCGAGCAGATTCAGAAGCGAATTAAGGAACTGGGACGGCAGATCTCTGACGATTACCAGGGCCACACGATCCAGATGCTGGCGGTCCTGGAAAATGCGTTTATGTTTCAGGCGGATCTGGTGCGGGCTCTGGAAGTTCCTGTGGTCTGCCAGTTCATCAAGCCCAGGTACAAGCAGACGCAGGACGGGTCGGCCAACGACGTCATGGAGATCTTCTTCAGCCATGAGCCGGATATTCGCGGGCAGCACATTCTGCTGGTGGAAGGGTTAGTGCATTCTGGGGTGACCAGCGAGTTCCTCATGAGCGATCTGCGGTCCCGCGGCGCTGCGTCAGTGAAACTGGTGACTCTGCTCGACCGGCAGTCGGCGCGCCGGGTGCCGCTGCAGCCGGATTATTTCGGCTTTCTCGTCGATGAGACTTTTCTGGTTGGGTACGGTTTGGGCGCGGTCGAGCAGACCAATCGAAACCTGCCTTATTTGGCGGCGGCGACTGTGCCGGCAACCGGGCGGCAAACGTAAGAGGCCCAGCGACTTAAGTCATTCGCTCGCAGCCGCGCCTTTTTTGTGGGGAAAAGGTAGAATAAGGGATCAAGTGTTTGCCTGTCGATTCTGACAATCAAAAATCGCGCAGGGGCATCTAATAACATTAGGAAATGCGGGGGGGTGTGTAGATGGCTACCCCGCGCCGAACTCAGGAGTCCTCTAGGTGAATTCAACTGTCAAGACCGCACTGTTCTGGTTATTGATCGCGATATCGGCGCTGTTGTTGTGGACCGTGGTCAAGAGCGCCCGCGACGGCCAGAAAGACGCAGAACTGCACGTCACTCAGTTCATGAGTGATCTGGAGCAGAACAACGTTCAGGAATTCACCGTCAATGGGATGGAAGTGCGCGGCAAGCTGCGCAACCAGTCTCTGTTCCACACTACCGCGCCAGGGAACTATTTCACTCCGGAAGTGCTCAAGGATCTGAAGGCCAAGGGTGTCGACGTCAAGTTCAATGACGCTAACGGAGGGAACCTGACTTGGCAGCTGATCGGGACTTACGCGCCCTTGATCCTGATCGGCGCGCTCTGGTTCTTCATGCTGCGCCAGATGCAGACCGGTGGGAACAAGGCTTTGTCCTTCGGCAAGAGCCGGGCGCGACTACTTTCGATGCAGCAGAAGAAAGTCACGTTCAAAGACGTGGCCGGCGTGGAAGAGGCAAAGGAAGAGTTGCGCGAGATTATCGAGTTCCTGCGCGAGGCGCAGAAGTTTCAGAAGCTGGGCGGACGCATTCCCAAAGGCGTGCTGCTGGTCGGACCTCCGGGAACTGGTAAAACACTGCTGGCCCGTGCGGTTGCAGGCGAGGCAAACGTTCCGTTCTTCTCGATTTCTGGCTCTGACTTTGTTGAGATGTTTGTAGGCGTCGGCGCCAGCCGCGTGCGCGATCTGTTCGAGCAAGGCAAGAAGAATGCTCCCTGCATCATTTTCATCGATGAAATCGACGCAGTCGGACGTCATCGCGGCGCCGGCCTGGGCGGCGGACACGACGAGCGCGAGCAGACTTTGAATCAGTTGCTGGTCGAGATGGACGGCTTCGAATCGAACGAAGGCGTCATTCTGATGGCGGCGACGAACCGTCCGGATGTGCTCGATCCGGCCCTGCTGCGGCCCGGACGCTTTGACCGGCGAGTGGTGGTGAGCCGTCCCGATGTCCGTGGCCGCGAAGAAATCCTTCGCGTGCACACCCGCAAGATTCCTCTTGCCGAGGATGTCGATCTCTCGGTTCTGGCTCGCGGCACACCGGGGTTTTCGGGCGCCGACCTAGCCAACATGGTCAATGAAGCGGCGCTGGCTGCGGCCCGGCAGAATCGCAAGGCGGTCCTGCACTACGACTTCGAACTCGCCAAGGATAAAGTCCTGATGGGGGTGGAGCGTAAGTCTCTGCTGCTCACCGATGAAGAGAAGAAAAATACGGCGTATCACGAGGCGGGGCACGCTCTGGTGGCGGCCAAGATGCCGAACTCTGATCCGCTGCACAAGGTCACGATTATTCCGCGCGGCATGGCTCTGGGTGTCACCATGCAACTGCCGACCGATGACCGGCACAACTACTACAAGAACTATCTGGAGACTGAGATTGCGATCCTGATGGGCGGGCGCATTGCGGAGGAGATGTTCCTCAACGTGATGAGCACCGGCGCCGGCAACGACATCGAGCGCGCCACGGAGATGGCGCGTAAGATGGTCTGCGAATGGGGTATGAGCGACCTGGGGCCGATGACCTTCGGCAAAAAGGAAGAGCAGATCTTCCTGGGCCGCGAAATCGCCCAGCATCGCGACTACAGCGAAGACACGGCCATTAAGATTGACCAGGAAGTACGCAAGCTGGTCAATCGGGGTTACACGACTGCTAAGGATCTCATCTCGGAAAATCGGGATACGCTCGAGCGGATTGCGCGGGCGCTGATTGAACGCGAAGTGCTGGACGCAAACGAGATAAAGATGCTGGTCGAAAATCAGCAGCTACCTCCGGTGCAGCCGCCGCCCTCGTCCAAAGACGATGGCGTGCAGCACGTCATCAAGCCCGACCTTCAGCCTGGACGCGCCAAAGGCGGCGAACGGCCCGCTACGGCGTAAGGCGGGAATCAGGGGCTGGGGAATAGGGATCAGGGATCGGTTGAAAAGGGGCGGCCTAATCGGCCGTCCTTTTATCTTTGTCGGCCGAAGCTCCCTCTCGGAAAATGCCCCTATTACTCACTCGATTCGGCGCTTTTCACTGAGGGCGAAAAGGGTCATTTTGTGATATAATTTGAACAGTCGCAATACGACCCTAAGTATTAGGAATTTCAATAACTTGAAGTCTTTTAGAGAGGGCTTCAAGGCGGCCGAGTTGGGGCGCATTTTCCAGCCGAAATCCAGGGCCCTGCGGCACCGAGTGCAACGAAAGAATCGGGACATTTTCGCGGAGCGGAATGGCCACTAAAGAGATCAATCCTCCCATCGTCGACACCAAGACAAAAAACGGAAAAGTGACTCCGATCACCACTGCGAACGGCACGGGCAACGGCAGCAATAACGATTACAACGCCGACTCGATCAAAGTGCTGGGCGGTATGGAAGCGGTGCGCAAACGCCCCGCCATGTATATCGGATCCACCGGCGAACTCGGCTTGCACCATCTCGTCTACGAAGTGGTCGACAATTCCGTTGACGAAGCGCTCGCGCAGTTTGCGACCAAGATTGAAGTCACGATTCATCTCGACAACTCGATTACGGTCGTCGACGACGGCCGCGGGATTCCCGTTGACGATATGGTGATCGACGGGGAGAAAATTTCTGCGGCGCAGGTGGTAATGACTACACTGCATGCCGGCGGCAAGTTCGATTCCTCGACCTACAAAGTTTCCGGCGGACTACATGGCGTGGGTGTCTCGTGCGTGAACGCGCTGAGTGAAGAACTCGATCTTGAAATCTGGCGCGATGGATCGACCTGGCAACAGACGTATTCCAAGGGCGACCCGACCAGCAAGATGACAAAGACGGGAGCGACCAAGAAGCGCGGGACGAAGGTGCATTTTCTGCCCGACCGCTCCATCTTTACCGCGACCGAATATAACTACGACACGCTGGCGCAGCGGTTGCGCGAACTGGCGTTTCTGAACAAAGGCCTGCTGATCACGCTGGCCGACGAGCGGAATACCGACACGAAGACGGGCGAAGCCAAGCAGACTGAATTCAAGTACAACGGCGGCATCGCGGAGTTCATCAAGCATCTGAATCGCGGCAAGCAGGTGCTGCACGACAAGCCGATTTACATGGAAGCGGAGCGCAGCGGCGTGGCCATGGAGATTGGCCTGCAATACAACGACGCGTATTCGGAGTCGGTGTTCAGCTTCGCGAACAACATCAACACCATAGACGGCGGCACGCATCTTTCTGGTTTTCGCACCGCATTGACCCGCACGATTAATTACGCGGGACAGACGATGGGGCTCTTCAAGGACGTCAAAGAAAATCTGACGGGCGACGATGTGCGCGAGGGCCTGGTCGCGGTGATCAGCGTGAAGCTATCGCAGCCGCAGTTTGAAGGGCAGACTAAAGGGAAGCTGAATTCCGACATTGCCGGCGTGGTCACGCAGTTCGTGAACGAGCGCCTGGGCGCGTTCTTCGAGCAGAACTCCACGGTCGCGAAAAAGATCATCAACAAGGCTGTAGACGCGGCGCGCGCGCGCGAGGCAGCGCGTAAAGCTCGCGATCTGACGCGGCGCAAGGGAGCCCTCGATTCCGGCGGCTTGCCGGGCAAACTGGCGGACTGTTCGGAGCGCGATCCAAACCGGTGCGAACTGTTTCTGGTTGAAGGCGAATCGGCGGGCGGTACGGCCAAACAGGGCCGGGACCGTCGCTTCCAGGCGATTCTGCCGCTCAAAGGAAAAATTCTCAACGTTGAGAAGGCGCGCTACGACAAGATGCTGGCGCATGAGGAAATCCGCGCCATGATTACGGCGCTGGGAA
>Ga0210388_10004577_pt1 | contig 10831 bp, 9 predicted proteins | sample IncBWC19OmetaG_FD_155485 | JGI IMG/M metagenome (GOLD analysis project Ga0210388, IMG submission 155485) | Forest soil microbial communities from Barre Woods Harvard Forest LTER site, Petersham, Massachusetts, United States - Inc-BW-C-19-O ...
TGTTGCGTGATGTCCTCGACGGTGCCCTCGTAGTAGAGCAATTTCCCCTGGGCATCGCGGACGGCGCGGCAGTTTTCCTCGATCCAGATCACGCTGCCGTCCTTGCGGAAGATCTGCGATTGAAAATAGGTCAACGTATCATGCTCCTGCATCAAGCGCTTGAACTCCTCGCGCCGGGCCACGTCCACATAAAGCCGGCCGGCGATGTCCTTGATGTTCGCCATCAGCTCCACCGGCGAGTCATAGCCGTAGATTTTGGCCAGCGCCACGTTCGCCAGCAGGTAATGACCGTCATCCGTGGTGCGAAAGATGCCTTCCACCAGATGATCGAAAATGCCGTAGTAATTCTCCTTTTCCTCCAGCAACGCGAGCCGTTCCTGATGCCGCGCCACGGATGCGCGGATGGCATGGAGCAGGGTGGGGCCGTCCATCTTTGCCGCCTCGATATATTCCTGTGCGCCGCTAAACACCGCCTCCGTGAGAAAATGTTCATCGTTTTCCGGTCCGATGACGATGACCGGCAGGCCCGCCGCCCGCGTGGTGAGCAGGGTGGTCTGGAAAAGCGCGGCGGCATTGGCGCGCGCCAGGCTGAAAACGACGGCGTGAAAGCTGTTCGTCGCCAGGATGGACAGGCCCGCATCCACCGAAGGCTCGACCGTCAGGTCCGCATCGGGCAAAAAGCCGGCCACGCGACGCGAAAGTTCAACGTCGTCGCAGATCAACAGGATTTTTATCAGTTCGCCTTCCATGCGTAACGATGAAAAATACAGCTTTGGCGACGCGCCGCAAGTGCGTTGCTTCCCCACGTTTCAACTTTTCATTGACTTGAGAAATGTTATTCTGTCCGCCTGAATTCATGCCGAGTGTCTTTATCAAAACCTACGGTTGCCAGATGAACGAGCGCGACAGCGAAGCCGTCGCCGCGCAGCTCGTGGCCAAGGGCTATTCGCTGGCGCCGTCGGAAAGCGTCGCGGACGTGGTGTTGCTGAACACCTGCAGCGTGCGCGATTTCGCCGAGCAAAAGGCCATCAACAAGATGAAGAACCTCATCGGCACCGCGCGCAACGAACGGCGCAACCAGGTCGTGGGCTTCCTCGGCTGCATGGCGCAAAGCCGCGGCCGGGAACTCATGGACCAGCTTCCGGACGTGGACCTGGTCCTGGGAACGCAAAAATTTCATCGCGCCGCCGAATACCTCGACGAGCTCCTCGCCGGCCGGCGCGAAAAAATCGTGGACACCGCCGTCGAGGAAAAGAGCGAGGCCACCATCCGCGAACATCTGCTCAACGGCAAGTCGTCAAAATCCGTCTCCGCCTTTGTCAGCATCATGCAGGGCTGCAACCAGTATTGCACCTTTTGCATCGTGCCCTACACGCGGGGCGAGGAACGCAGCCGCACGATTCCCGACATCGTGGCCGAGTGCCGCGAGCTCGTCGCCGGCGGCGTGAAGGAGATCACCTTGCTCGGCCAGATCGTGACCAGCTACGGCAAACGTGAAGTTCCGATTTTGAACGGTAAATCCGGTTTTGTTCAACTGCTGGAAGCCGTTCACGAGATTGAAGACCTGCAACGCATCCGTTTCACCTCGCCGCATCCGAAAGGTTATGGCGATGACCTGGTTGAGGCCTATGCGCGGTTGCCCAAGCTCGTCGAGAGCGCGCACATCCCGTTGCAAAGCGGCAGCGACCGCATCCTGAAGCTGATGCACCGCGGCTACACGCGCGAAAAGTTTTCGAACCTCATCAAAAAACTTCGCATCTCCAAACCCGGCATCGGCATCACCACCGACATCATCGTTGGCTTTCCCGGCGAGACGGAAGGGGATTTCGAGGAAACCCTTTCCCTCTGCCGCGAGGTTGAATTCGACAACGCCTTCATCTTCAAATATTCCGAGCGTCGCGACACGCCGGCGGCGGAGATGCCCGACCAGGTGCCGCAGGAAATCCGCGAGGAACGCAACCATCGCCTGCTCGAGACCATTAACACCATCGGCAAGCGCAAATACGATTCCTACATCGGCCGGCAGATGCAAATTCTAGTCGAGGGCCCGAGCAAAAAGAATGCGGCGCGTTTCACCGGCCGCACGCGTTGCAACAAGATCGTGCTGTTCGACGGCAGCGAACGCCATCGCGGCGGACTGATGGATGTGAAGATCACGCGCACCGGCCTGTTCACGCTTTACGGCGACCCGGCGATCGTGAATTTGTAACGGAAAGAAGGGAATCATCCTCATCCTCGTGCTCATCGTCATCCTCAATTTTTTATGAGAAAGAGGAACGGGGCGATGGAATGAGGGAATGTAAACTACTTCCCACCGAAAATAGCCTTGAAAGGCTGGGCTATTTCCACCATTACCGCAAATGCCGGTCGTAGAAATCCGCGATGAGTTTTGCGCGCTCCGCATCGTTCGGATGCACCGTGCCGAAGCCGAATGCCGCGCGACCATGCGCGTAATTCGTGATGACCACGAACTGCGCGTCGTCGCCCGCCGCGCGCAACCGCTCGAAGAGCAACCGGGACTGTTCGATATTCACCAGGCCGTCCTTGTTGCCGTGAAAAATCAGGAACGGCGGCGCGTTGCTGGATACATATGACGCCGGGCTTGCGCGCCGGATGATGCTGTCCGTCGCGTTCGTGGGGCCAAACGCCTGCATGAACATCCGGCCCGCCATCGTGTTCAGGTTCGTCGGGCCAAGCGTGAAATCACTGGGGCCGTACAGATCCACCACCGCCTCCACACGGCTCGATTCATTGGTCCAACCTTTACCCTCAAAACCCGCGCGCGCATCCGTCAACCCGAGCAACTCCGCCAGATGCCCGCCCGCGCTGTCGCCCATCACGCCGATGTGGGCCGGGTCCAGATTGAATTCTTTCGCATGCGCGCGGAGATAACGTATCGCGCATTTCGAGTCCTCGAGCATCGCGGGGAATTTGAAATCCGGCGCCAGCCGGTAATCGAACGCCACCACCACATAACCGCGCCGCAGCAATTCCATCGGGCCGGCCATCATCGCGAGCATGCTCTTGTCGCCCATGCGCCAGCCGCCGCCGTGCACGTACACCACCACTGGAAGCGCCGGTGAATTCGTTACGCGCGGCAGGTAGATATCCATCGTCAGCTTCACGCCGCCGGCCTCGCTAAAAACGACATTGCGCTTCACGTGCGCCGCCACGGATGAGGGCGTATCGCCGAACAGATTGAATGCCCGCGCCGACGTTGTCGCCGCCAGCAGAAGAACCAAAAACGTATTGCGCCAGTTCATTGCGCGACACTCTCTGCTACTTTGGGGAAAAATCAACCTCCTTTGCCGTCGCGCAACTTCCCGCCGGGGCTGGTGTTTATCCCCCGGACACCATCAATGCCATGAAAAAATTCACCGCCATCCTTGCCGTGCTGTGCCTCACCGTCGCGGGCTTCGCCATTGCGGGCCGCGCGGATACCGGCAACCAGTCTACGCCCGCTGCCGCCGCCAAGCCGCCCGCCAATTACCGCATCCATGTGGACTGGCACGGCGCGCAGGGCGAAACCAACTCCCTCGAAGTCCTGACTGCGGAAGGCCAGGTGGAACTCGACACGCTCCAAAAAAATTCCGTGAAGATCAACAACAACGACATTCCCGTCACGCTCAAACTCAATGCCACCCTCAAAGTATTGGACGACCAAAAGGGACAGCTTCAGATGTTCCTGGGCCGCACGGTGCCCTACGTCACCAGCACCAACCCCATGGGCAACTCCAGCTATTCGCAGATGAGCGTCGGCTTGCAATCCAGTTTTATTGTCACCTTCGGCAAGCCCGACGTCATCCAGAGCGACGAAAATGGCACTATCACCGTGCTTGTCACTCGTCTGGACGAGTGACCTGACAAAGAGGTTGCAAAGCGGGCATTTTTGGAAATGCTGTGCCCATGGCCATTGATCCAGGTCTAAAATCATTTCAGTGCGGGCAACGGGCGCGAAAATTTGGCCGCCTCGCCACGGCCGAATCGTCCCTACGGGAATCGGCGGCCTTGCGCACGGAACATTTGGGCCGAATCCATCCGCTGGTGGCGCAAAGCCTTAATCACCTCGCGAACGTGCTGTTCGAACGCGGGCGGCATGCGCAGGCGGAGCCGTTGTATCGGGAGTCCTTGACGCTGCGACTGAAAACGCTCGGTGCCGGACACAAAGACGTGGCGGCCAGCCTGAGCAATCTGGCGAACCTGCTGCAAGAAACCGGTCAATGGAAGGAAGCGGAAGCGCTCTACCGGCGTTCGCTGCGGCTGCGACGGAAAAATTATGGGGCACACCACGAGAACGTGGCGATGTGTCTGGCCAATCTCGCCATCCTGCAGGCCAAGATCGGCCGGCGCTTGGCGGCCGAGCGGAATTTTCGGCGGGCATTGGCCATGTTGGAGACCGTCGTCGGTACGCGGCATGAATTGACAGCTTACACGCGCGCGAACCTTGCGGATTTTTTATGGCGGAACGGAAAAAGAGCGGAGGCCTGGCCGCCTGCCTCGCAGGCATTGACGGATTTGCGTCGGAAGCTTCCAGCCGGCCACCGTTACGTGAAATGGGCAAGCTCGGTTTGTAAAATTATCCGTTCAAACAAGTTAGCCTGACTAAAGCGTGGCGCTACTCTTTTCAACTGAACAACGACATCTGCGTTCCGCCCGCGAGCCGGAACGCGGCGGTGGACAATTCCAGTTCCGCGTTTGCAATCCCCGCCTTGCGGCGCGCCACGTCGAACATTTGCGCGATTTGCTCCGCAAAGATGCCTTCACCGCTCATCCGCGTGCCCCAGCGTGAATCGTACATCTTGCCGCCGCGCATGGCCTTGATGCGGTTGAGGATCTTTTCCTTGCGGTCGGGGAAATGCGTTTCCAGCCATTGCTCGAACAACGGCGCAACGCCGTGCGGCAGGCGCACGATGGTGAACCACGCATAGGTCGCACCCGCAGCGGCCGCCGCCTTGAGGATGGCGGGCATCTCGTGGTCCGTCAGCCCGGGGATGACCGGTGCGACCGCCACGCCCACGGGAATTTTCGCCGCCGCCAGTTGCCGGATGGCTTCCAACCGCGCCGCCGGTGGCGAGGTGCGCGGTTCCATGATGCCCCGCAGTTTCGCATCCAGCGTGGTGATGGATACAGCCACGCTCGCCGCCCCGTGCCGGGCCAGTTCCGCCAGCAAATCGATGTCCCGCGTGATGAGCGCGTTCTTGGTGACCATGCCGACCGGGTTGCGGAATTCCGCCAGCACTTCCAGGCAGCCGCGCGTGAGCTTCAGTTTCCGTTCGACCGGCTGGTAACAATCCGTGATGCCGCTGATGAAAATCTCCTGCGGTTTCCACTTGGGCGAGGACAATGCTTCGCGCAATAGCCTCGGCGCATCCAGCTTCACCATGATCTTGCTTTCAAAATCCAATCCGGCTGAAAAGCCCAGGTACTCGTGGGTCGGCCGGGCGTAGCAATAGATGCAGCCATGTTCGCAGCCGCGATAGGGGTTTAACCCGGCGCGAAAGCCCAGGTCCGGGCTGTCATTATAGGTGATGACGGTGGCGCTGGCGTCGCGCAAAAACTGCGTGCGGGGCAAGGCGTCCTGCTCCGGATCCCAATCCGCATCCGGCTCAAGCACGATCGGCTCGAACCGGTTTGGCGGATTGGCCGGGGCGCCCCGATGGGCCACGACCAGTTTATCTTTTGGCGTCTGGATCATCACACTTTAGTTTATCACATCCAATTCGGGAAAGAGTCTGTCACATCCGCCTGGACAAAGGTTGTCCAAGGGTAAAAAATTTCGGGAGTATATAGATAACGCAAATCGGCTGATACTCCCGTTAATAGCCCGGAGGGCTTATGGAAATTAGCCGGGGATGAAATCCCCGGTGCGACCATCAAATTGTATTGCGCCCCGGCAGGGGCGCGGGAAAATAGCCGAAATGTCCTCAACCCATTGGCGTGAATATGACCCTCGTTATTTGTAGTGAGGTCCGCCGCCCCGGCCGGGGCGGATTCATTTGGCGCAGGAAACCGGGGGCGTTGCCCCCGGCTAATTTCCATAAGCCCTCCGGGCTTTAAAACCAAGCCACGCAACATTAGAAGCTCCGTGTTTGCGTTATCTATATACTCCCGAAAAATTTACAGGCTGTCCTCCGGCTCAATAATTCGTGCTTGTCATGACTTTTGACGGCACGTTAAGTTTTATCTCAGGATTGCAGCCAGGAATCAGCTGCGGCCAAAAATGAAATCAGAAGTTCATTCCGGAAAATTGGTCATGGGTCTCGTGTCGTGCATGACCGTGGAAGCGATACGTCCCTTCTTTTTGTCCTTGGAACAGGTTGGATACAAGGGCGATATCTGCATGATTGTGCACGGGCTGGACGCCTCCGCGCTGTCGTTTCTACGCGCCCGGGGCGTTCACCTTATCCCCTTTAGCAGCGAATACCTCGGTGAAAGTACCCGGCGCGCCGTCTTCGGGCTGGCCCGGTTGGTGGCCCCGCGGAACCGGCAGCTGTTGGACCGGCTGCTGGCGCCGACCTACATGCATCCCCATTGTTCCCGGCATTTTTTTTACGAACCTTATCTTCGCGAATGCGCGGGCCATTACCGCCACATCCTGCTGACGGATGTTCGCGACGTGATTTTCCAGGCCGACCCGTTTGCGTTTGAACCCGCCGACGGGTTGCATTTGTTCCGCGAGGACTCGCGGTTCACCATCGGTACCTGCCAGTTTAATATCGACACCATGCGGCTCGGTTTCGGGGAAAAAATGCTGGCGAAAATGCACGACCAGCCCGTGTATTGCGCCGGAACCATCCTCGGCACCACGGCGGCCGTACAGGAACACGTTTCCATCGTCATCGATCTGTTGTGCCGGGCCAAACAGCGCCAGACCATTGACCAGGCGGCCCACAATGTCGCGCTGCAACAGCCCCGCACCGCGCCCTTGCACTTCCACGAAAACTTCGCCGGCCCCGTCCTGAGCATGGCGACCATGGATTCCGCCCGGTTGGTTCCGGATGCCGAAGGCCGGCTCCGCAATCACGACCACTCCGTCATCAATATCCTCCATCAATATGACCGGCACCCGGCACTGGCCGGACAATTGGTGCAACAGTTCCTCTGATAACAACGCCATCCCTTCTAATCATCCTCATCGTCTTCCTCATCCTCATGAAACAAAAATTGAGGATGACGATGAGCATGAGGATGAGAATGATTTCCTGTTCCCGGGAAGGTAGCACACACTACAGCCAGACCGTCTCGCGCTGGCGCTGGTTGAAGCGCACGGTTTCGTTGTAACCGACGCTGCGGGCGAGTTCGATTGCTTCGACAAAGTACATGCCGACCTCCTCCGGCGCATGCGCATCCGCCCCGAAGGTGATGGGGACGTGCCGCGCGAAGGCGAGCTGCAAGATCTGTTTGCTGGGATAGATTTCCTTGCATTCCTTCCGCAGCCCGGCCGTGTTCAGCTCGATGGCGACATCATTCGCGGCCGCGGCGTCGAGAAATTTTTCGTAGAGCGGCGTGCAATCCTGCTGCGGGCGGATGCCGAATTTTTTCGGCAGGTCGCAATGGCCGATGATCTCGAACAATTTCGATTCCACCGCCATGGTCAACCGCTCAAAATAGACCTGCCACACCTCGAACGCGTCGCGTTTTTTCCATTCGGAAAGCTTGGCCGGATTGTCGATGTCGAACGTGTCAGAGATGTAATGGACGCTGCCGATGAAGTAATCCCACGGATGCCGCGCGGCGAGGTCGCGGATCCAGCTTTCCTGGCCGGGCAGATAGTCCACCTCGAGTGCGAGGCGGATGGTGAGTTGCGGATAACGTTCCTGCGCGAGGCGGACCTTGGCCACATATTCATCGAGCTGGGAATTTTTCATGCGCCAGTTGTCGAAGTCGTCCCGCGCCATCGGCGAATGGTCGGAAAAGCCGATTTCCGTGAGTCCGGCGGCGTCCGCGATGCGCGCATAGTCCACGGGCTCGCCGGTCGCATGGCGACAGAGCGGGGTGTGCATGTGCAGGTCGGCGGGCAGCTGCATCGCCGGAGTGTCAGCGTTCGAGTTTCGGGTTTCAAGTTTCAATTCGCAACCGGTTTGCAGGCTGGACAGCGCGCGGGAACATTTGCTAGCGTCAAACTCATGACGAAAAACAATGGCTCGAACCGGATGATTGTAGTGATTTTAATCATGGCCCTGGTCTTCATCGTCGTATTGCTGGAACTGGTCAACGCGCACCCGCAGTTCAAAGTCGGGCACACGCAGGTTTACTGGGCGGGGCTGCGGCACATGAGCTTCGGTTCGCATTCGGAATCGGTGTCAGCCTTTGGCTCGACGATCAATGACGGCGGCAGCGGCTATTACGTTGGGCCGGTGCGGTTCACCAGCGAGCCCTGAAACCCGCCCTGGCGGCGGAATTTCCATCGGGCAGATGAAACCTTTGCGCAAAGTTTTCGTCTGATATCACATGCTGAAGCCGCTTTCCGCCAAAGACTGGAATTACGCCGGCGCGGCGCACCTGCTGAACCGCGCGGGTTTCGGCGGCACCCCGCCCGAAATCCAGAAACTCGCCGGCCTTACGCCGGATCAGGCCGTTTCCCGCCTGCTCGACTACGAAAGCATCCCCGACGAAACGGCTAATCCCGACTGGGCGAAGCCCAATCCCGAAGAGATACGCGATTATCGCGACAAGATTCGTAACGGCACGCCCGAGGAGAAAAAAGAGGCCCAGCACGAATACCAGCAAAACATCCAGCGGCGGATGCTGGAATTGCGCGGCTGGTGGCTCCGGCGCATGGCCTATGGCCCGCGGCCGTTGCAGGAGCGGATGGTCCTTTTCTGGCACGGCCATTTCGCCACGAGCGTTGATAAGGTCCGCAATCCCTATTTCATGTGGCGGCAGAATGATTTGTTCCGCCAGGAGGCGACCGGTAACTGGGAAAAACTGCTCGTGGATGCCGGCAAGGACCCCGCGATGCTTTTCTGGCTCGATCAGTTCCAAAGCCGCCGTGACCATCCCAACGAAAATTTCGCGCGCGAGGTCATGGAACTCTTTGCGTTGGGCGAAGGCCATTACACCGAGCACGATATCACCGAAGGGGCGCGCGCGCTCACGGGCTGGTCGCTGGAACAGGACACGCAGGATTTCCGTTTCCGCCCGTTCATCCATGACAACGGCGAGAAGACGTTTCTCGGCCAGACGGGAAATTTCAATGGCGATGACCTCATTCGCATCATCGTCGAACAGCCGCAGGCGGCCAGGTTCATCACGGCAAAGTTGTGGAATTATTTTTCCGGGTCCGAGCCGGACGCGCATTTGAACGAGGCATTGGCCGCGAATTTCCGGGCGAACAACAACAACTTCAAGCCGTTTTTGCGGACGATGTTCCGCTGCGAGGAGTTTTATTCGCCCGACATCGTGCGCAACGAGGTGAAAAGCCCGGTGCAATGGCTGGTCGGGAGCGTACGGATGCTGGAATGCTCGCTGCCGCCGCCCCTCGTAAGCTATGGGATGCTGCGGCAGCTCGGCCAGGACCTGTTCGCGCCGCCGAACGTCAAGGGCTGGGACGGCGGCGTGACCTGGATCACCACCAACACGCTGCTCACCCGTTACAATGACGCGCAGTCGCTCGTGCAAGGCACATTGCCGCAACTGGACGCAGGCGATTTCGCAAATAAAGCGGGCGGCGGTGGTGGGAAAGCCGCAAAAGCGATGCAAGGCATTCGCATGGGTGGCGTGAACCTGGGAAAAATTTTGCCGCCGGAAGAACGCACGGACAATCACACCATCATCGCCTCGCTCCAAAAACGTCTGTTTCAGACCTCCTTAACTGCAAACCAGCAGCAGGATTTGCAGGAATTTCTCGACTCCAAAACCAAAATGTCCGATGCCGACATCCTGACAGCCATCCGGCTGATGATGTCCACGCCGGATTACCAAGTCACCTGACGTATGAAAAACGAAATTAGTTTGCAGACGCGCCGCGAATTTTTGCGACGCACGGTGCTTGGCAGTTCGCTTGCGTGGACCGTGCCCGCGTTTCTGGCCGACACTTTTTCCGCGCTGCAGGCGCAGGCCGCCGATTCCGCCACGCAAACCGCCACGGGCAAGGATTCAACCATCCTCGTCGTGTTGCAGATGGCCGGCGGCAACGACGGCATCAACACGGTCGTGCCTTACTCCAACGATTTTTATCATCGCGCCCGCCCGCGCATCGGCCACAAGGAGGATGCCGTTTTGAAAATAAATTCGGACATCGGCCTGCATCCGGCGCTCACCGGCTTCAAGGACCTTTACGACGGCGGCGAACTTTCCATCGTCCAGGGCGTCGGCTATCCGAACCCGAACCGTTCGCATTTCCGTTCGACGGAAATCTGGCAGACGGCGAGCGATGCCGATGCGGTGGAAAAATACGGCTGGCTCGGGCGTTACTTCGACAACGCGTGCAATGGCGCCGACCCCGCCGTCGGCGTGAACATCGGCAGCCAGCTCCCGGAGGCGTTTTTTGCGAAACATCCCAAGGGTGTGTGTTTCAGCAATCCGCAAAATTACCGTTTCATCGCGAATGGCGAGGCGATGGAGGAATACAAAAAATTGAACGACCTGGAAATGTCCGGTTCCGCGCCGAGCGGGGATATGAGCGGGGACGTTTCCGGCGACATGCTGAATTCCGGCGGCAGCATCGCGTCGTTGCCGGCGGGCATGCCGATGACCGGCGGACGCGCCGTGGATTTCATCACCCGCACCGCGCTCGATGCGCAGCATAGTTCCGACGAGATCCGCGGCATCGCCGCGCGCGTGCAAAACCAGGCCGACTATCCCGGCTCGCTGCTGGGCAACGAACTCC
>Ga0210388_10004578_pt1 | contig 10831 bp, 8 predicted proteins | sample IncBWC19OmetaG_FD_155485 | JGI IMG/M metagenome (GOLD analysis project Ga0210388, IMG submission 155485) | Forest soil microbial communities from Barre Woods Harvard Forest LTER site, Petersham, Massachusetts, United States - Inc-BW-C-19-O ...
AAAGAATACAATAAAAATAATAACCCAGTTAAACAGGAATACATTATCGGATGTAGCACCTATATCCGAAGCAGCCGGTGGAAGCATTTTGCCTCTCACATCAAAAAGCAACCAGATTAAACCGGCAAAAAGTGCAAGCACAAATAAAATCATTACTAAGCCTTGCGAACGATTATCCTTATCATCGGCCTTCCCTGTATGCTTTCCTTTCACTTCGGAAGAAAGCTGGTAAATGCGCATTAACTGAAAAATCAGGATAAAAGCTAAAACAAGGGCAAGATATACAAGCAGTTTAATCATAACACTATTAATTTATTCTTTATTGCTTAATTGACTTATAAATGATGGTGAAGACTTTCTTCAAGATATGGGTGGTTTTTAACAGATACCGGCACTTTAGCAAGATTGGTAAGAACGACATACAGGAATAGCCCTACAAAGCCAAGTAAAAGGCCAATTTCATATAATCCAAACGGCGGACTTATGCCCATAGTTCCCGGCATTACCCATATATAAGCATCTATCCAGTGAGTAATTAAAATAATGCAACCGATAATTGTCAGGTACCTGGTGTTACGTTTAGTATCTCTTGTCATCATTATCAAAAGCGGAACCAGGAGGTTTACGCAGAACATAATCCAGAAAGGTAAACGATAGTGATTAATACGAGCCTGGAAGTAAACTACCTCATCCGGAATATTGGTGTACCAATAGAACATGAACTGGAAGAACCAGAGATATCCCCACAATACACTTAGTGCAAACATCCACAATCCAAGATTATGCATGTGGTTTTCGTTTACTTCTTTTAAAAGTCCTTTTTTGCGAACGTGCAAGGTTAAAAGAATGGTTGCAATAACACCGGTGAGCCACATATCATCAAATAAATACCAGCCGAAGAGTGTACTGTGCCAGTCATGATCAATAGCCATAACCCAGTCCCATGCCATTAATTGCTCTGTGATACCAAAGAATACGATAAACCAGCCGGCAGCTTTTACATTTTTATAGTGTAGAGGAAGGAAATCATTTGTCAAATCAGACTCAATAGAACGCTTACGAATCATTCTTACCATATACACCCATAAACCTGCACAAATAATTGTACGGATAAGCACAAAAGGAACATTAAGATATATACCTTTTTTAACAAGCATTTCGTCAAAAGCGGGGCTTCCAGGGATGGTAGCGCTTTTCTGCATCCATTTATAAACAATATCCGCCGAATCATTATGTCCGCCAATAACACTGGAAATAAGTACGGCAAAAATGGCTATTAATCCGAATGGAAGAAAAGTGGTGAGGGATTCGACCGTACGTTTTATAACTACTGACCAACCTGCTTGCGCCACATATTGCAGTGCCATGAAGAAGGCCGCTCCAATGGAAATAAAAGTGAAAAACAGGCCTTCCAGCAAAATATTTGCCCAGAAACGTGTTCCGGAAATATCCTTATTGATGGCACCGTAAGCAAGAGCAAGTATTCCAATGCCTATAAGGACAAAGGTGGTGGTTCTTGTTTTACTTGATAATGTGTATTGACTCATAGCAATATCTCTTTGTTATATTTTTATTATCCTTTTTTTACTGAATCTTTTGGAGCAGCAGTGGCTGTTTTAACAGTATCTGTAGCACTAGTCTGACCTAATTTCTGTAGTGTTTGCACGTAACGAATAACCTTGCATCTCTGCTCTACAGTCAATTGTCCCGCGTGAGAGCCCATTAAGCCTTTTCCATATTCCAACGTTTGATACATTTCGCCTTCGGTAATGTTCCGGAGCGCAGGGCCGGAGTATGGTGGTGGTGGGCCGGGAAGCTTTGCAGCTACTTTACCATCGCCCATACCGGTTGCACCATGGCAATGAACACAATAAATATCAAATACGGCTTTCCCTTGTGCTACTATTTCGGGAGTTGCAGGAAACGGGTCTTTCCAGTATTGGGCAGCATTAGTCCATCCTTCCGGAGTATTTGGAAATGGATCAGGAGTAAAACCAACCGGAACAGTTCCCTTTACAGGAACACGGTCTGTCATGCTATCGGCAAACAAAGGATTGAAGGAGTTGTCTTCGTATGAAGGAGAGCGGTACATATCAGGCATATATTCCACACCTGAACTATCCGGGTTGTTCCTTTTGCAGGATGCCATTGAAAATGCAATATAAATTCCCAACCCGGTAATGGGAATCAGCTTCAACAACTTATTTATCCTTATGTTCATTGGTCGTATGAGTTTATATTCTTTTTATCCGTTCACTTGTTTTACTTCAACAGCACCTGTAGTTTTAGCAGCATTCAAAAGATCTGCCAATTCATTATCGCTATGTGCAGTAGTTATCATGAGAAAATGGTCGTCTGTTGTACGCGGGTCAGGGTTTTTAGGGCTAACACCCGGAAATAACCAGCTTCTGAGTAAGAAGGTAATGGCCATTCCGTGAGCAGAACAAAATACTGTCGATTCAAATAAAATCGGAATCCAGGAAGGGAGGTTATGATATATAGTAAAGTTTGGTTTACCACCAATATCAATCGGCCAGTCATAAACAAGCATGTAGGATATCATCCATAATGCAAGACTAAATCCGGTGACGCCATAAATAAAGCAGCAGATAGAAATACGGGTGCGGTTCAACCCCATAATCTTATCAATTCCGTGAACCGGAAATGGTGAGAACACTTCTTTAATTCCGTATCCGAGGGCACGTACCTTTCTTGCTCCGTCTTTCAACTTATCGTCGTCGTCGTATAGTGCGTGTACAAAAACTTTGCTCATGATTCTTTAATTTTTTTTATACTGTTTATCAATGAACGCTTTCAACTGATGCATGAATCCCATTTGCTTCGGTAAAGTCTGTTGACTTCGGATGGCGCGGAGGGTTATGGAACAAATCTCCTGTAGCTTTTAAGGTAGTCTTCAATTCAGCCTGTGCGATAAATGGGAACCATCTTGCAAAAAGCAGGAAAAATGTAAAGAACATACCAATTGTGCCGACTAAGATTCCAACCTCAACCCAACTTGGAGAATAATAAGTCCAGGTGGATGGGATATAATCGCGGTAAAGGTCGGTTACAATAATGTCGAAACGTTCAAACCACATACCAATATTAATTACAATAGAAAGTATGAATGTAATGTAAAGGTTTCGCCGCATACTTTTTATCCATAATATTTGCGGCAAAATATTATTACAGATAATAAGTGACCAGAACGCCCATCCATATACACCCTTGGCGTTGTTCCAGGAAAGATAGATAAAGCTTTCATTCGGGTCGCCGGAATACCAAGCCTGAAAAAACTCTGCAAAATAAGCTATACCTACTACTGAACCCATGGTAAGCATAACCTTGTTCATGGTTTCAATATGCTGGTAAGTAATATACTCCTCGAGATTCAATACTTTTCTGCCGACAATTACAAGGGTTAATACCATTGCCATACCGGAGAAAATAGCACCGGCAACGAAATAAGGCGGATATACTGTAGAGTGCCATCCTCTTACCACACCGGTAGCAAAGTCGCTACTTACTATAGAGTGTACGGAAAATACAAGTGGCGTACAAATACCGGCTAATACGAGGGTTACCTCCTCAAAACGCTGCCAGTCTTTTGCCCTGCCACTCCATCCAAAACTAAATAAGGTATAAAGTATTTTCCGGCTTTTTGTTTTAGCGCGGTCGCGAATCATAGCAAAATCAGGAATAAGCCCCAGGTACCAGAATACTACCGATACGGAGAAGTATGTTGATATTGCAAATACATCCCAAAGCAATGGTGAGTTAAAGTTTACCCACAATGAACCAAATTGGTTTGGCAATGGAAATACAAAATATGCCAGCCAGGGACGGCCCATGTGCAGAACAGGGAAAATAGCGGCACACATAACGGCAAAAATAGTCATAGCTTCAGCAGAACGGTTGATGGTTAAGCGCCAGCGCTGGCGGAAAAGGCATAACACTGCAGAAATAAGGGTTCCTGCGTGACCAATACCGATCCACCATACAAAGTTGGTAATATCCCAACCCCAGTTTATTGTTCTGTTCAGGTTCCAGGTTCCGATACCTCTTCCAACAGTATATGCCATGCAGCCTATGCCCCAAAGAAAGGCAATAACAGCAAGGGTGAATACAGCCCACCAATATTTATTGGCTTTACCTTCCACAGGGCGGGCAACGTCTTCGGTAACCTGGTGATAGGTCTTTTTACCTAGTAGTAACGGTTCCCTGATAATTGAATCTTGATGCATTATTCTTAATTGTTAATTGTAAACTGTCAATTGTGAATTATTCCAGAATAGCTTTATCCTTGTTTCTAATCTTTGTCATGTAGAACACATTGGGCTGGGTATCCAAATCGGCCAGCAATAAGTAGTTTCTTTCATTCTTGATGAGTTTAGCCACTTTGCTTTCCGGGTCATTTACATTACCGAATACCAATGCATCAGTAGGGCATGATTGAGCACAAGCCGGTGTTATTTCGCCGTCTTTAACAGGACGGCTTTCCAATTTGGCTTTTAATTTGCCACCCTGAATACGTTGCAGGCAGAAAGAGCATTTTTCCATAACCCCTCTGGAACGTACTACTACATCAGGGTTGAGAACCATTCTACCCAATTCATTGCTTTCCTGAGCAGGGTTAACCGCCAGGAATTTTTCATCTCGGTAATAATTGAACCAGTTAAAACGACGTACTTTATAAGGACAGTTGTTAGCACAATATTTAGTTCCCACGCAACGGTTATATACCATTTGGTTAATACCTTCCGAACCATGGCTGGTAGCAATAACAGGACAAACTGTTTCGCAGGGAGCATGGTTGCAATGCTGACACATTACAGGTTGAAATGCTATTTCAGGATTATCTGCCGAAGGAATCATCATACCATATTGCTGGTTGGATAAAGTCATGTCATCCTTTTTAGCTTGCTCCAATGTAAGGTCAGTGCTATAGTACCTGTCGATACGAATCCAGTGCATTTCGCGAACCAATATAACCTCACTCTTACCTACCACAGGAACATTGTTTTCTGCAGAACAGCTGACTACGCAAGAACCGCAGCCAATGCAGGAGTTCAAGTCGATAGCCATCTTCCAACGCAAGCCCTGGTTATCGGCATTATTGGTAAGGTTAACAGGAGATTTAGCATCAAAATCATCCCAAAGATTTACATCCTTGAATGATTTCATGCCTTCAATGGTTTTTATCTTTTCTTCTTCATTATGTGAAGAAGGATCTTTCTTCCATTCTTCTAATGTAGTTTCTTTTATGATAGGCCTTCCTATCATAGTATTGTGCGTTTGGGTCGCGCCAATTTCGTAAGTTTTATTAGCAGAAGTAATTTCCGCTCCGGTTACATAATATTGGAATGTATTATTACTCCATTGCACCCATGGGAATACATTAGCTCCAAGTCCTTCAGCAACTTTACCGGCTTTAGTTCTTCCATATCCTACTGCAACACCTACTGTGCCCCTTGCTTGGCCCGGTTGCGGGAATACAGGGAGCTCGATACTTGTTCCGTTTACTTTTAATGTGGCAACACTTGCAACGTGATTATCTTCTTCAAGCATGCTGAAACCTTTTTCTTTCATCTCAGCAGGATTCATTGTAATGTAGTTGTCCCAGGTAACTTTGGTAATGGGGTCAGGTAATTCCTGCAACCATGGATTATTGGCTTGTAAGCCGCTTCCTATTCCTGTTTTTTGGTATAATACAACTTCCAATCCGCCTTTAGATGCGGCCGGTAATTTGCCTGCTACTTCGGAAATAGATGGGCCTGACATTTCAGTAATATCAGATTTCTCAACTACAACCGGTTTTTCAATAACACCAGATTGAAGCGTGGAGTTCCATACATTAATAAACTGATAGTCTCCACCTTCATCGGATACCTCGGGAAGTACATTTTTCTTCCAGTAGTTTTGAATGAATGTATAATAGTCGGTAACTTCGCTTCCCGCCCATTTCAATAATGTTTCCTGGGCACAGCGGGTTCCTTCGTTACGTGGTTTGCAGAATAAAGGCGCAATAGCAGGTTGTGCTAAGCTATAAGAACCGGTATATGGATTTGCGTCGTTCCAAGATTCCAAATAGTTATTATCGGGGCATAAATAATCCGACTCTGCAGCCGTTTCATTCATATAAGGCGCAAATGAAACTTTGCATGGAACCTTTGCATAGGCATCTTTAAACCCTAAGGCGGAAGAAGCGTTATAAGAAGGATTAGCACCGTAAGTAATAAGTACATCTATTTTTCCGGCTTTCATATCCGTTACCAGCGCTGCAAATTCCTCATCGCTTCCCTGGCGAAGGTTACAGTTCTTTTCCATATTAATGGTAGAACCATAATTACCCAAGGTTTTGTTAATCATATTAACCACTGACTGAACAGCAATATCATTAGCGCCGGCAACAACAAGCGATTTGCCTTTGTTAGCCCATAATTCAGCAGCCATTTTAGAAACTACGGCGTCATAGGCAGTAGAAGGTGCACTACCACTGGATACGCCTGCCAGTTTTGCAATAGCCGAATACAAACTATATGCTATTGTTCCTTCTTCCGATGGTTTTATTTGAACACGGGTATCAGCATTAGCGCCGGTAACCGTCATAATGCTTTCCAGCTGAATATGCCTGGACATGTCCTTTTTCTCTTCGCTTACTTTTCTTCCCTGGGCATATTGCTTGGAGAATTCAATTGGTGCCAGCCAGTTAGTGAGAAAGTCGGCAGCTATACTTACTATTACATTTGCTTTGTCAAAAGAATAAGAAGGCAACGCGGCTTTGCCAAAATACATTTCGTTTGCTTTTCTCATTCCGGAGAATGAAACAGAATCCCAGGTTACATGCTTTGCAGTAGGATATTTTTCAATAAACTTAGCAATTACTTCCTGTGTAGATGGGCTTATTATTGTAGAAGATAAAATAGCGATATTACCCTTTGCGCCCTCTCCTTTAGCTGCGGCTGCGGTAAGTTTATCCCCAATTTCTTTATCAACGGTTTCCCAGGTTGACTCTTTGCCATGTGCATATGGCGCTTTAGCCCGGTGATTATTATACAAGGAAAGAACAGATGCCTGAACCCTGGCATTGGCAGCACCTTTAGTTACGGTAGAATTTTTATTGCCTTCTATTTTAATAGGGCGGCCGTCTCTTGTCTTTATTAATATGCTGCAATAATCTTCACCATTAAAAAATGTAGATGCATACCAGTTGTCGATACCCGGAGTTACTTCTTCAGGCTTAATTATATATGGAATAGTTTTTACTACAGGTGATTCGCAAGCTGCTAAAGATGCTGCTGCAACAGTAAATCCGAGATACTTTAAAAAATCGCGACGGGAGGTATTGGAAGTGGTGATGGCTTCTCTGCCTAAAAATTCTTCTATAGGCATTTCTTTGGCAAACTCTTTGTCTCTTGCTTTTATAAAAGCAGGGCTTTCATTGAGTTCTTCAAGTCCTTTCCAATATTTTTTTTGATTCGCCATAATCGGGATATTATATTTTAAGCTTGACTTATATTATTAGTAATGACATTTTCCGCATTCCAGTCCGCCCATTTCAGCCTCTGTAACCTTGCGGGAAGTATCTTGTTTCATTAAGGCTTCATGCAATTTGGCATAGTACCCGTTGCCTTGCATTTGAACCGGAGTTTGACGGTGGCAATCTATACACCATCCCATTGTTAAGGGAGCAAATTGTTGGTTGGTGGTGAAATTAGCACAATCTCCGTGGCATTTTTGGCATTCTATTTTACCTACAACAACGTGCTGAGAGTGGTTAAAATATGCAAAGTCAGGTAAAGCGTGCACACGGTTCCATTGTATTGGATGTTGTGGTTTGGTGTAAGCGGCCTTTTGCGGGTCCCAACCAACAGCATCGTATATTTTAGCAATTTCCTTTTGATATTCGGGGTTTGAACCTTGAATTCCTTTATGGCAATTCATACAAACATTCAGTGTGGGTATTCCCGCAACCTTTCCCTTTTCAGCTCCGGAGTGACAATAGATACAAGCGATACCATTATCTCCGGCATGTACTTTATGATTAAAATTAATGGGCTGAGATGGATGATAACCCGGAGTAACATCAATACCCCATAAATATTCCCAGCCGTAGGTTACAAAAACAGCAAACAGAAAAATATTAATGACGGCAAAATGAACCTTGTGCGTTTTAATCCAAACCCAAGTTCCTTTCCAAAAACCTAAATCTTCCGGAGCGGGAATGCCTTTCCTTTCATTGGCAACTGTAAGAAGAGATTTGCGAACTGTCCGCAATACAGTAATTATAATAAGCAGAACCCCGATTATAAGCAGTACAATCCATTTATCGTTTTCGCTATTTTCAGTTTTAGTACCGCCACCAGTTGTCACGCCTCCTCCACCTGTTTGGGCAATCTCTGCCGGCGGATTGGCAACATAGGCAATAATATTTTTTATCTGGTCATCGGTCAATGCTCCATCAAAAACGGTCATTGCAACACCATTGTTATCCGCGTATACTTTATTGGCATAAGCATCTCCGGTCTTCCGTAAAGCTGCGTTGTTCTTAATCCATTTAAACATCCAATCCTGGTAAGGAGAAGGAACTCTGGATGTTACTCCTTGCAAATCAGGGCCGGTAATTTTACCTTTTCCTATGCTATGACAAGTGCCACAATTCGCATGGAAAAGCTTCTGTCCATCAGCAATATTTGCAGCTGACGGAGCATCGGCGGCATAGGTTATTGTAGTAAATACCAGCGCAAAGACAAAGGCGAGAAAAGCTGCCAACGACTTTTGGAGCTTTGTAATCAGCTTGTTCATGTTTAGGAGGTGTATATTTTTCTTTTAATCGCCGCCAAAAGTAAAAGAAAATTGAATCACCCAACAAAAAATTTGTCAGGATTTTATTTTGAATTATTAACCATCTTAACCTATTTGGAAATATTATTTGTAACAGGTTGAATGTCATACCCCTCTTGAAGTAGAAAATCGAGTACCCCCGGCAATAACTTTGTTAATTTATTTTTTGCTTTGAGATTATCATGAAATACCAGTATAGATCCCGGCCTTGTCTTTTTTTTTGCTATATCAAGGCATTTTTCAGCAGAAACATTTACATCATAATCCGGGACAAGCACATCCCAAAAAATTAATTTGTATTGAGTTTTTAGCATACAATACTGACTTCGTGTTATTTTACCGTAGGGGGGCCTAAAAAGGTTAGATGATACATACCCGGCGCACTCATTTACATTTTTTATATAGGTATCCAATTCCGTTTTCCAGCCTTTCAGATGATTGAAGGTATGGTTACCTGCAAAATGCCCTTCGCCTATTATATATTTATACAGTTCAGGATGCTTTTTTACATTTTCACCGACACAGAAAAAGGTAGCTTTTACCTTATATTTTTTAAGTGTATCTACTATATATGGTGTTGATTCCGGAATAGGCCCATCGTCAAAAGTGAGATAAGCGATTTTTTTCCCATTCGTATTTGGACGGCAAATTATTTCAGGCAGAAATATTTTTGCAAGTGTGGGTATTCGTGACCGATACATAGTTACAGATAAATGCTACATGCAAACTTAAAACTTATTTGGAAAGGCCATAAATAAAAAAATCGCGGCTTTACCACGATTTTTTTTAAATGAAGAGACTTCTTACTATTTAGTTGTTCTTATATGACCTGTAGGATTTATTTGCCTGAAGCGTATATGCAATTTGATGCAACTCATCCAATTTTTTATCGGGAAAAATATCCTGCAATTGTTCAGCGCTAACAGCAGCAGGGTTTTCAAAATGCCTTTTTACAATAAAGTAATATTTCTTATTCGTAATTTTTTCATTTATATAACTCAGGGGAGAAGCCAATAATAATACCGGTAGCGGAGCAACCATTACAATAATAAATGCAAATTGCAGAATACTTTGAATGTTTAAAGTGATGTGCATAGTTGTTATCATTTTGATAACGCAAAGGAATATTATACGAGATAAATTAAACATGATTTGCAACAGTTATTCAATAATTTTTTCCATTTTTTTAGATGATATATATCAGCCGGATTTTTATCGTGGCGAATTGATGCATACAAATTGATTTATCAAATTTTACTATTTTATCTTATTAAATTACTCTAAAATCCGGATATATATTTCAGACTGATCGCACCCTTAAAAGTTTATTCCGATTTCAGAAATATTTTTCACATATAATATATCGGAATGCCTTGCCAATTATGAAGAACAGATGAAGAAAATAAATACTTTTCCCCATTAAACTTTAATACATACTTTTGCATCTATATATGCAAATAATCATCCCCGATGAAGAAGATATGCTGCTTATCTATTTTTACAATTTTATTTTTCACCCTAAAAAGCCTGGATAGGAATTATGTTTTAATTTCTACAGAAAATAAAATAGCGGACGGAACTTTAATTTGTCCCGCGGATACTGCTAAAAAAATGGATGCTGAAGATTCGGCTGATGAAGATGATGATACCATACGCTCGTTTGCCTTTGGACTTAATTATGGCAGCGACCAGAGTTATCATGGAATACATTCCAATGGAAAACTCCCGTATATTGAACCTAACTTTACCTATACCGCCCCAAAAGGCTTTTATATAGCAGCAAGTGTACAGGATATTTTGGCCAAAAAGGCGGGAGGATTTGATGCATTGGAAGTTAATCCGGGATGGAACATTGATTTAGCAGATAACACTACTTTGAATATTAATCTCTCGCATTATGTTTTCAGAGCGGGCACACCGGCAACAATTCGTTCAGACCTGAGCGATGCCATTGAAACATATATAGACCAATGCATAGGCGAAACAG
>Ga0210388_10004579_pt1 | contig 10830 bp, 12 predicted proteins | sample IncBWC19OmetaG_FD_155485 | JGI IMG/M metagenome (GOLD analysis project Ga0210388, IMG submission 155485) | Forest soil microbial communities from Barre Woods Harvard Forest LTER site, Petersham, Massachusetts, United States - Inc-BW-C-19-O ...
CCGTTGGGCCCTGGTGTACTACGCGCTGTCGCTCGCGAGCGAGCGTGGCAAGACTCCGGTGCCGACATCGGCCGGATTCACGGCCGCACGCTGATGGTCACGTGAGGGCATCATGACGGGACCGATGTTTTTCAGAATCATCGAGATCACGTTCGCCTCCTATATGGTGCCGGCGCTGTTGATTCCGCTGGTGTGGGTTGCGGCATGGCTGCTGAAGCGGCGCCTGCGTGCGCAGGCGCGTCCCGAGATCGAGGTCGAAGGCCAATCCCGGCGGTTGTTCTGGCTCTTCCTGGTGTGGTTGGCGTTATTTCTCGCAGTCGTCGCCGGGGTGCCCTTGAACCGTGGCGGGAGTCTTGCGGTCGCATTTTGTTGGCTCGTATATGCGCTGACCAATGTGCTGATCGCGTGGTTTTTGCTGCGTTTTACGACCGCCTATGGATTGATTCCCGAGGGCAGGGTTGCCGACCGGGCATTCCTGCGTTTCATCACCATCGTTGTGGCGCAGCCGTTGATCACCGCGGCCGCCTTTGCGGTATTGAACAACGTCATGGGGGTCGCCTGGAATGCACAGGTTCCGGAGCTTCCAGCGATTCAGGAAGGAATCTAGATGGATGTAACCTTCTACATGTTCTTCAGCGCCTTCCTCATGTCGATGTCGGCGTGGTGTGTGTTTCTCTGGGCAGTGCGCACCGGGCAGTTTCGCGACATCGAGGCAACCAAGTACCAGATCTGGCCGAAGGACGGCGGTGACATCAACGAGTCCACGCTGCAACCGGCGAGACGCTGAGCCTCAGCCGCGCCGTGCACCACCATCACGCTGCGCTACCGATGGACGGCGACCTCATGTTGCTGTTCGGCGCCTCGCTGTTCGGAAGCGCGCATTGTGTGGGAATGTGCGGCCCCTATGTGGCGATGTGCACGGCGCAGTTCATGCCGAGGTGCGCTACGCCCGCGGCCCGTTTCATTCTCCGGGTTCTCTTCAATATTGGACGCATCGCGACGTACGGCCTGATCGGGCTCATCGTCGGAGCCTTTGGGCAGATAGCGCAAGCGATAGCGGCTCGCCTGGGAGTCACGGGCATTGTTGCGATCGCGGCCGGACTCGCGGCGGTGGCCTTCGGGTTATCGATGATCGGTTGGTTTCGCGATCCGGTGCGGATTGTCGCCGGCACACCCCTGAGTCACTGGCTTGGCGCATGTCGCGTGCGCCTGAATCGGGCGCCTGCGGCGGCAGCCCCGCTGCTGTTGGGAGCTTTACAAGGATGGCTTCCTTGTGCCCTGGTATACGCTGCGGCAAGCCGAGCAGGGGTCTCCGGAAGTGCCGGTATGGGCGCGCTCACCATGGTGGTGTTTGGCCTGGGGACGGTGCCCGCAATCTTCGTGTTGACTGTAGTTCCGCAGACGATACTGAGACGCGTAAAAGCACAACGTCTGGCGGGCGTGCTGCTGACCGTTCTCGGGATGCTCCTGGTACTGCGTGGGCTTGCAAGCTTCGGGTTGGTGCCCGCGACAGGATGGTGGTGATGTCAGTAAGCCATGCCGGCGCGCTCCGGGAGCTTGCGTCGGGCCAGTGCGCGCATTGCAGCCTGCCGCTGCCTGCGCGCCCACATCGGCAGATCGAAGGCGATCAGACGCTCTCGTTCTGTTGCGCCGGCTGCGTACTCGTATTTCGCATTACGGGTCGTGCCGGGGAGGGCGGCCGCGCCGACTGGTTTCTGGCGAAGCTCGGCCTGGCGGCGCTGTTGAGCGGCAATGTCATGATGTTTCAGAGCCTGGCTTACTTCGGCACCCTCGAGTCCCTCGGTGCCGAGGTCGTGCAGACCAGCTCATGGATCATGTTTTCCTGTGCACTCGCGGTTTTCGCTCTACTCGGCGTGCCGATGCTGCGTATTGCGATCCGGGGGCTGTTGCGCGGCCAACTGACCCTCGAGACGCTGATCGGGTTCGGTGCGTTGGCGGCAATCGGCTTCTCGGCCGCCCAAACACTGCGGGGCGGTCACTATTTGTACTATGACTCGGGAACCATGTTGCTCGTATTTGTGACACTGGGCCAATATCTGGATGCCGAGGCACGACGGCGGGCGCTCGCCCTTCTCGCGCCAACGATAGGTCGCACGCGCCGCCAGGCACGCCTCTTCCGGGATGGTGCGGAGATTCAGATCGCGCCGGTGTCGGTGCGAGCAGGCGAAATCGTCCATGTACGTGCCGGCGAGGAGATTCCGGTCGACGGCGTGGTGTTGGAGGGCAGCGCCGACGTGCATGAGCCACTGCTGACCGGGGAATGGCAGCCGCGCCTCGTCGTCGCCGGAGATACGGTGAGCGCGGGCTCCACAGCAGTGGACGGCGCGTTGACTGTTTGCGCATCGGGTATCGCCGAGACGCTGGCTGATCGGGTTGAGCGCTTCGCAATCGAAGCCCGCGACCGCCGGGCGCCGATCGAGGCGGTGGTGGATCGAGTCGTCACGATATTCATACCGGCAGTGCTGTTGACCGCGATTGCCAGTTGTGGCTTGTGGGGATGGGCAGGCGAGTGGGCGCGGGGACTTCAAGCAGCGCTGGCCGTCCTCGTCGTGGCATGTCCCTGCGCCTTGGGGATAGCCACCCCCATGGCGACGACCATCGCGCTGTTCATGGCGATCAGCCGCGGTTGTCTCGTTCGAAGCGGCTCGGTGCTGGAAACACTGTCGCAGGTGCGTGTGATGGCATTCGACAAAACCGGCACCATCACAGGTGGCCGCCCGCAGATCGTCGAATATCGTGCTTCAGCAGGTGCAATCACACGTGCGGATGAAAGCCTCAGGCTCGCCGCCGCTGTGGAGCAAGAGGTAAGCCACCCTTTCGCCCGAGCAATCGTGGCGGCGGTACTGGCACGTGGTGAGTCGGTTTTCCCGGCGACGAACGTACGGGTGACGGCGGGCGGTGGTGCTAGGGGTCACGCCAAGGACCACCGCGTCGAAGTCGGGAAATTGTCATGGCTTGCGGCCTGCGGGGTCGAATTACCCTCTGCAGCGGCTCTCGTCGGTGCTTCGAGTGTGGTTGGAATTGCCATCGACGGATGTCTGGCGGCCGAGCTGATTCTCGACGACCCGCCGCGGCCCGAAGCGCTCGAGGCGGTGCGGGCCCTGGGTCGGATGGGAGTGTCTTGCCATCTGCTGTCCGGCGATAGTCGAGAGGCGGTGGCGCGCGTGGCGGAGAGTATCGGCTGCAAGGATTTCGCCGGTGAATTGTCTCCAACCGATAAGCCACTGCGGGTCCGCGCGCTGCGGACATCGGAGGCGCCGATCGCGATGGTAGGAGACGGCGTTAACGACGCACCGGCACTTGGCGCTGCGGATGTCGGTATCGCTTTCGGGCCCGCGGCAGACCTGGCCAAGGAGACAGCTGACGTCACTATCTTGCGTGAAGACCTTCTTGAGATTCCGCGCTTGCTCGACCTGGCGCGCAAGACATTCCGGGTCGTCCGGCAGAATCTCGCCTGGGCATTCGCCTACAACGTTGTTGCGGTTGTCATTGCTGCCTTGGGCCTGCTGCGCCCGGTATTCGCGGCCGCCGCCATGGTGCTATCGAGCGTGTGCGTAGTGAGTAATTCGATGCGCCTCGGTCGTTCGGGGAATGGTCAATGAAGAATCTAACTGCAGCGCTCGCCCTGGCTCTCAGTGCCTGCGGCTCGATTCCGTGGCTGCAGGGGCCCGAAGTCAGCGAATCGACGTGTACGGCAGCGTGTGATGCGCATTTCGAGCAATGCCCGCAGATATTCGCGGGATTTCCCGAGCGCGGTGCGGTCGAATGCCCGGCAGAACACAATAAGTGCCTGCAGTCGTGCGCTACTCGTCACCCCGCTGCGCGCGCGGCCGCAACCCCAGCGGTGGTATCGCAAGCGCGGCTGCCGGATGTTGCGGCCACCTCCAATTCCTCACCGCAGGCCACACCCGGCACGGTCAGCTCTGATTCGTCAAAGGAAGCGAGGCTGCGTGAGTTGAAGCGTCTTTACGATGAAGGGCTCGTCAGCGACGACGTTTACCGGGATCGGCAGAAAGCCATTCTTTCCGAACCGTAACCTAGTTTCGGGGGAATCGAGGCTCCGGAGGCAACTCCTGGGATTCGCCCGTGGCATCCAGCAAACCATGGTCGATTGCATAGCGGGCCGCAGCCGCGGCATTACGCAGACCCAGTTTATGCATCATCTTGAAGCGATGCTTTTCGATGGTCTTGACGCTGCGCCCCAGGGACGCGGCAATCCACTTGCTCGAGTAACCCAGCGCAATGCCAATCAGCACTTCGCGTTCACGGGCCGTCATCTCGGCAACGGGCGCCTCGGCGGGCGGCACCCTCGGACGCTCTCGATTGAGCCAAGCGGATTGTGGTATTGCCGGCCGCTCGAATTCAGTGTTCTCGGAGCGGATTGCGCGCAACAAATCCTCGACCGGAGAGTCGTTCACGATGTAAGCGTGGACACCGGCTTTCAACGCGGCGCGCACACTTTCCTGACTGTCGTGGCCGCTCAACAGTACCACCCGCATCCCGACACAATCGCGGCGCAGGTCGCCGATCGCCTGAATTCCGCCGCCACTTTCGCATGAGATATCGGTGATCAGTACATCGGGCTGTAGGCGACGCACCAACGCGGCTGCGTCCCCTGCATTGCCCGCTTCGCCGATGACCTCAAGATCGGTCTCGGTATGAAGGATCGCACGCAAGCCGCGCCGCAGGATGGTATGGTCAATGGCTAGAACCACACGCAGCCGTGAGCGCCGACATGGAAGCTCCCCCGCGTGAACTTTGTAAGTGCGTGGCATCCTAGGCAAGACCCCCCCCTTCCGGATCCCCACCGCCGACTGTCTGACATCGGTTGGTCCAGTATGCCTCATGGGCGGCTCAATCGCCACGCCACCCCCTGCGGACACCCTTCCTGATCTGCTCGCGCTAGCCCGACAAAGCCGTTATCTTCACTCGCATAACAACTAGAAAACCGGCACATGTATCCGCATTCTGCTGGAGTCCCTGGAATGCCCCATCCCTACCTACAAACCCTACTGTCTTGCGTGGCCCTGAGCCTCCTTTGGGCGACTCCGGCACTCGCACAACACGAGCATTCATCCGGCGAGTTTGAGGTATTTGTCGCCGCGGAGGAATTTCACGGCTCTGGGGAGGCGCCCAGGGACGAAGCCGACCCCTGGGTCAGCGCCGATGTGGTCGTCGGTGCTACAGAACACCAATTTCGCGTCTTCGGCGAGCTCTTCGCAACGCCCGATGAAATCGACCTCGAGCGCTTTCAAATGGGCTTCGAGTTCGTCCCCGAAACGGTGCTGTGGCTGGGCCGATTCCATGAACCCGCGAGCGCGTGGAACACCGAGCATCATCACGGACAGTACTTGCAAACGGATATCACGCGTCCGTACATCGAGCGCTGGGAAGACGAACAGGGGATCATCCCGCAGCACATTACCGGGGCGTTGTTCGAGTCGCGCCAGTCGATCGGCGGGGAGGGCGCGATTCAGCTATCCGGGGGCTTGGGTGCCGCGCCGGCTCTGACGAATACGGAGATGGAATCCGTCTCTCTCATCCACAGCAACACGGGGAGGCACGGGCTTTCGGCAACCGGCCGTCTTGCCTACTTGCCCCAGTACGTTGGCGCCAGCAGCGTGGGTTTGTTGTTTGGGCATGATGACCTCGACGCGAGCTACGGACTTGCGTTGCCAGCGTTGCACTCGAACCACGCGGATCTGACTATTTACGGCGCCTATATCGATTGGTCCGTTGAATCCTGGCGGGTCGTCGGCGCCGACTACTACGTGGATGTGGCTTTGGATCGGACGACACGGAACGAGAGCTTCATGTCGGGCTATCTGCAGGTCGAGCGACAGTTGCCCCGGCGGTTCACCGTCTTTGGCCGGTGGGAAGATTCGGCGCGGATGCAGGAGTCGCGTTATGTGGCCTTGTTCGACCATGAGGACGGTAACATCGAAATCGCCGTGCGCCGCCAGGCGCTCGGGATGCGTTGGGACTACGCCCGACGGCAGGCATTGACCCTGGAACTGTCGCATATCGTCTCGTTGCATCAGCAATCGAACGAAGTGCGTGTACAGTGGAGCGCGGCAATTCCGTGAGCAGGATCGCGGCCACGGCCGTGCTGCTGACGCTTCTGGCGGCAGGGACGCCTGCGTTGGCGGATGAGCAGCTGGTGCTCATCGTCAGCGCCGATAGCAAGATCGCACAGCTCGATTCCCTGGAAGTCAGAAAGTTGTTTCTCGGACTGACCGTGACCCAGGACGGCAATCGGCTGCGACCCGTGCTGAATGAAACCGATGCGCGCGTCAAAGAGATATTTTTGCAAAACGTCGTTTCCATGTCGGATATTACGTATGACCGAAGCCTGCTTCGGCTCACGCTCATTCAGGGTCAACGGCAACCGACCGCTTATAGAGACATAGCACTGCTGCTGAAGGCCGTCGCAGCCGACCCGAGCGCCGTGAGCTACGCGTGGTCGAAGGATGTCGCGCGCGATCCCCGACTCAGAATTCTGCGGGTCCTATGGTACGACTGAGGACATCTTTTGCGAATTACGTCACCGTCTGGGTGGTGCTGCTGCACTTCGTTCTGCTGCCGGCACTGTTCTTCGCAATGGGATATGTGATTCGCAAGAGTCACGAAGACCTGTTCGTCGAGCATGCGAGGACCTTCGCGCGGGTGCTCGCGGAGGAGTTCGAGGCGGGCGTCGCGCTGGACTCCCCGGAGCGAACCGAGGACTTGCTCGACCTCGCCATAAGTCACGGCGAGGCCCGTTATGCGGAGCTCTTCGACCGCGGTCGCAGTATCCGCAGCCAGCTGGGATCGACGGGTATTGTTGCGCCGCGCCACACGGATTTGGGCTTTGCCCAGGGAGGCGACAACATCTATTTCATCGTATTGCCTGTGGTTCGTTCCGGGCACAACGCCGAATTGCGCTTGGGGTTCGACGAACAGCCGACGCAGGACCGGATTCACCTTGCGCTGACTCGAATGCTGTGGGTGCTGGCGAGTTATCTGACTGTGGCGGTCGGGATTGCCGTCATCCTGAGTTATCGGTTGTCGCGCCCGATTCATCAATTGCGCAATGTCTCCAGGGCCATCGCCTCGGGCGACTACGGACAACCGCTCAATGTCAGCAGCGGCATTCGCGAGTTGCATGAGTTGGCCACGGACCTCGAAGACATGCGTCGCGAGTTGGTGGGGGTGAATGACCGGCTGCGGACCAAGGTCAAGGAAATGGAGATTTCGGAAGGGCAGCGCGAGGAATTGCAAAAGCAGTTGCGCCATCGTCAACGCCTGGAGACGGTCGGTACGCTCGCGAGCGGTATCGCACATGAAATCAACAACGTGCTGGTGCCGATCATCCTTTTCACCGACACTGTATTGAAGGATCTGACGCTATCCAGCGCGTCGCGCGCGGATCTCGAGCGCGTGCTGGCTGCAGCTCGCCGCGCGAAGGACGTCGTAAAGAAAATTTTGACGTTCAGCCGCGAGCTCGATGAGGCAAAGCTCGCCCTGATCGATTTGCGCGGCGTAGTGACCGAAGGCCTCAATCTCTTTGCTGCGCTTGCACCTTCGAGCATCGAAATACGAACTGAAATCGATGCAGCCATTCCGCTCGTGAAAGCCGACGCCACGCTTGCCTTGCACCTGGTGATAAACCTGTGTAGCAACGCCTACCAGGCAATGGAGGGTGCGGAGGGCGTGTTGACCGTTGGACTTCGATATCAGGAAAGGGCCAGTGAAGGCGCGATCACCCAACTGTGCGTCGAATTCTGGGTCAGCGATACCGGGCACGGCATGGACCCGGGTACCCTCGAGCGCATATTTGAGCCGTTCTTTACCACGCGGTCAGTTGGCCAGGGTACCGGGCTCGGACTTTCGGTGGTCCATGGCATCGTAGAAAGCTTCGGTGCTAGCATTGCAGTAGAGACGCAAATTGGCGTGGGCACCACCTTTAGAATATTTTTCCCGACAACCGCCCAGGCCGGCATCCGCAGCGACACCGACGTGCCGGTAGCGTAGTACCAACATGCAGAATATTCTGATCGTCGACGATGAGCCTGATGTGCGCGACGCACTCAAACGTGTGCTTGATCTTGCGGGATATTCGGCGCGCACCGCAGCCAACGCCATGGACGCATTGGCCGAGCTCGAGCGTATTCCCGCGGATGTCGTCATTACCGATATCATCATGCCGAAAATCAACGGCGTGCAAGCAATCGAAATGATCTGCAAGGCGTTTCCGGCGACACGCATAATCGCCATTTCCGGCGGCGGCAACTTCGGCATCACGTCATACAAACCCAGGGCGATCACAACCACCGCCTATCTTGCATCCGCCCAGAGCGCCGGCGCCCATCTGGTACTCACCAAACCGTTCGAGGCCGTTGAGTTGATTCAAGCGATCGAGGAAGTCCTCGGCGTCGGCCACGCCTGAGCGAATCTTTACGCGCGACAGATCGCGCGAGCCGTATTTAATTCCTCACGAACCTGAACGCTCACCACCGCGCCAGCGCCGAGCAGTTCCTCGGCCTTGTCCGCCTGCGCATCGTTATGTGACCCGCATCACGTCATAACACTGTTGCAAATCGTTACCTTGCGTCGCCTCGGGATCCCCCGGGACCCAAAATCAGGCTGGCGGCCGCGCTGCGAGCTGTGGAGATCGTGAAATGAGAAAACTGCTGGGAAGGGTCACCCTTCTTGCCCTTTCGTCCGGCGCGCTGTGCCAGTTCGCGCATGCCGGTGACGTGGATTTCGGCGTCACTATCAGGGGAGAGGTCGTTCCGGGCGTTTACGGTCGCGTGGACCTGGGCCAACGCGCCCCGCCTCCGGTGGTCTTCGCGCGTCCCATGGTCATAGAGCCGGCGCCGCCTGACGTTGTCTCCGAGCCCCTGTACTTGCATGTTCCTCCCGAGCACGCTCACGCCTGGCGGCTGCATTGCCACGAGTACCATGCCTGTAATCGGCCCGTTTACTTCGTGCGGTCCAGAGAATATGACCCAGGGTACGCCCACCGACCCGAGGCCGAGCGTCATCGCGAAGAGGAACTGGCGCGGGGTCGCGAATTGGAACGGGCGCGTGCGTGGGATCACGAGCACGGCCACGAGAGAGGCAATGAGTATGGTCACGAGCACGAGCACGAGCACGACCACGGTCACGACCATGACCATGACCACGACCACGACCACGACCACGACCATGATCGCGACCACTGAGCCCTAAGCCCTAAGCCCGAGGGGTAAGGGCGTGACCCTTAGGGGTAGCGCCGATGCCGGGCCGTTATGTTGCAGCTTTCACGGCATTGAGGTAAGCGGTACGACCGGTAGTTAGAGCCTGCCCGGATTCCACCAAAGGTCGCATTGTCTTTTCGAACGTCTGGCGCTCTTCCGGGCTAAAGCGATCCGCGAGGATGGTGCTGAGTGGTGGCGCCCAAGGATGCGGCGAAGTTTCGAGAAAGACGCTCCAGGAGGGAATTGTGGAAGGACGCTGGTCAATATGGAGCTCGAGGTGTATCTGCGTGAAACCGGAAACACGAACCGATTCAAACAGCGTGCGCTCGGAGAAGTTCACGAGCGGGCTGGCGGCAATCTTTTCCGGAGTATCAGGGAACTGTGCGGCTTTCCAGCGGTGCAGCAGTGGCAAAAAGGGATCACCCGCGCTTTGCGCCCCTCGTTCGTCGATCATGCGTTTCAGGGCACATGCTGCAAGCGCGTCATCCTGCATGATGGGCTCGGCGAGCGAGATGCGCCCACCTGGTTTTAGAATTCGGTGAAACTCGCGCAACGCAACTGCTTTGTTGGCTACGTAGGCGAGGACGGCACGAGTCGTTACAACGTCAACTGACGTACCCGGGATTCCAGTGAGCTCATCGGCAGCGCATTCGACAAAGGTGCATTGCTGCCGCACTCCGCGTTCAGACGCCAGCCTCTCGGCGTGACGCAGCATCGTCGCCGAGATATCGGTAAGCACGACGTGGAGTGACGGTCCCACGCGGTCGATGGCGCGAAAGGCAACGAGGCCCTCACCGGTACCTATATCGGCGAGTGTCATGTCTGTCTTGAGTTCTGCACCGTCAAGGACGCGGTCAGCGTACGCCTCGAGTTCCGGGCGGATTGTCCGATCGAAGGTTGGGTCGCCACCATGACGTACGTTGAGAAGCCACCGGGACCACTCATCCGAGTCAGGATGATTTCGACTAACAGGCATGATAATCCGACAACAGTACTGGGCTGCGAAACGCAGTCTCACACAATGTGTTACTGTTTGTCACGCGCAACCCATCAACCGCGAGCAGGCTGGAGCCGCGATAATTTTCTTACGGAACGCTTACGTCTTTACGACGAATCTCAACGACTGCCCGCGCCTGTTGGATTTGGGTCAACAGCGAATGACGCGGAACGCAGACCTTCCCGTGATGCGCGTGTACCACGACTCGAGTGCCGGCAACGCCGGTCGGGCGATCGGCAGGCTCAGCCAGCGATGCGTACTGATGCCGCAGGGAATGTCCGCGAGCGTAAAGGCGTCACCGCCAACATAGCTGACCGCCCCCAGGCGCGCATCCAGGATCTCGAACAGTCGAGCCACGGTCGCCGTGGCCGTTTCGATGTCGGCCGCGGCAGATTGGCGCGCGACAGGTTTTGATACCAACATAAAGAGATTGCGGAGATTCAGTCCCAGCCCCACCATGGCCCAATCCAGCCACTGATCGATCTGTGCCCGCCCCCGGCGAGTAAAAGTGGGGGGCAGGAGGCGTTGGTGGGCGTCACCGGCGGCCAGATAGCGGATGATGGCGTGAGATTCCCACAACACGAAGCCATC
>Ga0210388_10004582_pt1 | contig 10828 bp, 8 predicted proteins | sample IncBWC19OmetaG_FD_155485 | JGI IMG/M metagenome (GOLD analysis project Ga0210388, IMG submission 155485) | Forest soil microbial communities from Barre Woods Harvard Forest LTER site, Petersham, Massachusetts, United States - Inc-BW-C-19-O ...
CATCGCCGTTGTCGAAGTTGATGCTGTAGAAATACCCGACGCCGTATTCCGGCATGTAGGCCATCTCGGTGAGCCCGCCGTTCACGCCGCCATTATGTCCCTGAAAAACAAACCCATCGTGGATGGACGTATAGTTGCTCAACCCATAGCCGGCTTTAAGCCCTTGCTGCGCTTCCCAGGTCCGCGTCGGCGTCTCCATGCGATCGATAAAGGCCGCAGGCACCACCTGCACTCCGTTCACCGCCCCGCGATTCAGATAGAACTGCACATACGCCGCCATGTCATTTGCTGAGGCGTTGATGGCGCCCGCCGGCCGCACCAGGATATTCCAGTACGGAAACGGCGTCCTGCCGTCCCCATGATAAAGAGTAGTCAGTTGCGGCGATGGCTGCTCGAAGTAAGTCGCGGTCTTCATGCCGATGGGCAAAAAGAAATTCTGCGTCACGTAATCTTCAAATCGCTGCCCGGTAATCTTCTCCACAATGTACGCCGCCACCGCCGGGCCGGAGTTGCAGTAAGACATGCGCGTTCCCGGCCGCCAGCGCGACACGCGCGATCGCTGGTAGTAGTCCAGGCCCTGCTTCAGCGTCATGCCTTTGGCGTCCTTGGCGTATTCGGCCATGTGCATGTCGTCCCAACCGGTGGTGTGCTCCAGCAAGTCGACAACCCGCACCGGGTCGGTAGCTTCCCATCGATTCTCAAACCATATCTCCGGAACCAGTTGATGCACCGGGTCCATGAGCGAGAGCTTGCCTTCACTTGCCAGGTTCAGAATCGACAGCGAGGCAAACGCCTTCGATGTAGAACCGATGCGGAACAGCGTCTCCGGCCCGGCGGCCTGATTGGCGGCCAGATTGGATTTCCCCAGGCCTGCAACCCACTCGGGTCCGTCCTTGTGGACGATGGCGACCGAGATTCCCGGCGCATGCGTGCGCGGGTCGGCCATGATCTTTTCCAGTTGCTGCTGCAACTCGGGGATGGACTGCGCCGGCTTCGGTGTTTCGTCCTTCTTCGCTTGAGCAAGACTGGCAGCGGCCGAAAGCAATACGGCAAAGGCGAAAAGGATCGATAACCACGTCCGGGCGAACCGCGGCTGTTTCATTAGCTGTCTCCACAGAGAATGAAGCTTATTCGCTCGTCATGGTACCACCCAGGCTCATTCGGCAATGCGATTAATACTTACGCGGGCCCGGTTAGACAAGTTCCCGCGGCGTGGCACACTGGCAAGAGCCATGCCTGGCGGCGTTCTTCGGTAGCAGTGCGCAGAAGAGTTGGCAACGGCCGGCGGCACAGTGCAAAATGATTCCTCCGTCGCCTTTGAAGTAGAGGTCAAGCCTGGTGACAACCGGAGAGGCAGGATAATTTTGAGCAAACAGTGTTGGCTGATATTTGCTGTGTCGGCTGGACTTGCGCTGCCGGGTATCGGGCCGGCCGCAGGGCAAGCGCTGCCGCCAACACATGTCGACGATTTTCGGGGCAAGCCGCGCATGATCGTGATCAGCGACATCGGCAATGAGCCCGACGACCAGATGTCTCTGGTGCGGTTGCTGCTGTACTCGAATGAAATGGACATCGAAGGCCTGATCGCTACCACATCAACATGGCAGAAAACGGCCACTCATCCGGAGACCATGCGCAAGCTGGTTGAGGCATACGGACAGGTGCGGCCGAGCCTGTTGCTGAACGCCAAAGGCTGGCCCGAGACGGCGGAGCTGATGAGCCGTGTGTATACCGGGCAGGCCGCGTATGGGATGGCCGCAACCGGCGAACACAAATCGAGCGAAGGTTCCCAAGCGATTGTGCGCGCGGTCGAGCGGGACGATCCGCGCCCTCTTTGGATCTGTTTATGGGGTGGTGCAAATACGCTGGCGCAAGCGCTGATCGATCTGCGCGCGAACCACACCGCGGAAGGCACTGCCAGGCTGCTGAGCCGCTTGCGCGTAAGCGCCATCTCTGACCAGGACGATGCCGGCCCCTGGATTCGCAAAGAGTTTCCAAGTCTCTTCTATGTTGTTTCGCCGTCCATGCCAACAGGAGGAGAGTATGCCTACGCAACCTGGACCGGCATCAGCGGCGATGCCTACTACCGCAACGGTGATGGCGCGGATTTTTCCACCGTAACCAACGAGTGGCTGCAGGCCAACATCCGCAAAGGGCCGCTGGGGAAGCTCTATCCGCGCTTCCTGTTCATCATGGAGGGCGACACGCCCTCGTACCTTGGCCTCATCGACAATGGGCTGAATGCGTATCGGCGTCCCGATTGGGGCGGATGGGGCGGCCGCTATGTCTACCGACAGCCCTACGGCGAGACGCACGCCATCTGGACGCAGGGCGGCGATGAGTTTGCGCGCGTCACCTCGCAAGATACGGTGGTCGGCGTCGACGGCAAGCCGCACGTGAGCGATCAGGCCACCATCTGGCGCTGGCGCACCGCATTCCAGAACGACTTTGCCGCGCGCATCGGCTGGACCATCGAAGACTTTGCCCACTCCAGTCACGAGCCGCTCGCGGTGGTGAATGGGCAACGCGGAACAGCGCCGCTGGAGATGGACGTCACGGTCGGCCGGACTTTGACACTGGATGCCTCCGGAAGCACCGATCCGGATGGGCGCGGATTGCACTTTCATTGGTTCCACTACGCGGAGGCAGGAAGCGCCGATGGGAATCTATCGGCCGTAACGCTCACCGATGCCGACGCGCCGCGGGTGACGGTGCGCGCCGATGCAGTTTGCCGGCCCCTGTGGCTGCCGGGCGTAATGCCATGCAAGGGAATTGGATCGGCGCACATCATCCTTGCCGTCACTAGCGATGGAGCGCTGCCGCTCACTTCGTACCGCCGTGTAATTCTGCGCGTGCATCCCGCGGAGGCAGCCAGATAACCGGATCCCAACACAGTCGATCAGCGAAGGAACGGGATAAAGGCCGAGGTGCGAGCGCGGTAAGCGGCGTAGGAATCCTTGAAGTGCTCGGCTAGCAGCCGCTCTTCCGCGCGAACCCGAATCTCGGTCCCCGAAATGAATGCAATCACAGACGCGATAGCCATCGGCCACCATGTCCATGCGGCCTGCGTTGTCAGCAGCATGCCCAGCATTGAGGTGTAGATAGGGTGGCGTAGCCAGCGGTACGGGCCGGTCTGGATGAGTTCGTGATCCTCGCTCACCGCTGCCTTGAATCGCCATTGCTTTCCCAGCTGGTGCGCTGCCGACCAGCCCAGTGCGACCGAGAGCGGTCCGAGAATCATCGAAACGATCAACGCTGCGACGGACTTGTGAAAGCCGACCGGCCGCACATACATCCATGTCAGCGCGAAACCCACCATCACCAGAAAAATGCCCAGCCGCGAAACCGGCGCGCTTGCCGCTTCCTTTTGCCCAGACGCCTGCTTGCGAGGTTTGGCGAATGCCAGCATCCACGCGATCCAGCAGAGTCCGAGTTCCACATAAGCGGCGATTTGCAGCATGGGGTCCATTTTAGACCTGAAAACCGGCTGCAAGGCAGGCGGTCCGTGAAGGACCTTCAGAACCCTGTGCAAGCCGGGCCGCAAGCGCTTACAATCGGGAATTGAAATGGCGAAGAAGAAGGATCACATATTCGAGGTGGCATGTCCGGACTGCGGGGCCATGCTTAGGATCGATGGCGCGACCGGGCTGCTGATCAGTCACACGTCGGCGCCGCGCAAGCGGACCTTTGAAGACCTGGAAACCGCTGCCCAGGCCATGCGTGCGCACGATGAGCGCAAGGAATCCATCTTCCGCCAGTCAGTGGAAGCGGAAAAGAATAAGGAAGATCTGTTCGAGAAGAAGTTTGCCGAGGCGCTGCGCAAAGCCAAGGATGCGCCGGAAGGCAAGCCGCTGCGGGAATTCGACCTGGATTGACGGGGTCGCCCGCAGACTCGCAGTATGGAACGAAAAGGAGAGACCCATGGTGGTTGTACCTTTGACTCAACCGGAAAGAGAAATAGCAATTGAGCGGCGCCGCTGCGATTCAGATGCCATGAACTGGGCGCGATTCGCGGCCGGCGGCACCCTTCTGGCCGGCGGCCTGCTTATGCTTACGGGCAACCGCAAGGCCGGACTGGTTACCGCGGCATCGGGCGCGGCATTGGCGATTCTCGATCAGCAGGAGACGGTAAAGGCCTGGTGGGGCGCTCTGCCCTTTTACATCGACAAGGTGCAGAACGTGCTGGGCCAGGTGGAGCAAACCGTGGCGGAAGTTGGCGCGCAGCGCGAGCGCATTCATCGAATTCTGAGCAGGTAAAGCTGGCTCAACGCGGCTGTCAAATGCCCAACTGCTTGCGCCCAGCTTCGCTGATGCGATGCGGCGTCCATTTCGGCTCCCACACCAGCTCGACTGCCACTTTGCTGATCTCCGCAATCCCCGCCAGCCGGTTGTTCACCTGCTCAAAGATCAGCCCGCTCGCCGGACACTGCGGCGTAGTCAGCGTCATGGTCACTTTAACCCACTGCCGCGGCCAGGCTGGCGCCGAGTCCGGATCAGGTCCGGTCGTAATTCCGTAGATCAAGCCCAGATCGACCAGGTTCAGCTTAACCTCAGGGTCGTAGCAGTCGCGCAGGGCGCTGAGGATTTCCGCCTCGGAAAGCATAGCTAGTTTTTCCGCTCGACCAGATATCGGGCCACGGCCTTCAGGCTGTCTGCGCGCTCACCGTAGGGCTCCAGCGCGGAAAACGCCTCTTCAATCAGCCGCGCTGCATCGCGCTCACTCTGCCCAATGCCGAAGACGGCCGGCCATGTCACTTTTTCCGTGGCCAGATCTTTGCCCGCGGTCTTGCCCAGTTGCGCCGAGTCCTGCGTCATGTCCAGCAAATCGTCGGCAATCTGAAAAGCCAGCCCAGCCTTGCGTCCGAAAAGATCGAGCCGCGCCACATCGTCCGGCGTAGCCCCGGCATACACGCCGCCCGCAACCACGCTCACGCGAATCAGCGCCCCGGTCTTGGCGCGGTGGATGGCGTCGACCAATTCGGCGGTGGGGTTCGAGTGCTCGTTCTCAATATCCAGCACCTGCCCGCCGATCATGCCTTCCACTGTTCCCACCGCGTTGGCAATCAGCCCAATGATCTGCACCGTAGCGGCGGGCGGAGTGTCGAGCCCGGCCAGCACTTCAAAGGCGCGGGTCTGCAGCGCGTCGCCCGCAAGAATGGCAATGGCTTCGCCGAAAACCACATGGCAGGTGGGCTTGCCGCGGCGCAAGTCGTCGTTGTCCAGAGCCGGCAGATCGTCGTGGATCAGCGAGTAGGTGTGAAGCATTTCGATGGCTGCGCCTAGCCGGGCAATCCCTGGAGACAGCGCGCCTGCAATAGTGACAGCCGCCTGGTAAGCAAGCAGCGGGCGCAACCGCTTGCCGCCCGCAAAGGTGGAGTGGCGCATGGCCCCATGAATCGAAGCGGGAACGGTCTCCACGCTGGGAATAATCTCCTCCAGCGCGCGGTCGGTGATTTCCGCAGCCTCTTTGTTCAGCAGTTTTACATCGACAGACATTGATCTCATGATAAACCGGCGTCGCTGGATGGTTGGACGCGCCCCTTCGGCGCTCGGCACTCCAGCAACCAGAGCGCAGCAAGCAGCAGCGCCGCGATCACCGTCAGCCAACGTCCGGCGATCACGTCGGGAGTAGTCGCCCAGTCAGCGTCCAGTTGCACACGCCCCTGTTGAACCAGAACCGCAGTCAGCCCGTCGTCGCGCGGCACGGCCGGGTCGGCGCGAAGTCCATTGACGGTGATGCGCCACGCCGGGTAAGTCCGCAGCCGCAGAATCAAATAGCCACTATGCGGAATGTCAGCAACAATCCGCAGATGCTCGGGGTTGCCTTGCGCGTCCGGAGGTGTGCCCGAATAGGTAGCCTCACAACTGTGCTGCTCGACCCACCAGTCCGGATTAGCATCCGGAGTGTCGAGAATCCCCAGCGCGATGCGCGGATTGCTGACCAGGCAGGCGTCCGGCAATCCCGTAGCCACCAGGCCGTTATCGGCTCCGGTCGGAGCGTACTCATAGACGCCCTCAAACCCCACGCCGCTGCGGTAGACCTTGACCATCGGGGCGACTGCATCCTCATCGTCGCAAGGCTGGAAGAAGTAGGCGGCGGCGACCGCGGTGCTCGCCAGAAACAGCGCAGCGCAAGCCGCAGAGATAACAATGCGCAGCCAGCGCCGCGCCCCTCCGCGAGGCCAGACAGCGGCGGCAAAGAAGACGCCCATCGGTGCCTCCAGCACCACCAGCCAGCGCCAGGGAAACTGCAAGAATCGCAGCTTGGGAAGAAAATTCCAGAGCAGCAAAGAGAGGGGAAGCTGGAGAACCAGAACCGCAAGCGGAATAAGCGCAAGTGGAATCCACCAGCGGCGGTCGGCGGGTAGAGTTTTGCGCCGCCACGCCACCAACACACCGGCCAGCGTGATAGCGATCATGACGACAGCGATAATGGAAACGCGCGTCAGTTCCACGTTGTGCAGATCAAGCGAAGGGTCTGCGGGATGGCCAAACAGGAAGCTGTTCTCGATTTTGAGTCCAGGGTCGTCGGTGGCCTGGCGGATGTCGACCCAGCGCTGCTCCCACGCAGCGGGAACCAGGTAGAAGCCTGCGACGCCGATTCCCAGAGCAGCGGCAACCGCAGCGCGCAGAACAGGCGCCCAGGAACGATGCAGAACCGTAAGCGTAACCGCAACGGCCGCGAGCAGGTAGCTTGCCATCACGCCCAGCGGAGCATTCGAGAGCCACGCCCCCGCTACGACCAGCGCCAGCGGAGCCGTAGACCCGTCAAATGCGCGACGCCAAATCGAGCCGGACGAGTTCTTCTCGCGCAAAATCAGCAGAAGCAGCAGCGGAATCCAAAATCCAGCCAGCTCTCCGAACGCCGATCGCTCATAAGCCGTGAACAGGGCATAGCCCGAGAACAGAGCCGCGCATCCGGCCAGGGTTGCGGGTGCATCCGCGAGTGCTTGCAGGGCCAACGCGCGCGTGGCCAGCCCAGTCGCAGCCAGAAGAAGGAAAGTCAGCGCAACCGGCACCAGATGCCACGGCAGCACCAGGCCAAGCGCGGCGCCCAGCATCCAGGTCAGCGGCGGATAGAAAATGAACCGCGGCTCGCCTGCGCCGTAGTTGGGGCTGGGCGTCCATTGCGGATAAGCGATGCCGTGCCGCCAGCTGTTTAGGCAATCGAACCACGAAACCAGGTGAATATCGAAGTCGTGCCCGCAGGTGTTGCCGCGAAGAAGTTGCGGCGCAGTGGCCGCGGCCGCGGCCAGCAGGATGAGAGCTGGGCCAGTCCAACGGCTAAGCCGGCTCAGCGGCCTGTGGCTCGGGTTGGATTTTGAACTCAAAAAGACCATCGCGTGCTTCTCTATGAATATCCCACGTTGAGCCTTGCGATTGGTTGTTTTGAAAGTTACAGGCTCCAGCCCGCAGATGTTGAAGGGTAAGGGCTTCACAGGCTGCGGAAAAACTCATTGCAGTGCGAATTCCAAAGCGCTTTGTAAAAGGGCATGACTTCAGTCAGGCCGATAAGGCCAATAAAAACGACCTGGGCTTTAGCCCCTGTGGGGCTTATTTTGCAAATCCGCGCCGCCTCCAGGTCTTTTTCCGCAGCCTGTTCAGCCCGTACCCTTCAGTCCCGACCCTGACTCCCGGCTTTAGCCGCCGAGGGAACGCGGCCTCCGCTCCACCATGCCAGCCCAAAAATTCCCAGCACAGCCAGCGCGCTTACCAAGCGTCCTGCAATCACATCAGGCGTGGCAACCCAATCCACGTCGATACGGACCGGGCCTTGCAGCACGGGAACAGCGATCAGGCCATCATCGCGCGCCTGCAGCCCGCTCACCACTAGCCCATTCACCGTGATGCGCCAGGCCGGATAGCTGCGCAGCCGCAGAACCACAAAGCCAGCTCGAATGGCCACGGTGTCCACCCGCAAGTGTTCCGGCCCGTGTTGGGTTGCCGTCGCCGTCGAGATGCAACTGCGTTGTTCCGGCCGCCACACCGGATTGTCCAGTGGAGTAGGCGCAACACCTTGCTCATCGTCGACATTGTCGGTCAAACACGCATAAGGAAATCCGATGGGCACGAGCGAATTCTCTGCGCCACGCGGCGCATATTCGTCAGTCCCGACAAAGCCCGATCCAGAACTGTATTCCTTCAGAAGATTGGCGAAGTCGTCGTCTTCGGGTGCATCGCGAAAAAAGTTTTGCGCCGCAAAAGTCGTAACGACCAGAAAAATTGTGGCGCATAGGCAAACGATAGCTGGCCGCAGCCAGCGCATGCGTGCGTTTCCCGGCCACACCGCGGCGGCGAAGAAGATGCCCATCGGCGCCTCGACAACCAGCAGCCACCGCCACGGAAATTGCAAAAACCGTAGCTTGGGAAGCAGATCCCAAACAGGAAGCGAGATCGGGAGTAGCAGAAACAAAACAGCAGCGGGAATGATCGCCAGCGGAATCCAGAGTCGACGAGTAAGGGCCTCCATTGCGCCTCGCGATTCGTCTTTGCACCCGCGCCGCGAAAGCTTGCCACGCCACCACAGCGCAATCGCGCTTGTCACGGCAATTGCGATCATCGAAACCCCAATCCACGAGACAGCCCGCAGCGACAAATCCCGCATGTGCAAAGCAGCATCGGAGTGGTGCGGAAACAGCCAGTTGTTCTCGATGCGCAAGCCGGGATCGCCTTTGGCGCCGGTGGCTTGCTGGATATCGACCCAGCGCTGTTCCCATGCCGCTGGGATAAGGTAGGCCCCGGTTAGGGCGATTCCCAACAACGCAGCCACTGTGGCCCGCACCACCGGAAACCACGACCGCGCCAGCACCGCGGTCACCAATGCCACTGCGGCGAGCAGATAGCTGGCCATCACGCCAACCGGCGCGTCGGAGAGCCATGCGCCGGCCACCACCAGCGCCAGCGGCAGCGCGGATCTGTCCAGCGCGCGCCTCCAAAGAGCAGTAGACGGACTGCGGTCGCGAAGGGCAAATAAGAGAAGCAGCGGAATCCAGATTCCTCCCGCAAGCTCGCCAAAGGCAGTGCGGTTGTATGCGGTGAACAGCGCGTATCCGGAGAAAAGAGCCGCGCACCCTGCGAGCGTTGCCGGAGCCTCCGCCAGAGCCGTACGAGCCAGTGCGCGTGTAGCCAGCCCTGTACCGGCCAGCAGCAGAAACGTCATCGCGACCGGCGCCAGCGTCCAGGGAAGCACCAGTCCAAGCGCCGCTCCCAGCATCCAACTGAGCGGCGGATAGAAGACAAAGCGCGGCTCACCGGCGCCGAAGTTAGGGCTGGGCGCCCAGTGCGGGTAAGGGATTCCGTGCAGCCAGCTGCGTTGCGCATCGAGCCAGGAGATGAGGTGGAATTCGAAATCGTCGCCGCCCACCGGCCCGTGAATCCAGATAGGCGCGGCAGCGATGGCTGCGGCAAGCAGGATGATTGCAGTTCCGCCAAAGCGCAGCCAGCGTGCAGGCTCTTCAGGTTTCGCCATCGTCGTGGACGGGAACGAAATCACCTGGCTCGATTTGGATGCGTGGCGATCAAGTGACATGAGGTGTTGCGAAAAGAATACCCCAACTCAAGCCACGGGTTTTCAGACCACCGCGATCTTGGACCGCGACAGCCTTCGCTCCAGCAGTCCCAGCGTAATGAGCAGCAGCAAAGCCAACGCGCTTACGCATCGTCCAAAGACCACATCCGGCGTGCTGCTCCAATCCACCGTCAACTCCACGGGGCCTTGCGGCACAGGAACCGTGATCAGCCCATCGTCGCGCAAATCGGCTTGTTCAGACGGTTCGAACGGGGCCAGGCGCTGTCCATTGACGGTGACACGCCAGGCCGGGTAGCTCATCAGGCGCAGAACCACGAAGCCGGGATGCGCAGCCACCATCGCAATGCGCATGTGTTCCGGTTCGCGAACCTGGGCGGTCGCCGTCGCCTCGCAACTACCCTGGTTCGGCCGCCACGCCGGGGTCGATTCTCCTGGTCCCACGACACCCAACGCGGTGTCGGAGTCGGAGGTGAAGCAGGCATCGGGCAGCCCGGTAGCGATCTGCCAGTGATCGGAGCCCGCAGCCTCGTATTCGTCGGTTCCCTCCACGCCTCGGCCGCTGCGATACCAGGCCACGATTTCCGCGGCGGTGTCTCCTTCCTTGCACACGCGCAGAAAATGCTTCGCAGCAAACCATGTTGTGCAGAGAAAAGCGAGACCGCTGAATAAAGCGATGCCCACTCGCAGCCTCCGTTGCGCCGATCGCGACGGCCAGACGGCTGCGGCAAAGAAAACGCCCATGGGAGCTTCGACCACCAGCACCCAGCGCCACGGGTACTGCAAGAATCGCAGTTTGGGCAGCAGATTCCAGACCGGGTGGGAGATCGGCAACTGCAAAAAGAGAACCGCTGCGGGAATAAGCGCCAGCGGAATCCACCAGCGGCGGTCCAGCAGCGCATCCGCCCGCTTGCGCCGCAAAAACACCACCAGCAAACTCAGCAAAGCCACACCGATCATGATGACGGCCAGCATCGACGCGCGGAAAAGCACTATCCAGAACGGCGTCAGCATGGGATCCGCCGGGCGATCGAAGAGCCAGTTGTTCTCAATGGTGAACACGGGGTAGACGATGGCGGCGCGCAGATCCGCCCAGCGCTGCTCAAATGCGGCCGGGATCAGATACAAGCCGGCCAGCGCCATCCCCAGCGCTGCGGCAAGGGTAGCCCGCAGAAGGTGCGCCCACGATCGCGCCAGAGCTGAGGCCGCCAGCGCCACTGCGGCGAGCAGGTAACTTGCCATCACGCCCAACGGGCCGTTGGAAAGCCACGCACCCGCCACGATCAGCGCCAGCGGCAGCGT
>Ga0210388_10004583_pt1 | contig 10827 bp, 15 predicted proteins | sample IncBWC19OmetaG_FD_155485 | JGI IMG/M metagenome (GOLD analysis project Ga0210388, IMG submission 155485) | Forest soil microbial communities from Barre Woods Harvard Forest LTER site, Petersham, Massachusetts, United States - Inc-BW-C-19-O ...
TTCGTAAAAATCTTATTTCTTGCGAATGCGTTGATTAGCCTGCCTAGAACTGGCCACATCATTTTATGAGCCACTAGCCCGACAAGCATCGTCACCGGAATAAAACACATCAGCGACGTCGTCAAATTCATGAATGACGCCACAATCAGAACACCGCTTACGAATATGGGCGTCAATCCGACATCGCTTGCGGACGGATCTAATTGGCGGTATCCGGCGAGGGCGAACAAAATAGGCGGCAACGCTTCGATGAGGATTCCCAGCAAGCTTAGGGCAACGATCAATAGAAGCATTTTAAACGCCGATACAACCTCTGAGATCCTGCCGAATGCTCGTCGGAGCACTGTAATTATCAAGAAGTCAGCACCTATCGAGAGAACCACACCTACAGGCCCTGCAACATAGAATTCGGGACCCATTTGCCAATACAGCGACCTACCGATAAGCATCCAGGAAAGAGGGATACATGATACCAAAAGGACAAACGTCCGAGGGTATTTAACCGAAAGGGTTGCAGCCAAAAGAAGGAAGGCGGTTGCAGACAAATACCAGATCCGATTCCTGTTTGTCGGCCAATCCACCAGCGTGACGAACAACATTGCTCCTGACGCTGAAATATTCGCAGATACCACGGCAGCTCTGAATGAGAGAAGTCGTTCGCCGAACAGTCGAACAAAAACCCTTCGCAAGATTTCACCGATTTTGTTGAACACCGCGACCGTGATGCTGTTCGTCTGTTCGGACCTCAGTTGGACAAGCACCCATAGACTAACCAGACGATTTTGCAACTCCCCTTCCTCATCCTCATACAAAAAGAACGCCAAGTAAAATGCGATAGCCGCAATGATGCCGGCCACAGCCCGACCAGCCCATTGAGCGTATATGAGGAGCGTGTGCGGCATTTGGGATTTGATCGTACCACAGGGCGCAGAACGTCCACGTTCCATGCCCAGATGGGATATACTCAGTTCGCCGTGGGCGATTCATATATTGCGGAAAAAAGGGGCCACCGGTATAAGCGGAAGCCCCTCGCCCTTTAACGGGTGGAGTGCAGCTTGCGCTGCGGCACGGCAGCCACAGTTGCCAGAGGCTTGTAGAAAACATCTACTTTTGCGTTGCAGCCTCCGACACCCATATCTTGGATGCCGCTACCGACAGTACAGTAAAGCGTCATGCTGAACCCCCTTTGCAATACGCGTTCTCCATCATCATCTGTGACGCGCAATGCGGGACTATGGACCGCCCAGCCTTTCTCAATCGCGAATTCCGTTCCGCTTGCGACGATGCAAATGCCAGGAGGTATTTGTGAAACTTGAAGTTGCGAATGAGAATCACTGCCTCCTCCCTCCTTTCTCACCGCCGTTTGATGGAACGTTTGATCGAGTCTGACTTCGCCCCTGGGCAACAAAATCTCGGGGCGAGCGTTTCCATTGCTGTTGAAAGATCCGGCAACATATAGAGTGCCGGCATGCTTCAAGCCGGGGTCTGAGCATTGGGCATTTGCTCTTCCGACACCAGCGGTGGATAGTACGAGAACAGTCGCGACAGCAAGGCCTGCAAACGGATGCTTTTTGATCGGATTCATGGACATATCTCCTTTGTGATCGGATTTTTAGACACATTTCCTGTTGACCTCCATTGGAGGCGCATGGTTTTGAGTTTTCCGAAAGGGGTGAGACAAGTGTGAATGGATCGAAGCTCTAATCGCCGGTCGTCGCTATCAGAGCCAAGCTTGCCTTTGGATGCGTGTCCGAAGGTATCATGGTTGACCCCTCCTCTCCACTGCTATTCCACTGCTGAAACAATCATTCCACGAAATTGGGTTATAACGCAAATTAATCATATTGGTGATTACTGGTTAGTTTTGCTTATAGTCGATTTTTCTCGACGGTCATCCCGCACATTCAATGATATTAAAGCGGAAATCGATTTACGATAATTCACTTTGGATTTATCGATCCGCCTAACTGAAGTAACCAAGAGCCTGCAACCGTCAAAACTTCTGGTGCTCACTAAATGCAAATTTCATGCCGAACATATCGAGAGTTAGAGCTGTAGCCAGCAACCCAAACCACTGACGCAGGTTCCGCATCGAACTCCATTTGAGGCTGGGAGGCACCTACTTGCCCTGAACCCGAAGTTAGGGTACTGTCCTCGTTGCAACACGTAAACAGCGGGACAAAATTAGCATTACCCGCTCAGCAAGTAAAGGCGGGAATGTCACCTCCAAACCGTAAAATCTCCATAAATACGAGGCGCTCGCCAGCAACAACTGGCTGATCTGCGCCTCAATCGTCCGTCACTCTGGGAACATGACCGGAAGCGGGCCTGCGCATGCAGTGCAGCACCCTTGGGACAAACCGTAAAAACGGCCCCCACGGGCAAGACAAAGCGACGATACCGGGCTGGCTTGACGGCTCCCGGCCATCCAGACCCCGCCGATGAATGTCCAGATCACGCTGATGGTTACAGGGCGACCGCGCCATCAAAGAAGCACAGCCGTCAAGTATGCTCCTCTCCCAAGCGACTCAGGTTCATGACAGACCCCTAGTTTCGGCTAGGGGTTATTACGCCCGCAGCAACCCAGCAATCTAGGTTCATGCGCCATCGCACGCATTCTCTCCACCGTTGAGGCATCCCAGAAGCAGCGCTTGTGAAGCACTGTTTCTCGCGAAACCTGCCGCCGGTGATACGCTAATCTCACAGCTATTAAAGTTCAATTCTGGAGGGCAAATTCTGTGCCTGTTAATCCTCCATCTCTTCCGATCTGGGCTCAAACTTTCGTGCTTGTAGCTAGCCCCATCTTGGCGGCGCTCGCCTGGTTGGCAAAACTTCAATGGTCAAAGGAACATATCGCTGCGAAAGATGCAACTATCGCCGCACTGGAATCTCATATCAAAGGCATAGCGAGCGAAAACGACCGGCTGCGGAAGGATCTCCAGGTAGCTAACGACGCGCCGTCGGTAATCAAGAAGTTCTATGACGATAACATCGGGCAGTACAAAGAGGCCCATCTCATATTAAAGGCGGCATTGGATGATGCCGTTGCTAAGCTCAAGCAAAAGGATGGCGACATGTTACGTCTCCTGCAAAGCAACACGACTTTATCTCAGGGGGATAAAGAGCTGATAGCAGGGCGCAACGAGCTCCAGAGACAGATCGGCGCCATTCAGCTTATCGTGGCCCAGGTCGATCCAAGTCTTCAAATCGATTCTGCTATTAAAGCTTCCCAGGGATCATCGACAACATCCCCGCAAGACCCGTTCGGCATCGCCGCTCAAATGTTCGGCGGCGCAATGAACTCAATCGGATGGGTTGTAGGAGGTGCTTTTAAGAACATGGGGATTGGATAGTCGATCACGCTCATTTTGGAAGACCGAATCCGGATCGAACCACTGCCGGGTTTTTAGAACAGACTCTCAGTGAGCACCACACCCCGCTGGCAGATAAAGGTCTTTCAACTAGTACACACCTCTCCACTCCAGAACCGCACCTGGATTGCGCTTTCTCAAAAGAGCGTATAGTCAATGCAGTTGGTACGTATTCCTCGCCTTCAGCCGATGTTGACTCCTGACGGGCAACGATCACGAACGACCAAAGCATTCGATTGGAGATCAATCATGCTTCTCAACAAAAAATCAACCCTCAAAAGCCACCTCTCCACAAAGCACCCAACCTTCACACACAAGGTCGTTGCAAAGGCTGCACACGACCAAGTCTTCGAGACCGATCTCAAACGGGTAGCCCCGCCCGGTAGCGATCCGCCTCAGATAGTCGAAGATCGCGAGATGGTTGAGTCACGCTACTAACGAGCAATCCCCCCGGTGTGAAGGAACATGCCGGGGGACTTCTGTTTTAGGGGTCTATAAATTAGATCTGACTGCCGTAAGAGGCGATTACAATTCCCCCATGCTCTCCCTGCTCATCCAAGCCGCGCAACAGGCCCAACAGGTGGTGCCTGACGTTCATATCACCCTGCAACAGCCGGTCCCAAGCGGGATGTCTGAATGGACAAAGACGATTATCTCCGCCGGCATCGGTGCGGTGTTCGGCATCAGTGGCAATATTGCAATGGAGTATGTAAAGCCGATCATCCAGCGGAGAGCCATTGCCAGGCAACTTGTGAACGAGATGCTTCACAATTACTCTTACGCGGTGGCAGCCAATGAGATCCTAGCTGAAAATAACAAGGCTCCTATCATCCGAAAGCACGCTATCGTTATAGGTGCGCGCCGCTTCCTTAGTGGCCTCGATCCGCAGCGATTTAAATATTTCACCGGCAATCAGCAATCGGTCGTTTTCGAAATCAGAAAGATCGAAAGTCTCACAGATTTCTACATGATCTTGACGATGGCTGGTACGCGTAGCTCGAACCGCGATACCTATGAAGCAACTTTTCAGGACCTCGCGTTTGCCATTGAAACTGGCGAGAAATTTCTACTCACACATTCCCCAAAATACAAGCTTGACCTTGCGGGGGCAAAGCAGTTGTTGAGTATTTCGATTGAAATGGGAGTGATCTTAGGAGAGAAAAAACAATCGTAAGCGCCCGGCATTCCCCTGAATGCCGGAATAGCTGGCATGGGGTGAAGCGGGGTGTGCGGGTCAGAGGGTTGAGAAGTTCGCAGAACTTTTTGCGAAGCAAACCCGGAGGGCGATCCCTTGACGCGCGAGGGGTGGAACTCCTGATATTTTCTGTCACTGAGAGATGAGAGCAAGCATCGTCGAGTGTTCATCGGGTCATATTTCCAATAGCAAAGCGAACGGGCTGGACTCGCTGAACTCATGTTTTTTCGGAGTTACGAGGTCATCTTTATCGATTTCGCGCTGCTCGTTCTTGATGATCCTCCTGACATTTATTTGTGAGCGTCTGCGATCATTCATGAGCTGAACGGCATTCAGGAAGTCCAGCGCATTTGGAAGCATTGACTCGTCGTTTCCATCTTTATTCAGACTTTGGTATTGTCTCGGTGGTAGGCGAGACTTGAACATTTCGCTCAGTAAGGCAATTAATAGCGGTTCATTCTCTGTTGTGCGATTGTCGTTGAACACAGATTTGCAGAGGATGTTCACAGCGGTCGATACTTCTGAAGCTAGCGTAGCTACGGGTGTTTCAAGTAGCACTGCTAGTGTAGCGATATCTTGCCTGTAGTCAGCGGCGAGAACGCAATAGACGAGCAACTGCTCTAGCTCAGTCAGATCAAGAAATGTCTTGAAAAGAGCCTTGCGCAACGAAATGTCTGAAAGCGACGTTGTGACGGGCAGACTCGCTTCGACTGAAATAGGGTCTTTCGTCTGTTTTTGTTCGAGAGCTTGATTCATTCTCTCTGAGGCCTCTGTGTAGAGGAACTTGGAGTCTATCGGCTCAGGTGAAGGCTTATTTACCAGATATGCGTATGTCTCAATGACTTTAGAGGTTATCTTCTGAATCTCGTTTGGCGAGAGACGGAAATGAGAGGCGAATAGAAGATGTCGTTCAACTTGAAGTCTCTTGATCTCAAGATGTCCAGCCTTCAATTCGCCTTGAACTTGCGTCATGATCACGTCCTGCTTTTCTTCTGTGGGCACGGAAGAATCAGCCATCTCGTGCATCATGGAAACGATTTGTTCTTCTGTCAGAGCCATGCAGTCCGCCTTGTTCAACTATAACGTTGTTGCAGTGATTTGACGGCCTTCTTAAAAAGGTAGTCGGCTCTGCCTTCATTCGCGCCAAGTTCTTCATCAATTTCAGCGAGCGTAAAACCCTCAAGACGTCTTTTGGCTACCAACTGCTCTTCTTCAGGAAGCAAATTCAGAGCTTCCCACATGGTCTTCTTGAAGTACATTCGTTCAGGATTGTCTCGTTTGTCCTGGAAGATGTCTTCAATTGGGACGGGCTCGCGGCCTTCAGGGGAGCGAAGGTAGGAGCGGAAAAAATTGCGAGCTGTGGTATAGCACCATTTTCTGAGCTGTTGCGGAGCCCCTTCTGGCCGCTTTCTGGCAAATTGAACCAATGTTTTTTGGGTCAGATCAGCGATTTTATCGCGGGACAACTTTCCGTGGCTTTCCCAATACAAATAGCGTGCAACCTTTGGGAGAAGATCATCTTTGATGAAGGCTGAAAGCTCATCGTCGGTCATTGGGATAATTTTAAATCTAGATTTTCGACTTCCCCTCGTTTATGTGAGTACAGGCCACAAACGGAGGGATCATGCAATCCGGCGACAACCCCAAAACCAAGAAGAAACGTGAGGCCAAGCCTCAGACGGCTCCGCAGCTTTTGAAGAAGCTGGCTGAAGGCGCGACGGAGCTTGCGCAGACAGCGGAGCGCGCCAGCCAGGCACTCCGCATGCAGAACCACCGCGGCGAAAAGAAGCAGGAAGCCGTCATGGCGATCCTGCAGCAGAAGCTTGGCATCCGCGACCAGGTCAAACGGGTATGGCCTTTGTTCTCCGAAAGCGACCAGGAAACGCTCAAAAATTTCGGCTTCCAGGAGCCGAGAAAGGGGGCCTAGATGTATGGACCCAATAAGCGGAAGCATCATCGGCATCACAGGCGCAATGATAGCGGTCGGGAGAGCGCAGCAGAAACGAAGGCTTAAGAAAGCCATCGAGCGCACGGCAGGGCCGTTCACGCCCCCGGCTGTCTACAGCCATCACGGTAACGGATTTGCGACTGATGCGGAGTGTGCGAAGGGCAAGTTATTCGCATGGTCCGGGTCCAAACTCGGCTTCTCTGTCGAGAGCGGAAGGCAATTCCGGTATGGGAATCCAGAAGCTCACGGGGTCATTTTCGGGCCAACATCATGTGGGAAATCATCCGCAATAATTGCCCCGAATTTGATGACCGATTCCGGTACGGCGCGAGTCTTCATGGACCCAAAGGCAGCCGAGTTGACCCAAATCGTCGGCAAATATCTTGCCGGCCTCGGGCCGTTCTTTGCGTGGGCACCGTATGGACTACCCGGCAAAACACCTCACGGCGTGCGGATCGCTCGGGCAAATCTGCTTGCTCCGATCCTGAGACGAGATACGCCACGAAACCGCAGACGCATGATGGCGAAGGCGCTGGCGGATGGAATCGTAGCGGAGGAAGTAGGTCACAACGCCTTCTTCCTTCGCAACGCGCGTGAGTTGGGAACGGACTGCATCCTGGCAGCCATCGGTGTCAGCAGCAACCCTGGAAAACTGACTCTCCCCGGCGTTTTGAAGGATGTGTGCGTCGATTTCGAACGTTTCTGCGATGTCATTGTCAGCGCCGAACATTCGGAGTGGTCACCCATATTCGCGGGTTACAAGAGCAGGCTCGGAAAAGACAGAGGCTTTGACTCGGTTGTTGGGACGTTGCAAGCGGAAGCGGCGTTCCTGCGGGACGAGGCTATAGCAGAAGCGTTCGGCGCGGATGAGATCCCGTTCCATCAATTGGGCGCGCAAATGATGAGCATTTCATCATGTCTGCCACTGGAGATGTTGGATCAGGCTGGAAAGGTCAACCGGCTGTGGGCCTCATTCATCCTCGGTCAGGCCATCAACTCACTTCGGCCCCGCAAAACAAAGATCGATCTCTGGTTCGATGAGGCGGCAAGCTTCGGAAAGCTCGACAGCATTGTGGCCGGCTATCGGACAGGCCGTGCGTACGGCGTGCGTCTGTGGACCTGTTTCACCGACGTGCCGACCATGGATGAAGTTTATGGACAAGGGGACGCGGCCTCAATTCGTGGGAATTCGTCCGTCCAGATTTATTTTCCAGGCAAGGACGTTGGCACTGCGCTTCATGTAAGCCGTCAGGCCTCAGTCAAAGATGTTGTGACGCGGGGAAAGAGCGTGTCTTACGACCGCGAAGGCTGGCCGACGCTGAGCGAAAGCTGGAGCCAGCATCAGCGTGAAGTTGTCACGGCGGGCGAGTTCCAGGACCTCGATCCCAATCTGCACTTGATTTGGGTGCGCGGTGTTCCGGGGGTGATAAAGGCGAAACATGTGCCTTATTTCAAGCAGTGGCGGTATTTCGGCAAATACGGCAAAAACAATCTTTACGGAGGCTAGACATGAGCGTGAGAGCGAATTTCTTCCCGCGGTTCAAGCAGGTCGTCGGGAAGTGCGGAAGCAATATGCCCGGCGAACGCCATTCGGCTATCGATAAGGCATGTTCGATGTGCGACGAAAACGATATCAGCTTTCTCGAAGCATTGGACGGCGCATTCGGCGCATCGGACGATCTTCGCGACAAACTGGCACAGGCTGAAAGCGACCGCGACGTATTGGCGCGCGAAGTGGACGAACTTCGGCAGAGGCGAGAACTCGATGGCCTGAATAACGAAACCGCGAGACTGCTCGACAAAATCTATCGCTGCCCGCAAACAACGCTCGTGTTGGGGGTAGGTACTTTGGCGCTCAGGTTCTGGATGGCTTCGGACTTGTTCGTCCTGAATGTCCACAAAGGTTTTTGGATGAACTGTCTTTGGGCATTGATGACGATCAGTGCTTTCGTTTTTTCGTGGACGGTGCTTTTCAATTGGGCTTTGGTAGAGCAACTGAGAAATGGAACAGGTTCTGCGATCTTGAAGGGCATCTTCATCCTTGCTGGCATTTACGTGTCAATGAGCCTGTTTAGCGGGAACTTCACGTTCTGGCGGTGGTACGGCCTCCACACTGATCTCGAAAGCGCGCTGTGGGTTTTGCTGGCCGCCACGCTGGTGGCAAGCACAAATCTCTTCAAATGGTTGGCCGAAACCCTGGCCCATTCGGATGGAGTGGCGTTCAAGACTTTGAGAGCGTTGTTCGCTTAAGGAGGGGTATGGGTGGGCAGGATCTGATAGCGAGGAGCCTTATGGATAAGGTTGAGGAAATTTTGCAAAGGTCGGCGCAGAGCGGGCTATTCAGGGCGAAATTGGCCTCGATGCTGCGGATGTGTTCGGTTGAGGAGAAGCCATTTCAGGCGATCTACGCACAGCAACCGAACGGGCTTTACAGGCTTGTCGAATGTAAGCGGGTTGAACTCGGACGGGGTGGATCAGCGGCCGCCGGCCGGGAAGAACAGATCAGCGTCGAGCCGGGGTATGGCTCGGAGACGTGTCCGTGGTGTGGTTGCGGTCCACGTCGGGGAGAGCGTGCAGGATCAAAAGTTTTGAATGTGGTCTGCTCAGCTTGCGGATGGGCCGTTTGTCTCGGCAAAACGGAAGGAATCTTGTTCCGTTGTGCATGCGGCAGCGAAGGGTTGCTGGGCGATCCGATCCCCCTGATGGGCTCTGTGATGAACCGGGTTAGCCCCGTTGAAGTCGGGGGCGTCGGCGGTCGTCCAATCAACACGGATGCGCGCGTGCCTGTCCGCCTTCAGTTGTCGTCCGGCAAAAAGTGAGCTTGGCCATGAATGCATTCGAACGTCACTACCGTCTGGGAGAACTGGCAGACCTATGGGGTGCCGGACGGGAGACGTTGCGAAAGCTGTTCATGAATGAACCGGATGTCGTGAAGATCAATCTCGGCAGGAAGAAGAAACACATGACCTACCTGATTCCGGCCAGCACGGCGGAGAGGGTCCACAAAAGGCTTTCAACAGGGAAGGGGGCATAGCGATGATGACCAATTTGAAGTACGCGAAGTGCGAACTGTGCGGACGGAATATCGGATTTGTCGCGCCTCTGGATGCTGCTCGTTCTGAGGAGCGCTGCATGTGCTGTTGGATTCGCCCTGAAGGTTTTGACGGAAAAGAAGAAGTATGACACGGTTCTTTTCCAAGGATTTTTTGGAGTTAAATCTAAGAAAGGAGGACATCAATATGCGTGACACGAATGGTAGTGGTCAGGCTGGTACGGAGCAGAACGGCGCGGCCAGCGGGTGGAATGGAAGCGGCCAAAACGGACACGGCTGGGGCGGCGGCCTCAAGTAGTCCTTGAACCATCTCTCCAACAACGGGCCCGGCTTCGGTCGGGCCTGACTCTTATGGCGGATAGGCGTTTCAACCAGCAAGGGGAGGTCGATATGATGTGGTTCGTTGGAACGCGATATCGCACGGCGCTCACAACGCTTATGAGCTTAGGTTCATTGGGTTATTTGTCGAGTGCATGTGTTCGTTACCTGGATTTCGACCGTCTTCCGGTGTTGATTGTCGGATCTGTTCTGTCAATCATCATTGCTGTCTGCATTCTGCATCTTGCAGAGCGTGCCGACAAGCACTATGGAGAACGGTAATGCTGCTTCACATTCGCCCAAAGCTTTACGCTCCGTGGCGCACGCCCGTGATGGTGCGTGTAGTCGAGATTCGCGAGCTCGGCTTGCGTCTCGACGACAGAAGCGTCACGGAGCGACAGCCCTATCCACACAAAGACTGTTGGGTAGTCTGCCGGAAGAGCGGACGGAAGGCCATCGACGGTCTGCTGATTGAGACAGACCGCCCGGTCGATTATTTTCACGTTCACACGGAATGGTTGATCAAGGACTATGTCGTCAGTCACTCCGTCGAGTACCGCATTCTCGACCATGACTTTGGAGCAGCCAGCGATAACATTATGTTGTGGCGCGGAACGTCCAAAGAACTTGGCGGATGGCCGTCTCGCATACCGCGTAGCTTAATCAGTTCTTCGGCACCGAAGTTTCGTGAGCCGAGCATGGCGTTCTTCGAAGAAGAGGCAAATAAACCAGATACAGAAGACAGAGTCGTCGACGGCATTATTACAGAGCGTCGGCAGATATTCTCCATGCCAACACTCGAACGGGAACGGCTGGTCGGAAACGAATTGAACAGCCGCCTGCCGCTGATCAAGGATGCCTTCAACGCCAAACAGCCCCGCTGCCGAATCATCCCAGAGCGTCCAGTGCGAGTCGTAATCACACGCGATTTGTCGCGTTGAGC
>Ga0210388_10004585_pt1 | contig 10824 bp, 9 predicted proteins | sample IncBWC19OmetaG_FD_155485 | JGI IMG/M metagenome (GOLD analysis project Ga0210388, IMG submission 155485) | Forest soil microbial communities from Barre Woods Harvard Forest LTER site, Petersham, Massachusetts, United States - Inc-BW-C-19-O ...
CCTTCCATCACCAGGATGAACGGAGCCAGCTTGCCTTCCGCGGCTTGATGGAAATGCCTCATGAATTCTTCGCCGTTGTCGTAGGTAAGAAAGGGATTGTGCAGGTATACCTTTGGGATCCAGGGCATTGCGCCAAGCAGGATGTCTTCAATACTCGGCTGAGTGGCCGCGGTCATCGCGATAGTATCTCCGTCGCAACCGAGACCGGCCGTGATCCAGAGTACGTGGATTTCCTTTATGGGGACCGGCGCTGAACCAGACCCTAGGCTCTGTTGGGGCGAACTCGGCATTCGATTCCCTCTCTAGAATTCGAATTTGCCTCGCCGGCGATTCGTAGCTCGACAAAGCGCCTCTCGAGCGAGGCGCTTCGTCGAGATTGTATCGAATCAAGGGTTATGTGTCTGGTTTTCTTCTCTCGCTCGGGGCTGCCAAGTTCGGCGTGGGCCAATCAGCCTACAGGTTCTACTGCTCTAACATTTTCGGCACCGTGACCGCCCCCCCCGAGGCAATGGCATCGCGAATGCCACAGTGAGTCTCATTGCAGACGACGGCAAACCGCTACAGAAAATAACCACAGGAAACAACGGGCAGTTTACTTTTGCTGAAGTCCTTGCAGGCAAATACACGTTGAAGGTCTTTCTCTTCGAACTACCGGATGTGGATGGCCGTTTGCAGATCGTCGTGGTTAAACGCGGAAGTCATTCGTTCCCGGTCCGCCTTCCCGATTCCCAGCTCGCCGGCGTCTTCGTCCCAACGCGCGACCACCTTCCCCACCTGGCCGACAATCTCCCGCGCGCGCTTCGCGGATAACTTGAAATAGTCGGCTACCTCCAAAGCCAGGTCGAGCGACGCCGTTCCGTCCTCCAAAGTGATGTTGGTAGAAAGCTCGCGCGGCTTGGTTTCCATCGGGACCGGGTTTAGGTCGTACGCTGGCGCCAGCCTCCAACCTTCGCTTCCCGTATACAGGAACCCAAGGTTCCGCAGGTGATCGTCCGTATTGGAAATCAAGATGTAGAAGACGATGCGTCGCCACAGTTCTTCCAAATCCGCGTCAATCCCGGCACCGTGTTGCCGAATGGCGTCAACTACCTCCAGATAACTGTGCGTCTCGTTGTCCTTCGCGCCCAGCATGCTCATCGCCGAGAGAAACGGGATTCGCCCCTTGTTTAATCGATCAAATCGTTCCAATAACAGCACGGACTTTCGGGATATTTTTTCCACGCTCCAGAAAGGAACCTTGATCCCCGCTTTCCGTGCCAGACGCAGGGCTAGGGCCTCCCATAGCACGACATTCGTCTCATCCGTTTTTTGAGGAAATTTTGCAATCAATAGATCGCCGTTCTCGCTCCGAACGGAAGCCTTCGGTCGCGCGCCTCCGAGCGAAGATCCGGGAGCAAGGAGCAAGCGAATGTCCTCCTCGGTTTCAGCATCACCTTCAAAATGTTCCGCTGCCACTAGCAGCCGTGGCAACTTTACCATCGGCGGAATCCGGTCGGCGGCAACGGGCCGGAGGAATGGGCCCCGCGGCTCTTTCGAAAATCGCAGCGCGCCCTGCCGGGCCTCATCGTCAACCATCAACAAATAGTCGATCTCTCGGAGCGTTCGGACCGTGCGCTTCTCTCGTTTGGCCGCGCGGCGTTCGGCGCGCCCCATCAACATGCGTCCCCAGCGATCCGGAGCCGAGTCGCCAATCGCTCCAAACAATGCCTTCCCTCGCCCGGTATGGAATGAGCCGGCGCCAAGCGACAGCGCGGGCTCGAGCGAGAAGCGGTTCGCTGCCCGAAGCCATCCTTCGTCGTACTCAAAGCCTGCGCTTTCCTGGCCTTTGCGCAAGCGCGCCCACAGCCGCCCGCAGAACTGCGGCGCTCCATCCCAACCGACATACACATAGACCAGCTCGTCCATTTATGTGCGCGCTCCCGCGCTCTCTTTGTTTCTCGCCCGGATGCGTTTCGGCAGCCTTTCCTCTTCGAGGGTTAGACCTACGCGGTCAAAACGCGCGTCCGCAAGGTCCCCGAGTCGATCCGTCATCCCGAGCACAAACAGCAAACTCGCGTACCCACCTATCGACACCCCGGCATCCCCCTTTTCGATCTTCCTAAGGGTCTTACGATTTAGAAAGCCGCGCTGTGCCGCCAGTGTGGTCGACAACCGGCGGCGCAAACGTGCATCCCGGATGTCGGCGCCCAGTTTTCGCAGGGCGTTTCTCGCTGGAATCGGCAATGCATGCAGGAAACGGAGTGTTCTCATAATGTCCCTAATAGTACCCAATATCATGGATACTGTCCACTATTGGGGTACATTGGGAATTCTTGTAAAGCGAGCTGCTTCCGGAGTGAATACCTGGCCCGGCGAAATGGGCGGGTGAGTAGGCCGGCGGGATTGCCGGCATTGGCGGCTTCCGGGGAGGTTCGCCAAGCAGAAGCGCTGGTAGAGCATCTGGCGAGCCGACCAACCGATACTTTTGTTCAGTTTGTTTGGATCCCGACGGTGCAAGCGATCGAAGCTCTTGATCGACGAGTGCTTGCCACGCACACTGAAACGGCTTGCTCGCAGATCACGATGTTCGCTGAATCAGCTCATCCGCGTCCCACGAAGATCACGTCTCGGTAACGGTGAACAGGGCGGCGAGTGACCGAGCAAGACTCTCGAGAGCGGCTTCGTTTGGCAGTGTCACAGTGAGTCGAGGGCGGCCCTGTTCGTCGCGCTCCAGACACTCGTCGAGACGAGCTTTGAACTCGCTTGCCTTTTGTTCTGCACCGTTCGCAGGCTGACGCTGCGGGATCATTTCGCCGAGGAATGCGAATGCGGCAGCGACGAGTTGGCCTCCAGCCTCTGCCACACGCGAGCGGCGAGCGAGCCGCTCTGCCTCTTGCTGCTGGCGCTGCTTTTCCGTCTCGTCTACCGCGGCGTGTGCCCTCGCGCCGAGCAGCACCTCGAGGCGCTGCTTCAGCTCTTCGATGCCGGACGCGAGTGCGACCTCTCGCACATTAGATTCCATATCCAGCGCGGCGAGAGCCAGGTCATGTTTGGCCGAGAGCGTCGCCAGCAGCTTCTCCTCAATCGTCCCTTCCGTCACGAGCAAATAGACCTGCACCGGGTTCTTTTGCCCCATCCGGTGCGCCCGTGCGATGCGCTGCTCGAGAACGGCCGGATTCCACGGCAGATCGACATTGATGACGGTATTCGCCGACTGGAGGTTGAGCCCCGTCGAGCCCGCGTTGGTGGTGAGGAACACGCGACAGGTCGGATCGCGCTGAAACTGGTGCACCAGCTGCTGCCGCTTCTTTTGCGGGACGGATCCGTCCAACCTTACGTAATCGAGCTTGAGTCGCTTGATCTGCTCCTCGATCAAAGTGAGCATCGTTGTCCATTCGGAGAAGAGCACGATCTTGCGCTCGTTCTCCGCGGCCAGCTCTTCCAACAGCTCCTGCAGCCGCTCCAGCTTGCTCGAGAAGCCCGGAGCGTGCTTGTCCACAAGAAAGGTGCTGTCCGCATTCATCCGTGCGAGCAGCAATGCTTTCTGCAGACGCAACAGATCCATCTCCGAGATATACGATTTGCGGACGATGGCGCTCACGATCTGCATCTGCGCGAGTTCGATGCCCGCCTGCTCATCCGTGGGCGCAATCCGCACAATTTCCGTTGTGCGCGGGGGCAAATCCTTCATCACCGCGCTGCGCGTCCGGCGCAGCAGTACCCCCTTGAGTCTTTCGCGCAGCAGATCGAGATCCTTGTAACCCAGGACCTTGCCGCTCTCGTCGGTGACGCGGTGACGGTTGAAAAATCGAAATGCAGGCCCGAGACGCCGGTCGTCGATGAACTCGACGACAGAGAAAAGATCGTCGAGCCGGTTCTCTAGCGGCGTGCCGGAGAGCACGAGCGCGAACGGCGAACGCAGGCCCTTGATGGTCTGAGCCGTCTTCGCTTCCCAGTTCTTGATGCGCTGGCCCTCATCCAGAACGATCAGATCCCACCTCACGCGCTCGATCGCGATAATGTCACGCAATACCTGCTCGTAGTTGCAGATGGTGAAAAAGCATTCGTTCTGGTACTGACCGCTCCGCCCCGCGGCGCTCCCTAACACGATCTGGCAATCGCGCCCTGAGAAGCGGAGAATCTCGCTGCGCCATTGGGCCTTGACGGACGCGGGGCAAACGACCAGGACTTTGCGGATGCCCGCTTCGCGCGCCAGCACCTCCGCCATACCGATACCCTGAAGGGTCTTCCCGAGTCCCATGTCATCAGCCAGAATCGCGCGCCCAGCGCCTGCTGCGAAAGCGATGCCGTCCAACTGATAGGGAAGGATCTCCACCTTCAGCAGCGTCGTGCGCAGTGGATGAGATTTCGGATTGCGCCGGATCTCGGCGACCTTTGCCGCGATGCGCTGCAGCAGCAGACGGGTCTGGATGTACTCCTCCGCATCGGGATAGACCGTCACGGCGACGTCGTGTGCTTCGAGTTGACGGATGCGTTTGAGCAGATCCGGGAGATCGGTGACCGGCCTATCGCGGATCGGGCCCACGATGCTGCTGGTCACATCATCGAGGTGTGGCGGCAACAAGATACGCAACTCCAGCTCCTTCCCATATGACAGATGCACACTGATGTCCCGGCGCCGATACGGTCGATTGCGCTCGGAGTCTGAGAATCTTCTTCGGACTTTTTCGAGCGCATGAAGGATGTGCTTGCAGGTGCCGAGCGTGTTCTTACGGAAATCCGGGCACGAGCAGTACGACTGTCCCGGCTGCCACCCTCGCAGAGCAACCCGGTACGACTTGCCAGAGGCCGCATTGGTCAATGTGTAGTCGGTCCAGATCTCCTGACTGTCGAGGGACGTGAGCCGCATTTTCTCGGTCCGCGAGCGTTCTGCCCGCTCTGCGAGCGCTTGCGCGACCAGCGCCTCCTCGCTCGCGCTTTCAGCTGGCGCCCGCGCGGGTGGCGCTCCGGCCAGTCCCAGCGCGAGCTTCTCTTCCAGAATCAGAGAGAAGGCCGCCCCGGCGTGCTCACACGGCACCTCACACGCGTCGCAGCGCCATTCGAGACGATGGCGGGCGGCCGGACTCAAGGTCAGCGTGACCGCCGCGCCGTCCAGAGTCAGCCGAAACATGTTCCGATCGAATTTGACCTGCGTGGTGAGGTCAATGTCGAATTTGCCGCCGGCGGCGATGAGGCGGTTACCCTTGGGGCCGAGCAGCTTTGCCGCTCTGGTGACGGTGAGTCGCGAAAGTGTGTCGAACAGCGTCAGCTCGGCGCTTGGTTTCGTCAACATGAGGTATAGGGAGTCATAGGATGATTATTCTATGGAAGGGCGAAGTCCACCTCACAGCCGACGGCTTGCACTTCCGAAATCCGGCTCGGATCCACTATCTTTGCTTCTGACTCACCCGCGAAGAACGTCGTGATCCGGATGTTGCTCAGAGGGGTCTTGAGGACGACATGGTGGGCACCGAACTTCACTACTCCCATCACCCGTTCGAGCGAATACGACTGCTGGGCGGCGTGCCAAAGATCGCTGGCGAAGCCTGGCGATTGAATGTCTAATCCGGCCTGCGTGGCCAGTTCGTCGCCCACGCAAGTCCCGTCGCGAAGGCCTGCGGTCTCGCAGCGCTTGACGCGGTCATGAATCGTGTTGAAAGACAGGATGGAGTCCGACAGCATGTCTGACTGGACGCGCAGGTACTTTCGCCATATTTCCCCGTTCGCGGGCGAGAGTTCTTCGGGCCGGAATCGCAGGCAGCGGAAACGAGTGGCCTGCCCGATGCCCCGATAAAGCGAGGCCTCTCCAGCCGGGATGCTCGGCTGATCTTCCAGGGAGACCCACTGATAACTACCATGTTGAATGAGCAGGGAACCGGGTGTGTCGCGACAGTCGCGGACGTGATGATAGGCCGCCATCGGCGTCCTCAATTCGTTGTCTGAAAAGAATCCGAACTGGCAATATCTTTGCAGCGCCGGTCCATCTCCTGTACGGGCATTTGCCCAGAAGTCGAAAAGGAAGCGAGCGCTGTGCTTGAGGGGACTGCCGAAGTAGCGATGCTCGCGCAGATTGACCTGCGGACTGAAGATTCCCGGGAGGATCCAGGTGTACTGGAAGAAGTAGTCCCTCGCCGGCGGCTTGGTGGGGCTATAGGCCAGGGGGCCTTCTGCGGACAGCCACGGGACGAGGTATTCGGAATCGATGACGGTGGAGGTGGAAAAGCGAGACCGTGCAGCCATCTGGAGCTTCATCCCGCACCGAGCAGCATTTGAATGGCACCGCGCGTTTCTGGGCTCAGACTGGAAAATTCATCCTCCGTGAGCAACCCCTCTGAGCGAATCTGGGCCAGCATCGTTAGTACATGAGAGCGCCGCGGATTGTCGAACAGACGCGCTATCTCCCGATCACGTTTTTGGATAATCCTGAAGATTTGGAGGTAGCGCGCATGGTGACTCTTCGCGCCATCGCGCGAGACACGGTCGATCTCAGCAAGGACACGCTCGCAGAAGCGTTCGAGCGCGAGCGAGTGCACGTGCCGCAGCACTTTCCAATCAGATTCCTTAAGCATAACGTTCCCGTGCAGTGGAGCAAGTGCAAGTGTAACGCGGGAAGCTGCGGCTTGTGTAGGTCCCCGCGACGTCCGCATCTCAGGTAAGCATTAGAATTTGCCCTTGGGGTGTACCGCCAGCACGGCGAGGCCTACGCCAATAAGGATTTCGAGCAAACTTTGTATCACGTGTCCGAAACCGGCGTGAGTATGAGCCTCACTTCCCGAGATACGGCATCGAGGACATTGCAGTACTGAGCCGGGCTACGAAGTACGAGCGAAGCTCGAGACGCTGGCGCTTAATCATCGTGACAGGATGATGTGCAGTTTTCCATTTGTGTGACCGCACTTCAGGGGAGCGTTCGAGCGACGCGGAAACCCATGATGTCAGCGCGGAAGTCGGCAGGATTGCGTTCTCGGGTGGCCGGTCGCAGCAGCCACGCCGGAAACATCCACGAGCTGCCGCGATCAACTCGGAGGCAATTGCCTTGGCCGTCCTTCGCCTGGGGGTCGCTCGAAGGGGCCTCGTTCGCGCGCCCGTCGGCGGGAATGCCCGCGTAGCTGTTGTCGTAACAATCCTCGGTCCACTGCCAAACGTTCCCTGCCATGTCGTAAAGGCCGAATGCGTTCGGCGGCTTCGCGCCCACCGGATGTGTCTCGCCATGGTCGCAAAAAAGACCTTCCACTTTTTCGCAGCCGGAGTTGGCGTTGAACCAGGCGTGGACAGGAGCGGCAGCGTCGTCATCGCCCCAGTAGAACCTAGTTGTCGTTCCGGCGCGTGCGGCGTATTCCCACTCCGCTTCGCTGGGCAGCCGATAAGGCCCGTTTGCTGAGGCCGCGCCGCCGCGATGCGCCTTGCGGTTCAACCACGCGATATAGGCACGCGCTTCCTGCCAGCTCACGCACACGACTGGATCACGGTCAGTCTGCGCATGGCCGGGATTTTCCCAAGTCAACTTCGGATCCTTCTCCCATTTGAAGATGGCGCGGCCGCGGCCGCAACCATCACCGGCCGGGTATCCCCTCTCCCGAGCAAATGCCGCGTACTCGCCGCGAGTGACGTCGTACTTGCCCAGCGCGAACGACCGCAATGTGACCTCATGTTGCGGCGCTTCATCGGCAACCGATCCCAAACTACTGCCATGGCTTGCCGCCCACGATTTTTCCTGCGGAGATGAGCCCATGGTAAAGCTGCCGGCCGGAACCACCACCATCTCGGGGCATTCGTGGCAATCGCGAAAGACCGTGCCGGGCGCTCGACCGGGAGCTTGCGCCTGCGCCGCAGCGTGCGTCGAAGTAGTGAAGCTACCGGCGAGCGCCAGGATGATGCGCAGGTTTTTCATTTCAGTGCGAAGCGAAATCATTTCTGACCACCTCTCCATTCTTCATGACGAACCGGACCCGCTCGAGTTCGGTGATGTCCGCGATCGGATCGCCAGAAACGGCAACGAGGTCCGCAAATTTTCCCGGCTCAATGGCACCGACTCGGTCTTGCCAGCCCAACATTTCCGCGGCGTTGGTCGTAATCGCCCGAATCACTTCGAGCGCAGACACTCCGGCAGCATGCAGATTGAGCAGGGTGGTGACACTGGCTTGGCCGCAGGTCTTTCCGGGCCAGAACCAGCACATGTCGGTTCCGGCGGCAAACTTCACCCCCGATTTCAGCACTCGCTCGACCAACTGGTCGTAGAGTTGGTCGTGGCGCGCATCGGCAGTGGCACGAGCGGAACGCCATGCAGGAGAGAGGACGACGCTGGGCTCCATGATCTTCAGCAAGAAATGGTTGTAGGCGGTCGGTGTCAGGTCGAAGAATATGCCCTTGTCACGCATCTGCTTAAGTTGCTCGTCGGTCGCTTCGTTGCCGTGCTCGATGGAATCGACGCCGGAATCGATCGCTGTCTGTATGGCGGTCTTGTCGATTGCGTGGACAGCAACTTTCAAGTGGTTGCGGTGCGCTTCTTCGACCGCCGCTGCAAGCTCAGGGACGGTAAGGTTCTCGTCGGCCGAAACCTTGATGACATCCACATTCTGGAAGACATTTTGCCGGACCGCCTGGCGTGCAGACTCGGGCCCATCAATCAGCAAGAACTCCTGCTTTAGGATCGACTCGGCAAGGGCAGGATTGAGGTTCTGAACGTATTCGCCGCGCGTAATGAGCTTGCGTGCGGAGGCCAGGATTCGCGGACCAGGGACACGGCCCGCATTGACGGCGTCACGCAGTTCGGTATCGCCATCAATTCCAGAGTGGCCGAGATTGCGCACGGTTGTGATACCGCTCTCCAGGTCTTCTCGCGCCATCTGCGCGCCGAGAAATGCGCGTTTGACGGGCGATTCAACGATTGCCAACAACAAAGGAGGTGCAAATTTGCCGTTCTCATGCCGCTTACTCTCTTCTTCGGGCGGCACAACCACATCGAGAAGCAGGTGGGTGTGACCGTCGATCAAGCCTGGTAGCAGAGTGGCGTTGCCGAGATCAATGGTCTTGACGCCGGTCGGCGCATCCCTTTGCACTTCGGCAAGCGAACCAACTTTCTTGACCTTACCGTCTTCAATCAGCACGGCTGCGGACGAAAGGACATTCCCAGTCCGCGGATCGAGCAGCCGGCCAGCTTTGACTAGAGTGACAGGAGCCGGAGCTTGGGCGGCGACCTCAACACTTGAAAACAGCGCGAAAAACGATGCTGCCAGCAGCAAGAAATTTCGATTTGGTTTCATTCGCCTTCTCTCCTCAATTCGCTTGAATCAACCACCGTCTGCGTCCCAATGCGACGCCAGGTCATTCCTGATCACTTGGCCTTCCTTCATCACAAGCGCACGCGTTCGATCTCCTTAATGTCAGCGATCGGATCCTTTGTCTACTACACTGCACAGCTATACTACTACAGTGTCCGTATAGGCAAATTGGACGAGTTTAGCGGCAGGAAGTAAGCACTTCGCCCTGTTTATCGCTTCAGGACGAAACAGCAGGCCGTATGTGCGATGGTTTGAAAGATGCCTGCGGCGATGACAGCGGCAAACAGTGATGTCAACAGCAGGCTCGCTGCGCGATATGTCGCTTGGGCCGGCCCGGTCAGGTATGCCAACCGATAGCCCAGATGCGATGAGGCCCTTGCCTGCAGAACCCCGGCTTGTTCCGGAACTGCAAGTTTGGCGAGCGCTGAAACAAGTTCTCGCCCGTGCGCACGCCTGATGACAGATTCATCGCAGGAGAGCTCGCGATACAGGCCAATCCGCGCCCCAGCGAGCCACATAAGCGGATGGAACCATAAAGCGCACAGTGAAGCTTCATACAGTAAACGGATCAGGTTATCGCGGCGTCTTGCATGAGCCAGCTCGTGAATCAGGACAGCGCGGAATTCACGTTGACTCAGCAGCCGATCGATGCCGGTAGGAAGCAGGATACGAGGGGAAAGGACTCCCCGAACTGCGGGACTCGGATGGCTGTCGCCAAAGCTCACGGGAATGCCGTCTGCTAGAAAATTAGACGTCAGCCCACGATCGCTCAGAGGGGCCAGCGCTTGCGCCTCGCGACGGTCTCTGCGTATACGCGAAATTAATCGGCTAAGCATGGAGAAGGCGCCAGTTATCCATACAACTCCGAGGATGACGGCCGTCCGGCCTTGCGTCAAATCCCATACCGGTTCGCCAATAGCACCGAGTGGCCTAGCCCAGGTCAAGTGCGCCGCGCAAAGCTTATCGATGAGTGCTCCTGAAGGCAGAACGAAATTGAATGCGGTGGCAACCCAGATCCAATATTTTGTCGTGGCGCTCGCGCGCAGAATTGATGTTAACGCCCACGCCGCCGAGGCGGCTATCGAGGCAAACAGCAGGTGAACGCTGCAGTAGTAGATCGTGCGTGCGATATGCTCATGCACGTTTGCCTCCGCGGGTGCGGCCATTTTTATCGTTGCGCGCCGCACTCTGCAGGGCCTTCAGGTCTCGTAAGGTCAGGGCGCCATTTTCGAGCAGATTAGAGACGAGCAATCGCGGCGAGCCACCGAACAGATCGAGCAAATCGCGTACTAGCCTGCTGCGATGCTGGGTCTCGTTGATGGCCGGCTGAAAGAGCTGGGCATTGCCGATCTTCTTTACCTTGCGCAACGCACCCTTCTCCTCCAGCCTGTAGACGAGCGTTTGCACGGTTGTGTATGCAACGCGTTCCTCCTCAGGCAGGCTTTCCAGGACCTCGCGCACGGACGCAGTCCCCAGTTTCCAGTACTGTTCCAGGATGCGCGTTTCGGCTTTTGAAAGACGCGGCTCTTTCATAATCTCCTACTCATCCCGGCAATGCTACTAC